>Ga0307379_10001821_pt1 | contig 32573 bp, 25 predicted proteins | sample UN2MG_FD_202237 | JGI IMG/M metagenome (GOLD analysis project Ga0307379, IMG submission 202237) | Soil microbial communities from Risofladan, Vaasa, Finland - UN-2 | ecosystem: Environmental > Terrestrial > Soil > Coastal area > Acid sulfate soil | place: Finland: Risofladan, Vaasa | collected...
TGGTCAACGCTCCCGCTCCGTTGAGCGCCGACGACTGGGCGAGCGCGGGAATAATCCTGTTCGTGACGCTGCTGTTGGGGGCCGCTTTCGCCGCGGTCGGTATGCTTGTTTCGTCGTTGACCCACCGCACGGCCTCTTCGCTGATCATCTGCATGATCGTCTGGGTTGTTCTGGTGCTGGTGCTGCCGAGCTCGGTGGGATTCGTCTCGTCGGAACTGGGCTTCGGAGAGGACGCCCGCGATTACAACCGCAATCTGCAGGCTCTGCGGCAGGAGTACAACGACGAAATGAACCAGGTGCGATATTACATGCGCGATTACTTTCTGATGTCGAATGTCAATGGTTCGTCAGAAGGCCGGATAATCTGCCGGATGATCGGTGATAATGCGCGGAATTTCTTGATGACCCTTTTACCCAAGGCGATCTCGGCGCAGAACGAATTCGCCTCCAAGCGCTTCGGTCTGGAATCGGACTACTACGCCAGCCGCAAGGCCAAGACCGAGTTGACGGAGAACCTGATGCGGATATCGCCGTCGTCACTTTTCGGCAATATCGTCAATGCGCTGATTCGGACCGATGCCGCCGGCCACGAGAGTTTCATCGAACAAGCGCGGAACTATCGCCAAGAGGTTGTGGAGTACATCGAGAGTCACGGGGGCTACACCTCGTCACGCTGGTTCACAAACGATGTCGAGGATGCGCCGTACCGCGAAATGGTGCGCCTCGCCGAGACGATGACGCTGCCGGAGATGGGGGCGGCGTTTCAGGATCCGGAGCTTGTCCAGCAAATCTTCACCGCGATCGAGGAAGCCATGGCCGATCCGGCCAGAAAGCTCGATCTGAGCGACCTGCCGCGATTTCAGATGCGGCAACAGCCGCTTGCCGAGGCGTTGGGCGCGGCGGCGCTCGATATTATTCTGATGTCGGTTTTCATCGCGGTTATTGTGGTTGTCAGTTACATAAGATTTTTCAGCTACGATCCGAGGTAGTGGGATGAAATCGCTGATTTCTTTTTGGTTGAGGCAATATCTGAAGCAGGGCCGGCTGATAGTCATCTACATCCTGGCGCTTCTATTGTTCCTGCTCAATGCTTATATCTATGCAAGCAGGTGGGAGGAGGACCAGCAGTCTCAGAGCCAGCGCACGAGGAGCCTTCAGGAGGCTTACGACTCGGTCGGCAGCCCCGATGATCTGGCCGGATCGGGCTTTTGGCTCACGATGCCGGTCATTCCGCTCAGGTTCATCGCGGATAATAATCTCGAGGAGGTTCCGACGCGCCGCGTAGTGACCACGCGTAACGCCGGGCTGCCGGCGACCGCCGAAATCCATCGGCAGCAGATCACGGGATTGTGGGATATCGATCTGGCGTTCATCGTGGGAATGATTTTTTCTTTCCTCGCCATCGTGCTGACCTTCGATGCCGTGAGCGGTGAGCGTGCGCAGGGTACGCTGAAGATGCTGCTGACGACGCGAGTGTCGCGCTACCAGATTGTCCTGAGCAAATTCGTTGCGATTGTGATTGCGCTGATGCTGCCTCTGCTCGTCGGCATGCTGGCCAACTTCCTGCTTCTGAACGTGTTCGGGGTGGTCTCCATCGATGGTGGACAAATAGCCATTCTCGGATTGTTCTTTATATTCGCCGTGCTGCTGCTGTCATTCTTTGCCGCCCTGGGCATCCTGGTATCGTCGCTGACAAGAAGCTCGATCACCAGCCTGGTGGTGCTGCTTCTGCTGTGGGTGCTGTTGGTGTTGGTGATACCGGGCGCGAGCAAGCCGGTGGCCAAAGAGGTGGTCGCGACGATGACCCCGGAGGAATACAGCAACACGATGGCCGAGATCAACGGCAACTTCTTAGGCGAGCTGAAGCGCACGGGCGCCATCGACCGGGCCGCGGCGATGGCCCGGGTGGACAACTTCCAGTTCGAGCGGATCTGGGACGGCGTAATGGAGGATTTCCAGGGCCGGCGGCAGAGCGTGATAGATTCCCACATCAGGTCTTCATACAACCAGTCGGAAACCGCCGCGCTGGCCGGGCGCCTCTCACCCAATGTGCTGTTCAAGCAGGCGGTTTCCCGGCTGACGGGGACCGATCTTGCGGCGGTGCGGGAATTCCACAGGCAAGCGGCGCGCTTCAAGCAGACGCTATTCAGCTTCCTGGGCGCGCAGGATGCGCAGTATGTCGCCAGGGACGGCAACTTCGACGCTAAGCACGACAGCGCGGGCCTGCTGCATTCCGACGGCAGGGGTTACCTTTCGTCGAATCCGCTGACCGCCGATATCCCGCGCTTCGAATACCGTCAGGCCGGACTGGGCGAGCGGATGGCGGGGGCGATGGCTGATGCGTCGGCCCTGGTGGTGTTGGTGCTGGTCGGCGTCGTGCTCGGTGTGTTCGCTTTCAACCGCTACGATGTCAGGTGATCCGGTTTAACGACCGGGCTATCGTACATCATAGAGTGCGAAGGCGATGATTATGCCCATGAAGATGACTACAGCGTAGAGAAGCAGGACATTGATATCGGTGGCGCAATCCCAGGCGACGTCGAGTCCCGGCCCGCCGATGCCGCGGTAGTGGGGCATGCCGCTCAGGTCCAGTTGAGTCGGTTGATAGTTCTCGAGAGTTTCCAGCGTGATGTTTCCCTTATCGTCCATGCCGAAACTCTTGATGCCTATCGAGGCGTAGAGTTTCTCGGGATTAAAATCTTCAGGTTGGTTCCTGCTTTCAAGGTAGTCGACCAGCTTGTTCCTGAAGATGCGCAGGCTATCCCTGAAGGCGTCGATCATTTCGACGCCGGAACCGCTGATGCCGTGGAAGGCGAAGGAATAGCACGACATCGGTGAGATCCTGGAATAGAAGATGGCTGTGTCGACGACCCGCCGTTGCTTCCTTTCCCACTCATCGTAGAGTGCGTCTTCGAAGTCCCTGGTATTCGCTATCGTTTTTTGCCTGACGCTGGCGTTGGCGTTGCCCATTTCGCTCGTCAGCCGGCTGAGGTGGGTCGGATTCTGTTCGAAGAACTCCTTGAGATACTTACCCCACATCGCGCGCTCGGAGCGCTTGAACCGCATGATGTTTTGCTCGATCTCGTCGGGTGAGGAAGTCTCGATCGCGTTTGCCGAGATGTGGACGGCGAGTTTCGGAATGATTGATGTGAGGGCAACCCAGACGAAAAGGCAGATCAACAGGGACAGGAATGATCTTTTAGCGAGGGAACTGACGAGGAAGCCGATGAGGTAGAAAACGAACAAGTAGAGCGTTGACACAGCGGCGATGAGAGCGAGTTTGAAGAAATCGCCGCCGGAGAATTCAATGCCTCCGATGAAAATAACGCCGGCGACGGCGATGCCGAACGGCAGGATAAAAGTGATTATGACCGGCAGGAAGCCGCCGAGGATTTTGCCGGCGGCGATGCTGACCCTGCTCACCGGGTTTGCAGCGATCAGCCTGAGTGTCCCCGATTCCTTCTCGCCTGCAATGGCGTTGTAGCTGAAGAGTATCGCGAAGAGGGGGAAGATGAAGGCGATGACGAAATTGACGTCGAGCTCACCAAAGACGCTCAGGACGGGGCTGGAGTAATACCTACCTTCCTTGATTCGCGGGGCGCTGGTGTCGGTGACCACAGCTTTGTGGCCGACCACATTGTCAAGGCCGGTATTGAATATCGAGAGGCGGTCCGGCCGGCGGTAGACCTTGAGCCCCTTGTTTCCGAGGTCTACATAGTTGTTGCTGTCTCTTGCGTCCTCGAGCGAGTAGGCGATGCCCTTGTCGACCAGCCTGGTTTGGAGCGCGTATGTGGAATACCCGTTGTAGACGGCGATCAGGATGAGTACGAGGCTGGCAATGAAGATAAGGATGAACTTGCTGCTGTAGAGCAACTCACGCGCTTCTTTGGAGAGTATTATAAACATGGGGACCTCCAAAAGCGTTTATTGAACCTCTGGGAATGATTGGCATTACTTAAGAGCTCATGCCGGCGCTTCACCAAGCCCTGGCCGGAGTTTTCATCTTCAACCGCTGAAACATCTCGTGGATGTCCGGCAGATACGGCGCGAAAAAAACGGTTCGGCAGCTTGTGTGGGTAATTAGAGCAGATTTTCGATAGCGGGAGTGTATTTCTTGACCTGGTAGCGGATGTTGCCCAGCATGGCGTCTTTTTCGGCCACCACGGCCAGCAGTGCGTCGCTGCCGATGGTGTTGATCACGATCACGCCCTTCTCGAATTCGATCATCAGGTGGGTGAAATTGCCGAGTTTCAACTCGTCTCCCATGACGGCGGCCGAGCTGATCTCGGCCGATATCGTAGCGCCGATCACCTCGTTGTCCAGCCCGCTGGAGGTCGAGACGCCGTCGATGACGAAACCCTCATGCCCGACAACCAGCGCAGCCTGGACCCCCGAAACCGCGGCAAGTTCCTTTAGCAGATTATTAAGCGCTTCCATTTTTCCCCGGGCTTTGACCTCTAATTATATAATAGCTTTCGGTTTGTGATTTGTCTCCTGCCATTTTAAACAATGCAGGAGGAGCATTAATCGGCAATGTATACCAATGATTTTTGGAGAAAACCCTCTGCAACCTTGCGCTAACGGTGCTGTTCTTTTAGATTGATCAGACCAAGCCGATAGTTATTTCGCGTGTGCTCGGGGCTCGAAGAGATGACCAGGATATTCGCGGTTGCCAATCAGAAGGGCGGAGTCGCAAAGACGACGACGGTGGTCAACCTCGCCGCCGCTCTTGCCGATGCCGGGCAAAAGGTGTTGATGATCGATTCCGACGCCCAGGGTCACGCGGGCAAGGCAATCGGTTTCGAGACGGGTGAGGTCAAGACCTCGCTCTACCAGGTGCTTACCGGGCGGGCCGAAGCCCGCGAAGCGATCATTGACACTAATTTCGAGAACCTCTGGCTGCTGCCCAGCGACACGAGCCTGGCCGCCACCGAGGTCGAACTGGCGACTCACACCGGCAAAGAGTACATCCTGGACAGGGCGTTGCAGCCGGTGAAAGAGCATTTCGATTTCATCATTATCGACTGCCCCCCCTTCCTGGGCATCCTCACGATCAATGCCTTGATCGCCAGCACGGAGGTTCTGATCACCTGCGCGATGTCCTATCTCAGTCTGGAGGGCGTGAGCGACCTTCTGGATCTGATCGAGGTGATCAACGACAACCTCTACCTCCCCGAAAAGGTATTCGTGGGCGGCGTGCTGGCCTGCATGTACGACCGGCGCACGAGGTCGAGCGCGAAAGTGAAGAAAGAGCTGGAGCGCTATTTCAACGACAAGCTGTACGATACCGTGATACCGATCAACGTAACGCTCAACGACGCACAGACGGCCGGGATGCCGATCATCCATTTCGCCCCGCAGTCGACCGGTGCGCAGGCCTACCGCCGCCTGGCGCGCGAAATCACCAGACCACGGGATTGATTTCTCCCGACATCGGACAATAGAGGTCAGGCGACAATGATAGGACTTTACCAAGGCAAGGGGCCGAAAATCCACGATACCTGTTTCATCGCGGAGAATGCGGTGATCATCGGCGACGTGGAGATCGGAGCCCACAGCAGCGTCTGGTATGGCGCGGTGATCCGCGGCGACGTCAACTTCGTCCGCATCGGCGAAGGCTGCAGTGTGCAGGACAACGTCACGCTACATGTCGAGCGCGGTGACCTACCGCTACGCATAGGCGATAACGTGACGATCGGCCACAACGCCGTCGTCCACGCTTGCACGGTCGAGGACAACTGCCTCATCGGCATGGGTTCGGTGGTCCTCGACGGCGCAGTCGTCGGCGCGGGCAGCATCGTCGCCGCCGGGGCGGTCGTGCCGCCGGGCATGAGCCTGCCGCCGCGTTCGCTGGCGGCGGGAGTGCCGGCCAAGGTGAGGCGCGAGCTCACAGGCGCGGATCTCGAGATGATTGTCGATAATGCCGACGCGTATATAAAGCTGAAGCAGATCTATCTTGAGAACGGAAGGCAGGTTTAGCAGATGAGAATTCCCTACGACAAAGGCTGGGCCCGGACGCAGCGCTGCGGCGAGTTGCGGGCGGAGAATGAGGGCGACGAGGTCGTCCTCAACGGCTGGCTTCACCGTCGGCGAGACCTCGGAGGGCTGATCTTCATCGACCTGCGCGACCGCGCGGGAATCGTCCAGGTGGTCTGCGATCCGCAGCAATCGCCGGAGGCGGCCGCAGCCGCCAAGGATTTGCGCGGCGAGTACGTGATCGGCGTGAAGGGGAAAGTGCAACTGCGGGGCGAGGGCAACCGCAATCCCGACATGCCCACCGGCGAGGTCGAGGTCGCGGCGAGCGAGATCGCCCTGTTCAACGAGGCGAAGACTCCGCCGTTCGAGCCCAAGGAAGACACGACCGCCGGCGAGGAAATGCGCCTCGAGTACCGCTTCCTCGACCTGCGTCGCCCGAGCCTCCAGGCCAACCTGATTCTGCGCCACGTGGCCGCGCTCGCGGCGCGAAACTTCTTCAGCGAGGAGGGATTCATCGAGGTCGAGACGCCGGTGCTGACGCGCAGCACGCCGGAGGGCGCGCGCGACTTCCTCGTGCCCAGCAGGGTCAACAAGGGGAAATTCTACGCGCTGCCCCAGAGCCCGCAGCTGTTCAAGCAGTTGCTGATGATCAGCGGCTTCGACCGCTACGTGCAGATCGCCAAGTGCTTCCGCGACGAGGACCTGCGGGCCAACCGCCAGCCGGAGTTCACCCAGATCGACGTCGAGATGGCCTTTGTGGAACCCGACGACATCTTCGACGTGATCGAGCGGCTGATGGTCGGCCTCTACAAAATCATCGGTCGGGAGGCCCTGGCGCCGTTTCCGGTGATGGACTACAAGGAGGCGATGAACCGCTTCGGCACGGACAAGCCCGACCTGCGCTTCGGCATGGAGTTGGTCGACGTGTCGGAGCAGGTCGCCGACGGCGGCTTCCGCATTTTCTCTGAGATTGTGAAGGGCGGCGGGGTGGTCAAGGGCCTGCACGTGCCCGGCGGCGCAAATCTCTCGCGCAAGCAGCTTGGCGAGGCCGAGGAGTTGGTAAAGGCTTACGGCGCGAAGGGGCTGGTCTGGATCAAGTGGGGCGAGGACGGCTTCACCGGCCCGGGCGCGAAGCTACTCGGCGACAAACTGTGCGAGAGCCTCTTCTACCGCGGCGGCTGCGAGCCGGGAGCCGCGTTACTGATGGTGGCCGGCAAGTGGCGGACCGCCTGCAGCGCCATGGGAGCTCTGCGTTTGCAGCTGGCGAAGATCATGGATATCGTCGAAGAGAGCCTCCTGAAGTTTCTCTGGGTGGCGGAATTTCCGCTGTTTGAGGAGGACGACGGGGGCAATCCGACGCCGATGCACCACCCCTTCACCGCGCCGCATCCCGACGATCTGGAGTTGCTGGAGAGCGATCCGTTGAAGGTCAGGTCACGGGCCTACGATCTCGTGCTCAACGGCGAGGAGATCGGCGGCGGCAGCATCCGCATCCACGACGGCGAAGTGCAGCAGCGGGTGTTCAACGCGCTCGGCATCGATGCGGAGGAGGCGAAGGCCAAGTTCGGATTCCTGCTCGAGGCGCTCTCTTTCGGCGCCCCGCCGCACGGCGGCATTGCACTCGGGTGGGACAGGATCGTGGCGATGCTGGCCGGCGAGGAGGCGATACGCAGCGTTATCGCCTTCCCCAAGACCACTTCGGGCATCTGCCTGATGACCAAGGCTCCGGCGGAGGTCGACGGGGCGCAACTTCGCGAACTGGCCATCGAGATCCGCAGCAAAGAGGAAGCGGACAAGTAAAAGCACTTCCGTCATCACACATGCTCACAAAGGGGGCATCAATGAAGAGCCCGGTGGATTGTCCGCGCGCCGGCGAACTTTCTCTCCGCTTAGCTGTCGAATCCACAACCGGGGCCGGGACGTTGACACTGGAGGCCTGTGAAACCTAAAATGCTGGCAACCTGAACCTTACCGTCTTGTGCTTCGTTTTACAGGACAGTGAGTTTGAAATCTAAAGAATAGAAACGGGGACGAATTATGATGAGAGGGTATCGCAGTTTATTGATCACAGCAGTGTTAATTGCGCTGCTGGCGGCCGCGGCACCTGCCCAGGATGTGCTGAAGCACTTCCCGGACGACGTTTTCATGGTGGTCGAACTCAACTTCAAGACCGTCATGAGCATGGTGCCCGCGGAGATGTTGAACGAGTGGAGGCAGCAGAGCATCAAACAGGTCGGCTTTGACTTCACTGGGAAGGTCGATTCAATGGCCTTCGGTTTTCCCGCCGGGATGATGGGGGGGATGACTCCTCCGGATTTCTACGGTCTGATCAAGGGAAGCTTCACGATCGATGATATCAAAGCCGGCATGCAGAAGGCCGGGACAGAGTATGAGACGGTTCAGATCGGCTCCCTGACCGCGATCAGTTCCACAGAGGGTAGTGATGACAGCTACGTCGCACCGGTCAGCCCCGGCATGTTCGTTATAGGCTCCAAAGCCGGCCTTGAGAAGTTCCAGGCCGTAAGCGCGGGCTCCACCGCCAACGCCACCGGAAACGCTCTGCTGGGCTCCGCTCTGGCGGATACCGGAAACAAGGGTTTCCTGCGCGTCGCCGGTGTCTTCGATGACAGCATGAAGCAGATGATGTCGGCACAGATGCCTGCGATGGGCAGCCTCAACACCTTTGCAATGGTGGCCGATTACGCCAACGATTTTCTCTCGATGACCATGGTGATGAACTCCGACGACGCCGCTTCGCTGGAGCAGCTTAAGATGATGATGGAGCAGCAGTTGCCGATGTTCAGCCAGATGGATACCACGGGCGCCCTGGCCGAAGTGGTTGCTAATCTCAAGAGCGAAATCGTGGGCACCAAGATGATCGTCAGCACCGGCCTCTCGAAGGCGACGCTGGAAGCTCTGATGGGGCAGCTCAGCGGCATGATGCAGATGGCGGTGCCGCAGTAAGGCTGCGAATCAGTCGCCTGTTTTAAGCAGGCTGTAGACAAGAGATATGGGCAAACCGGAGCGCCGGATTCCATCCCGCGCTCCGGTATTGAGCATGGTCTGGAGAAGGCTTTGAATACGGGACTTCCAGTCCGGCACAGGAAGCTTGCGGCATTACTCGCCGTTTCCCTGGCAATCCTCCTGGTTTTGACGGGTTGTCCGCCGCCGGAAAGCGAAAATCCGGCGGAAAGCGGCCTCACTGCAGAATCGCAAAGCCTTTTCGGATTCATTCCCGACGACGACTACTGCATTCTCAGCTATATCGATCTCGAGAAGTTTATCGACAGCGAGTTCGGCAGGCGGATAATCGAATTCAGCCCCACATATAACGTCTGGAACGAAAAGCTCGGCGTCGGCATGGATGCCGTCGAACGGCTGGCTATCGCAGCCAAATATACTGAAGGGTCGAAGACCGACGGCGAGGCGATAATCCTGATGTGGGGCCAGCCTGACGAGGAGTGGATTTTCAACCGCCTCGGCAGGAAGCGGGAGTTTTTCAAGAAAGAGGAAGTCGAGGGAGCCAAGCTGTACACGCTTGAGGATTTCGCTTTTGTCCTGCTCAACAAGAAACTCCTCGCGATCGGCACCCCGAAGATCCTGCGGGAATCGCTCCGCCTGGCAAAGGGAAAGGGCAGGTCCCTGGCCGAGGGCAAGGGCCTAAGCAAGTTTCAGGAGTATCTGCGCCACGGCGATTCGTTCTGGCTGGCGATCGATCAGATCGACCGCATCATCAAACCCCTCGCTGAGCGCGAATCGCTGCTGAAGGGTTTCGTAACTCTGCGCTCCGGCCTCCTCGCCGTGGCATTTGAAAAGGATGCGCTTTTCAGGGTCCAGGTCACCTGTTCGTCGGAGGAAGACGCCTCGCAGATAGCCAGCAGCCTGATGACGCTGATCGGATTGCTCAACTTCTTCATCAAGAATGCCGATTTCGACGATCTTCCCGAGGCGCTCGAGCCCCAGGACCTGCGCAGGAATCTGGTGTCGATGCTCGATTCAGTCAACGTTGAGAATTCCGGAGCGTTGGTCAATTTTAACTTCAAGGTACCGAACGAAATTATCGATTACCTGGCGCAGGTCACTAAATCGATAGTAGACAAGAAAAATACCGATTAATCGGCCCCGGGATCTCCGCGGGTGGCTCGATCCCCTCAGCAAACCTACCACATCGCCAGTATTCCCAATAATCCGGCAAAGATAAAAACAAAATCTATCATCGCCTCGACCGCCAGGCCGGGCCAACGCCGGGCCGGCTGGAGCCCGTTTTTATCATTTGCGGCGGTGCCGGGCTGGGTGAAGATTCTGAAGGAGAGCAGGAGGGCGCCAAGGTAGAGCAGCGGAGGGAGGAGGAGGAATCCGGAGTGGGGGGCCAGGCCTGCCGCCGGGCTGACAAGGAACCAAAGCATGGCCGCGGAAATCAACAACGCCAGCAGAAGCTGAGAATGACTGCCGCCCAGCAGTGTGGCAAGCGATTCCTTGCCGACAATCCGGTCTCCTCCGATTTCGCGGATGTCGAACAACACCGAGCGCGCATACACCAGCGCAAAAACTCCGAGCAAGGGGGTGAATACTGTCATCGAGAACAGGGGCAATCCGGCATGGAATGCCGGGACCAGGACGGTCACGGCGCTCCAGGCGATACCGACGAAGACATCTTTCGAGCTGGGGATGTCTTTCAGCCTGCGGAACTTAAGGGCGCGTTTCCAGCGCCGGGGAATGATTCGCACGCTGTAGAGTAATCCGGTCAGCGTTGCAAGCAAGACAAGCATGCCCGGCAGAATCCCGAGAAGGAAAGCCAGGCTGAGAGCGCCTGCCGCCGTGATGATGCCCGTGATGGTCATCGCCAGGCGGTAGCGGTAATAAAGCCTGAAGCGCATCGGCTCGTTGTGCCCCACCGCCGTCTTGTCGGCGAAATGGCTCAGCAGGTGCATCGAGAAGATGTAGAAGCCGGCTATCAGGAGATAGTGCGGCAGGGGGGCGATGCCGAGCATGGCGGTGGTCAGCAGGCAGAGCAGGCCCGCACCAACGGAAACATAGATATTGCTCGCTATCAGGAATCTCGCGATCAGCTTCGGCAGCGAGGCGGTCCTGGCGGTGCCGATCAACTCGAGCCGCTCCACGACGCGTTGAATCATCCAGTGCGGTGTGGATGCGCCGGCGCTGATGCCGACGGTCTCCACGCCTTCCAGCATTTCGGGGCTCAACTCTTCGTCGGTTTCGATGTGGTGCGTGGGGGTGCCGAGGGAGGCTGAGAGCTCGGCGAGGCGGTTGGTGTTGGCCGAATTGTGGCCGCCGATGATGATCACGGTGTCGGAGGCCCGGGCGAGCGCTGCGACCTCCGCCTGGCGGTTATGGGTGGAGTCGCAGATGGTGTCGTGGACTTCGGCGCTGGGAAAGCGCTCGCGCACGACGTCGGTAATCTTATTATATTCGGCCTCGCTGAACGTGGTCTGGGCCACGACCACGACATCGTCGAATTCCGGAAGCTGCTCGGCCTCTGCCGCGCTGGAGACAACGTAACCGCGCTCCCCGGCGTATCCGCTGAGGCCGATCACCTCGGCGTGCCCCGGATCGCCGGCGATTATCACCGTCTTGCCGTCGCGCACGCTGCGTTTGATCAGCGAATGAATCAAGCCGACGCGCGGGCAGGTGCCGTCGCAGATGTTTTCCGCACGCTTCTGTAGTTCCCTCCGGGTCACCGGAGCGATGCCGTGAGTCCGGATGACCACTGTGGGGGCGTCAAGCTCTTCCAGGGTGTCGGCGGTGGATATGCCCCGCTGCTCCAGGGATTGCATTGCCTGAGGATTGTGAATCAGCGGACCGAAAGTCTGGATCTTCCCGGAGGTCTCCTCGCGCAGCTTAAGCACTTTGTCGATTGCGCGGCGCACGCCCCAGCAGAAACCGGCTGTTTCAGCGACTTTTATCTTCATTTCGATTCAGCGGGTCGCAGTTTGAAGTAGGGCGCGTCGCCGACCCCGCCGCCCGCCTGCTGCCAGACGAAGAGCCAGAGCCGGGCGGTGTCGAGCACCATGTCGTTGTAAACCAGCGAGGCCAGGCCGTAGGTCAATGATCGTTGATCGCGCCATCGGACGGGCTCCTCTCCCGACAACGCCCGCCTCAGCGCGGCGCGGCGGTCGGCATTGCGCCTGGCGACGTAATCGAGGTATCCCGAGAGAGAGCCTTTGAGGAGATAGCCCTCGCCCTCGCGGTTGATCACGAGTGGAAAGGTTGAGTATTCGCTTTCCACGAACTGCGCGAATTCCCGCCAAAGGCTGCCGTCCGGCGTGCTCCCCGCGATCTCGACCGGGGGATCGTATTCGGCGACCAGCGCGCTCAGCCTGCCGAGGAGGTAACAGGTGCGGCTGAAAGGCGTGCGGGAGTCCAGCGCGTCTATCAACTCCTCGCAGGCCGCGTTGATGCCTCGCGCATCGTTGCCGGCAGCATCTCCGTCGCGCATGACGTCAAGGCAGCCGCGCAGGATCTCCTGCCGGTAGTGCAGAATCTGACGCTGCAGGGGCGGCGGCATCAGCGTGCTGGCCTTGACCACCACCACCTGATGCAGCGTGGCGCTCCAAACCTGAGCGGCAACGGCCGGCTCTGAGGGCATGCCAACCGATAACAGAGTCTGAATAATCAGTAACGGTATCAGCATCGCTTTACTCTCCAGGGAAGACTAGACCGGCGTCGGGGACAGGTCAAGCTGTGCAAGACAAGTGTACTAAAAAGCGGGCACCCGTCACATTATGGCTCCATTATCGCTAAATTCAGGCTGGATGTAAGTGTTTTGTTTTGAACGGCTTGACTTTTTTCAGAGCAATAGCGGAGCTGGCACGCATTTTGTTTATAACAGGACGGATGTTTTAAATGCGCGGCCGTTGCAGTTTACGGCCATCGGTGAGAGACGAAGCCGTGAGGTGCCGGCCGTGCGAGGAAAGGAGGTGGCCCAAATGAGAAGAATAGCAAAGTTACTCGCCATCTTCGGCGCACTTCTAATCGTTCTCAGCGCAGTCCCGGCAACCTATGCGGGAGAGCAGGCGAAGAGTTCGCGCAGCCGGAGTTCAGCGAGCAAGAGCGATCAGAAGAAGCGGACCACCAAGCCCAGCACCACCCGGAGCCGCTCATCGAGCGTCTCAACGAAGGCGACCGCCAAACAGCAAAGTTCATCGAGTACCCGGTCGAGCGCAACGTCCAGCAGTTCATCCAAGTCGAGAACTCCCGCCGTGGACAACCGCTCCAACAGCAGAACCACCGTGAGGCCGACCGAATCGAGCCGCAGCAGCAGCCCCTCGCGTTCGTCCACGACCAGCTCAAGTAGTAGCAGCAGGGTTACAGTCAACCCAAGCTCACGCTCTACGGTCACAACCTCCTCGACCAACAGTGGCACCCAGGATCGGACTGTCCGTTCGCGCCAGAGCACCGTTGAGGATCGCACACAGGACCGCACGGTACGCAGCCGCCAGAGCGGCACATCGGCAGCGGCTTCGTCCACCGGCGCGAGAACAGCCGTCGCACGGACCCGCAACGTCGAGCTCTACGGCGACAAGCCGGTAGTCCGCAGCAGGAGCGGCAGCTACGATGCCTCGCGCGACAGCAAGGCCCTTGCCGACCGCAACAGCGCCGGCAGGGTCCGGATGCGCAGTGGCTCCGCGGCGGCAGCCAGAGCCGGCAGTGCCGCGTCGTCCTCTTCGGCGGGAAGAGTGGCAGTCGAGCGCCAAAGCGGAGATTTCTCCTACGCCAGGCCGGAGTACGTGCGCAACAACTACAGGTTCGTTTCCAGGACCGTCAACAACACCTACGTCATCAACCGCAACTACCTGATCGATCAAGGCGGCCGCTGGGGCCACGCCCATGCCGGTTACAACGGCCGTAACTACCACTTCTACTTCTCGCTTTACCATCAGGGCTACTTCGGAGTCGGCGTCAACCTCTGGAGCCGCCGTTACTACGGCGACGGCTGGGATTTCTACTTCGGCTGGAGCCCCTCGGCCTACGTCATCCCCGGCTGGACTTCCAGAGGTGTCTATTACTTCGAGCCCTGCTACGCCTTCAGCTTCACCTTCAACCACGGCTACGAGCGCGGCTACATCGAAGGCTTCCGCACCGGCGTGCGCGACTGGAACTACAGTTACCCCTATAACAGCTGGGCCTACTCCTACAACGGTTACGACTATCGTTACGGCGCCTGGGACGAGTACCGCGACGGCTACGAGCAGGGCTTCGGCCAGGGTTACTACGCCGGCTACAGCGGAGTCTCCTACGGTTACAACAACTTCGGCTTCGGCGACTTCAGGAATTACCCGGTGGTCTACGACTTCGACTACGACTACTACGAGCGCGCGTCGTACGACGATGATTACGAATACGAGGACGGATACGACGATTACGACTACGACGAGTACGGAGAGGATCGTGAGTATCGTCCTTACTAAATAGCTGCCTTTTTGCCCAAGGCACCCATAACCCTCCAAAACTCCTCCGCAAGCGGGGGCCGCAAGGCCCCCGTTATTCTTTTCGGAACCATTACAGGCCCGGCATAAAAAAAGTCTCCCGCAATATGTTTGCGGAAGACTCATCCATCTTAGGTTGAATCAACAGAATGTTTAGCTTCAGAAGGGTGATTCAGATGTTTCCTGCTTATCCCTCCAGCCTCACTACGTTCGCGGCCTGCGGGCCCTTGGGGCCCTGATTGATTTCGAACCGCACCCGCTCGTTCGCTTCCAGGGTTCTGAAGCCGTCAGCCACTATCGCCGAATGGTGCACGAAGACATCCACACCGTCATCAGCTGTGATGAATCCGTAACCCTTGGCATCGTTGAACCACTTTACAGTGCCTTCCATGTGATACACTCCCACAAAATTGTTACAAATATCCGGCGTGTTGCCGGGGTGCTAGTAGACGAGAGACACCGCGCTCGGTAGCTGATTCTATCAGGGAAAATCACTTACCTGGCGGGATGCTCCTCCTTATTAAATCAAGGGTGAAACAGAGCCGCTTTCTTGTCAATCGTTTTTTTATAAGGCGTTCAGCAAAAAAGAGGCGTGGCGAATCCTCCGATCTCGATCATTAGAGGAACGAAATCCGGTTTCGCGTCACTTCAGTAATGCCATCGCGATCGACGCGTAGCCGCGCGCGGCGGCTTCTAGTTGCTCGATCTCCACGCTCTCGTCGGTGATGTGGGCCAGGTCGGCATGACCCGGCCCGAATCCTATCGTGGGGATTCCGGCGTGCACGCTCGGCCAGCTGCCGTTGGTGCAGAAACGGTAGTAATCGGCGGGCAAGCCTCCGAGGCCGGCGGCTTCGAGCGCTGCGGCTGCGGAGACCACGAACCCGTGATCCTCGGCGATCTCCCAGGCGGGGATGAATTTGCGGAAAGTAAACTTGTGCCCGGTGTAGGCGGTGCATTCGACAGTGACTATCTCCGCCGAGGCACGCAGCTCGGGATCTTCCGCCCTGGCGGTCTCGATCAGATCGTTCAGCTCGCGCGCGATGCTGGCCTCGTCTTCGCCGACAACGAGCCGGCGGTCGTAGGTGACTCGGCAGCGCGAGGGCACGGTCGACTGGGCGGGGTAGGGCACGGAGATGATGTCGGTGAGGGCCTGGACTCCGGTCCCGAGGAACTCGTGACTCGGGAGCTCCATCTCGTTCATCATGCCGATCAGCCTTGTCATTTTGGCGACCGCGTCGACTCCGAGGTGCGGCGTTGAAGAGTGTACCGGGACACCCTGCGTGGAAATTTTGATCTCCGCGCGGCCGCGCTGGCCGCGGACAAGGCGCAGATTCGAGGCCTCGCCGATGACCACATAATCGGCGCCGTGATTACCGATTATGTTGGCAAGAGCAACGCCTTCGCACAGTTCCTCAAGCGTGGAGAGGCTGACGATGATCGTCCCGTTGATCTCCGCCTTGCGGGGGACGAGCGACGCGATGCCATAGACAATCGAAGCCGCGGCGCCCTTCATGTCAACGGAACCGCGGCCGTAAAGCCTGCCGTCTTCCACCCAGCCGCCGAAGGGATCCCTCGTCCATTCCTTAACCGGCTCGACGCCGACGGTATCCATGTGTGCATCGAAGATGACTGTGGGGCCGTCGCCACCGCGGATGATGCCCACAACGCTGCCGAAGTCGTCATATTCGCACTCGTCGAAATCCAGGAGGTGCAACTCCTCACGGGCGCGGGTGATAACGGACTTTTCCTTGCCCGCCTGGCTCGGTATCTGGATCAGATCCTTGCAGAATTCGACCAGATTGTTCCTGTCTATTTCCATCATTGCGATCCCGCCTCACTCTTCTCAATCAGCTGCCAGCAGGCTTCGACATTGCCCGCCAAGGCTCTTTCGTAACGCTCGTAATGGCTGTATTTCTCGAGCTTTAGCTCTGCCTTGGCCTCATCCAGGGTCTTGCCTGAGGTGCGGGCGTCGTCGACCGCTTTCCAGAGATCTCGAAGATAATCCCGCTGATCGGCAAGCGCCTGCCTGCCGCCCGTATCGCCGTGTCCGACGATAACTTTGGTGTCGCGATCGCACATCTCGTAGAGCTTTTCGAGGACACCGATCCACGCCTGGACGTCGGCTCCGGCACCCACGTCGATATATGGGATGCTGTGATGGAACACCAGGTCGCCGGTAATCAGCAGGTTATCTTCCGGCACGAAGACCACCAGGTCGCCGTCGGTGTGGCCGGGCCCGAAATGGAGCAGCTTGAGCTTCTTGTCCCCGAGATTAATCGTCATCCCGCCATCGATGGTCAGCGGTGCGGGCACCAGTTCCATCCCCTCGTAGAGCGCGGCGAGACGGCGTTCCCGATCCAGTTCTTCCTTGATCCTGGCGGCTTTGTCGGCGTCGCTTTCCACGGCATCTCTGAAATCCGCTTCGAGCTGACGGACGCGCGCGGGGGCCGCGGCATACTCTGCGGCGCGCTCGGCGTAAGCTTCAGCGACACGAGAGGCGCAATTGGAATGGGCGATGATTGCCGCGTCGGCGAAGACCTGGTTCCCGAATGTGTGGTCGGCGTGGTAATGGGTGTTAATCACGTAGCGAACAGGTTTGTGGCTGAACTCGGAGATCTTCTCCCTGGCGAGGCGGGCCGCGGCGGGGGAAGTGAATGTATCGACGACTACCACTCCTTCCCGGCCGACGACCGCGGTCACGTTGCCGCCGCCGCCTGTGAGAACCAGCACGCTCTCGCTGAGCGGCTCCGCATTTATCTCGAGTTGCTGCGGCAGGGCGGTGAGACTGATAGAGACTAAAATTAAGGCTGATAGACGCATGGTTTCCTCCGAGATCTGTCGCTAGAATCTAACACATTTCCGCCCTCTGCTAAAGCAGGCCGGACGGCGGCTCAGTAGTTCTCATGCTCTCCGAGGCGGACGATCTTGCAGACATTGGTGGCCCCCCTGCTCAACTGGAAACCCGAAGCGAAGACAACCGTATCGCCCTTGTTCAGCTCGCCGGTCTGCAGCAGAGCCCCGTCGACGGCGCCCCAGAAGTCTTCGCTTTGCTCGAAATCCTGCCCGAGCAGTATCGGCCGCACGCCGTAGTAGAGGGCCATCTTGCTGAAGGTCTCGGTTTGGGTGGTCAGGGCAAAGAAGGGTATATCGATGGGAACCTCGACTTTGCTCATCACCAATGCAGTCCTGCCGGAGCGCGTAAGGGCGACTATACCCCTGGCGTGCGCGTCAGCCGCGGCCCCCGCCGCGGCCTTGCAGATGGCCAGCTCGAAGGTGTCGTCCTCGAAGAGGGCCTTGGCCCGGGTTGTCGGGTTGGCCAGCATGTACTTCTCCGCCTCGAGGATGATCTCGGCCATCATCGACACCGCGCCCGCCGGGTCGCGTCCCACGGCGGTCTCGCCGCTGAGCATGGCTGCGTCGGTGCCGTCCAGGATGGAGTTGAAGATATCGCTGACTTCGGCCCGCGAGGGCATGGCGCCGTCGATCATCGATTCCAGCATCTGGGTGGCTGTAATGCAGAGCAGGCCGAGCTCGTCGGCGCGTCGCAGAAGCATTTTCTGCAGGGCCGGAACCTTCCGGATCTCGCACTCCACCCCCAGATCGCCGCGCGCGACCATCAGGCCGTCGCCCAGCTCGAGAACCGATAAGATTTCCCCGATCCGCTCGACAGCCTGAGGCTTCTCAACCTTGACGATGACGTTTACACGGCCGCCGTCTTCGCGGATCGCGTCTTTGAGGCTGACCACGTCGTCCGGCGAGCGGACGAAGGAGAGCGCGCAGTAATCGACCCGCATCTCTTCCATCGCGAACGCGAGGTCCGCCCGGTCCTTCTCCGTCAGCGAGGGGGTGTTGAGCCGCACGCCGGGGAGGTTGATCGCCTTGTTGGAAAAGAGCCAGCCGCCGTGCAGCACGCGGGTTAGGATTTCGCTGCCCTCGACGGCCTCCACCTGCAAACGTATCTTGCCGTCGTCCAGCAAAATCAGGGCGCCCTCGTGGGTCTCCGACGGCAGTGACTTGTGGCCTGTCGAGACGCGCCGGGCGTCGCCGGCGACGTCGTCGGCGGTAATGACAAACCGCTCGCCCTTCGTAAGCGTCGCGGGCTCGTTCGCGATTTTGCCGGTCCTGATCTTCGGGCCCTGGAAGTCTGCCAGCACGGCGATCGGACAACCTGATTCGTCCGCGACTTTCCGCGCCGCACTGCAGCGCGCGAGGTGCAGCTCGCGGGTGCCGTGGCTGAAGTTGAGGCGGACGACGTTCACTCCGGCGGCGATCATTTGCTTCAATGCTGCCGGGTCATCTGTGGCCGGTCCGAGTGTGGCAATGATTTTTGTCTTTCTCATCGGCAAACTCCGGTGGAGGGGACCGCCTAATCATGCATCAGAACGCGAAGTCCCGCCACTGCCAAGCTATTTCGCAAGTCATGCAGACAGCATCGTTTCTCTACTTGGGGTGTCCGAAGTCAGCAACACAATGGTTTCTTCGGGCTTACTGGCACCAGCGCATCCGGGAAGAGGTGGGCAACGAGGCGGCGGTCGTCTCGATGGGTGATTACAATGACGAGCCTTTCAACCGTTCGCTTACCGAATATGCCCTTGCGATCAGCAGCCGGAAGAAGGTGGTCAGCCCGTATGCCAGGAATCCGTGGTTCTATAACCTGATGTGGCGGTTTTTAGGGCACGACGTGGCAACCTACTATTTCAGCAGCACACCCAACATGCTCGATCAGTTCCTGGTCTCTGAGGGGATGCTCAAGGACGATTCAATCTTCTCCGTCGATGAGGATTCCGTCGAGATAATCAGATTCCCCGAGATGCTGAAGGGTGATTACGATGCTCCGAGGGAATTCGGGAGACCTTCGGGAACCCTTGACGAAGACGGCTTCAGCGATCATTTCCCGATCGGCATGGTCGTGCGGGAGGCGTAGTAACACCGGCAAAATCGGCCGCCGGGCGTTCGACAGCCGTCAATGCGTCGGGGCGGTAGCGATTTGCCGGATCTGACAGTCGGAGCTCACGGCCCCGCGATCAGCCCGCTCAGGAAAAGCCGCCGCTCGGCGCGCAGGCGGATGCTCCGCCGCCGCCCGAGGTAGCGAAAGTGGAGAGCTGCCGTCTGGTCTGCTTCGAGCCGCATTTATTGCAGGTTACCTCGTCGCGCTTGCTGGTCATCACCAGCTTTTCGAAGGCGGCGCCGCAGCTTTCGCATCTATATTCATACAAAGGCATTTATGCGCTCCCTGATCGCTCTTTCTATTATAGTAATCAATTCAATCGTGTCCATCCCCCAATACGGTCTGCGCGGCCGGGACATTCCGCCCGTCGAGCATGTGCCGGCGCGAAAAAAGTCGCAGATTTTTCAGGTCATGGCGAAGCGTAAGCGTTCTCACTGAACATTCGGGCTCATCAGGCGTCAAATAACCAGGAGTCCGCTGGGGAATTCGTTCGGACACGCAGCCGTTATCTTAAGTGGTTTTGCTGCCAATGAGCGGCAGCTGTGTTAACCTGATTATATGGGAAATCAAGCCCGATGAATGCGGGCCGGAGAAATTCGGGATAATCATGGCAGAAGAGAACAAGAATCAGGGTGCGGCGGCCAAGCGGCGAGTGCTGAATATCATCGTCGTCGTCGTCACCCTCGTGATCATTTTGAGTCTTTGGAGCGGCGGCCTTTTCAACACTGGCACCGGGGCCTCAGAGATCTCCTACAGCGACTTCAAGCGCGAACTCAATCGCAGCAATGTCAAGACGGCACATTTCGAGGGGGAGCAGATCACGGGGACCTTTGTCACGCCGGTGGGAATCGACGGCCGCACTGTCAGCAGCTTCCGCTCGATGCTGCCTCCGTACGAAGACGCAAATCTCGCCGAAGTGCTGGAGTCGCATAACGTCACCATCTCGAGTTCGCCCGTGAGCGAGGACAGCTGGGTCGGTGCGCTGCTGATGAACCTGCTGTTCATCGGCGCGCTGGTTGCGCTCTGGTTTTTCATGATGCGCCGTTTCAGCGGTCAGGCGCAGTCGCAGCTCAGCACATTCACCAAGGGTCACCACAAGCTTTACAAGAAGGAGCAGTCGCGCGTCACCTTCGCGGACGTGGCGGGGATGCCGAGCGCGAAGGAGGACCTCGCGGAAGTGGTGGCGTTTCTCAAGGATCCCGAGAAGTTCAAGCGCCTGGGCGGCAAGATCCCCAAAGGAGTTCTGCTTATCGGGCCGCCGGGTACTGGCAAGACGCTGCTGGCCCGCGCCACGGCAGGCGAGGCCGACGTGGCTTTTTTCAGCCTCAGCGGTTCGGAGTTCATCGAGATGCTCGTCGGCGTGGGCGCCGCGCGCGTGCGCAGCCTGTTCAAGGACGCCAAGACGAGCGAACCGAGCATAATCTTCATCGACGAGATCGACTCGATCGGCCGCGTGCGCGGCACCGGGCTGGGCGGCGGTCACGACGAGCGCGAGCAGACGCTGAACCAGCTGCTCTCGGAGATGGACGGTTTCGTGTCGCACGACGAGGTGATCGTGCTGGCGGCGACCAACCGGCCCGACGTGCTCGATCCGGCGTTGCTGCGGCCGGGGCGCTTCGACCGCAAGGTGCTGATCGACAGCCCGCAACTCGATGAGCGCCTGGCGATCCTCAAGATCCACTCGCGCAACAAGCCGTTGTCGGAGGATGTCGACCTGGAGAACCTGGCGCGCACGACCGCGGGCCTCTCCGGCGCGGACCTCGAGAACATTCTCAACGAGTCGGCTTTGCTGGCGGCGCGCAAGAGCCGCGAGGATATAAAGGCCGAAGACCTGCGCGAGGCGACCGACAAGATCCTGATCGGCAGCGAGCGCCGCAATTTGCTGCACGAGACGGAGAAAGGCTTGGTGGCGTTCCACGAATCGGGCCACACGCTGGTGGCCTGGGTGCTGCCGACTTCCGATCCGCTGCACAAGGTCTCGATCATCCCGCGCGGAATGTCGCTGGGCCACACGCTGCAGCTACCCGAGCGCGACAAGCATATTCATAGGCGGGCCGAGTTGCTCGACCGCCTGCGGGTGCTGCTGGCCGGGCGCGCGGCCGAGCGGGTGTTCCTCGATGATGTCTCCTCGGGCGGGCAGAACGACTTCAAGGTGGCTTCGGAGCTGGCGCGCCGGATGGTATGCCTGATGGGCATGAGCGACGAGATCGGCACGCAGTACATCGACACCGCCGAGGAGCATCCCTTCCTCGGCCGGGCCATGGCGGTGGGGCGGAACGTGAGCGAGAAGACGGCCGAGAAGATCGACGCCGAGATCCGGCGCTTCCTCGACGAGGCTAACGCCGACGCCAAAGCGATCCTCGAGCAGCACGAGGGTGCCGTGCGCGAGCTGGTTGAGCAACTGCTCAAGCTGGAAACCCTGGACGCCGACGAGATCGCCGTGATCATGGAGCGCCACGGAGTGGACCGCGGCCGCAAGGGCCCGGAGCCGATTGAGAAGGAACCGGTGTCCAAGTAATCCGGCGGCTTGAATTCCCAGCCCCTGTGTCTAATCCTTGCAGAGCAATGCTTGGGGGTGGTGTATGTCATTGAATTTCGACGGACTGCTGATAGCGGCACTGACGCTGGCGGCCATCGCTTTCGGCCACGTCTTCGTACGCAAGAGCTTCAAGCTCTTCGGCTTGAAGTTCTGGCCCGTTTCCTTGCTGCTGGGCCTTTGCTTGCTGTGCGCGAGCGTCTTCGTCTCCTATGCAGTGATCTCGGGCGGCCTGGCGGTTTGGGGCGCGACGTTTCTCTGGGCTGTAAGGGAGATTTTCGAGATGGAGGAGCGGGTGTCAGGCGCCGGAAACGGGGAGAGTCCGCAAACATAGCGAAAGCGCGGACTGGAATGTCCGCACCCTGACAGCGGGAAACTATTCCGAGGTGGCTTGGCAGATGAGCGGGGGCAAGCCATCGGCTGCGCGCAGGTGGCGTTCAACAATCGGCGACCGGATCATCCATCACAGCGCAGGTTGACACCCGCTTCGGTGTCGAAGAAATGGCCGTTCTCGGGGGCAAAGAACGCCTTAAGTGTCAGGCCTTCGACGATTCTCTCCGGTAATCTGCCTCCCACCCGTGCGACCAATTGGATATCGCCTGCAAGCAGGAAAACGTGGAACTCGCCGCCGAGTGTCTCGATCCTTTCGATCCTGCATTCGACTCCCAGCGCACCCTCAAACGGCTGGAAGTGAATATCTTCCGGCCTGATGCCGAAGCGCAGCGGAGTATCGGAAGGTGGCTTGGGGATCGAGGCGGGCCATGGGAAGGCGAATGCTGGGCAGGCGAATTCGGAGTCCGACGCGTTGTAGGCACCCTCGATGATATTAATCGCCGGGTTACCGATGAATTCGGCGACGAAGAGGTTTCGCGGCACGCCGTAAAGCTCGGCCGGCGCCGCCACTTGCTGCAGCTCTCCTTTGCGCAGGACGGCGATGTGGTCGCCCATGGTCATCGCCTCGCTCTGGTCGTGGGTGACGTAGATCGCGGTGGTGCCGATCTGACGGTGGATCTTGATTATCTCATGGCGCATCTGGACGCGCAGTCGGGCGTCGAGGTTGCTCAACGGCTCGTCGAAGAGGAAGACCGACGGTTTGCGCACCAACGCCCGTCCGACGGCGATGCGCTGGCGCTCGCCGCCGGAGAGGGCCTTGGGCCTGCGGGAGAGCAGATGGCCGATCTCGAGGATCTCCGCGGCCCAGGCGATCAGCTTGTCGACCTCGCTCTCGGGTGTCTTGCGGATGCGCAGACCGAAAGCGATGTTCTCGAAGGCGGTCATGTGCGGGTAGAGGGCGTAGTTCTGGAAAACCATCGCGATGTCGCGCTCCCGCGGCGGCACGTCGGTCACCTTGCGGCCGCCGATGAAAATTTCGCCCGCGCTGACCGTCTCCAGCCCGGCTATCATTCGCAGGACGGTCGTCTTGCCGCAGCCGGAGGGCCCGAGCAGCACGAGGAATTCGCCGTCGGCGGCGCGCAGGTCGAGGTTGTCGACGGCGGTGACATCCGCGCCGAATCGTTTTAGTACTCCCCTTAACTCGACTTCCGCCAAAACGCAGCCCTCGGTCTCAGTGCTTAAACACGTATCGTAACGTGATTCTGGAGTAAATCGCCTCGCTTTTCGGGAAGCGGAACGAGGCTTCCACCGTCTCGTCGTCGATAGGCTGGATCGCCTCGTCTTCGGCGAGCAGGCTGCCCGGATCGACGAAGCGGAGTTTCCCATCTTCACCGCTGCGCCCCATCAGTTCGACCCAAATCTGATCCTCATCATGGCCCCAGTCGATGATCCGGAATCCGCGCGAGGGTTTCCCGTGTTCCGGCTTGATCAGGTCGGGCATGGGGGTGAGGAAGCGGTCGAGCTTGATTTCGATGGTCAGCCTGCGGTTCTTGTCGCCGAGGGGTATGTTGAGGCAGCTGCGCCCGAAGCTTGTCTCAACCGTGGGCGAGATCTTTTTACCGTTGATGCTGACCTTCTTGACCTGCGCTCCGCGCGGGAAATGAGGCGCGAACACAATGCGCTCGCCCCGGTCGATGCCGTCGACGATATAGGTTACTTTCTGCCCCACGCGCCGGTAGACGAGGTTGACGATGCCGTCGGCCCAACGGATGTTGCCGATCTCGACGTCGTGCCATTGCGGCGGAATCTCGGGGCGGATCCTGATCCTGCCATTGCGTTCCGCTTCCAGGCCGAGGAGTCCCTTGGTGAACAGCAGCAGCAGCAACGCCGCCGACCAGCACTGCTGCGGGCAGACTCCCGCCTGCTCGTAGATGTCGCCGCGCAGAACCTCGCTGAAGCTGCCGGTGCTGAACTCGCGGTAGACCCCCAAGCCATTGTAGAGCAGCTCGAAGCCCTGCGTGGGGCGCCCGCGCGCGTACTGAGCCAGGCCGAGCCAGCCTGAGTAGAGCGGCCAGACGCTGCCGATGTGGTAGCCTTCGGGGTTGTAGCGCTCGTCCATCTCCGAGATCATCCGCGCGCCCCAATCGGTGACGATATCCGGCCCTGAGGTGCGCTTGAGGAAGTCCACATCGCGCCCGGGATCGGTGTTGCCGAAGAGGATGACGGCGGAGGGCATGATCGTGTCGGCCCGGTTCATGGTGCCGTCGGTCTGCAGGCCGTAGTAATAGGTCTGGTTCTCCTCGTCCCAGAAGCGCCGATAATGCGCTTCGTGGGCCAGGGCGGTGTAGTGCTCGATCTTCTCGAGCAGAGCCTTATCGCCGGTCCGTTCAAATAGGATCCGAGAGCAGTGGAGCGCCTGAACCCAGAGGCCTGCGAGGTAGAACGTCACGTGCGCGCCGAACAGTCCTCCGCCCTCGATCCAGCCGTGGCCGACGCCGGTGTTCTCCGTCAGGCCGTCGCCGTCGCAGTCCATCCTGATGCTGAATTCCAACGCCTGGCGCAGAGAAGGCAGCAGCTCGTCGATGAACTGGTCGTCGGCCGTCCAGGCGAGATAGCGTTCGGCGACGATCAGATAGAGCAGGTTGGCGTCGGCCGAATCGTAATGGCAGTGCCCCGAGGCTGAGACCTCGTGAATGATCTTACCGCCGATTGACTGGTACTGGGCGAGGAAGCGGAGGATATCGGAAACGGCGTTCCAACGCCCGGCCTGGAGCATCGCGAGTGCCGTCCAGAGAGCATCGCGGCCGAAGAACCAGCCGTAGCCCGGGCGCGCGCTCAGCCAGCCTTCGCCGCTGACGGCGAAACCGGCGGTCATCGAGCGGCCCACGTTGGGGAAGACCGCACGGAATGACTCCAGGTTCAGCTGGGCCCAGAGGATGCCGTTATCGAATTCCTCATCCGGAGTCGAAACGCGCAGAATCTCGCCCATCAGCTTGCGATAATGATCGCCCGAGCGATCGATCGCGCCGGGCAGGGCGATGCTGACCTCTGGCTCGAAGCCCCGCGTGTCGCGCCCTCCGATGACTGCCAGGGAGAGGTGGTGCATCCCGGGCTCCATCAGCGGAAAGGTGATTTGGCAGCGCAGGCGTGAGACGTCGTCGGCGCTCAAGTCCTCAAACTTGATTTCCTTCGGTTCCAGGCTGAAAGCGATGATGCCCCAGCAGTCCTTGACATGCGACTTCAGCACCAAGGCGTTGCGGTGCCGGTCGAAGCAGTAGTGGATCGGCCCGAGCGATCCGTTAGGCACCGGCCACATCATCTCCATGTCGGAGAGGAGGTGGATTACCAGTTCGAACGGTTTCTCGGCGATTATCTCGAGTTGCTGGCCGGCGGCCGGCTTCCAGATCGAAGTCCCGATTTGCTCCCTGACGCCGAAATGCTCGTTCTCATAGATCTGGTGAACGGCGTCGGGGAAGCGCTTTGTACTCTTGTAGATCATCGACTGCTGCAGCGGGTGGCCGTCGACGGGATGGATGGCCCAGCGAAGCTCCTTGAGCAGCCTGATTGGATAGGACCAGATCTCATCGATCTTCCAACCCTCGCTGCCGGTCAGCAGCATCCGCCGCGATGCGCTGCTGAAAAAATTGTTGCCCTTGAACGACGGCAGCCAGGGCACCGCGGGTCGCTCGAACTCCCGCTCCGGGCTGAAGCTGATCCGCGTCTCCGGCAAACGCGCGAAGTATTCCGGCTCTTCCTCGATGGTTCCCATCTGCGGCTCCGGCCAGTAGCGGAACGGGTAATCCTGGTCCTCCGCGGGTGGATTCGAGGCGTACTCGATGCAGTTTTCAATCAAGGCCTTGGCGTAGCGGTCGAGATAGTTCCGCCTGGAATTGAAGTAGAGGTAGGCGCCGAGGCAGACTATGCGGCCCTTGCCGTGGTGGTACTCCCAGAGGCTGGCGCGGTCCGATTGCTTCGAGAAGAGGTGGCAGCTGAGCGCGATCGAGCGTTCCGGCGGCTTCTTGAGGTAGGAGACGCGCCAGTAGGGCTCGCCGGCGAAGGGGGTCCAGGTGAAGACGCTGTAGCCGAGGCGGTTGGGCTGGAACAGCAGCGGGTGGTAGCCGAAGCTCATCATGCCTTGCTTGGCGTAAGGTCCGGTCTGGCCGCGCCAACGGCCGGCCTCGATCACATCGGGCGGGTTTTCTTCAAGACCCACTGCTGCCGGCGCGGCCGCGGCGCCGAGCGTCAAGATGACTCCTGTTCCCTTCTCTACCGCCCCGAGGATGAAATCCACGAATCCCTTCTCCAGAGCCTCGGGAGGTAGCTTATCGGAAGGCCAGTGCCACCAGAGAACGTCGCCGGGCTTGACGTCGTGTTTAAGCAGTTTTTCCGGCCTGACGTGGACGACCTCCCATTTCTCGAGCGACGTGATGGTGTGCAACGCCATGTGCAGCTCGGCCTGCCCGGAGGGCGTGGGAGGATTGTTTACGAAGAAGTATAGTTTCATGATTGCAAATCAACTTTCAGGGGTACGCGCCCATCGGCAATCAACCTGCCGTCGCGGAACAGCTCGGCTCTGCCGTCCCTGATCACCAGGTCGAAATAACTGCTGCGCAGTGGGATGCCGCTGAGCTGCAGTTGCTCGAGCCCCCTGATAAACGGGTCGATGAGTAGTCCGCCTTCGGTAGGTCTGAATCCTGCCACGAATCTGATAATCAAGTCGATGACCCAGCAGTGCAGGTAATCGTCGATACCCCGGTAGGCGCAGGGGGAGCCGTCGCGGGGGCTGTAATGCTCGTAGCTGGAGATGATTTTCGGTTTCTCGCCGGTGTTAAAGAGCTCAGCGAAAGCGACCAGCAATTCGGCACAGCGATCGCGCAGAGACTTATCCAGTGTGGATGCCTGCGCGAGCACGTCGACGATGTGGCTGTTGGTCATCGGCCAGACGCGACCGTTCCAGGGGCAGTTGCGCGCCTTGCCGCGCCAGACCCCGTCCGCCGAGAAAGACGGATCGCGCTGGCTGAGCGTGGCTGCTGGCACCGGAGTCCAGAATTCGTCGGGATTCAAGAGCGTGCCGTGGAGTGTCTTGACGTGATCCGGCCCCACAAAACCGGTGAGAAACGGATAGAAACAGGTCAGCGCGCGGACCAGCGTGGGGCGCATGCCCTCCGAGGCGATCAGGTCGCTGAAGATCCTCTCCCCGCCCTGCCACATCAGGTTGAGAATCGCATCCCGGGTCTTGTCGGCGAGGGCCCTCCACCTGCCCGCATCGGTGTCCAACTCCAATTCCGAGGCCGCTTCGGCAAGCGCTGCGAGATGGAAGAAGTAGTAGACGGTCGAATCGACGCCCTTGATGGGGATCGTTTCCAGCCAGAAATCGTTGTCGAATTCGGACGAGGCGGGGATGTAGCGGCTGCTGAACTCCTGGCCGGTCTCCATCATGTTGACCACGTCGATCATGCCACTGCCCTCACGATCGCGCTCGCGGGCCAGCCAGTCGGCGTAGCGCGCCATCGCCGCGTAGACCGAGGCGAGGAAATCGGCGTCGGGATGCAGTTGGTGAAGTCGTTGGAGTGCGCGGCCCCAGTCGGCGTGGTAGAAGAACTCCTCGCGCGAGCGGTCGTGGAACAGCGCGCCGGGCAGGCGGCCGCTCTCCTCCTGGCGTTCGCAGAAGTTGAGGATCTGATTGCGAGCGTGGTGGGGATCGCGGTGCCAGCGCAGGTCGAAGATGATCGGTGGTGTGCTGTATGAAATCGGCTGGTGGAAGATTTGCGGCCCCTCGCAGACGCCGTCGTGGGGCTGGCGCTCACCGCCGCCGGCTTTGGTGCACTGGCGGATGAGGTACCAGCGGTAGCGGTAGAGCTGCTCCCAGATCGGCTCGGAGCACTTGAAGTCGGGCACGCCGTTGAAGAACTCCGTCCAGGAGGCGAGTGTATCAGCGAGCATCGCCTTGCCGGAATCCGGCTCGACGGCGACGACCGGCCGGTCGGGCGCGACGATCCGCATGGCCAACGCGACGGTGCTCTTGATGCCGCCGAATTCATTGGATCGCATCTGCTCGAGGTCGAATTCGTTCAATTGCAGGTGATAGTGGAGCGCGAACCAAACCGCCCCCTGGTGGCTCGTTTGGTTGGTGCGGATTTCCGAGGGCAGCGAGCCGTTCCAGGCGGTGGCGAAGGGGGTCTCGATCCAGGAGGGATTGGGACCGAGGCACTCCGCGTCGGCCACGGCGAAGGAGTCGGCAGCCATGTCGGCGCCAAATTCCCAGCGCGTTGTGAATGCGGCACGCCGGCCCTGGCGCTCGAGCAGGAACGATATCCCTTCCTTCGACGCGCAGATTTCCAGCGGACGCGGGAGACCGGGGTGGTAGTGATGCCGGGTCCAGACTATCAGATCGAATTCCTTCGATTCCTCGGTAAGGTTGTCGATGAAGATTTTGCTGACGGCGCGGTCGTCGGCTGTGATGAATTTGCTCTCGGCCACGCTGAGATTGGAATTGTAATCGAACACGACACGGCAGCGCCCGGGATGCCACTGGCGGACGCGGAAGCGCAGCGGAATCTCGGCGCCCTTTCCCAGCAGCGTCCAGGCGAAGAGCGGCTGCAACTCCTCGTCGTGGTAGTAGATCTCGTCCCACCAGCCGGGCCGCTCCAGCCAGCGCGGGTAGCACGGCGCAAACATCAGACGCCCGCCCGCGAGCTGGAACTTGTCGTGCCGGCTCATCTTGCTCAGGAAGCTGTCTTTTGCCATGCCGCTCAACCCTTCAGCCCGGTCATCGTGATGCCGCGGATGAAGTACTTCTGGGTCAGGAAGAAGACAAAAATCAGGGGCACGACCGCGACCACCGCGGCGGCCATCTGGTAAGGCCAGTTGCTCATGTAGAGATTATGGAATGAACTGATGCCGACCTCCAGCGGGCGCATCTCGACCGAGCGGGTGACGATCAGGGGCCAGAGGAAGTTTTTCCAGCTGTCGACGAGGCTGATGACGGCCAGCGTCGCCAGCGCCGGCTTGCTCAGGGGCAGGATGATCCGCCGGTAGATGGTGAATTCCGAGGCGCCGTCGATGCGCGCGGCGTCCTCCAGCTCTCTGGGTATGGAGAGGAAGAACTGGCGCAGCAGGAAGATCCCCCAGACGCTGACGATCTCGGTGGAGATGACTCCCTGGTAGGTGTCGACCCAGCCGAGCGCGTGGATCAGCAGGAAGCGGGGGATGAGGATGATGACGATGGGTATCATCATTGCCGAGAGGAAGACGATGAAGAGCTTGTCGCGCCCGGGGAAATTGAGGCGCGCGAAGGCGTAGGCGGCCATCGAACAGAAGATCAGGTGCCCTGCGACGTTGAAGCCGGTGAGGATGATCGAGTTGATGAAGAAGCGGTCGAAGGGCAGGGCTGTGAGGGCCTCGGGATAGTTCTGCCAGCGTGGATTATCGGGCAGGAGTTTGGGCGGATAGCTGAACACCTCCAGTTCATCCATCAGGCTGGTCGAGACCATCCAGATGAATGGCAGGAGCATGGTAAGAGCAAGCAGCAGCAGAAGGATATAAAGAGTTCCGGTGAGAATTGCCTTGCGCAACGGTTTCCCCCTGACCTGGGAAAAACTGTAGAACACAACGCCGGGCTATGCAATAGGGCTTGTCAAATTGAGAGAAATGCTGTGTTATGGTTGGAGAATTTTGCCTGGAATATAGGATTTGGTACCGTTTGAAGAATAGGGGGAGTCGAATGCGAACACTTTTGCTGCTGCTACTTTCAGTGATGGTTGCGGGTTTTCTCGCCTGCACAGCCGGGAAACAATATGATCTGGTGATTCGCAACGGGGTGATCTACGACGGGGGCGGCGGCGAGCCCTACAACGGCGATATCGCAATCGACGGAGACACGATCGTGGCGTTGGGGGACATCGGCGCGGCGAGCGGCGCGGAGGAAATCGACGCCGGCGGGCTGGCGGTGGCGCCCGGCTTCATCAATATATTGAGCTGGGCGAACGAGTCGCTGATCGAGGACGGGCGCTCGCAGAGCGACATCCGCCAGGGCGTGACGCTGGAGGTGCTCGGCGAGGGCTGGTCGATGGGGCCGGTGAGCGAGGAGATGCTGGATCAGCTACCCTTGCAGCAAACCGAAATCACCTATGAGGTCGAGTGGCGGACGCTGGGCGAGTATCTCGACTACCTGGCCGAGCGCGGCGTCTCCTGCAACGTGGCTTCCTTCGTCGGCGCCACCTCCTGCCGCATCTACGTCATCGGCTACGAGGACCGCCAGGCGACGCCCGAAGAGCTGGAGCAGATGAGGGCCCTGGTGCGCGAGGCGATGGAGGAGGGCGCAGTGGGGCTGAGCACGGCGCTCGAGTACGTGCCGGCGATCTTCGCGGAAACCGAGGAGATCATCGCGCTCGCCGCAGTGGCCTCGGACTACGGCGGGCTCTATATCTCCCACATGCGCGACGAGGGCGACAGTATCTTCGAGGCGCTCGACGAGTTCCTGCGGATCGCGCGCGAGGCGAACATCAGAGCGGAGATCTATCACCTGAAGGTTGCGGGCGAGAGCAACTGGCCGTTGCTCGACGAAGTGTTCAAGCGGATCGAGGCGGCGCGTGCGGAGGGCTTGCAGATCACTGCCGACATGTATCCCTACACCGCCGGCGCCACCAACCTGTCGGCCTCGCTGCCCCCCTGGTCGCTCGAAGGGGGGATGGAAGCCACCCGCGAACGGCTGCAGGATCCCGCCGTGAGACGGCGGATCATCGAGCAGTTGCGCGGCTCGGAGTGGCAGGGATTCTACCGCGCCGCCGGGGCGGAGGGGATCATGCTCACCGGCTTCAAGCAGGAGGAATTGCGGGGGCTGATCGGCATGCGGCTGAGCGAGGTGGCGCAGGAGCGAGGGACCTCGCCCGAGGACACGCTGATCGATATGCTGCTGGAGGACGAGTCGCCGATCAACGCCGTCTACTTCCTGATGAACGAAGAGCAGGTGGCGCGGAAGATGGCGCAGCCCTGGGTTTGCTTCGGGTCCGACGAGGCCTCGCTGGCGCCGGAGGGCGTCTTCCTCAAAGCCAATCCCCATCCGCGCTCGTACGGGACATTTGCGCGGGTGCTGGGCAAATACGTCCGCGATGAAGGGGTGCTGACGCTGCCGGAGGCGATCCGCCGCATGACGACCTTACCCGCTTCAACCCTGAAACTGGAACGCCGCGGCGCGCTGGAAGAGGGCAATTTCGCCGACATCGTCGTCTTCGATCCCGCGAAAATTCAGGATCACGCGACGTTCGATCGGCCTCACCAGTACTCGACGGGCGTCGTGCACGTGTTCGTCAACGGCGAGCAGGTGCTGAAGGACGGCGAGCATACCGGCGCGACGCCGGGACGCGTGGTGCGCGGCCCGGGCTGGACCGGTGCCGCAGAGCGGGAGGAATAGGGCGGAAGCTCGCGGTTATCCGGGATTCCGAGCAGCAATTGACAGTAGGGCTCTATTTGCGCGGAATGACCACCTTAATTTGCGTTCCATCTATCCCTTTCAGGAAATGGACTTATCGCGATTTTCAGGGACCCGGATTCAGAGTTCGATGATATGGAATTGAAGAGAGTTATATACCCATACGACGCCGACGAGGGAGCCCGTCCACACGGAGCGGGGAGGGTAAAACCCTCTCCCACCCACCACCACTCATCAGCTTTGTATCCTTCAGTCCGCATCCTCTACCTGTGATATAATTCATGCAAAATCAGTCATGTTGCCGGCCGCGCGCCCGCGCGGGCGCATGCCAAGGGAGTGTGCTCATGCGCATCCGCGATTTGATTATCCCAGCCGCCGGACTGCTGCTGCTGGTTGCCTTGCCCGCCGCCGGCCAGGAAGAAAAAGGCTTTTGGCCCGCCACGGTTAAAATCGATCCGGTGAAGAAGGAGATCTTCCCCGGCGAGGAGGTCACGATAACGCTCACGGCCTTCCGGGACGCCGACGGCAGGCAGCCCAAACCGGAGTTCCTGATTCATGTGGCTCCGGAGAGCGGCAGGATTTTAAACGGCAACAGCTATCCTCCATTGCTCATGGGCAAAGTCTTTCCGGTGGGCGCCGGCACCGTCAATGTGACCTACCATCCATCTTCGGACCCCAAGATCGAGGAGGACCGGATAAGGATCTACAGCCTCTACACTACCGACTACTGGAACAAAGAGTCGCTCGATAAGGATGTCCCTGTAGAGGGCAAGATCGGGGAGGTCGAGATAACCATCAGGCGATTCGACTACGCGCGGATTATTTATCACGAATATTCCCTCTCCTGGGACGACGGCGGCTCGAGGTACCTGTCAGATATAGAGGTCTCCGTCGGTGTCGCCT
>Ga0307379_10001822_pt1 | contig 32558 bp, 20 predicted proteins | sample UN2MG_FD_202237 | JGI IMG/M metagenome (GOLD analysis project Ga0307379, IMG submission 202237) | Soil microbial communities from Risofladan, Vaasa, Finland - UN-2 | ecosystem: Environmental > Terrestrial > Soil > Coastal area > Acid sulfate soil | place: Finland: Risofladan, Vaasa | collected...
GCGAATATCTTCATCGGCCGTACCGATGGGTCTGATGGCAAATTTTTCCACGAGAACTTTCAGGACGTTGGGCGTGATGAATGCCGGCAATGTCGGCCCTAGCCGGATGTTGCGCAAGCCCAGTGCCAGCAGGGTGAGCAGCACCACGACCGCCTTCTGCTCATACCAGGAAAGGATGAGCGACAGCGGCAGATCATTGACTCCGACCCCAAAAGCTTCGGCAAGGGCTTGGGCGATGCGGATGGCAGAGTAGGAGTCGTTGCACTGGCCGATGTCCAGTAGCCGCGGCAGGCCCTCGATGGTCCCGAATTCGAGCTTGTTGAAGCGAAACTTGCCGCAGGCCAGGGTAAGGATGAGACAGTCGGCCGGAACTTTTTCGGCGAACTCGGTGTAATAGTTCCGTCCCGACTTGGCTCCGTCACAACCACCTACTAGGAAAAAATGCCTGATCTTTCCTGACTTGACCGCGGCAACCACCTGGGCGGCGGCGCCGAGTACCGCCTGGTGGCCGAACCCGACGGTGATCGTCTTTCCCGGTTCGTCGGCAGGGAAACCTCCCAGCTCAATGGCCTTGGCAATCAGGAGTGAGAAATCCCTGCGGTCGGAGATGTGGGCCACTCCAGGCCAGGCCACCAGCCCGGTAGTGAATATCCTGTCCATATATGATGCTTTCGACTTCTGGATGCAGTTTGTGGTCATGAGTATGGCGCCGGGAAAGCGCTCGAACTCTTTCTGTTGATCCTGCCAGGCGCCGCCGTAGTTGCCGGCCAGGTGGCTGAATTTCTTCAGGTTTGGGTAGCCGTGAGCCGGGAGCATCTCGCCGTGGGTGTATATCTGCACGCCTCGTCCTTCGGTCTGGCGCAGCAATTCATCCAGGTCAAGGAGATCATGTCCCGAGATCAGGATGGCCGGTCCTTTTTTCACTCCCAGCGCTACCTGAGTAGGGACGGGGTGACCGAAATGTCCGGTGTTGCCCTTGTCCAGCATTTCCATGCAACGCAGGTTGACCAGGCCCAGTTCCATGTTCAGCTCCACCAGGTCGGCTGTGCCCAAACCTTCATCAACCAGTGCCGCCAGGGCCTTGTAGAAAAAAGCGGAAACAACTTCATCGGTTTCTCCAAGGATGCCGGCATGGTCGGCGTAGGCGGCCATGCCCTTCAGTCCGTAAACCAGCAGTTCGCGCAGGCTGCGAATATCGGAGTCCAATTGCGGGTTGGCCATGATGCCGGCCATGGCGCCCTGTTTGAGCAGCCCTGCCATGGTCCCGGCCGGAATGAATTCCACCGCTTCCGCAAGCTGCCCGGAAAAAGTCCGTCCGTTCTTTTTTAAATAGAGTTCATGAAATTTATCTTTCAGGGTTTTCTTGATCTTGTAAGAACTGTCGATCCAGTCCTTGAGGCGCTGGGGATCGAAGTCGACGTTGGTCACGGTGGTGAACAGGGCTTCGATCACGAAAAGATCCGTGCGCCCGTCGGCGTAGCCTAGTTCGCGCAAGCGCTGGCCCAGAACGCCAATGCCCTTCAGTTCATTCATCAGCAGGTCCTGCAGCAGAGCTACTTCAGGGCTCTTGCCGCAAACACCGACGCGGGTGCAAGCTTGGCTATTGCTGGTTTGTTCGCATTGGTAGCAAAACATGTTCATGGTTTTCTCCTTTTAGTTTTTTTCAAGCAATTGTCCTTGCAGCGAGATCGTATATTCGTGGAGCGGTATTTGTTTGCCCGACTGGGTCAGGGCCCGGCGCACCAGGGTCACCGTACCCGTACAGCAGGGAACTTCCATGTGCACGACATGCAATGAGCGGATCGGGTGCAGGGTGAAAATCGCGGTCAACTTGTCCAGGTACTGCTCGATGGTATGGTCCAGTTTGGGGCAGAAGACGACTGGAATTTTGTTTTTGACAAAGTCATCGTGAAAGGCGGCATAGGCGAAGGGAACGCAGTCGGCCGCGATCAGCAGGTCGGCGTTGTCGAAAAAAGAAGCCTGGGGATTGAGCAACTGCAATTGCACGGGCCAGGTTTTCAGTTCCGAGGGGGCGGCGGCCATCGGCGTGGCGGCGGCGGTCGGCGCTTCGTCGCTGCGGCGGTCGTGCTGGCGCGAACCCGGGCAGCCATGGGTCTCCATGGCGGCCGTTGCCGGCTCCGGCGCGCAACAAGGCGGGGCTTCGTGCGGAACAGGGAGGGGGATGTCATGGTCGCGCAGGTACTGCCGTGCCTGTTCAAGATACGTTTTTTCATTATGGGCGGCAAGATGATCCATATGGGCGCGGATGACGTTTTCGCCCTGGCTCACGATATTGGCCATGACCCGCATCTCGTCATAGGGCTCGGCTTCCCGCTCCTCGACGTGGATGGCGCCCAGCGGGCAGGTGCCGATGCAGGCGCCCAGCCCGTCGCAGAACAGGTCGGAGATCAGCCGGGCCTTGTTGTCGATGAGCTGCAACGCCCCTTCGGGACAATTGGGCAGGCATTGGCCGCAGCCGTTGCAGACCTCGGTGTCAATGCGGATTATTTTCCTTTTCATGTCAACCTCCTATGGGTATGCTGATGAGTGTTTCCAGAGAGCGCCACAGCTTTTTTCCGGCCCGCATCAGGTCGAAGCCGTAGCCGCTGACCCGCCACTGCATGACCAGCAGGCGCAACGAGCCCATGACCATGGTGAACAAATGCTCGGCCGGAAGGTCGCGTATCTTTTTTTGCTGCTTGCCGTTGCGGATGGTCGTGAGCAGCAGGCGGCGGTGGCTGCCCAGCACCTGGTGTATCTTGGCTGCAAGTTGCGGATCGTTCTGGAACAGGTTCTCGGCGAACATGACCGTGGCCAGAACGGGATCACCGGCAAAGGTGCGGCAACGGTCGAGGAAAAACAGTTTGACCTTGTCCAGGCTTTCACAGTCGCAGGCGTTGATCCGGGCGAGCAGCTGCGCCGAACTGCGGGCAAAAAGGTCGATGATGGTACTCAGGATCTGCGCCTTGTTCTGAAAATGGCGGTATACCGCCGCGCCGCTGAAGCCTACCCGGGCGGCGATGTTCTCGATGGTCAGCGCCTCCAGTCCCTGGTCGCTGATGATGTCCAGGGCGGCGGCGATGATCTCTTTCTGTCTGGCCGTGATTCCGTTCATGCTCACTTCCTGTTAGTTAACAATCACTAACATAACCATTATAGTATCAATTAAATGTTTTGTCAACTTTCGTCTCATTTTTTATCTCCCCGGGCGGTTGACAGGAAAAAGTCCCTGTGTTACTACTGGGCCTTGCAGCGGATTCCCGGAAGTTTTTCCGTTCCGGACCCCTTGGCAAAGCCGGATCAATGCCATGAAGCAGATGAACGTGGAACCTTGTTTGCGCCCTGGGCATGAGCAATACCCTTGGAGATTTTTTTTCGGCTACCTGGCCGCGGCCATCCTGTTCCGCTACCTTTGCCACAGTCTGATGCTGATCCCGGTCCTGCTCAACGAATTGCGTCCGGCCCCCACCGTTCCCGACCTGCTCCTGTCCCTGGTGCCGCGCCTGGACTGGCTGGCCCACATCAATTATTACCTCTGGATCGCCTGTTATTTCCCGCCCGCCCTGTACCTGCTCTACCGCGACCGCAAGCTTTTCGCCCGTTTTATCATCCTGGACGGGATCATTTCCCTGAGCCGCGGTTTGATGATCCCGCTGACAGGCCTGGGCCCGCCGCATGGCGTCGACCTTAACGCCCTGCGCCCCTTTTCCTTGTGGACGACCTGGTGGCAGCTGGTCAATCCTTTCCGCGCCCTGATCGGTGACACGGCCGGGGTCTACCTTACCAAGGACATGTTCTTTTCCGGACACATCGCCACCACGTTCCTGCTGTATTTGTTCGCGCGCCGGCTGGGGAAAAAGGAATCCCGGGCATTCCTGGTTCTGCAGATCTTTTCGCTGCTGGTGGTTTTCTTTTCGCACCTGCATTACACCATCGATGTCATCGGCGCCTATGCCATTACCTTCACCGTCTTCACCCTGGGCAACCGCTGGCTATGCCGAAACTTCCCCCGCTTCAACTGCCAGGGCTTTTGACAAAAAAAACCGCTTTATTTACAATCAAATAATAAAGGAGGGTCATATGGGTGTTTATCTATCCAAACGTGCCGATTACGTAAAACTGTACCTGGCTTTGTGGCTGGTCGCTTTCATTGGTTTGTGGGTGAATTTATTTCGTGAATTCAGCGAACCGTTCCGGGTCACTACCATTTCCTATTTCCTGGTGTACCTGGGGGCCTTGACCGGCGCCTATTTTATTTTGGCGCCGCTTTTCAAAAATCGGGCCATCACATTTGAAAAAAGCAAATGGCTGCCGTTCATGCCGGCCTTGCTCCTGCTCCTGCATTGGCTGTTCCAGCAAATGGACCTGATGTTCGCCCCGGGCGGACGCTTGGACTATTTTTCCTTCAACATCCTGGTAAGCCCGCTGTTCGTCCTCTTCCTGTTTTTGGGCCTGCTGCTTTACCTGCTGGCCGCTCAACCGCAGATCATGGACGCCGTGTTCGTCGGCATGAAAAACTCGCTTCGTCTTTTTGTATCCATTGCTTTCCTGGCCCTGGGGCTGATCAGCCTGGCCCAGATCATTCAGGCCTTCTCCGCCCTGGTCAAGATCGGCACCAGCAGCAACGCCTGGGGTAATTATTCGCGCCTGGGCGTGTTTTCAAGCGGCGGGCTGCTTGTGGCCCTGTTGCTCAACCTGGTCTTGATGCTGGTCCCGCTCTGCGGCTGGGTGCTGCTGCAGAAGCTGCTTGGCAAAGCAACGCCCAAGTGGGACAAAGTACTCAAACTGCCCTCGCGCTGGTTGGGCGCCCTGCCCCTGATCCTTATCGGCCTGGCCGTTCTGGCTCAACCCGAGACATTTTATCAACCCTGGTTCATCATCACGGCCATTTTTTCATTTGTCGCCATTCTGGTCAATTTCCTGGCTGCCAGCCAGAATCCTGTTGCCGTCGGCATCGTCAAGCTGGCCGAATCGTTCTTTTTCTATCCCTACCGCTATTTCCGCAAGATCGTCGCCTACGGCAAGAATGACCTGGAAGTGACCGAGAACGAAAACGCGGGAATCGATTATTTTTGCTACACCATCAAGGGTTTTATCTGCATTGCCATCCTGGTTTTCTGGATCCTGTTGGCTGTTTATCCCATCCTCAAATACTATGGGCTGAATTTCCTCACTTTGCCGCTGCAGCTCGATTTTTTCCCGATTGACAATTTTCACGGCCTGCTCATCTACCCGCTGGCTTTTTTCATCTTCGTGCCCATATACGCCCTGCTCATCACTATTTTCTATGAAGTACTGACTACGCTGCTGCAGATCCTGGTCAAGATCAACAAATTCTTCAGTAAGCTGCTGGACAAGAAATAATTTAAATTGATTCGGGAATGTGTGTAGGGGTTCAATATGAGATCAAGCAGATTGGTTTGAGCCCCTACTTTTTTTGAGCCAGTTCGACCTTAAGCCAGATCTTGCGCTCGGTTTTGAAATTTTCGCGGGGTATGCCGCGGCCGGGGGCCGGGCGCGAACGGTCCAGATCCGTTTTAGCCAAACCGGGCAAGGGCTCGATTTTCCATAGCAGGCCGATGCCAAGGGCTTTGCCGGGATTGTGGTTCAGTCCCGGCCACTCAGCCAAAGCCTGGAAGGGAATGCGCCACTGGTAGGCGAAATCGCCCCAATCGGCGGCCAGGCGTACGGCCGGTCCCAAAGAACCGTCGGCGCTGATGAAGGTTTCTTTGCCGCTTTTGCGGTTCACTATTTTCAATAGCGTTGCCGCGCTGGCGAGCGGGCGGGGCGCTGGCGGTGCGGCCGCTGCCCCGGCAAGGTTTTTTTGTTCGGCAGGCCGCGCTTCCGGCCCCGGAATTTTTCGCCGCTCCTGATCACTGACATGGACCAAGCCGAGGTTTTGGGCTTTGCCGCCGTTTGCGTCCAGCCACAGGGTCAGACGGGCGCGGCTGGGAGGCCGCTGGCGGTGGCTGATATCGGGTGAGAAAAAAATATACAGGAAACGCTCGTCATTTCCCACTCCGACCATCATGCCGTTGTCGAACAGATGGCTGGTGATCCTGTTGCTGAAATCGGCCATCCGGCCGTCGGAACCGGTCGGAACGGCCAGCCACTGTCCAGGGATATTCTGCAGGCTGCGGCAGCCCTGCTGGGTGAAAACAAACGCCGATGCGGCGAGGATAAAAAGCGTCGAGCGCATAAGCGACTTGTACCATCTCATTTTGCCGGCCTCCTGAAAAAAACTGCTATCATAATAGGTAACAATCGCCGGCAACGATTCTTGCGGGACCGCAGAATTTATTTTCTTTTGCCTGCAGGGAAATGAAAAACCAGGCTGAAAAAGAAGCCTGGATGGCAGGGGAACCGTGGTGTCCTATTTTCCTCCAGTGTCCGCGGCCCCGGCTTGGGATTTTTTTTTTGCCCATGACAGGGCGACCGTCAGAAAAAGGAGTTCCGCGACGACAAACGCCAGCAAGCCCCTGGCCGCCCCGGAAGTGAAACCGTAAGCGTGCAAGCCCACGCCGAGCAGGTTGACGCCGAACCAGGCCATGACCACAGTGATGATCGCCACGATGCTGCCGGCAGCCATGCCGAGTTGGCCGATCCAGCCGGCCAGGCGGGCGTGAAACAGGATGGCGCACCAGATGATGATCAGCAGGGCGCCGTTTTCCTTGGGATCCCAGCCCCAGAACCGGCCCCAGGACTGGTCGGCCCAGATGCCGCCCATCACCGTGCCGATACTCGTGAGCGTCAGGCCGAAAGCCAGGGCGGCGTACATGGAGCGGGCCGTGCCTGCCGCCGCCGGGGAGCGCGGGTCAAGCAGTTCCTGGACGAGGACCACGTGGCCGATGATGCCGGCGACCACGCAGCCGGCGTAGCCGAGTGAAATGGTCACCACGTGGGTGGCCAGCCAAAGATTGGAATCAAGCACGGCCGCCAGCATGCCCATGGTGTCGCCGTCCAGGCTGTAGCGGCCGGCAATGACCAGGAAAATCAGGCCGCTGATCGCCCCGGTCAGGATGCCCAGCGGCTGTTTTTGCCACCAGGCCATAAGCAAACCCATGGCCGCTCCGGCCCAGGCGACGAAAATAAAGGTTTCGTAGAGGTTGGTCACCGGCGGCCGGTTCATGATCAGCATGCGGGCCGCCAGGCCGAACGTATGGAACAGAAAGCCGAGAAGCAGGCACAGCCAACCCCAGCGATCGAGATGGGTGCGGGAGAGCGCCAGGGAAAAAATGAGCAGCAGCAGTGCCAGCACATAGATCAGTTCCGCTTTGAAAAAAGGGTCCAGGCGGTTGTAAAAAACTTCCAGGGAGAGCTTGCCGGGGGTGATGGCGCCAGGCGGCAGCCTGTTGCGCACCGACCGGCTGAAGGAGTCCAGAGCGCATTTGAAATCACTTCCGTCAGCCTGCACATAGGCCTGGGCGGCCTGGGCCAGGAGGGAAATTTCCCGCTGCATGGCCGCCGGCAGGGAAGAGCCGCGGGCAAAGGCCTGGGCGGGACCGAGCCACTGTTCGTCAGGAGAACCGGCAAGCGGCAGCAGGGCCGGCAGCGGCGGGGCGCGACGCGGATCGCCGGACGCCGTTTCTCCGGGCCGGGCAAAGTGAAACGCGTGCAACAGGCTGTTGAAAGCGGAAACATTGTAAAAAAGACGGATGATCTCGTTTTCGACCCGGCCGCCGCTAGCTTCATCCTGTTCCGTGTAGCGGAATGCCAGCTCGTGCAGCCTGGCCAGGCCGGGGCGCAGCTGCGCATAACTGAAGCGGCCGCGGCCGTCTCCTTCCATGCCCAGTGCGGCCAGCACGTCGGGCTGGTTGATAAGAAACAGCTTGTCTTCCAGTGTTTCATCGGGGACGAAGAGGACGCGCGCCAGCCAGGCGCAAGCGTCCATGCCGTTCAGGGTGGAACGTCCGGAGAACTGCTTGAGCAGGTTGCGGGCGTACGTGTCCAGCGGCTTTTTTCGCCCCTGCTCCAGCACCGCCAGGCGCCGGAACGGTTCCAGCGGGAAAGGGGCGGCCGCCCGGGCTTCATGACCCGCGAGCCAGCAGGCCAGCATGGCAAGAACGATGATCTTCTTCATGGCCGCACCCGGCCGGGGCGAGTTTTTTTTAGCGCGGCGGCCATCATGGCCAGGAAATGACCGGCCAGCCCCAGGAAGAGCAGGGCGCTGGCGATATAGGGCAGCCAGCGTCCCGAGTTGCGCACCACCGAGAATGTGGAACTCTCTCTCCCCATGCCGTCTTCCGCGTACGATGACTGGTAGAAAGTGTAATCGCGGTAGCGCAGCGGCCGGTTCATGGAAATAACCGCCCGGCGGCTGGTGTTTCCTGATACGATCTCGACCCGGCTGGAAAAACTCCTGGGGATGCCGCTGCCCGGATGCATGGTCTTTTCGAAATCGAGCAGCTTGATCTCGATCGGCAAAAAGACCTCTTCCGGGGGTGGGGCGGGCAGGGTCTCCTCCGCTCCGACGCGGACGGCGACATGGCTGCTTTCTCCTTCGCGCAAGGTGAGGAAATATTCCTGCGCCGTGACCGCGATGAAAAAACCTCCGCTTAAAAACAGCAGCAGGCCGTAGTGGACCAGAAGCAGGCCGGCCTGGCGCCAGCGGTATTGCAGGCGAAAAATGACGGCCGCCAGCAGGTTGATGAAAAGGAGGATGCTGATGAGCAGCAGGCCCGGCAAGGGGACGATCCCGAAAAGCCAGATGATCCAGGCGCCGAAAATTTCACGCTGGGCGGCGTAGACGCCGTTTCCAGCCTGGTAGACGGTGCCGGCAATGACCAGCAGGCCCAGCAGAAGGAGGGAAACGACCGTCAGTTTCAGGGAGGCCAGGGAACGGCCGAGCGCATGCAAGCGCTGGACCCTTCTCTCATTCATGGGTGCATCTCGTCCGCAAGGATGGATTCATCCTTGCTTTATACCATAATTACAGCGGTAGTGGCAATCGGGCCGCCGGCGCCGGTCATTGCCGCGTCGTCTGCCCCCTTTTCTCCAGCTCGCGGACGATGGCCAGGTTTCTCCTGGCGTTGGCGTCGGTGCCGTCCAGGGCCAGGGCGGCGAGGAATTCGCGCTTGGCACCCTCGCGGTCCCCCAGCTGCAGCAGGGCGATGCCCAGGTTGTTGTGGGCGCTGGGCAGGAACCGCCCGGCGGCGATGACCTGGCGCAGCGGTCCGACGGCCATGTCCGGGTAGCCGCAAGTGACATAGGCGGCCCCGAGATCGTTCAGCAGGGCGGGGTCGTCGGGAGCGGCGCGCAGCTGCTCCAGGATGCTGCCCAGCAGCGGATAACGGGCGGCGGCCGCCCGCTGGCGGAGAAGGCCGCGGGCGAAATTTTTGCCCCACAGGGCCGGCTCGTTTTCCGGCTCCACGCGCAGCACCTGCTCGAAGTGGCGGATGGCTTTTTCCAGTTCGCCCGTCCGGCCATACAGGTCCCCCAGGTGCAGGTGCGCCTTGACGTCGTCGGGATAGCGCTCCAGGATGCGCAGGAAGCAGCGGCTGGCTTCCTGCGGCCTCTGCTCCTGCTCATAGAGCACGCCCAGGTTGCCGTTGACCTCGGGGTTGAGCGGGTCGATCTCGGCCGCTTTCAGCAGCCATCCCTTGGCCGCCACCGCATTTCCTTCGTTCAGCAGCTGGGTGCCCAGGTTGTAGTAGGAGTCGATGCTGAAATCGCGGCTCATCGGCCCGACCCGCCAGTTGCAGAACAGCAGCAGCGCCGAAAATCCGGCCAGTGGCAGGAGCGCCTGCCGCCAGTGCTGCTGCCGCAGAAGGCTCCACAGCGTCAGCGTCCCGTAGGCTGCAAAGGCGGCCAGAAAGGGCAGGATATTCAGGCGGTAGCGGCCGGTGACAAAGAAAGCCAGCAGCACGGCCACGTGGACCAGGATGAAAGCCAGCAGCAGTCCCGCCCCGGGGACGCGGCGTCGCAGCGCCAGGGCCATGCCCAGCAGCGCCAGCGGCAGGAGCAGTCCGAAGGGGAAGGCCAGCCATTTTTTCCAGACCAGCAGGGAGAGGAGCGGCGAGTATTGCCGGAAGGGGTAGATGTCCTGGTCGCGCATGATCTCGTTGCCGTTGGCGAACAGGCATAACTTTTTAAGCAGCAGGCGGGCATAGCCCGCCGGGTCGGCGGCGATGAGTCCCAGGGCCTTGTCCATGAAGTAGGCGGACTGCCCGCCGGCCTTGTGAATGCCGAGGCGGATCGGCTCGTTCAGCAGCCGGTCCCACTCGTATCCCGGCCGGATGGCGAGCTTGCGTTCGTAGTCACTGCCGGTGCTGAGATAGAAATTGATGCCGGCATTGGTGCTGACGGGGACGAATTCGCCCCCGACCCGCCAGTTGCGCCAGGTGACGGGGGCGATGGCCAGCAGCAATCCGCCGCAGAAGGCGCAGCCGAGCAGCAGGCCGCGACGCAGCCCGGGCCGGCCGGGTTGGCCGCGCCAGCGTCTCCAGGCGTACAGCGGCAGGACGAGGGCCAGGGGCAGGATCACCGACATGGCCAGCGCCGACAGTCCGAGCAGGACGCCGCAGAGGCCGGCCCGCGCCAGGGTGGGCTTTTCCAGCACGGCGAGGAGGGCCCGGGCGAGGAGCAGGTTGAGGAACACGATCAGCACCGGGGCCAGGAGGTCCCCTTCATAAAAGATCATCGGACCGTACAGGGAGAAGATCATCGCCGCGGCGAACCCCACGCGGCGGTCGAACAGCCGACTGGCCAATCCGTAAAGCAGCCAGGCGCTGGCTGTGCCCGCAGCCATCTGCAACAGGCGCACCAGCAGGAGGTCGCGGCCGAACAGGGCGTAGATCAACCCCAGAAAATAGGGATACAGCGGCGGCTGGAAGAACGGTGCGGGGATGGGTACTTCGCCGGCGGCGATGCGCACGGCCATTTCGTCATAAGTCTGGGCGTCGACGACGGGGTGGTTGAAGAAGGGATTGGCGGCGATCTGCTGGAGATAGACGAGACGGACGGCCAGGGAGAGGGCCAGCAGGATCAAGATGGAACGGAGCGAGGCCCGGTCTTGGGGCGGCTTCCCCGGGGCGGGGCTTTCAGGCTTCGCTTTGCGTTTGTCCATTTATTACCTGCGGCCGATGAACATGATACATCGATACGAACGATATTGCCAACAAAAAAAACCCGCCCCGGGGGACCGGGGCGGGCGGGAAAACGTTCACGGACCGCGCGCGGCGCGCGGCCCGCTTGAAAATGTCTAGAAAGCGAACTTGATGCCCAGCGTGGCTTCCAGGGGGGGCAGGAAGCGGTAGCCCATGCCGAAGCGCGGGTCGAGCTGCTCCACTCTGGACTTGACGTCGACGCCATCCAGGAGGTCCTGGTCGCTGATAAAGACGTCATCTCTGTTGTAAAAGCTGAGCAGGCGCTGCGCCGTCTTGGCGTCGGTCACGTTGCGGACGTTGAGTGAGAATTCCAGGTTGTTCTTGCCCAGTTTCAGCGCGTACTCGGCGTAGAAGTCGGCGGTGACGGTGAAGGGGGAGCGCAGGCCGGTGTCGAAGCGGTTGTAGGGGTAGTAGCCCTGCTGGCCGTTCACCTGGATCTCGGTCGACAGCGGCTGGCCGGAGTAGGCATTCACCACGCCGCCCAGGGTCACGCCAAAGGGGAAAACGTAGGAGGCATAGGCCTTGAGGTAGTGGGGGCGGTCGGTGTTCATCTTGCCGGCGATCGGCTTCATGTACTGGTCGTAGGAAGTCATCCACAGGTCGAAGTAGCGGTTGACGTTGGGATCGTTGCGCTCAGCCTCGTCGGAGCTGTTCAGGCCGGCGTAGTTGCCGGTCAGCTGGCTCCAGGTGTAGGAGAGGCCGCCGAGCCAGTTGTCGCTGAAGCGCTTTTCCAGGGAGAGGTTGACGGCATAGTAGTCGCGGGTGGCCTTCTGCGGAGCAGGGATCCCGGCGGGCAGAATGCCGTTCGAAATGGCGATATCGTACTGGTTCTTCACGTAGTCGCTGCCGGGATTGGCGATGAAATAGGTCTCGCCCTCGGGCATCAGGATGCCGATGTCATCGATCGCCCACAGCAGCTTCTTGTTGACCAGGCGCACAGAAAGGGACAGGTCGTCGTTGATCTTCTTTTCCAGGCCGAAGGAAATTTCGCGCTGGGACATGGGCTTCATGTCGGGGTCGGTCTCGTTGATCGAGGGGATGCGCCAGTTCTTGTTGCCCAGGTACAGGCCGGGGAAATTGCCGTTGACGCCGATCTGGTCCCAGTTGGGGGTATCCAGCTCATAATATTCGCTGATCCAGACAAAGCCGCCGTAGGAGCCTTCGGGCAGGGCGAGCTTCATGCAGTCCTGGAAAATGCCGAAGGCGCCGAACACCTTCAGGCTGGAGTCGCCGAAGACGTCGTAGATGAAGCCCAGGCGGGGGGCCAGCTTGTCGCCCCAGCCGAAGTCCAGGGGAACGATGTCCTTGAATTCAGGCAGGGAGCTGAACGCCGGCACCTGTTCCTTTTCGGCGCGCAGCCCGAAGTTGAGGGTCAGCTTGTTGGCGATGGTCCAGGAATCCTGGAGGTAGAATGCCCAGCGGTTGGACCTGGCCTTGTCGATCATCTGGCCGAAGGGGGTGCGGTTCTCATAGTAGCCGTACTTGCCGAGCCAGCCGGCATCCACCGGGCTGCCCGGGATCTGGTTGGGGAAGGCACGGCCGACATAGAGCCTGATAACCGGGACCGGGGAAGTGCCGTTGTAGTCGTCCATGATCTGGTTGTAGGCAAAGCCGGCCTTCCAGGAGTGCTCGCCGGCCAGGTTCATGAAGTAGTTGACGTCGATGTTGGCGCTGGTGCGCGTGTAGTTGGCCTTCGACAACTTGTAGAAAAGGCCCCAGGTGTAATTGGACCAGCCGTAATTGCGGACCTTGTCCTCCGGCCAGCCGTAGGCGGCTTCACCGCCCGCATTGTACGTGAAATGCTGATAGTAGATCCCCGGGGGGTCCATGACCGAGGCGTCGTTCTGGTTGTAGTAGCCGAAGCGGCCGGACACCTGCAGATTGTTGCCGATGGTATAATCCAGGTTGGCGGAGGTGGACCAGGTCGGGGAGTTCTCGCCCATCTGGTCATAGGTGAAGGTGGAGCTTCCGATCGTCTGCCAGTCGGGGAAGTTGGTATTGGGGTCATCGCCCGGCAGGCCGCCGCGCCATTGGTTGTTGTTGGCGATGAAGGAGGCCGACAGGCGCATATTCTTGATCGGCTCGGCCGACAGCTTGATCGAGCCGTTCATCCATGTGTCCTTGCGCTCGTACGAGGTCAGCGGGGCGCCGGCCACTTCGTCGAAGTTGACGTCGCGGTTGGTCTGGCGATACACAGGCAGGAAGGAGCCGAAGAACCACAGCTTGTCCTTGAGGATGTAGCCGCCCAGGCTGAGGCCGCCCTCCAGGCGTGAGAAATCCTGATTGCTGAAGTTTTCGTAATTGAAATACTGGGCTACGGTCGGATCGTCCGGCTTCAGGCGCAGCACGTCGCGCATCTTGCCGCGCAGGGCGCTGCCCTGGAAGTAGCCCATGACCTCGCCGTGGAACTGGTTGCCGCCCGAGCGCGTGACCACGTTGACCACGCCACCCATGGAGCCGCCGAACTCGGCCTGGTAGCCCGAGGCCTTGACCTGCACTTCGTCGATGAAGTCGAAGGCGGCCTGCATGCGCTGCTGGGCGCCGCGCACTTCGCCGGTCTCCATGCCGTCGACGTAGAAGACGTTCTCGGCGCCGCTGGCGCCGTCGACCGACAGGCCGCCGGTCATGGGCTCGTTGTAGACGCCGGGGACGGCCGTGACCAGGGTGCTGAAGTCGCGCCCCTTGGGCAGGTTGTTGAAGAGCTCCTTGGTCAGGGTCATGCCCTTGGCCGTGCTCTTGACGTCGATCAGCGGCATCTCCCCGGTGATGGTGATGACCTCGTTCAGGTTGCCGAGCTTCATCTCGATCTTCAGGCTGGCGGTCTGCTCGGCGACCAGCGGGATGTTTTCCCGCACCACGGTCTGGAACCCCTCCAGGGTGAACACCAGCTTGTAGGTGCCGGGCGTTAAATTCAGAAGCCTGAAGGTGCCGTTCTCGTCGGTGACCGCCGTCGCGTTGCCGACCAGCTTGGGGCTGGTGGCTTCGATGCTGACGCCGGGCACCAATGAACCGTCTTCAAGTTGTACCGTGCCGAAGATCTTGGCAGTGGTCTGCTGGGCGCTCAGCATTCCCGCGAGCAGGAGCACGCTGAATGCCAGCAGGGTGAACCTTTTGACAATACTCATTTTGTTTGTCCTCCTTTTTTTATTTGACAAAACATCCAAGGTGTTGCAAGTTCCATGCCAAGGGAAGCGGATGGTTTGAAAACAGCCTGGGGAATTTTTAGTGAACCTGAAAAACTTGAATGGAAGAGGGTTTGCCAGCCAGGACAGGTCGCGGAGAACATTCACCGCAAAGAGTCTTTTCTTTTTTATTGCCCCTAAAAAATACAAATTATTAATTTTTATTTCAAAAAACAATTAAAAACTCAATTTATTGAACTGCGGATAAGGACTGGCCGGAAAAATATTGCGCTGATTGAAAAAAAAACTCCTCAAAAAGCATTGGCCGGGCCTGGTTCAAGAAAAAGCGGGTTTGCCTTTTGCTGCTTTCTTGTCAAGCGGAACGGGTAGTGTTATAATAAATTAATGATGATCAATTCAGTAAGTGCAGTGAGGCCGATGATGAAAAAATTGCTTGTGGTTTGCAGCGTTCTGATTTTTTGCTTTTCACTTCATGGCGAATCCGAGAAAGAACTCATAAAAAAACTTCCACCGCCACACCGCGTCTGGCTCACGGAAGAGGTGGTATACATTATTTCCTCTGTTGAAAAGGAAGTTTTCTTGCAGCTTGAATCCGACCGGGAACGCGACACCTTCATCAGCGCCTTCTGGAAACAGCGCAATCCCACTCCCAACCTGCCGGAAAACGAATTTAAAAAAGAGCATTACCGCCGCCTGGCCTATGTCAACAACTGGTTCGGCAAGGATTCCCCGGCCCCGGGCTGGCGCACCGACCAGGGCCGTATCTACATCACCCTGGGTGAAGCGCATTCGATCGAACGTTACGAAAGCGACAACGACCTGGTTCCTACCGTGGTCTGGTTCTACCAGGGCATGGCCGCCAAGGGACTTCCCGATTCCTTCAACGTGGTTTTTTTCAAGAAGGACGGCATGGGAGAATATGAGCTCTATTCTCCCGTCAAGTACGGTCCCCAAGCCTTGATGCGAAACTTCGAGGGCGATGCCACTTCTTATGAGGCGGCCTATTATGCCCTGCTGGATATACAGCCCCAGCTGGCTACCGTCTCTCTCTCACTGATCACCGGTGAACCGCTGGGCGTGAATCCCTCCATAGCCTCGGAGCTGCTGATCCGGCAGAAGATCCCTGAAACCCCGCAGCGGAATATCAAGAATATTTACGCCAGCAATTTCCTCAAGTTCAAAGGGCAGGTCGAGATCGACTACGCCGACAATTTCATGGAGAGCAGTTCCCAACTCAATGTTGTCCGCCACCCATCCGGGCACTATTTCATCCATTACCTCATCGAACCCAAGCGCCTCTCCTTTGAACAATACAAGGAGAAGTATTACACCACCCTGGAAATTTCCGGCAATATCTCCGACCCTTCCGGAAAGATGCTCACCCAGATCTCACGCCGCATTCCCCTTGAATTGAGTGAAAATCAGATGCGCATGGTCAAGGACAAGCTTTTCAGTTTTCAGGACATGATCCCGGTCATCCCTGGAAGTTATCGCCTCACCATTTTCCTTAAAAACCTTACCACCAAGGAATTCACATCCCTGGAAAAGGATTTTGTCATCCCCGACCGGGAAAAATTGGCGATCTCGACGCTGCTGCTGGCCAACCGCAAGGCCGCCGCCGCGAGCAGTGTTGTCATCAAACCTTTTATTTTCGACGGCAGCCACCTTCTACCTTCGCCGCGCAACGATTTTCTCGCGGCCGACAATCTGGAACTCTTTTTTCAACTCCACGGCCTGAGCGGGGACTTGATACGGGCCGGCTCCCTGGAAATATCCCTTTTCCGCCGCGGCGAAAAAGTTTTCACCAAGGAACGGCTGCTCCGCGATCTTGGCTCTCTGCCCGACGTGCTGGAAACCCTGCCACTGAAGGGTCAATCCCCTGCTTACTACAATCTCAAGGTGTCCCTGCTTGACCAGAAAAAAAGCGAGATCGCGACCAAAAACGCCGATTTCTACATAACGCCGCAACCCTCCCTGCCCCGACCCTGGGTCGTTTCCGTGCCCACAGCTGTCGGCGATTTCAGCGTCTTTCTTAACGAACTTGGACGCCAGTACGTTCAGAGCGGTGATCTTGATAAGGCCCGGCCCCTTCTGGAATCGGCTTTCCGGCAAAACCCCGACAGCGTCCGCTTCGGCGGCGATTATTGCCAACTGCTGCTGCAGAAAAAGGAATTCGCCAAGGTCAAGGCCCTGGCCCTGCCCCAGGTCAAGGAAAAATCCCGTTTTGAATTCGCCCTGCCCCTGGGCCATGCCTGCCAGGGCTTGAACGAATTCAACGACGCCATCGCTTTCTACGCGGACTTCATCACCCATTTCGGGGCCAACATCAATGTCTTCAACCAGATCGGCGAGTGTTATTTTCAGCTGGGCAATGCGGCGGAAGCCCTGAAGGCCTGGGAAAAATCATTGGAACTCAATCCCAAGCAGCCGCTCATCAGGGAAAAAGTCGCTGGTTTGCAGAAAACCGCCAAATGAGACCGTCTAATATAATGCCGGAGACCGGCAATTCAATATGGAGGTTAGCAAGATGAATAGAGATTACAAAAAGCCTTGGTGCGTCCTGGCCTGTGTCCTGGTCGTTTCTTCACTCACTTTTGCCCAGGCCGGCCGCGGCAAGGGGCGCCTGAGCGGCAACGTGGTCGACGAGAAGGGCGAACCCATCGTTACTGCGGAAGTGAAGATCGAGTTCGAGAAAGGCGGCCTGGTGGACAAGACCACGGTCAACAAGAAGGGCGAATGGAGCTTCATCAGTCTGGGAACGGGCCAGGCCATCGTCACCGCTTCGGCGGAAGAATTCCTGGACAGCAGCCTGAACATTCACGTGCAGCAGCTGGAACGCAACAAGTTCGTCACCCTGGTCCTGAAGGAGGACAAGGAAAAAAAGATCCGCCTCAAAGATGCGGGCGCGCTGGAGGAATTGGAAAAAGGCAACCAACTTTTCCAGGAACGCAAGTTCGACGAAGCCTTGCAGATCTATCAAACCTTCGCTAGCGAAAACCCCAAGGTTTACCAGATCTATTTCAATATCGGTGATGTCTACCGCGAGAAAGGTGAATTCGACAAAGCCAACGAGCAGTACGCCATGGCCCAGGTCAAGGCCAAGGAAAAGGCTGATGTCGTCCTGCAGGCCAGGGCCCTGGCCTCGTTCGGCGAGATCTGCCTGAGGCAGGAAAAATTCAAGGAAGCCCAGGAATTCTTCACCCAGTCGATCGCTCTCAACCCCAAGGACGAGATCCTGGCCTACAATGTGGCCGAGATATTTTTCGGACGCAACCAGACCGACAAAGCCATCGAGTATTACCTGCTGGCCATTCAGATAAAACCCGAGTGGAGCGAGCCCTACCTGAAATTGGGCTATGCCTATCTGAACAAAGGCGACATGGCCAAGGCGGTCGAATATTTGAACGGCTTCCTCACCCACGACCCCGAATCGCCCCAGGCGCCGGTGGTCCAAAGCCTGATCGAATCCCTGACCAAGGCCAAATAACCAGTAGGGGTTTGATGAATCAAACCCCTACCTATTCACCCATCCCCTCTCTTTCAAAATGAGAGGGGAGTGCTGTTTTCCCCTTCTCTTCCCAAGAGAAGGGGGTAGGGGATGAGTTGGGAGCATTCAGAAAATTTGTTTGTTTTAGATATCTCTCAGAGATTGAGTTAGGAAGGAAAAACTCACCCCCATCCCCTCTCTTTTAAAATGAGAGGGGTTTTTTTTTCTCTCCCGGGTTCGGCATGGAGGGAGAACGGCTATTAATACTGATATTATATATATGGAAACCCCTTTCGGAGCGAATTGAGTATTCTGGTGGTTTATCCAGGGACGTATACGGAATACTGAACTCACCCCCTGACCCCCTCTCTTCCCAAAGAGAGGGGGAAGTGCAATTATGGCTGATGAAGCCCTTTCTCTTTACCAATCACTAATCACCAATCACGAATAACGAATCACGAATTGCGGGGGGATGAGTTAAGAGCACGATTATCCTGACATTAGAACAAGCCAGCACAAGTTGGATCATTCGTAACGCGTAACACGTAACGCGTGACGAGAAAGAGAAGATGTCGAGGTTTGAGGTTCGAAGTAGAAGAAAAGATCACAAGGAAATTCCAGATGTAGGGGTTTGATTCATCAAACCCTTGCAGTCAGGTAATATTCTTCTGAGTCTGGATTGATATCTGCCTGGGGCAGGGAACGCAGATCGATCTGCGTTCCTTCAGAAGAAAACCTATCATGCTTTTGTTTAGAATATTAGAACTTGGAATTTATTTGGAATTTTCTTAAGTACGGGAGGGTTTCACCCCCTGAAGGGGGCACGAACCCTCCCCTACATTCCTCTCCCCCCATACCCCTCTACCTCTCGAACTATTCCCTCGTCCCTTACTGCCGGGGGGCGATCTACGGGCAAAAAAAAACCCCGCCCCCCGAAGGGGGCAGGGTCTTTTAAGTCCGCTAATTTAAACGATTAGCCGACGTTTAGAAACTGAACTTGAAGCCCAGGCGGACAGCCAGCGGAGTTCCGCGGACGCCGTCGCCGTAGAACCACGTTTCCTTCTTGAACAGGGGATCCAGCTCGATGTCGGCGATCTCCCAGGTGGAGCTGTTGGCGATCTCTTCGTAGCTGGGGGCGGTGCCGCCGTTGTTGTAGATCTGGTAGATCCTCTGCGCGGTGCGGCTGTTGGTGACGTTGTCGACGTTGACGCTGATGTTGAGGTTGTTCTTGCCCAGTTTGAGGTTGTATTCGGCGTAGAGATTGGCGAACCAGAAGAAGGGGGTGCGGCCCAGGTCGCCGCGTCCGAAGGGCAGGTAGCCCTGGACGTCCATGGAGTACTCGGTCGAGACCGGGATGCCGCTCATGGCGTTGATGACCGTACCGAAGGTCAGGCCCATGGGCAGGGAGTAGGAGCCGTACAGTTTGACGTAGTGGGTGCGGTCGCCGGGCATGACGCCGTCGATCTTGTTCATCTCCCTGTCAAACGCCAGGTACCAGAGGTCGAAGTAGCGTTCGACGTTGGGGTTGCTGCGGCCCAATTCGTCGCCCGAGGCCAGGCCGGAGTAGTTGCCGGTCAGGCGGCTCCAGGTGTAGGAGATGCCGCCCATCCAGTTGTTGGAGAAACGCTTGTCGAGGGAGAGGTTGAGGGCGTAATACAGGCGCTTGGCTTTGGGGATGTCCGGGGCGTTCTGGGGGATCGATCCGGTCGCTTTTTGTTCAGCCCATCTCGCCTTGATGTAGTCGCTGCCGGGGTTGGTGGTGTAGTACATTTCGCCGTCGGGGGTCAAGATGCCGATGTCCTCGATGGCCCAGAGCAGGTTCTTGTTGACCAGGCGGGCGGTAAAGGCCAGGTCTTCCCTGAGTTTCTTTTCGACACCGAGGGAGATTTCCATCTGGCTCATGGATTTCATGTCGGGGTCGGTGGTATCGAAGGAGGGCATGCGGAAGTCGAAGACGGCCAGAGGAGTGCCGTAGTCCCAGCCTTCCATGCCGATCTCGTCCCATTTGTAGGTGTTGAGCGGGTAGATGGCGCTCGACCATAAGAATCCACCGTAGGAGCCGGCGGCCATTTCGAGCTTCATGACGTCATAAAAGAGGCCGGCCGAACCGAAGACTTTGAGACTGGAGTCGCCATTGACGTCCCAGATGAAGCCTAAGCGCGGAGCCAGCTTGTCGCCAAAGCCCCACTCGATGGCCTTGACGTCTTTGTAGTCGGGGTTCGAGCTGTAGGAGGGGATGTATTCGGCTTCGGTGCGCACGCCAAAGTTGATGGTGACGCGGTTGGCGATGGTCCAGGAATCCTGGAGGTAGAGGGCCCAGCGGTTGGAATACGCTTTGTAATAAGCCCCGTATGGACCGGAATCTACGTTGCCGCGCGCGGAGTAGTAGCCGTAGGTACCGCGGCCATAGTTTGTACCGTATGCTTCATAATCCCTGTTCCAGCCAAACAAAATATAGGGAAAGGCCGCGGAGTTGTCATAATTCTGCCCCTGGCGCACGAACTGCACGCCGGCCTTCCAGGAGTGTTCGCCGCCCAGGTTGAGGAAGTAGGTCATGTCGGCGTTGACGCTCATTTTTTCGTTCAGGGCCTTTTTGAGCGCATAGGGTACGGCCGATGCGCTTCTAAAACCAGCACTACGCTGGTACTCATCGGGCACGCCCGGCAATCCTCTGTTGGTGGTGCTGAAATAACCGCCGGGGGCTTCCGTCAAGAATCGCCAGTACGGTTCGGTCGGATCAACAAGAATACCACCTTGGTCGCGCTTGAAGTAGCCGGCGCGGGCGCTGACCATGAAGTTGTTGCCCGCGGTGAAGTCGGCCGAAAAGCTGCCGGAGAAGTTAGGATAGGAGTAACCATACTCGTCGTAGGAGACCTTCGGGGCAGGGTTGCCGCCGAAGGCGTTGTTCAGATCGCCCTTGTAATTGTAGAAACTGTTGACCAAGGAAGCGGTCACGCGCAGGTTCTTGGCGGGCTGGGCGGTGAGCTTGCCTGAGAAGTTCCAATAGTTTTCGGTCCGTTTCCAGTCTTTGACCGTGCCGCCGCCGTAGTCGACTGTGCGGGTGTTGCTGTAGTAGACGGGCAGGAAGGAGCCGAAGAACCACAGCTTGTCCTTGATGAGGTAGCCGCCCAGGTTGAAGCCGCCTTCGAGGCGGCTGTCATTGTTGTCGCCGATATAATCGACGTAATCGTAATACTTGGCTTTGCTGACGTCCACCTTGTCGTAGTCGAGGCGTTGACTGTAGGGCGCGCGCAGGGCGGCGCCGCTGTAGAAACCCAGGATCTCGCCATGAAATTCGTTGCCGCCCGAGCGGGTGACGACGTTGATGACGCCGCCCAGCGAGCCGCCGAATTCGGCACTGTAACCGGAAGCCTTGACCTGGACCTCGTCGACGAAGTCGAAGGAGGCCGACTGGCCGTTGGCGCCGTTAACGATGTTGGTGACGTCGGTGCCGTCGATGTAGTACATGTTCTCCAGGCCCGAGGCGCCGTCGATCGAGGTGCCGCCGAGCATGGGCTCGTTGGAAACGCCGGGGATGGCGGTGATCAGCGAGTCGAAGTTGCGGCCCTTGGGCAGGGTCTGGAAGACCTCTTTGGTCAACGTCATGCCCTTGACCGTGCTCTTGACGTCGATCTGGGCGACCTGACCGGTGATGGTCACCATTTCCTCGATGTTGCCGAGTTTCATGGAAACCTTGATGCTGAGGGTCTGTTCCAAGCCTACCTGGACGCCGTCCCGAATGACGGTCTGGAATCCCTGCAGGGTAAACACCAGTTTGTACATACCCGGAGCCAGGTTAAAAAGCCTGAAGGTGCCGTTTTCGTCGCTGACCGCGGTGGTCTTGCCGACTAATTTCGGGCTGGTGGCCTCGACGTTAACGCCGGGGACCAGCGAGCCGTCTTCAAGCTGCACTACGCCAAAGATCTTGGCCGTAGATGTCTGGGCTGTCAGCAGTCCTGCGCACAGGAGCAGGCTGATCGCCAGCACAGCGAACCTTTTGGCAAAATTCATTTGTTTGTCCTCCTTTTTAGATTTTTAGACAAATCACTAATAATATAGCAAGAACCATGCCAAGTTGACAAAGGGGGCGGCTATTGTCAATCGGAACGGAAACAATTTATAGAAGTGCGCTTATCAATGGTTTCGCCCGGGGGAGGAATGAAACCGTATCGCTGATAGCGAGAGTAGTTTCTCTGAAACCCGGAAAAATTCAAATAATTGAATAATTATTCAAAAAACAGAATTATGGTTGTTGGAAAACTGGGGGATTCCACTTTTGGGTCATTGAAAAGCGGCTGGGTGAGTAGCAAAAAAGTGCCGACCGCCGCTTGGGGACGATCGGCACGATAAAAAACTGATTCTATAATACGATCTTGAAGGTGAATTCCTGCAAACCCTTGGTTTTGGAAACATTGTCCAGGATTTCGATCTCCAGGACATAAGCGCCGGGCTCGAGCAGCTTCTCTTTGCGTTCCGTTTCGACGCCTTTGTCGTTCTTGGTCACCTCGGTGTAGGCAAAGGCGATAGGCTGGCTGATGATGGGGCTGTTGACGGTCTGCGGGGCCATTTTGTTGACCTCCTTGCCGTCTTTCTTGAATTTGTAGGTGACCTGCAGATTCAGTGCCTTGGTAGCGCTGTCGGGTTTGCCGCCGAGGATAAAATAAAAAAGGTCCAGGTTCTCGTTGGTTTTGAATTCGTTTTTCAGGTCTGGCGCCAGCAGCAGGGTGTTGTAAACAAAGGAATTTTTATGGATGATCAATTTCGTTTCGGCAGCCTGCATCATTTGCAGGTCGCGCACCGAAAAAACCGGGGTAGTGACGAGCTTGTCATTGATGCTGGCGAAATCAGGGATGGAAAATTCAGTATAGCAGGCAGCGATCTTGGTGAAATCCGACGTGCTGACAGCCAGGGCCAGCAGATAGGCGCCGGCCGGGTAAATATCGCCGGCGATGGAGTAATAGTTCAGGGCATCGGGCTGGAACCCCTGCTGGTTTTCCTCCAGGTCGAAGCGAATGTTGCGTTCCTTGACGATCTCCCCGGGCACGCCGTTCTCCATGCGGTAGACGCGGATGAAAGCCATGTGATTGGCTTTGAGCACTCCGGGAGCTTCCGCTTGCGATGAAAAATCCAGGTCGGAGTTCTTCATCTGGAACAAGAAGACCGGGTAGGCATGGTTCTGCTGGGCGGGCAGGTACAAGGTCTTCAGGTAGGTCATGGGGATGTCGCTGCGGTTCAGCCGGGTTGAGACGCCGGCTGCAAACACGGCGGCAACCTCGGGGGAGATGAAGAACTGGCCCTGGTTCTTTTCAGTGGCGGGTTTGCTTTTTGCGGCCGCCAATTGCAGCGAGATCAACAGCAGTACGGTCAGCGTCGTAACAATAGAGTTCCTTGCTTTCATTATATTTCTCCTATAAATTACATCTTGATCTTGAGCTCTTTCTGGACCTGGCTTCCGTCGGCGGTATTTACCAGTGTTGTTTTGGCGGTGTACTGGCCGGGAGGGAGCTTGAGGGCGAATTCGATGATGAAAGTCTTGCCCAGCTGTTCCAACTTGTTCCTGTCAACGGAAACGGGATGCAGTTCTTCTTTTTCCAGGACTGTTTCGCCCGCTGCGTTGGCAACGAGCACCTTCAGTTTGATGCGGGTCTCCAGGGCTCCACTCTGCTCGTTCTGTACCAGGTTGGTTACGCGGTAGGGGACCTCAAACAGCAGCTTGGCCTGGCCGGGGGCGTCGGCTTGCAGGGTCAAAACGAAATCGAATTGGCGGATGTTGCGGGTGATGCCCGGCGGCTTGAGTCGCATCTGGGTGATGTTGATCATGCTCATTCTGCGGGCACTGCTTGGTTCAAGCTTGTATAAGCCTTCGCGCTCATAATCGACGAAGATGATCGGGAAAAATCCGTAATACCATATCTCGACCGGCGGGTCGTAGAAACTGTAGCCGCTGGGGAAGACGTCGCGCCGCTCCGGCTCGCCCAGCAGGATGTAAATGCGGCCGCGGTCGCTCAGCCAGCCCGAATCGCCGCCGCGAAAAAGGTGGTTGGCGAAGTCGATGCGCCGGTAGTATTCTGTGCGGAATTCGTTTTCCGGTGTGGTGGGGTCGGGGTCCCTCTGCTTCCAGAATTCTTCGATGAACTGTTTCCTTTCATCGGTCTGGGTTCTCATGAAGATCTTTTTTTCCTTTTTGCTGATCAAATAGCGGACTTCTGAAAGGAATTGCCTGTCTTGGGGAGGCAGGGTGCGCACTGCCCGGCTGCTGCCGGAACAGGAAGCCAGCAGTTGGATAAGCAAAAAGATTCCCAAGCCGGGCCTGAGCGCCTTCCGTGCCCTTCCCTTCTGCGGCTGCGGCTGGAAATGGACAGGGGACAATCCGCCAGTAAATCCCAGCCATGAAAAAACATTTTCTTTTTTCATTTGATTTTGCGATTGGATCGATTTTCAATTATATCATAATTTACATTTCTTCGCAAAGCGCTATAATGGCAATCATGAAAAAGCATCTTTTGATCCTGTTTTTATTTGTAGCGGAAGCACTACTGGGTTCAACAGCGGAAAAACTGGAAACCGTGATCCAGAACAAGGACTGGCCGGCGCTGGCCGCTCGGTTTGGCGATGGCAGCCATCAACAGGCAGCCGTCTATTTTCAGGAATGCCAGAGGGTTGCCTTCAGTTCGCTGCGCCAGAACAACCTGATGTTTTTTGCCCGCTTTCGGGACTACGCCGAGATCGGCGAGATCACTTTCGCTTTCGAAAACGGCTTGTACCGGCAGTTGACCCTGACGCGCAACATCAAGCCCCTGCATTTCATCCAGGCCTTTTCCCGTTATGACATATCCAACCGCACTCTGCGCATGGGCGACGCCGAGATCTTTTTTAAAAAGGGAGTCATCTACCAGGGGCTGCCCATGGACAACCTGTTCATTTTTTACGGGGAATGGACTTTCAGTGTCCGGCCTGAAGACAAAGAGGAGCGCTTGACCCTGCGCAGCCTGGAACGCAACGAGCAATTCAAAAAGGATGCCCAGGCCGGGGTATTCATTTCAAGCCGGCCCGAAATGGTCTCCGGCCTGCCCGATCCGCAAGCGGCGGGCGAACCGCAGGAGCAGGAAGCCAAGCTTCTTTATGAAATTTTTCAGAAAAAGTGGGGGATGCGCATCCCTTTTTTCGATGAACTGTGGTATTTGCCTTTTGCCGCCGATTTCAACACCGCCATCTTCTTCCGCAAACCGGGAAAATCGTATTTCCGCTATATTTTCAATTCCGCTATTTCTCCCGACACCAGCCTGGTGCTATTACCGGAAAACAAGTTTTATTTGAATTACAATGCCGTACAAGGCCTTAAATTCACCACCCAGGCGGTCGATGAGCTGGAAAAACTTCAGTTGAACCTGTTCTACAACCCCAAGGTCCATTTTCTCTCCGGGACAGCCGTTCTGAATTTCAAGGAGCCTGCGAATATCAAGACGGTCAACCTTGCTCCCGGGCTGGTTGTCAAGGGCTACGGCAAGTCACAGCAGAATGAACTGCAGTTGTTCCAGCGCCAAGACACCTACTTCCTCCTGGGACCGGAACTGAATAAATTCGGTTTTTACTATGCCGGGAGCATCCAACCCAGCGATGATGACGAAGAACCGCCCCCTATCGGCATGAAGAACCGCGGGCGCGGCAACCGCGGTCGTGTTTACATTCTGAAACGCGACCAGGACTTCTATCCCAACCCGGGCCAGCATTTCTTCCCAAGCCGCGTCAAGGTTTCACTGCCGTTTCCCATGCATTGCCTGGCCTCGGGGAGCCTGAGCTCGCAGCGGAAACTGGGAGACCACAACGAATTTGTATATGAAAGCCCAGGCACCAAGGGAGTCTCCCTGGTTTGTGGAGACTTCGAAAAATTGCTGACCGTCCCCAGTAAATTGCCAATCCAACTATACGGCCCGGCCAAGTTGAGGCTGAGGGATTTTTTCCCCGATAATGCGCTCCAGGGCTATTTTGATTTCCTGCTGGAAAAATTCGGCATGCTGGAGGTCCCTGAAGTGAACCTGTTGTTGCGCCGCTACCATGATTACGGCGGCTGGAGCAACCAGGGTTTTGTGATCTTCAATCTCCTTGATACCCGGGTCCTTGATGACGACCTGAGCGTTGTCCGGCGCATCCGCAGCGATAGTCCCGTGGTCTTCTCCGATGTCAACCGCGACAGCATGGTCCATGAATTGGCCCACCAGTGGTGGGGTGGCGTCATCTCCTGGAAATCCTATCAAGACATATGGTTGACCGAGGGGCTGGCCCAGTTCTCCACTCTGCTCTACCTGCAGGATTTCCTGGGTGAAAAACAGTTCCGCAGGGCGGTGGCCAGCACCAAAAGGTGGGTTTTTCGCAAAAATGACGCCGGACCGATCATCTACGGCCAGCGCATCGCCAATCTCAGTGAGGACCTGTATACCTACCAGAGCATCATCTACAACAAGGCGGCCCTGGTCTTTCTGATGCTCAGGGATATTCTGGGCGAGGATGAGCTGCTGGACCGCTTGCGCCAGGTCCTGGCCGATTTCAAGTACCAGAGTCTGAGCACAGCACGCTTCATTCGGCATATCAGCCAGGACAGCCAACGCCTGCGCAAGTTTTTCAAAGGCTGGATCTATACACGCCAGCTGCCGGAAGTCAGTTATCAGGTCAACTGTAGCGGAGCGAACGCCGAGATCACCTTCAGCCAAAAAAACAGCGATTTCGTTTTTCCGGTCAGCGTAAGCATTGCCACGGCCGACGGCAAGTACGTCCGCACCCTGATCGTCGAGGAAAAGGTCCAGAAATTCAAAATAGTTGAAAACACCCCCATCCAATCGATTGAAATCGATGCCGGGGTTGCACCTATTAAATTGCTGGATTAATGAAAAAGAAGCGTCTGATTACGATTGTTTTGGCTGTTTTTTCATTCTTGGCTTTCATGGCGTGCGGCAGCCGAAAAACCGATCATTTCAACCTGCTGGTCATAACCCTGGACACCACGCGAGCCGACGGCATCGGCGCCTATGGCAACCGGGATGCCGCCACCCCCCATATCGATCGCCTGGCTGAAAAAGGGATCATGTTCCGCAATTGCTATACACCGGTCCCCTTGACCCTGCCTGCCCATTGTTCGCTTTTCACCGGCCGCTATCCCCTGGCCCACCAGGTCAGGAACAACGGAACGTATTTTCTGCCGGAAACGGAAACCACCTTGGCCGAGATACTGAAGGGAAACAGCTTCCATACCGCGGCTTTCATCGCATCCTTCACGGTATTGGCCAAATTCGGGCTGAAGCAGGGTTTCGAGAACTATGATGAAACTTTCAAGCAAAAACAGGTGACCCTCAATTACCACGATGAAATTCCCGCGGATGAAATAACCAGGAAATTCACGGCCTGGCTCGAAAAAAACCATGAAAAAAAATTTTTCACCTGGCTCCATTTTTTCGACCCGCACAGCCCGTATCAGCTTCACCCCGAAGTGGACAGCAAGTTCTCCCGGTCGGAAAGGCTTAAATATGAAGGGGAAATCGCTTTTGTGGACATGCATGTCGGGAAAGTCATTCGGCTCCTTGATGCCAAAAAAATATTGAAGCGAACGGTCATTGTGATCGCGGGAGACCATGGGGAAGCTTTCGGGGAGCACAAAGAATTCGGTCATGGAATATTTTGCTATGAAGAGAGCCTGAAAGTCCCACTGATCCTTTACAATCCCATTTTATTCGCAAAAAGCAGGAAGATTGACAGCCGCGTCAATCTGGTGGATGTCCTGCCTTCGCTTCTCCACTACTTGGCAATCAAATGCCCTGAAAGAGTTCATGGAAAAAGTTTTCACAACCTGATTGCTGGGGAAAAAGAAAAGCGGCCAAGGGATGTGTACTTCGAGAGCCGTTTCGGCATGGAAACCAACAACTGGGCTCCCATCACGGGAATGATCGTGGACGATTACAAATATACCTCGCTGATCGAGCCGGAACTGTATGACCTTGGGCAGGATGCCGCGGAACGGATCAACCTGTACAAGGAGAAAAACATTCTTGCCAAAAAACTTGATAAGCAGCTGCGCCAGTGTATCATTGACTATTCTTCCTCCGAAAAAACAGGCAAGCGCGAGCTCAGCCAGGATGATTTTGAAAGTCTGAGATCGTTAGGTTATATCTCTTCCGTTTCGGCAAAAGCCAAGGAAATGATCGATCCCAAAAAAGGGTTCGACCTCTATGCCCAAGTCGAATTGCTGAAGGAAAAAGTCAAGGCCGGAAATTATCCGCAAGCGCAGGCTAAACTTGAGCAGATCATTTTGGGCAACCCGGGCGTGCAACTGCCCAATTTTTTTGAATTGGAATTTACGATAAAAAAAAGGACGGGCCACATAGCCGAAGCCTTGGCCGCATTGCAAAAAGCCATCACTGTTTTCCCGGACCATGAATCGTTCAAAATGATCCTGGCGACGGAGCTATTTTTTCAAAATGAACATGCCCGGGCCCTGAAGTTATGCTGGGACGTCCTGAAAAAAAATCCCCGCTTCGCCGCCGCTTTGATTTTGCTGGGAGACATTTCCCGAAAACAAAACAACCGGGCAGAAGCAGTCGAGTTTTACAATCAAGCCTTGAAAATCGAGCCGCAGAACACGCGCTTAAAAGTCGTATTGTCCGAACTGGAGAAGGGATTGGGTGATCACCAGCGTGGTTTCCCCACGGCAGCTGAGACCAAAAATGATGAGCTGAATTTGCCGGATGCAAGGCGTATTGAAGCCATGGCGGAAACGGCCTTGGCGTTGATCGATGGCAATCGGCTGGATCAGGCCCGCGAGATTTTAGAAAAGCTACTGCGATTGGACCCGGAGAATGCCGATGCCCTGGTCAATATCGGAACTGTTGAATTCCGGACCGGCGCATTTGCGAAGGCCATGAAGTATTATCAAAGAGCCATCAAAATAAACCCCGGGCACGCCCTGGCTTTCAGCAACATGGGCATGGTTTATTTCAGCTTATTTCAAAGGGATAATGGTCGTTCAATTTTGGAACTGGCCTTGCAGTATTTCAATAAAGCCCTACAATTGGATCCCGGTCTCGCTGACGGCTATAATGGTCGCGGCGCCGTTTATCTGGCTTTGAATGAAGCCGAAAAGGCCATCACTGATTTTAAAAAAGTAATTCAATTGAAACCAGAATCTGTTGATGTGTATTTCAACATCACATATGCTTTGATAAAAGGCGGACGAAAAAAAGAAGCAATTGATATATTGGAGCGGTTCAAGAAATCTTTTTATGAGAAACTTAATCCCAAGGATCAAAATGAGTTGAATCTTTTGATTTCGGAGATCAATTCTTGAAATATTCGCATTGCCTGAGTGGGATTGCGCCCCGGATCGAGGCTTAAAAGCAAACGATATGCGAGCTATTTAAAAAAATTACGGTGGAATTTTTATTTGTTTGTTCTGGATTTTATGGCTGAAATGAGGTATCCTATTGGATTGAAAGAGAATAGTTGACCTAAATTTAATGAGGTTTTGATGCTTGGAGATTCGCTGATTGAATCGGGAAGCAGGGGCGAGCGCAGCCGCAAATGGCTGCTCATGCCCATTTCGCTTCTGATTCATGCGCTGGCCATCGCTCTCCTGGTGGTCGTCCCGTTGTTGCTGGCCGAAAAAAATCTGCCTGAGATCAAAGTGACCAATGTCTTGGTCATGACTCCGCCCCTGCCGATTCCGCCGCCGCCGCCGCCACCGCCACTGGGCAGAAGGAGAGGCTCCGGAGCGGGGAAGGCCGCGGCCGAGAAAAAAGTGGTAAAACCGTACGTTTTCACCGGCAGGCTGATCGCCCCAATCGAAGTACCGGTGACCATCGAAGCAGAAGATGACAGCGATTTTGGCGTGGAGGGCGGAGTTCCATGGGGAGTTCCCGGCGGCGTTGAAGGCGGTGTGGAGGGCGGAGTGGTCGGCGGCGTACTGGGCGGAGTGCTGGGCGGAACCCTGGCCAACGAGCAACCCTTTTTCGTCAGCGGCAAAAATGTGCCCAAGCTGGTCAAGCAGGTCAAACCGGAATATCCTCAAGAGGCCTATGCAGCCCGCATGCAGGCGGTCGTCATCGTGGAGGCCGTGACCGACATATACGGCCGGGTGAGCCGGGCCCGGATCATCAGCGGCCATCCCGTTTTCTACGAAGGGGCGCTGGCGGCCGTCCGCCAATGGCTGTACGAACCATACATCGTCAACGGCATTCCCCGGCCGATCTATTTTACCGTGACCATCACCTTCGGACTGACCTCCAATTAGCAAGCGCGGTTGCTTATTTTTTCATCCTCTCTCTCAACGTCTGTGCAAGGAATTCTGCCAAGCGGGGAAGCGTTTTTTTTAGCGGAGCGGAAAGCCTGTTCCCGGGCAGCAGGGTGCGCGGCTGCACGCCGACCAGGATAACCAGGGCGGGAAGCGAAGCGCCGAGGAAACGCATCAGCAGGCGCAGGGGCAAATGGTGGCTGGTCATGTCGCCGACGGCAATGGAACTTTCGTCGGCCAGGAAGACCGTTCCGGGGGGGAGGCGGTGATCCACGGCGTCGAGCAGGATCACGTGGCTGGGGGCGAAAGCGCGTATGACCCCCGTGAAATTTTCCGGGGCTTCGCCGCCGCTGGCGATGCGGATGTCAGGATGGGCCGGAAGTTTTTTGGCCAGGGCCCGAGCCAGGACGACTCCCAGGCGGTCGTCGCTTTTCCAATTCATGCCGATGCCGAGCACAAATATCTTCTCCGCCCCCCGCAGCTGCGCCCGCAGTTTTTCCGGAAAACCCACGACACAGGAGAACGGCATGATCGCGTTGTCTGCGGGCGGTAAAGAGGAGGATTTTTTAATGGTGATGGCCGGGGATTACTTGTATTCGATCTTCAGCTGGTGGCGGTCCAGGACGGCCAGTTCGAATTCTTCGTTCATATGATAGGTTTTGGTCGGGCAGGAGTCGACGCACTGGGCGCAGTGGATGCAGCGGTCGTTATGCAGGATCATCTTGAATTTTTTTTCGGTTTCGGAGACGCGGATGATGTCAATGGCTTCGGCCGGGCAGTCGGTGACGCAGATCATGCAGCCGATGCACTTGGGCGGGTCGAAGACCACGTTGCCGCGAAAATCCTTGGGCACCGGGGTTTTCTCGAACGGGTACTTGACCGTGGCCGGTTTTTTGAAAAGGGCACGCAGCAATTCAGGTAGAAACGGGGCGATTTTGATGCTCATGATACCATCCCTTTGATGACGATGACAATAAAAAGTTGCAAAACGGCCAGCGGCGCCAGCCAGCGCCAGGAGAAATTGATCATCTGGTCGATGCGGATGCGCGACGTGGCGGCGCGCATGGCGGCCAGCAGAAAGATGATGAAAAGGGTCTTGAGAATGAACCAGGCCAGACCGGGGAGCAGGCCGCCCGGGAAGCCGCCCATGAATACGGCGGCGATCAGACCCGCGCCCACGACCATTTCGATGTCGCCCAGCAATCGGAAAAAAGCCAATTTTTTACCGGAATATTCGGTGAACTGGCCGCCGACAATTTCGGTTTCGGCGTGGGGGATGTCGAAGGGCACCCGCTCCAGCTTGGCTTGCAGGGCGATCACGGCGATGAAAAAGCCGATGAGGTTGACCAGCATGAGCAGCGGTTTATCCTGGAAAAAGCGGGCGATCTCCAGTATGCGCCAGGAATCGGCCAGAACGGCCGGGGAGAGCAGGGCCAGCAGCAGGGGGATTTCGTAGCCGAAAAGCATGGTCAGTACGCGCGTGGCGCCGATGGCCGAGAAGAAGTTGGTCGAATGCCAGCCGGCCAGGAAAAAGATCAGCGTCGGCAGGCTGAGCAGGTAGAACACTACGATCAGGTCGCCGGGGAATGAGTTGAAAGAGGGCGCTTCGCTGTAGTGCCAGACCGGAAGATATAGGGCGGCGGTGCAGACGATGGCCAGGGCGAACACGGGCAGGGCCGAGAACATGTGTTTGTCGGCTTTTTCCGGTACGATGTCCTCCTTGGCGAAGAGCTTGATGATGTCGGCGACCGGCTGCAGGATGCCAGACCTGCCGGTGTGCAGGGGGCCGATGCGGTTCTGCATGCGGGCGTAGAGTTTGCGGTCGAACCACTCGCAGAAAGTGGAATAAACCATCAGAAAAATAAGACCCGGATAGACCAGGATGTAGAGAATGGGCTTTAAAATGGCCATACTGCTTCCTTTTTCTTTAAATTGTCTTTCTTGAACCGTTCGTTCGCCATCTGCCGCAGTTGGCTGAACGACAGGACGCGGCTTTCGCCGCTGCGCTGGTTGTCCATCTGCACTAGCCGTTCGGCGCAGCAGATGCAGGGATCGATTGCAGCGAAGATCAGCGGGATATCGGCGATGAAACCGTTTTTGAGCATCGCGATGGTAGCCGCATAATTGGCCAGCGTAGGAGCCCGCACTTTCAGCCTTTCCGGCTTGTCCGAGCCGTTGCTCTTGATGTAATGGACGTTCTCGCCCCTGGGGGCTTCGTAACGCGAGTACACTTCGTTCTCCTTGACCTTGCGCGGCGCCTTGACCTTGATCGGGCCGTCGGGCAGGTTTTTAAGCAGGAATTCGATGATTTTGTACGATTCCATCAATTCCTTGACGCGCACCACGGTCCGGCCCAGGACGTCGCAGCTGTCGGCGGTCGCAACCTCGAAGGGTATCTCGTCATAGACGGCGTAGGGATCGTCCTTGCGCACGTCCATGGGCACGCCCGAGGCGCGCAGGGTGGGTCCCACGGCGCAGAGGGCGATGGCTTTTTCCTTGCTTAACTTGCCGACGCCGGCGAGCCTGTTGACGAAAGTGGGTTCGCTGGC
>Ga0307379_10001823_pt1 | contig 32556 bp, 33 predicted proteins | sample UN2MG_FD_202237 | JGI IMG/M metagenome (GOLD analysis project Ga0307379, IMG submission 202237) | Soil microbial communities from Risofladan, Vaasa, Finland - UN-2 | ecosystem: Environmental > Terrestrial > Soil > Coastal area > Acid sulfate soil | place: Finland: Risofladan, Vaasa | collected...
CTAACATTTTCCCTCCTTTCAGTGATGAATCTAAAAATCCTGGTTGGCTTCGCGTACATTATATCACAGGATGTTTGACCGTTGGCGATTTTGTTGCCTATACTTTAGTAGTTTGGAGGGGTGACCGAGTGGTTTAAGGTGACGGTCTTGAAAACCGTTAGTAGGTGTCCCACCCCATGCCATTAGCTATGATTTTGTGCTATCCTGTCTGACACCAATGGACATTTCGTAGCTAATTGTGCCACCCTGTCCCACTGGGTGCCAAACAGTTTGTCGGCAAAATGTCGGCAAAATAGTGACCCTTTTGGAAGCTGAAAAATGAGAACCAGTTGTCTGTCCCTGAAAACGCGAATTGGATTGTACTCCTTAGTTAAGTTTGAGCTTGCTTTGAGTAGGCAACGATCTTTGACAACACAATCTGGCTTAATGTGTCACATTTTCGCTGACGATATAAGATGATATGAAGTGACGAACGAATATACAAACCACGAAGGATGAGGATGGGATTAACCGTATGAGTAAAGCAAGGCGTCGAGAATCAGCCTCTTCTCGAAGATGCAAAACGAATCATTCCCTTCTAATCCATCGCTGTAAAAATCCAGTCTTGCTCTGCAGCCTCCTGCGCAGAGATTCCTGACAAAGCAATCTCTGCACTGAGGGATAGAATCAACGGTGAATGCTCTAAGATCGGACAAGACTTTAGATTTATTGTATAAATCCTCTATGGATTCCTCAGAACTGAGGTTCCCTACCTTGAGTTCAGGGTAGTGTAGCATGTGACATGGATAAAGGTCCCCATTAGGTCCTATACTCAGTTCTTCCGTTGCCATGGCACATCGTTTGGATGGATTTCCTCGGTAACTGTGGATATTCCTATGATAACTTGACAAGTACTTGAACAAACCAGTTCTAGTCAACGCGTCATAATATTCGTCGCCGGATATGAACAGCTCGGACTCTGTTTTAGCGGAACCCATCCGATAAAGTGGTTGGAAAGAAACCTTATCATTGAAATACTGGGCAAAATCGTCTAAATCCTCTTTGTTGAGCTTACTCACTGTTGCAAGTACGGTGTAGTTAGCCTTTGCATCATCAAGTAAACCTAATGCAGCTATTACTTTGTCCAATGTGCCGTGTCCCCTCAGCTCAGAACATGTTTCGGGTCTGTGACTGTCAAGGCTCACCTTGATCAATTCGAAACACTCAGCAATACTTTTAGCGGTCTCTTTATTGTCTATCTTCGTTCCGTTGGTCAGCAGTATGCAACTTGAGCCATGGTTATTTATGTAAGTGGTAAGTTCAAACAAATATGGAACGAGAAGTGGCTCACCACCTGTGAAAATGAAGGTAAGGGGATTTGAGAAAGCTAACAGTCTGTCCACAAATGTATACCATGCCTGGACATCCAGACTGCTTGCTTTGCTTCGAGCTTTGGCATAACAATATCTGCAATTCAGATTGCAATCATCCGTTAGCGTAAGATACACATACTTCAGTCTGGACTCACGTGCTTTAAAATTCTGGGGAATTACCGAAGTGTCTTGCTCAAATATCCTTGAAGTTTTAATGAGCGAACTTATCTGATCAATTAGAAGATCAGACTCGTTTTGGTGATTCTCCTTTATGAACCGGGAAATATCACCAACTGAATGTCTGCCATCAAATAGGTCGAATATCCCTTTGTAACGCACATTGATCGAAATCCAGTCGGGATATTCGGGTTCCAAATAGAGAATCCGATCGTCCTTAGAAAAGATGTAGAGCGTTTTCGATAGATTCGGATAGACCGTAACTGGTTCTCCCTTTGGTGATGGTGTATGAGCGCTAGCTACCTGCGCAATTAATCCCAGCACCGCAGACTCCACCGCCACCTGCGCAATTCACCCCAGCACCGCAAACTCCACCGCTACCTGCACAATTCACCCCAGCACCGCAAACTCCACCGCTACCTGCACAATTCACCTCAGCACCGCAGACTCCACCGCCACCTGCGCAATTCACCCCAGCACCGCAAACTCCACCGCTACCTGCACAATTCACCCCAGCACCACATTGGCCACCACCGCCTGCACAGTTAATCCCTGCTCCGCATTTTCCCATCTTAACCTCCTTTCTTGCTAAGGGTTAATATTAACAATAGACAATTCTCCAAACACTGTCAATAACTGCACTAAATGACGGACTGTTACCTGACACACAGTTCGAGTCCCCTGCGGCCCACCATCGTGGACAAAAGGTAAAACTTTTTCTGTGACCTTCGCCCTAGTCTATTAGCAGAGTAAAGATCCTACTGAGAAAAAGTAAACCAGAAGACTGCCACGCTTACCGCGTATCTAAGGGCTTGCTGCACTTTCCGATAGAGCGTGTGCTCCAGCATTAGAACAGCGGCACAAACTTACTTAGCTGTACCTTAGGACTAATCGAGTAAGTAAGACGCTGTCAGATTCGACAAATTTGGACAACGACTCAATATGACTCTTTGACACCTACTCCTGCTGCGGCTTAAAATCATATCAAATGTATTTCCCAACTAGCAACGGTGTAGAAAAAAGAATCGAAAGCTGGAAACTCATTGTCCCTTTATATGACAATGAAGGGAAACGATTTAGGGAAGAAGTAATCGAGAAGATAAGGGAGAAAATCATCAATGAATTTGGAGGAGTATCGTCAATTAGTACGGTGGGCGCTTGGAAGTCCGGAGACCAAATATTTTACGACGAAGCAACGACCATCATTGTTGATATACCCGTGAAAAACCATGCTACGGCATCAGCTTTCTTTACCGATTTGAAAGAGAATTTGAGAAAAGAGCTAAGGCAGGAGAAGATCTATATTACATACGAAAGAGAGGCTTCAGAATTATTATCTGCAAACGAGTTTCTTCAAGAACTGGGCTTTGAAACTCCTGTGGATCAGCCGCAAGCATTGACCCAAGATGAGATAAATAAATTAGTTGAGAAGTCAGCAAGTCTGAAATATAGGGAGGGTTATAGGACACTTAGACTAGAAAGAGACTCTGAGTTGGGTATTGTGCTTTGGGAAAGGAGTGTTTTGGGCATACTTATATCGACGAAGATCAAGGATAGCTTCCCTAAGAATGCAGTTATCTTGGCCGCTGACAATCTAGAAGATTACTTCAAAGAGGATACTTTTGGAAAACCACTTATTTTACTCGGGGATTACGAATATCAGTCCTTTATTCTAGACAAGGAAAAAAGAAGATACGTTATAGGAGAACCGGCATCTTTTTCAAAGTATGATAAAGGTGACGCAGAACCACTATATGGACCACATGCTTGGCATGGAATGCTTAGAACATCAGAATTCATTCCTACTTATGTTGAAGAAATACTCGTTAATTACATTATTCTTAGGGAGTTAGATATTCAAAAAGAGAGAATTATAGTTAATATTGGTTCAGATGGCTCTGTGCAAATAGTTGGGGGTGTCGAATTACGTTGCCCGGCTTGTATACCAGATCAAGAAGTCCAGAAAGCAGTAATAGAAGGTTTCATTAAAGCTAAGAACTTATATGATACTAAAACTATAGATGAAATTGCATTGATGCAAATTAAGGTAATGAATAGATACAATGAAAAGAAAGCTATGATACTAGGATCTAAGAATCTAATGGACCTGTAATCTCAGTGTTGGGATTGGAAGACGCTGGGCGGTGCTGTACGAGTGTAGTCCAATCCCTGAACGAGCCACGATATCAATACGTAGAACTTTTATGCTAATATTTATTTAATATAATTGCTCACTCAATCCAGATTAAACACATTATGAAAGGTCCGAAAAGTGAGTTCATCTTCGATTTCGCTGTCTCTTTCGCCGGAGAGGACCGCCCAATAGCTGAAAAAATCGCCAGCAAACTACGCAAAGCTCGGGGCGTAAGCGTTTTCTACGATTATTATTTTAAGAGTGAGTTGTTAGGGAAAAAGATTGGGAGAGAATTCTCTGTCATATACGGTCCGGCCACTCGTTTCTTCGTGCCCCTCATCTCAAAATACTATGTTAGCAAGGATTATACAGACTTTGAGTGGACAGTAGCCAAAGAAGAGGCGAGTAAACGAGACTATGAGTTCATATTACCTATAAGATTGGATGACTCAAAGTTGATTGGTCTACAAAGTGATGTCGATTACCTCGATTGGAGGAAAGATTCTTTGGAGTCTATAGTCGAGACTCTGCTCAAGAAGTTGGTAGTATCGGCAGTGACGAAGAGCACTGTTTGGGTCGCAACGGTAGGCCTTGTGGTTGATGAGGCAGTGAAGAATTGGCGCAATATTCCTCGATTTCAGCCTGGAACCTATCCTGGGATGCCGCAAAGCTATGCAGACCTTTGTGATTGGTTTGAACAAGACCTTCACGAGCGACTTCATAGGGCCGGATTAAGAGGCATGGAGTTTCTCGAAGATTCACGCAACGGAGAAACGCTTTCTGTCAGGTTTAAGTTCAATTGGTCGCCACCCGACCAACCTCTTGATTTTGGACCACTTGATTGGTGGGAAGTATTGGAAGTTGCCCCTCTAAAAGACATCTACCCTAGTGATTAAATGAAGCTGAGTATAAATGTAGGCTGGGCCGGATGCCTACTCTTCCCCACTGTGCGATGGGGGCACAGCGTTTTCTTGGTAATCCCGACTACGAAGGTTCCGTTAAAAGTCCGTGTGATTCCATGACCTGCTTGGCATAACTTCTGGTTAGTTTGGGCACCATATCTCGCAATCCGTCCAATAGAACTAGGTCACACCGCTCAACTACGTGTCGTGGATTGCCCCCGGTTAATTCATAAATATATTGAACGAAATCGTCGGCATAGGGTATCAGAGGTTGTTCAAGGACCGCGCCCCGCACTCTATCGCGACGAAGGCGAAGTTCAATCAGCTCTCTAGCGCCGTCCAGATTCAATGGCTGAAGTTCTATCACCTCTTCTTTACGATCTAGGAAGGGCTGAAACGGCCCCCCTCTTCGCTGCTCTCTCTTCTCTAGGTCGTTCAGTCTCGTCCAACCTGCCCGGGAAATCCCAAAGAAGTAGATGATATTCGCAAGGGGCTTTCCTAGTTCAAGTGCCCTTGGCGATTGGGGCAAGTCATACAGCTCTCGTAATGTGTTAAATACATTTGCCACCTTCGCCCCCGTCATTTGGCTGAATACATACTCTACTTCATCAACCAATAAAAGTAGCGAGAGTATCCCCGCGCTCCTTAGCAAGAATAAGAGCGCCAAAAGATAATCTTTAGCAACTTCGGTTGTCGCCAGTTTTCTACTTGCTCCGAGATTCCGGGTCTCGACAGCCGTCAATGTCCTATAGGCTCGGACGAAAGCTACTGCAAGTTCATCATCTGAAAAAAACTTCTGTAGCACCGTGGCAACATCAGGAAAAACTGCAGCGACTTCGTGGTAGGAATCTTCTGACAATCGACCTGAGACGTACTTAGGCTGGAAACTCCGGAATATCCTGGTTATAAAATCTAGGCCAAAGCGTTGGACGGTATCTTCCGGCAGGAATTTCAAGTAAATAGGCATGATTTCATTATCTTGCTTAGATTGCTCCCCTATTTGATACAGCGTATATGATTTTCCCAATCCGTAGTCTGCTACAATGAAGTTTAGTGAATTCCCAATCTGTCCTTTACGCCGCTGAATGACTTGCTCCCATCTCTTTCGCTCATCAACTCTGTCTGCCATTGGCGCTGTTAAATCAACCCGCGACGCAAAAGGATCTGTGGTCAAATGATATGTGCTTCTTAAAAACGAATCTCTAGTCGTCATGCTAATGCTCCTTCTCGAAGCGAATCGAAATAGTTTGGTAGTACCTACCATCGAGAACAAATAGGTTCTCTTCAGGCCCCATAGAGCGGCCAAACGTAATTGCATAGTCTTCAGTAATATGGGGAATTTCTCTCAACAAAGTATCAAATTGGTCCTTAGTAATGATAAAACTCTCTTCCTTATATGCCAAAGTTGCCACTCTCTCCCGTACCTCATCCATATCTACGCTGCGCACGCCCGATTGGTGTTGAATGAGTTCAGAGGAGGCTGTGAAAAGTAGGCGTTTGAAAGAGCGTCGCTTGCTAGTAATGTCGAGATCAGCCTGTGCTTGCCTTAGTCTTTCCGAATTAACCTGTACGGTCTTATCCCTAAGAGTCATCAGGCCTGAATAGCTGAGATAAGCTATCCAATCTCGAACACGCTCTAGAAATTGTTTTTTGTTGGGTGCGTCTATCTTGTCACTTTGCATCTCGAGAAACTGCTCGATAGCCATGGGGCCAGCAAGTTCCAACTCGCTTATGAAGCCTGCGCTAGCCTGGTCCTTTTCTAATAGGATGGCACGCAAAGCTCGTAGCCCCTCAGTTTCTGACTTGTCTAAAGCAGTCACAATTAGAACTCCGCTAGTGCTTAATCTTATGCTTTCCTCATAGCCAACAATGAGTCCAAGACGGCGTAGAGTCGGAATTACCATTCCTCGAAAAACGCTTTTCTCATCTCTTCCAGGATAAAGCCTTAGTACAGCTTCTCGTAGGCCGTCGCGGTCAAATGGGTGGTCACGGACACACCGAAGCAACGTGAAGAGCTTGTTACTTGCCGCCTTCAATACCGCCAACTGTATCTTACTATTCATTGAGTATTATAACAATCCCTTAAGTATTTACAGAACACACAATACTGCTCTCTATTTGCTAGAGGTGGCAAATCATCGTTACTCCGCAACAGCACACCGAATGCTTCGTTACGTCTATCCAGAAACTCCTGCCTTAACTCATCGTCAATTATAAATCCGTAACTCCTGGCAGTTGTTAGGCTTCTTGTGTGCGTCTCGAGAAAATAGATAATCCCGAAGTTCATGTCGCTGCCTGGGCCATGATGGCTTTCGTATGCTATCGCATATCCAGCACAGCTTAGGGGATAGAAGTCCTTGAAAGCAGACCCGCTTTTTATATCTCCAACTACTTGTAACTGGGTCATGAGAAAATCTGGCGTCGAAGGTGAACTAATGCCGACAACCTTGGCATCAGGTAGTATTTCTATGCCTTTATGCAAAATTGGAACCCGTGTCAGCATCGGACTTTGGGAGCTCGCTCCTGCGTCAAGAATAAAGTCGGCACCTAACATCGCCAACTCGTAGCGACCAGTGTATTGCAGAACCAACATCAATCTTGCTACATCTTCACTCTTACTCGTGGAGTAACGCCCAAGAGTCTTTAGCGGCCTCTCGTTAGCGGCCATGAATCGTTTTGCATAATCTCCTACAAGGCTCTTTACTGAATCGTAAGATTGTTTGCCATCGAATAGGTGTTGGTATTCGTCTACTAGCCCGGCGCAGAATTTCTCTATCAAAGGCCCGGCTATGCGACCCCAGGTGGGATAACCCTTCAGTCTCCTTTTCCTTAAGAGGAACAGATCCCGTCGCGTCGGACAATGAATGCTAGTGATATCATCCACGGATAACGGTTTCAGGCTAGCAAATTCTGCCGGCAGCAGTACTGGTTCCTCGCGCAGATAGCCTCGTAACTTGATACCAGATATCAACGGCCCGAAGTCCTTAGAAAAATCCCACAATTGCCAATTGGTACCTAGTTGAAACATCTAATTTGTTTCTCCTTAATAACATCTGCATTCTTAATCATGCTGGGACGCTCGAGGCTTGCTCAAGACAATAATCCATTCAGCGGGTATGACATCGGCCGTGGTATTGCGTTTTGTCATCAGACCTCGGGACTTAATCTCATCCACAACAATCAACTCAGTCCTAAATCCTTGTTGAGTTGCCAAATCGGTCAGTATCTGGTGATTTGGCACTCGGTGGGTAAGTACACGATTGTCACCGATAACGATGACAAAATATCCACCGGGTTTAAGGACCCTGAAAAGAGCCCGGAAGCACGTTCTCATGTCTTCAAAGTAGTTAGCCATAAGTCTTGCACGATGTCTGTCTCTTTCGAATACGTTCATTATAATCTCATCAGCGATGGCGTGCCCCACAGTCTTTAACTTCATATATTCGTCTTGGGTCAAACGTTCGGTGCCAATCATGGATGCATCCATAGCACGGAGTGCATCATGTGAGCCAAGTCCCAGCCAATACCATTCGAGCCTAAGTGAGCGGGCATACTTTTGAGCATTCATATATGGTGGAGATGTGATTATAAAATCCACGGAATCAGCCGGGAACTCCCTGGCTGCTTCTTGATCCAGTAAGCCCTTTTCCTTCATTGGAGCTATCCTTAGGTCTCGCGCGTCATCCCAGACGATTTCAGCGCTTCCTAATTCTTGCGCAAGTGACGCTTCTTCAAGCCGGTGAAAGCGCTTAATGAATTCTCTTAAAGTCGAGGCAAAGACGGCCTCCACATCGGCATTTGTTCTTTGCTCCAACATTTGGCCGACTTTCTTATGTCGAGGCGAGGCCGGATCAAACTTCTGGGGTTTGAGCAAAACGGGCGGGCTAATCCGTGGGTCCGCAAGAGCCACTCGCCTAACCATAGAGGAATAGCAGACCCAGAAGAAATCCCCTAGGCTCTCATCTTGGAAGGTTTCAATAGCTGCTTTCACCCTCGCTAATCCCTTTTGAACCTTTTTGGAGAACCACAGATCTCGGTTTGGAAAGTCGGGGATTTCCGCATCATGTGTACTTGAGGAAATAGACCCGGTAATAGCCTTAGCTGCCTCCTCGAGTGCTTTTGTGTTGAAGACAGTAGTCTTAACTTTGGCAATCAACCTGGCAATCGGATTTATCTCGACACCCAAAACGCGGTGACCCTCAAGCATTCCTTCCAGCAACACGGTACCTGAGCCAGCAAAGGGGTCCAAGATTGTCGCCCTGGAAGGACAAATACTGCTAGCGATAAAGAAAGCAGGGATATGTGGAAGAAGCTTTGCAGTATAGCGATGTATCAGGTGAGTATACCTATCAGGTCCCTTTATGTCCGGGTATTGGTCACGGAAGCTAATAACCTGTGGCTCGCTAGAGCGTCGGTATTGTTCAATGTATTGCTCTAAGCTAAGTACTCCAGCATCCCGAACATCCCTTTTAATAGCTGTTTCAGCCAGTATCGACACTTTCCCCCCAATACGATGTCCCTCGTTACTCACAAAATAATCACACACGGTACTAATAGTCTGAGGATTCGCTTACAGGCATTCAATGCTTTTTCCCCTCAAACGACTCTTCAAGGATAACTTTTGCCTGCCTTATCCATTCCTCGTCGAAGAATTTCAGGCCATACTTGTTTATGTAGGTTGGGGCTGGAAAAACTCCTGCCTGTAATCGTCGCCGAAGTTTAGCGGGATGAAGACCGAGATGTTCGGCAGTCTGTGGAAGCGTCTTATACCGATAAAGCTCGTCTATCCTTGGTCCAGCCATTGACTCATGTTAAGACATTGTTATGTATTTGTCAAATCTCTGTCATGTGATTTTGGTGAATTTAGATTTCTTGACTTTTCGCCAATAACGGCGTTATATTTTGAACAAATGGACTAATGGGGAGATATATGAAAGACGATTACCCAAACCAAACTAAGATGCGAATGGTTCATGTCCGGCTCACAGAAGAGCTGCACAAGAAACTTCGAATCCGCGCCGCTGAAAGCGATATGACTCTTCAAGATTGGGTAGCTATAGCAATCAAAAATGAGCTGGATCGCCAGAACGCTAGCGGAGGTGATGCCAATGCCAAAAGGTAAGAAACCAATTGAGCAATATGACCACAGAGATAAGGAAAGATTGAATAACCCTCCCGTCGGCTTGGTGACGCCTGAAACTGACGTTGACACCACCAGGAAGACCTATTCCTACGATCCCCACCTGGACCCCCAACTCACCTGGGCAGGCAAGGCTGAGCACACCTCTTTTGAAGTTCCAACGGTTTCCCTCCACGTTCATGAGTGTATTGACCCCCGCAGTATCATCGAAACAGTCCGCAATCGCAATGGCAGGAACTATGAACAGGCATCGTTCTTTCACCTTATACAAGAGAACCCACTGCAAAAGTATTGGCCAGATTTTATTATTCGGCTTAAGAATGGCAATTATCTTGTTTTGGAAGCCAAAGGGCAAGACACGCAGCAGGATAGGACAAAGCGCGAGTTCCTAAATGAGTGGGTGCGAGCAGTGAATTCAAATGGCGGGCTGAGTCGTTGGCAATGGGTAGTTTCTACTCATCCTTCTGACGTTAGTACAATCCTGCAGACAGCCTAATGCTGGGCCAGTGAACAGTAGGGGAACGATGAACTCACTTGAAAAACTCCGGGAGAAAATAGTGGCGTGTGAACGCTGCGACCTACGCAGGCTGGGTTCCAAACCAGTGCCAGGCGACGGCTCGGTCGACGCACAGCTGATCTTTGTAGGTGAAGCTCCTAACACTCAGTCGGAACGCGATGGGAAACCTTTCCTCGGCTGGACTGGACGTGCCTTGGAACAGTGGTTAGAATACCTAGGTATATCTCGGTCACAGATTTATGTGACTAATGCTGTTAAGTGCGTACTTCGTGAGAACTCCGGTGTGGTAGATAGAAGTGGTTACGGGCCTTCAGGCCATTGGTTATTGGCCTGCCACGAATGGCTTGACCAAGAAATTCATTTGATTAATGCAAACGTAATAGTAACAGTTGGTGCAGCTGCCCTTAACTCGCTACTAAACGTTTCAATAAGTGCCTTTCAAGCAAAGGGCTATTGTCAGAAGGTTAAAGACCGATCCTATTGTGCCTTATACCATCCTGGCAGACACAGCAGTGCGATGACTGCTGATGAAACAAGGGTGCTCGACCAGGTCCGTTTGGTTATGAAATCCTCTTTGGAGGGGAAGGTCGCTGAGATTCGGGAAGCCTAGAGCAGTATTTGTGGGATAGGAGACGGTAAAACGACAGCCGACGAGAATGGGGTTCGAAGCTAAGGACGTTGAATGGGGCAAAAGATATATTTTGATACTAACCAACTGTATTTCATTCGAAAAATCGCTGATGAAGCTGAGGGATATGAATATGGTGACTATTCGTGGGCTTATGAGTCTTTCCCTAACAATCCAGACATGATTGCCGACATCAAAGCCCTATGTTATATAGTGGCGCTCCAGTATCAATGGGACTTGGAGTTCTGTTCCAGCGATGCTTCATATACGGAGCTATTTTTGAAAATGAGTAAACGAGCTTCCAAGACCCGAGAGGCTTGGGAAATTGTTGCTGAACATAACCTGGACAAGAAAGTTCGGAAGCTGCCTTGGATGCAAAAACTAGGCATGCAAGAACAACTCAACTTGGAGCCTGCGCGGGACAGACTTCTTTTTATCTCTGACAAGTCTGACCGGGAAATTATTCGTGATTTCATGAAGCAGGATGCAGATATTTTCCTTACCTCTGACGACGATATTTTAAGACATAAGGCTGAACTCGCTCAATTGAACGTAGGAGTGATGAGACCTCACGAGTGGGTCAATGAATTCCTTAAGGACATTAGGGGAGACGAAGACGGTGTAGAATGGGTGGAAAGAATATTGTTGACAATTGGGCCATAGTTGTTTGTAATTATGTCTCGTTATCGTATAAGAGAAAAACGTAATATCGGCTTGGAAGGAATTGATTGTGCCAGAATTAGTAACGGCGGGCGAGGTGGAAGAGGTAATTCGTAAGCACCTTGGTGAGCTGGAATGCAAGATGTCATCAGTCAAAAAGTGGGGAGAGACTGGTGCGGATATTATCGCGACACGCGACGAGTCTACTTGGTATATAGAGGTTATCGGCTTCCACTCCAACAAATCTGTTCGCTCGCGTAAATTCTATGAGGCTTTCTTTCGTGTCATATCCAGAGACAGAAATAATCCAAATGATTTTTTAATAATTGGACTTCCGATGCGGTTCAGAGATGGTATGAGGCAACGCAGAGACCAGTACCCAATTGCTTGGGACAAGTTGGGTAAAGCATTTCCCAACGTTCAAATATGGTATGTCGACACGCTGCGGAAAACGGTCGAGGAATACCCTTGGACTGTTCCGAATGATTAGCTAATTCAACTTCTGCTCCGGATACACGAACCTGTACAATTAGTCACGTTAGCAACCGACTTAGGACAAGCCGGTAATAACTGTTAATAAAGAGGCAGCCACAAAAACATATCCAAAGTACCGGAGACCTTCCGGCAATGTTTCATTCACTATTATTGATTATTGCATTAGAACGAAAAAAGGGGCTTGGGGAGGTTTTCCCCAAGCCCCTTTCAGACGTATATGAAATGACTAAAACTCATTTTGTTTAAACCTGGTCTCCGTTGCACCTTTTAGCGAATTGTGCAGTTTTCTAGTTAGCTAAGTCAGGGGAATCAATGCCGAAATTGCGGGCAAAGCGGGAGAGCGATAAAATCCCCCAAGCCTGAACAAAATAGCATTTTTGTTTGTGTCCCCCGGGCACGCGAGTATTAAACTGTGGATAGCTTAACAGTAAAACTCTTTATGCTATAACATCTGTATGCTAGCGAAAGCAGGGGTAAATACTCCGAGCCTGCTGGAGGTACTTGCCTGTACCCCCGGGTGGTTCAAAGCAGGCTTGTTTTCGCTCCCACGGAAGTGCCTACCCACAAGGGGGCGTCTTATACTTCCCTGCTTCCTCAGCCAGATTGAAGCAAAGCCATATCTTCGCTTCGGTGAAGAATAAAATTTTTCCGATTTTTTGCCCAAAAGCTATTGACAAAGATTTCGCGGCATAATAAAATATCGATTGAATGATCGCTCGATGATTATCTCCGATTCTAAGCCTAACCAGGAGTTGCAATGGCATTTGCTATTCGAACCTACAGTAAAAATAAGAAGCTGGTGAGCTTACGTAGAGAACAAATAGCTCGCCGTGCAGCGCGAGTTTTCGTGAAGAAGGGATATAGACGGGTAAATCTCCGCCAAATAGCCAGTGCCTGCGGGATGAGCATCGGCAACCTTTACCACTATGTCGGGACAAAGGAGGACATTGTCTATTTGGTTTTCGATTATGTCATGTCTGAGGTGGTAGAGTTTATTGAGGCGATTTCTCCCACCTATGATGCTCTCCCTCCGACTGAGGCTCTTCGAAGGGCTATCGATACTTACTATCGGAAGGTGGATGACCTTCAAGACTCCGTTGTTTTTATGTATCAGGAAACAAAGGAGTTGCAGCCAAATGCGCGGAAAAGCGTTTTTGAACTGGAAAGACGTCTTAGCTACGTATTTGAGCGCATATTGGACAGAGGGTATGCAAGTGGAGAATTTAAGATAAGCGGTTCTCCGATCATTGCCCAGAACATAGTCATCCTTGGACATATGTGGGCCCTCAAGCGGTGGCTACTGGGAAAACATTATGTATTAGAGGAGTATATAAAAGAGCAGACCAACTTTATTCTTGAAGGAATTTGTAAAGACAAAGGCTTAGGAAGGGGTGCTGAGCCGGGGGACAAGGTATTGGCAAGTTCGGCTTAAATTGGGCTGATTAACGAAGGGATGCTGAATGAGACACGGAAAATGAAATCGAGGTATGTACCGAGCAAAAGTTACATCAAGATCGAGAGACGGCCTATGGAGGAATGCAGGTCGAGTGAAGACATAAGTGTTAACATGGGTAGTTTATTTTTTGACAAGTTATGGGTCTCGCCGCCAACAATACGGTTAGGAAAAGTAAACTATTACGTGAAAGGAAGGGTTAGAATTGAAGAGGATTAAAGCTATTGTTTATGGCGCAGGGGCAATGGGCCAGGTAATGACTAAGTTTATGGTTGAGAAAGGGGTTGATATTGTTGGAGCTATTGACATAAACCCGGACATAGTAGGCAGGGACTTAGGGGAGGTGGCTGGTTTAGGTTATCCCCTCAATGTAGGAATCCAAGAAAAAAGGAGGTAAAATGGGAAAACAACACGCTAAAATCCATAGCCCAGTGTTACCTATGTGGATACCTAGAAAAGCGATACCGAAGATACGCCTAAGTCTCATTCTCCGTTTATTGAGCAATTAAAAACTAAATGAAACAGATTTCTTAAAGAGAAAGGTAACGGTTTATTTGTGTGAGGAAAATCGGATAAAATGCGCAAAATAGCTCCGTTAATTGCAATAACTTTTGTTGCAAACTTCATAAGTTTTGGTGTGGGAATCAATGCCATTGCTCCATTGTTTCCCATGATTTCAAGAGAAATCCCACTTTCTCCTCCTCAGATGGGGTTAATCTACTCAGTTGCTCTTATCGCTATCGCTATTTGTTCTATTCCTAGTGGGACTATAGGTGATCGTATAGGCCCACGAAGGGTAGTTATGGCAGGGTTACTCCTAGTGGTTATATCCTGTGCCATAAGAATACTAGCTTATAATGTCGGCATGTTAATGGCGGCATCATTTATAGGGGGCATGGCTGTATCTTGCATATATCCGCACTTACCCAAGGTTTTGTCAGCATATGTCCCCCCTGAAAGGTATAGTACTGCAGTCGCTATTGGGAGTGTCTGTGGTGGTGACCTCGGTACTTCGGCAGGCTTGGGTTTGGCTGTTCCTTTAGCGCTAGCTTTGACAGGATGGGGAGCATGGCGAGGTGTGTTTGGGGTTGTAGTAATAGTAGCCATTATTCTTAGCATTCTATGGATGGTATCCACACGAGGGCGGGGGGCTATGACCTCAACCTCTTCTTCCACTAGTTCGGTCAGTGATGAAGTTGAAAGTACGCGGGAAATGATTATTAAGGTTCTCAGGAACAGCCAGATGTGGTATCTTTGTGGGGCTCAATTTTGTATCTGGAGTGCAATGTATTCGTTTGTTTCTTTTTTCCCACTTATAGGCATTGAATTTGGCTTCAGTGAAGTATTAGCTGGCTGGATGATATCTTCATTTGCGCTAATCGCAGTGCCCTCTGAATTTGCAGGCGGGTGGTTTTCGGATAGAATAGGGTGGAGGAGGCGTATTATCGTGGTATGTGCGCTTTTGGTAACGCTAGACTACATAGGATTAAGTTTAGCTACTGAAGCGTGGATAGTTCACGCGCTTTGCCTCTTTCAAGGAGTTACCTTTGGGTTTTTCTATCCTCTACCGTTTACAATGCCCTTGGAGATTGAAGGGGTGGGGACATCAAGAGCAAGCACAGCTGAGGGTTTGCTCTTTACAATAGGAATGTGTGGTGGCTTCTTTGGGCCGGTAGTTTCAGGACATATCTTGGAAGTCACAGGAGTGGGGTATCCTTTCTGGCATTATATCTTTTGTGCCGTAATGTTTGCTATAGCAACTATATTATATTTCCGAATGAAGGAGACTGGATGGAAGGCGAGGGGGCGAAGCGTTGGACTTAGTGGTCGAAGTAAGGTTTAAATTTAAATTACAAAGGAGGTAGAACATGCAGAAAGGAAGTGGATGGCATGAAAAAGTACTGAGGGTGAATCTGACACAAAGGAAAGCTTCAGTTGAGGAGCTTGACCTTAATAGCGCAAGGGATTTTATCGGTTGTCGTGGTTTAGCAGCCAAATATTTATATGATGAGGTGGATCCTAAAGTAGATGCTTATAGCCCGGAAAATAAGCTCATTTTTGCGACTGGCCCCTTGACTGGAACCAGAGCTCCTGCAGGAAATAGGTACATGGTTGTCACCAAATCTCCACTAACAGGGGCTATAGCAAATTCATCAGCAGGTGGTTACTTCCCATCCGAACTAAAGTTCGCCGGCTACGATCTTATTATCTTCGAAGGGAAGAGTGAGGTTCCTGTTTATCTTTGGATAGACGATGAGGAGACGGAGATCAGAGATGCCACGAAATTTTGGGGCAAAAATACAATTGAGACTGCGGCATTAATTTGTGATGAAACCGATGCGCAAGCCCGAGTAGCATGCATCGGGCCTGCGGGTGAAAAGCTCATAAGATTCGCTTGTATAATGAATGAAGGTAGAACTGCTGGGCGTTCTGGTGTTGGGGCAGTAATGGGCTCAAAGAACTTGAAAGCTGTGGCTGTGAGAGGGACGAAAAGCGTTCCCATATTTAGTGAGGATGGATTCAAAGAAGCTGCCAAAAAGGCTACAGGAATTGTTAGGGCTGATAAAGAGGTCGTTGGTGAGCTAGGTATAACGGGAACACCCGGGGTTATGGCGATGGTTAATGAGTTCGGCGCACTGCCAACTAGAAATTGGAGAACATCAACGTTTGAAGGAGTAAGCAAGATAGATGGGGAGGCATATCATGCACCTCTTCCAAGTGGGATTTGTAAGTGGGGTAAAGGAAGAGGTAGGACTTGTCGTGGTTGTCCTTTGGGTTGTGGCAGGGAAACTGTGGTTACTGAGCCAAAAGAGTTCGCTGGAGAAGGGCATGGGCCAGAATACGAGACTCTGGGGGTGTTTGGCTCCAATTGTGGCGTTGATGATTTACATGCGATAGCCAAGGCTAATTACATCTGTAACGAGCTAGGGATGGATACTATTTCATGTGGTAGTACCATTGCTTGTGCGGCGGACATGTTTGAACATGGGATACTGAGTAAAGGGGATGTAGGGGTGGAACTTCGTTTTGGTAATGCTTCTGCTATGGTAGAGATGGTCAGAAGGATAGGTAACAGAGAGGCCTTTGGCGACGTTCTTGCTGAAGGTTCGTATCGGCTGTGCGAGAAATACGGTCATTTAGAGTTTTTCAGAGGCTCGAAGAAGCAGGAAATGTCCAGCTATGAGCCTCGCGCTATGCAAGGTTCAGCTTTGGCATTCGCTACGGATAATAGAGGAGCGGATCATATTAGAAACGAGGTGAATAATGTAGAGCTTTATGGCATTAATGTGCAGCTCTATGGCTTCAATGATGTAAGTGAAGTAGAACCAGACCTTGTAAATGGGAAGGCGAAGCTATGCAAGGCAGTGCAAGATCATTATGCTGTAATAGATAGTTCCGGTCTCTGTAATTTTATTTGCCTTGTCCTTCCATACGAGGTTCTGGCCTCTTTGTTAGATACAGCAACAGGATTTAACTATGGCGTTGAGGGCATGTTAAAAGCTGGTGAAAGAGTATTCAATATCGAGAGGTTATTTAATCTTAAGGCTGGGCTTACGGGAAAGGATGATACCTATCCTGGGGGCTATTGGCTTAAAGTCCCACTTCCTGATGGGGCGCATAAGGGACATGTAGCAGAACTCGATAAGATGCTCCCTGAGTACTATAAACTCCGAGGTTGGGATAGTGAGGGAGTCCCACTTCCAGAGAAGCTAAAGGAGCTGAGTTTGTCTTTTTAAAAGGAGGTATATGTAAAATGGAGCAATATTTAATAAATATAGATGCGACTAAGTGTACAGGGTGTAGGTTATGTGAGATGGCATGTTCGCTACATAACGGAGGGGCGTGTGATTCAACAAGGTCAAGAATACGGGTGATTCAGGATGAAGCTGAGGGTGTAGTATACGCTGTTCCCGTTTTGTGTCAGCAGTGCGAGAAGCCGATATGTATGGATGTCTGTCCAACGGGGGCGATAGATGTGGATCAGCGGACAGGGGCAAAGGTAGTAAACGAAGGGAAATGTGTTGGTTGCAAAAGATGTATGTATGTTTGCCCCATTGGTGCTGTGGGGCTAGATACCAAAACGGGGGTTGCCGTAAAGTGTGACCTTTGTGGAGGAGACCCTTGGTGCGTTAAAATTTGCCCAACAGGTGCGTTACAGTACGTGCGGGCGGATATGGTTGATTGGACTCGTAGAAGAGAGCATGTTAAAGATTATCTTGATTTTCAAGCTATAGGCACAGCTCGATAGCAAGAAGGCTACCTTGCTAAATATGAAAAATATAAATAAAAAGGAGGTATAGTAAGGTGACATATTTAAGAGGAGGTCAAATACTTGATATAGATTTGACAAAGAGAGAAATACATAAACGGCCGGTGGAATCTTACGCCAGGAGGTTTCTTTGGGGGAGGGGAATCAATACGATGCTTTTGTATGAGGGGGTTGGGCCAGAGGTAAAGCCTCTTGATCCTGAGAATATGCTAATTTTTGGTATTGGCCCCTTAGGTGGAACTACATTTCCAAGCAGTGGAAGGACTGATGTGATGTCTAAGTCTCCATCCACGGGTTTCCTAGGTAGTTCGAATTTCGGTGGGTGTTGGGGCCCTGAGTTGAAATTTGCTGGCTATGATCATGTAGCGGTTACAGGCAAGGCAGAAAAGCCCACATATATTTTCATCCATGATGATGAGGTTGAATTTAAGGATGCTGGTCATCTATGGGGGAAGGATACGTATGAGACACAAAGAATTATTAAGGAAGAATTGGGAGACCCGGAGGTTCAAATTGTATGTATAGGGCCGGCGGGGGAAAATCAGGTTCTCGTTGCCTGCTTAATGCATAAGGCTGCAGATGCAGCTGGAAGGACGGGTATGGGTGCAGTTGCGGGATCTAAAAACTTAAAGGCGATCGCTGTTAGAGGAACGAAACCTATAGAGGTTGCAGATCCTGAAAGGTTTCTGGAAGTGTCATTGAAAGCCCATAACATGATAAAAAGCTGGGAGGGTTATGACTCGATTTCAACTTATGGCGTAGTTTACTTCTTGTTAGGATATTGCAAAGCCGGGGTGTGGCCCATTAGTAATTTCCGGTTTTATCCTGATGATGCCAAAATGGAGAAGTTCATGTCTGATGATTTTTACAAGTTCGTGCAGGATACTTTGTATAAAAGGGCAGCATGTTTTGGTTGCCCATTGAGGTGTTTTGACACCTATAGAATACCTGGAGTGGGAACTGGTACGGCATCCTGCCAGCATTATCCAGATTTCTCATGTAGAGTAAACAATTATGACTGGAAAACAACCGTCGAATCCGTATTTTTATGCCACAAATACGGATTGGATACAATGGTTTCTGGATATATTAGCTGGCTTATGGAATTGTACGATGTGGGCATCATTACGGAGAAGGATACCGATGGCATACCTATGAGGTGGGGAGATATGGATGCAGTCAAAACCATGCTTCATAAGATAGCTTACAAAGAGGGAATCGGAGAACTTCTCGGACGGGGTGCTCGAGTTACTGCTAAAAAGATAGGAAAGGGTGCTGAGGCTTATTGGATGGGACAGCGAGATCTTCCACATTACACCTCTAATCAAGAAAATTTTATGGACATTGCTTTGGCCACCGCGGCAGGCACTAGGTATGACGGACACAGAGGCGTTCAGTTTAATGATCTTTCCTTTGGAGAGACACTCATAGCTGTAGCTAGTCCTGAGGAAGCAGCGAAAGGAGGAAAGACTCTAAGAGATGTATCCGCTGATCTTGAAGAATCGAAGCGAATGGAAGAGCATTATAAGGAGTATTCGAAAAAGATAACCGGAGTGGATACAGGATACATACCCACAGTATATGAGGGGAAAGATATCCAGTGTGCATATTTTGAAGATTCAGATGCTATAACTGATTGTCTGGGTGTGTGTAAGTGGGTAGGGCCTTGGTTAGGTGGGCCGCTTAATAGCGATATGTTCACTGATGCGGAGAGAGATATTTACCCTGAGGCGCTATCTGCAGGCCTGGGTGAGACAATCCCCCGTGACATGCTTTTTGAAATAGCGAGAAAAATACGCACTTTAGACCGAGCCTATGATGTGAGGGAGGGCCGTAATCGTGAGACTGATACACTGCCGAAAAGGTATTTCGACAGAAGGCAAGAAGCTGGAGTATATAAAGGCGAAAAGGGAGATAGGAAAAAGTTCGAGGAGCTGAAGAGCAAATATTACACGTTGCGAGGTTGGGATGTTGAAAATGGAGTTCCCAGCCGAGAAATCCTTGAAAAATTTGGATTAGCGGAGGTTGCGGATGATCTCGAGAAGCGAGGGAAGTTGTCAAAGGCTAAGGTGAAAACATAAGCATTCTTCTTTTGCGTGTTTCTTACCAACTAGTCCAGCTGGTAAAAATTAAAGAGAGCGGAGGGAGATTTAGTAAGAGAGAAGGTTTATAAATTATGACCTGAATTAATTAAGATTAAATAAAAGAAATAAATCTAGCTTAGGAGGTAGTTATAAAAATGAGCATAATACTTTTTGGTGGAGCAGGAGCTGAAGGTAGAACAATAGGAAATATTTTAGCAAAGGAGACAGATGTTGAGAAAATAGTAGTGTTTGATAGGAGTGAGAAAAGGGCAAATAGAGCAATTCAGGAGATCGGAGCTAAAGCTGAAGCGAGGATTGGGGACGTAGACGACCATGATGGTATGGTTAAGTTGATGAAGGAGAGTGATATGGTTATCAACATGGTCGGGCCATTCTACCGGCATGGTACGAAAGTGCTTTCAGCGGCGATAGAAGCTAAGAAAAATTATGTTGATATATGTGATGACTACGACGCTGTTAGATCTCTCCTAGCTCTTGATGGAGAAGCTAAGAATGCAGGTGTTACCGCATTAATAACTATGGGTTCAAGTCCTGGCGTGTGCAATGTGTTAGCAAAATATGGGGCAGATAAACTAGATCAAACGAATGAGATTAATATAAGCTGGTGTGTTCATTATTTTGCTGGTGAAGGAGGAGCTGGAGCTGGACTTCATGGATATCACATGATGAGTGGTAATGTTCCTCAGTATTTAGATGGCAAGTGGGTGGATGTTCCAGCAGGTTCCGGCGAAGAACTTATCGAATTTCCAGGATGTGGAACAACTAAGTGTTACTATGTGGGACACTCCGAGCCCATAACGTTACCTCACTATATTAAAGGAGTAAAGACGGTCACCAATAAGGGTAATATTTTGCCTGAATGGATAGGCGATTACGAACGTAAGTTAGCTCAATTAGGACTTACAATGGAACGAGAGATGAGGATTCGTGCAGGATTGACTGTTATTCCTGTTGAGGTGCTATTAAGAGTTGAATTTGAGCATCATAAAGATAAGGATAAGGGCAGAATATGGGGTGGTTTTAGAGTAGACGTTAAGGGAGTGAAGAATAGTAGGGAAGCAAGTTATATTTATTTCTTACCTCCAGAAATAAGTTGCGGAGCAATGAGTCTATCAACAGCTCTTCCATGTGCTGTAGGAGCTCTCATGGTAATGCGAGGCGAATTTAAGGATCAAGGTGTATCTTCTCCTGAAGCATTGGATCCTAAGAAATTCTTGTCCCTATTAGCTAAACGCGGCATGGATTGTTATGAAATAGAGCGAGTGCCTCGAAGAATCGAAATATAGACTCAAGTTATACTTAGAAGTAAGGTGTGAAGAGAGATTTTTACGGAAGAATTTGCTCTTAGCAATTGCATTCAGTGTGGAAGATGTACAGCGGGATGTCCTGTATCTACGAGAAGTTCACTTAACATCAGCGCTCTTATCTATGAAGCTGCTATGAGAGAGAGTAAAGATCTTGTTTCCAGGAAAGATGGGCTTTGGGATTGTACAACTTGTGGGACTTGTTTTATTAGGTGTCCCAAAAGGGTAGAGCCAGTTGATGCGATTATTGGCATGAGGAGCATCCTGATTGATGAGGGCCGAGTACAGGATACAATTAAAGATACCCTAGAAAGTGTATCCATAAATGGGAATCCATGGAGCAGAGGAAAGTATGAAAGGTGTGAGTGGGCAGAAGGTCTAAAGCTTAAGAAGTTTTCAGAAGGCCAAGATGCTCAGATACTTTGCTTTATTGGATGTACTCCTTCATATGATCCAAGGGTTCAAAAAGTGGCAAGGTCTTTGGTAAAGTGTCTTGATAAGGCTGGTGTCAATTTTATGATCTTGGGAAATGAGGAGACCTGTTGTGGAAGCGAGATTCGCGGGATGGGTGAGCTTGGGTTATTTGAGACACTTAAAGAGGCTAATTTAAATCTATTTAAGAAATGTAAATTTGAGCGAATGGCGGTGATGTGTCCTCACGGTTATAATACCTTCAAGAATGAATATAAGTTGGGCTTTGAAGTTCAACACTATACACAACTTATTGCTGAATTGATTGAGCAAGGTAGGCTTGAATTCTCATCAAGGAAACTTGAAAAGACTATTACTTACCACGATCCCTGCTTTCTTGGTAAGCAGAATGGTATTTACGATGAGCCGCGGAGGATAATTACAAGTATCCCGGGCGTACAATTCGTAGAGATGGACAGATCTCGGGAGCGTAGCCTTTGTTGCGGTGGAGGAGGCGGAGGAATGTGGGTTGAACCGTCGTATAGTGGCGAGAGGCTTGCTGAAATGCGGATCAAAGATGCAATGGATACAGGAGCTCAAATTATAGCTACTGCCTGTCCGTTTTGCCTTTCGATGCTCGAGGATGCAGTGAAGACGACTGGAAACGAAGAGAAAATTGAGGTGAGGGATATTATGGAATTACTTGATGAGGTAATATAAAGGGAATGGAGATAATAGTTTGTGTTAAGCGTGTGTCAGAGATTGTTGGGGAACCTGTCATTCCAGATGAGCATAGCATAAGTGAGGAGAGATTAGTTTTTGACCTGAATGAAGTAGATAGTTGTGCGTTGGAAGAGGCTGTGCTTATAAAGGAAAAATTTGGTGGATCTGTGACAGCTGTGACTGTTGGCGGAGAGGAGTGTGAGATGCAACTACGTAAGTGTTTGGCTTTGGGGGCTGATAAGGCACTCAGACTTGATGACGAAAGTTTTATCGGGTCTGATGGTTACGCAATTGCGAGGATTCTATGCGCAGCAATAAGGAATTTGCAGTTTAATCTCATATTGGCTGGGTGTGTAGCGAGCGACAATGGTTATTCGCAAGTTGGAGTACAACTTGCTCAGCTTCTGGGCATTCCCCATGTCTCTCTTACGACAAAGATTGAAGTATCAGATGGTATCGTAAGGGTTCACCGTGAGTTGGAGGACGGACAGTCAGAGGTTCTCGATATAAGCCTTCCAGCTGTCGTTACAGTACAAACCGGGATTAACAAGCCAAGGTACGCAAGCTTCAGGATGATTAACGAAGCAAAGAAAAAGGAGATAAAGGTACTTAGCAGAACAGATCTTGGGTTGAATGTGAATGAAGTTGGCTACGCAGGTTCTGGTATAAAGATTGAGAGACTATTTATACCCTCTGCTACAAAAGGTGCTCATATTTTGGAAGGGACCCCAGATGAAAAAGCTGGTGAGATGCTAAGGATATTGAAAGAAAAAGGGTTAATGTATGTATGAGTGAGATATTCTGTTTAGCAGAGCACAGAAGAGGAAAGCTTAGGGATATAACCTTTGAGATGCTGGGGAAGGCAAAGGATTTTTCTAAGGAGCTAACAGCTGATGTAAGTGCAGTTCTTCTAGGTTATGATGTAGAGAATTTTGCTAAAGAGCTCTCCAGTTATTCAAATAGAGTTCTTGTAGTCAAGGATGAGAAGCTAGCAAATTTTAATTCTGTAGCTTTTCAGAAGGTTCTAGCGTCATTGATATTGAAGCGCAAACCCATTCTTACCATGATAGGACATACAGCTTTTGGAATGGACATTGCTCCATCACTTGCAGTAGAAGTGAACCTTCCTCTCATGACAGACTGCATAGATTTGAAAGTTAAGGATAATAAGCTCTTCGGCATTAGGAGGATGTATAACGGAAAGGTGTACGCAGAGGTTTCATTTCCTGGAGCAGATCAGTATATGGTTACAGTCAGCCAAGGAGTCTTCCCCAAGGCTGAGAAAACTGTTGAAGGAGAGATAGACATTATAGATTCACCTCTACAAGAGGAGATTACGCAAAAAAAAATTTTTATTGAATATGAGGAAGCCAAAGTTTCAGAGGTGGATATTACACAGTTTGATAAGATTGTATCAGTTGGCAGAGGTATCAAAAACGAAAAGAATCTGCCAATTGTGGAGGAACTTAGCAAATTAATTGGAGGGGTTGTCGCCTGTTCACGTCCTGTCGTTGATGCAGGATGGCTTCCTAAGGATAGACAAGTTGGTCAGTCTGGTAAGACTGTAAAGCCTAAACTTTACATCGCAGTTGGCATATCAGGTGCTTCCCAACATCTCGTGGGAATGAGAGGCACAGATACAATTATTGCTATCAATAAGGATCCAAATGCACCTATCTTCAATGTTGCAGATTATGGGATTGTTGATGATATATTTAAGGTTGTACCCGCATTAAATACGAAGATCAAAGAAGAGAAATCGGTGATTTAGTTTAGAAACGGATGAATTAATATGAAGAATAGTGTGCTCGTTATTGGTGGTGGTATAGCAGGTATTCAGGCATCTCTAGATATTGCAAATGCCGGGTTTGAAGTCTACCTGGTAGAGAAAGAGCTATCGCTCGGTGGGCATATGGCTGAGATTGATGAAACATTCCCAAATTGTGAGAGTGCTATGTCCATGTTGGCCCCAAAGATAAAGGAAGTAGAAGACCATCGGAGTATAAAGCTCCTCACGTATTGTGAGGTAATTCAAGTAGGTGGATCTGCACGAAACTTTGATGTGGAAGTAAAAAGGAAGTCACAATATTCTGGACAAAAAGAGGAAATGTTGGAGTTTAGAAGTGAGGCGATCATAGTGGCAACAGGATACGACCAATTTGACCCACACCTAAAACCTGAATATGGGTATGGAATATATCCCAATGTCATTACCGGATTAGAATTAGAGAGACTTTGCTCTACATCTAGACAGACAGGGGAGAAGCTATTGATAAATGGCCAAGAACCAAGGGATATCATATTTATCCAATGTGTTGGATCAAGGGACCAAACTGTTGTTAATCCATATTGCTCAAAGGTTTGCTGTATGAATACAATGAAGCAGGCACATATTATGAAGGGTAAGAGTACCGATGTGAATGTGACAGTGTTTTATATAGATGTACGTGCCTCAGGAAAGGGTTTTGAGGAATTTTATGACGAAGTAAGAGAAGAGGGTGTCATTTATAGGCGTGGGAATCCTTCTGAGATATACAAACGGAGCAATAGGCTAATCGTTAAGTTTGAGGATACACTGCTGCGAGAAGTGGATGAAATGGAAGCAGATCTTGTTGTTCTAGCAGCTGGGATGGTTCCAAGAGCCGATAGTGATGATATAGCAAGACTTTTGAAGATATCAAAGTCACCGGATAAATTTTTTCAGGAGGCTCATCCCAAGATGAGACCAGTTGAATCTAGTAGAGAAGGAATATATTTAGCTGGGTGTTGTCAAGGGCCCAAGGATATCTTAGATACCGTGACACATGCTAGCGCTGCTGCGAATGCTTGTATATTATTCTTTTTTGCAAGGTGAAAATTTATGACTATTGATTCTCAAGGAGTAGGAGTTGATAGTTACACGCGAGTGACAAAACCTTTCCGAATTATTACGACCAACAATTATGTAAAAGAATATATTGATACTCAAATCGTTTTAGAGCAGTGGTTAACGGTATTTGTAAATGATTATAAAGTTGCAACGCTTCTTTGTTCTCCAAGTTATCAAGAGCTATTGGCGATTGGTTTTCTACAGTCGAAAGGATTAATTGAGAGCGCAAAGGATATAAAAAAAACCGAGATCTTCAGGGAAGAAGTTAGAGTTTACCTTGAGAAGGGCAACAATCTTGAGCAAAATACCAAGCCGGTGATTTCCAACTCACAATTGACTTTGACAGTAAAGGATGCTATTGCGCTAATGGAGAAATTTGATGAAAGGTCTGTAATATACCATGCTACTCACGGTGTTCATAATGCTGCAATAGCTAGCAGAGAAGAGGTGCTCTTTTTCTATGAAGATATAGGAAGATGCAATGCTATTGATAAGGTATTCGGGAAATGTTTATTAGAATGGATTGATACGAAAAATAAAGTGTTAATAATCAGTGCTCGGGTAAACTCCGTGGTACTATCAAAGGTAACTCTAAGAGGTATTCCTGTGGTTATTTCATCAGCTGCTCCTACGGATGTTGCAATATTGGAGGCTGAGAGATTAGGAATAACGTTAGTGAGTTTGCGTAACAGCATCATGAATATCTATTCGTGCCCCTTCAGAATAGTTTAGTATATGAAAAAGTTATGGAGTAGGATATCAAAGTGGAAGACGCTGTAGATCTGATTATCGAAAAAACACGGATGAATCTTTGTATCGAATGCGGAAGATGTGCTGCCGTGTGCCCCATGGGGAAAATATATGAGGAGTTTACTTTTGAGCGTTTTGCTCATGTTATCCTTAGGCAGACTTTACTCAAGCAAGCCGTCTGGGAAAGGGAAGAAACTTGGGCTTGCCACAGTTGTAAAGCATGCACTGAAGCGTGTCCAAAAGGGGTGAAAATTAAGGAATTCGTAGACGCTATTAGAATTCTAGCTATTGGAAAAGGGGTTATCAAGAATTGTGCTGTTTGTGAACGCTGCGGCGCTTACTTCTCGACAAAGCCCATATTCGATAGCATACGAGTAGCAGTAGAAGGAAAAAAAATATCGAGTCAGTTTTTGACTTTATGTCCACAGTGCCGACGATACGATTTTTTGAGCAGAATCGTGAAAACCCTTTAAGATAAATCGAATTAAAACAGCAATGATTCGAACATAGAATCCAAGAAGAAATATACAGGATTACTATAGTGATTTCGGTTGTGGAAACCTTAGAGAGGATTTTAAGTAAGGGGATAAAGAACGGTAAGAGTGGAAGTTACGCTTATTTCTTGGCTCCGGAAACAAGTCGCGGAGCAATGAGCTTGACAACAGTTAGCCTGTGTGCTGCAAGAGTTCTTATGATAGGTCGGGAAGAATTCAAGGAGAACTGGGTATTCTCACCTGAAGCATTGAATCCCGACAGATTTTTACCCCTGCCAGATAAACTCGGTAGGAAATCGAGATAGCATAAAGACTCTCTCGGAGGTGAGTTGAAAGATGACAGGTAATTTGGATTTTTTATTTGAACCGCGTTCAGTAGCTGTAATTGGGGCCTCAAAAGACCCCGAGAAGTGGGGTTATTTGATGTCGGAATCTCTAATTGAAAGTGGTTATAAGGGAGATATCTATCTTATCAATGTTAAAGGTGGTGTGGTTTGTGGTAGGGAGACTTACCGTAGTATATCTGATATTGAGAGTCCTGTAGATTTAGCTGTTATTGGTATTCCAGCCAGGTTTGTTCCAGATGCTATTAGGGAATGTGTAGAAAAAGGTGTTAAAGCGGTAATAATTGTCAGCGCTCACTTTAGTGAATATTCGGAGGAAGGTAAGGAGATTGAAAAAGAAATGGTGGAGATGGCCCATAGAGGAGGTACTAGGATAGTAGGTCCCAATTGCCTTGGGGTCTATAATTCCTCTATTGACTTAAATACAATTCTTGCAACTTTCCCCCGAGGCCACTTCGCCTTTCTAACCCAAAGTGGCAATTGTGGATTAGAGGTAAATTACTTTGCAAAGAAACGAGGACTAGGATTTAGTAAGTTTGTCAGCCTTGGGAACCAGATTGATATACTTTTCCATGAGTATTTGGATTATATCAAAGATGATCCTGATACAAGAGTAATCCTTCTCTATATGGAAGGACTTAAAGATGGAAGAGAGTTTCTAAGGATTGCCAAAGAGACAACAAAAAGCAAACCAATGATAGCTATAAAAGTAGGAACCAGCTCTGCTGGAGCTAGGTCAGCCATGTCTCATACTGGTTCTTTAGCCGGTAGCAATGAGGTATATGCTGCCTCCTTTAAACAAGCTGGAATTGTTAGAGTGCAGAACTCGGATGAACTATTAGATGTTGGTGAAATATTAGCTAAATGTCCCATTCCCAAGGGTAACAAGATTGCTATTTTAGCTAATGGCGGGGGGACAGCGACGATGGCGGCTGATGCTGCCGAAAGGTACAACTTAAAAGTTCCAGTTCTTTCGAAAGAAACTCAGGAAAAAGTAAAGGAGGTTATTGCAGCAGCGGCGTTACATTCGTCAAAGAATCCGATAGACTTTGCCGATGATGCTGATATATGGGCATGGGAAAGATTCCCTGAAATTCTCTTGCAAGATAAAGAAATCGATGGTCTGGTAATGGTCGGGGGATATGGTGGTTATACAGATATCTGGCCTGCATGGAAGCCGATATGGGAAGAAATGGCTTATAAAATAAGTGAATTGCCACAAAAATACAATAAGCCCCTCATAGTTCATAGCATGTTTCATGGAGACAAACCAAAGTCTTTAGAAACTTTTAGTAGTGAGGGTATTCCTGTCTACGGCAATGTAGAAAGAGCTATGAAATGTATGGGTGTCTTAGCGGACTATGGAGCATATGTTCGTGAGGTAAGGAAGGAGGAGAGGGAAAAGGTAATAAGTTTACCTGAGGACCGTACAGGTAGAGTAAAGTCTATCATTAGAAGTGTAAAGGTCACTGGTAGGGTGAGCTTAGTAGAAACTGAGGCCAGAGAAATACTAAAGGCATATGGTCTTCCAATATCGAATTTTAAATTGGCAAAGACTGTTGAAGAGGCCATTGGAATTGCTAAAGAAATCGGATACCCTGTGGCAATGAAAATAGTTTCTCCGGATATAATCCATAAAACTGATGCTGGCGGCGTTAAGCTAAATATACAGCATAAGGGTGACGTAGCAAGTGCATTTACTGAGATTGTTGCGAATGCTAGAGACTATAATAAAGATGCAGAAATTTATGGCGTAATAATCACACCGATGGAGAGGAAAGGTGTGGAGACCATAGTTGGAATGACTACGGATGAGACCTTTGGTCCTACCATTATGTTCGGCTTGGGAGGGATATTCGTTGAAGTATTAAAGGACGTTTCTTTTAGAGTTGCACCCCTAACAAGAAGGGATGCTTATGATATGATTCAACAAATAAAAGGATTCCCGATTTTAAAAGGTGTAAGGGGGGCGAAAGCCGCTGATATTGATGCTCTTGTGGATGTGATTATGAAGGTATCCGCACTGGTTATAGAGAATCCTGAAATTAAGGAGCTGGATTTAAATCCTGTATTCGCATTTGAAAATGGTGCTTCAATAGTAGATGCAAGAATAATATTAAGGTAGTTTAACTACCGGAATAAGAAATAAGCAGTTGAAGAATGCTTTTTCAAAGCTAACTAAATTTCTGCTACATAGCATTAGTTGGGAGTATTATTGTTTACGGCTTATTAGAAAATAGAGACCCCGACTGGAGAGGAGGTAAAATCTATGGAAATTAAGAATGTACTCGTGATGGGTGCTGGTGTAATGGGTAGCGGGATATCGCAAGTTACAGCAGAAGCTGGCTATAAAGTGTTCATGGAGGATATTAGCGATGAGTTTATAAAGAGAGGTCTAGATAATATTGAAAAAGGTCTTAGTAGAAAAGTAAAGAAAGGTACGATAACTGAGGGTGATAAGTTAAATATACAGAGTCATATTAATACTACAACTAGCATAAGTGATGCTAAGGATGCTGACTTAGTTATTGAAGCTATACCAGAGATCTTAGACTTGAAGGTGAAAGCTTTTAAGGAGTTAGATAATATCTGCCCACAGCATACCATTCTAGCTTCAAATACATCTGCATTACCTATTAGTGTAATGGCGGCAGCCACGAAAAGGCAGCCAAAAGTCATTGGAATCCACTTTATGAATCCAGCACCCGTAATGAAGGGAGTTGAACTAATACGAGGACGGCATACTTCCGATGATACCTTCCAAACTTGTAAAGCCTTTGTTGAGAGCCTAGGCAAGGAACCGTGTGAGGCAATAGATTACGCCGGATTTATTGTCTCCCGAATTTTGGATGCAATGATGAATGAAGCATTTTATTGCATTATGGATGGGAATAAACCTGAAGAAGTTGATAAAGCAATGAGAATTTGTTGTAACTTCCCAATGGGACCACTTGAGCTCTGCGACCTTGCCGGTCTAGATATTGTATTCCATGGTTTGGAGACTCTACATAAGGAGTTTGGCGAGCGTTTACGTCCTGCTCCATTGCTAAAGTCTATGGTTAGAGCTGGTGAGCTTGGTCGTAAGACAAAACACGGCTTTTACAATTATTAAATAAAGGGAGGATTGATAATGTCTAATGAGAACGATGTTGTGATTGTATCTGTAGTAAGAACACCATTTGGGAGATATGGTGGCTCGCTTAAGGATATCGACTACTATGATTTAGGGGCTATCCCAATGAAGGAAGTAATCAAAAGGGTTAACTTGAGCTCAGATGTAGTAGAGGAAGTTTTCTGGGGAGTAGGAGATACATCTCCCTGTAAAGACCCTTATACTCCTGTTGCTGCTAGGCAATCACTTCTTAAGGCGGGTCTTCGAGCTGAGACACCTTCCATTTCTTTTGATATGGCCTGTGTATCAGCGATGCACGCTGTTAAGCTAGCTGCCATGTCTATAAAATTGGGTGAAATAGATGCTGCCATAGCTGGTGGTGCTACTTCTTTTAGCCAAGAGCCACTTATTGTAAGAGGGCTTAGATTTAGTGGCTCTCGTTTGGGAAATGTCGTGATGGAAGATCCTCTATTCCAGCTTGGCTATAAGGACTTTAATCCTGTAGCTGTCGATAGCGATGACGTAGCCTTCGAATATGGGATAGATAGGCAAGAGCAGGATGAGTGGGCGTTACGTAGTCATCTAAATTATGGCAATGCCTGGAATATGGGGAAGTTTAAGGAAGAGATAATGCCCCTTACCATAGAGCCAAAGAAGAAAGGTGAGCAACCAAAGATATTGGATATTGATGAGCAATACCGGCCAGATACTAGTATTGATAGGCTTGCCAAATTGAACACTGTATATGGTACCAGAGCAATTACTGCAGGAAATGCTCCTGGAATGAATGATGGTGCTGCAGCAATTCTATTAATGAGGCGTAGGAAGGCAAATGAGCTTGGTATTGAAGCTCTAGCCACAGTAGTTTCAAGTGTATCAATTGCCATTCAACCTCATCGTATGCCAGAAGGGCCGGGTTATGCTTGGAGAAAGATTCTGAAAAAGGCGAATTTGAGTATAGATGACATGGCATGTATGGAGATAAATGAAGCTTTTGCTTGTGTTCCATTAGTATCCACCAAATTATTTGCTGAGGATGATAAGAAAAAGCTCAAAGAGATAAGGGATATAACAAATATTAATGGGAGTGCTATAGCTATTGGGCATCCGAATACTGCAAGTGGAGCAAGGATAATCATGAATCTTATGTATGAATTGAGGAGAAGGGGGGGAGGATATGCTCTAGGTGCTATATGTGGTGGTTTGGCTCAGGCTGATGCTACCATAATCAAGGTGTAGAAAATGGAGTTCGAGTTTACTCAGGAACAGGAAGCGTTTCGTAACGAAGTTCGTCAATTTATAAAGAGAGAATTACCTTCAGAATTAAAGTGGCGTAATTATTACTTCGATTTTTACAGCCATTATGATGAAGTGGGAAATTTTACTCGCGTAATGTCACGTAAACTTGGAACCAAAGGTTGGTTATCATTAACCTGGCCCAAAAAATATGGCGGGCAAGGTGCATCACCAATTTTCCAACTTATATTGCAGGAAGAGCTGGAATATAATCATTGCCCGGGGATAGACATTTTTGGTGTTACCATGATAGCTCCTACACTGCTTAAATTTGCTGATGAAGAGCAGAAAGAGGAGCATTTACCAGGAATCGCTAAAGGTGAAGTATTTTGGTGTGAATGTTTAAGCGAGCCTGATGCTGGCTCCGATTTAGCTTCACCAAAAACTGTAGCAAAGGAAGAGGATAGCAGTTTCGTGATTAATGGACAAAAGGTCTGGACCAGTGGAGCACATCAAGCAGACTGGGCTATCCTTTTAGCTAGAACAAGCCAAGAACTTCCAAAGCATCGAGGTTTGAGTTTTTTCCTGGTGGACATGAAAACTCCAGGTATTAGCGTTAATCCTCTAATAAATATGGCTAATGATCATGAATTCAATGAAGTTTTCTTCGAAGATGTTCGAGTTCCCAAAAAGAACATGGTAGGGGATAAGAATAAAGGATGGTATGTGGTCATGACTCTACTTGGCTTTGAGCGCTGGAGCATACCATTCTATGCTATAGCTCATCGCTATCTTGAGGATGTCATAAACTACGCTAAGCAGAAGAAGTCCCTAAATCCTGCACTAAGGTATCGTTTGTCTGAATTGCTTATCGAGTGTGAGGTGGGACGTTTGCTTCATTACCGAATAGTATGGATGCAGGAAAAGGGAGAAATCCTAGATTATGAGGCAGCAGCAGTCAAAATGTATACAACTGAGCTAAATCAAAGGGTAGCTGCTGCTAGTATGGAGATCTTAGGGCCTTATGGAATACTAACTAAAGGCTCCAAGTGGGCTTATCTTGATGGTGAAGCTGCTTGGAATTATCTTCGCTGCATAGGTAATTCATTGGAGATGGGTAGCTCTGAAATTGACCGAAATATTATTGCCATGCGAGGCTTAGGTTTACCTCCTGGATAAATAAGGAGAGACTAAAATGGATTTCAGCTTAACTGAAGAGCAGCAGATGTTACAAAAAATGGCACGGGTTTTTTTAACTACTGAATGTCCCAAGAGCTTGTTTTGTTACCCGAGTGAACAAAAGCCTATTTTGTTCACTCCGAGAATAAAAAAATAGGGTCGTGGAGCTAAGTTCACGACCCTTTATTGCTATTAGACACCCAGTTTAAGCTGCTCTGGTGCTCTAGTTTTTGCCTCTGCCATAACTTGTGCCTTTTCCACTCTCTGCTTCTCTCGCCTGTGTTTAACTCTTCGCTCGTAT
>Ga0307379_10001824_pt1 | contig 32521 bp, 23 predicted proteins | sample UN2MG_FD_202237 | JGI IMG/M metagenome (GOLD analysis project Ga0307379, IMG submission 202237) | Soil microbial communities from Risofladan, Vaasa, Finland - UN-2 | ecosystem: Environmental > Terrestrial > Soil > Coastal area > Acid sulfate soil | place: Finland: Risofladan, Vaasa | collected...
CGCAGCTCCCCCCCGGCACCCACTGGTACTACTGGCGGATCGCCCAACAGGGCTCCTCCCCTCCCTATCCGGGCAACGTCAAAGTCGCCCGCGGCCACCTGGCCTGGTCCACGCCGCACTGGGTGATCGTGGAGTGAAGACGCCGAACGGCCGCCATCCGTTTCGCTCCGCGCGCCGTTCTTGGCACGTCGCGGCCCGATCGCGGGGTCGCCGCGCCGGCGGTCCCCGCGATGAATCGCGCCGATTCGACCTCCGACGCCGGATAAGTTGGAAGCACCCCGGGGCGGCCACAAATGGCCTTGAGGCTGCGCGCTAACATGGTAAGATCGAACGTGTTAGGCCGAAGACCGAGTGCCCGGAAGCCCCTGAAACCGCCCGTCCAAGTGTCCAACAAAGCCCACCATGAACAGCCCTAAGTCCTTTTTTCACAACGCGTTGCGTCGAAACCATTTGTTGGACGGTTTTTGTTGGTCCGGCCAAAACCTCCAAGTGCTTTCGTACCCGGGGCTTGCGCGAGTGACCTCGTCCAAAAAGGGCGTTTTCCCCAGTACCTACCGTGCGCGCACGTGGCCTGTGACCCGGTAGCACATCCCATGGAACCCCAGCGCATTCACCATGGAACCCCAGCGCACTACCCCTCGGGCCCTAGCGCACTTGCGCGCAGTGTTAATTGGGCATCACGCCGCAACAAGCGAAGTGCGCTCGCGGTAACTCGTGGGGGTAGTGCCCCTCATAGGTGGCGAAGTCGGGGCCGCGGCCGAAGTGACCGTGTCCAAGAATGAGAGGGGAGTAGGGAGACGGGAGTAGGGAGTGAGGAGTGGCGAGTGGGGCACGACGTGACAGGACGAAGCTCGTCGGGTGCCACTGCTGGCTTGTCCAGCAGTGCCCGACCTGATACGATGTTCACCATGAGAAGAAAGTAGGGTGCGTGAAACGCACCATACTCTGCTCGGGCGAGACGGACGTGCGTGCGTGAGCTGGCCGGCGTACAGTTCGAGTGGTACAGGAGATGGTGCGTTTCACGCACCCTACTCGCTTCCCCCACCCAGAACCGGGCGAGACATCCACAGGTTCCTTCTTCTTTCAGATACCTCTAGACGAAATGCCGACTGCAATGCTCGGCAAGCTGTCCTTTCAGAAGATACGCGTAGAGGTGAAGTAGGCTACTCTCTCGCATACCCGTCTGTCCGCGCGTCAAGAGCGAGCAAAGTAGGGTGCGTGAAACGCACCACACTCGGCTCGGGTGAGACGGACGTGCGTGAGCTGGTCGGCGTACGGCTCGAATGGTTGAGGAGATGGTGCGTTTCACGCACCCTACTCGCTTCATCCGGCTCCAGTAGCGATGATGCGCCGGGCATGTTTACCCCTGCCACCTCCAAGCGACGGGCCTTTCTACAACTGGCCGGTCGAGGCGCGGCTCTGGAAATAGGCGTCAGACAAACAGGTTCACGTTGCCCGACTCGGCCCGGTTGAGGTACATGGCCACGCCGCCTTCTTCGATGCCGTCGAGGAGCTCTTCGCGGCGGATGCCCATCAGGTCCATGCTCATCGAGCAGGCGACGAGGCGGACTCCGGCCTCTTGGGCCGTGCGGATCAGCTCGGGGAGCGGGGCGACGTTCTTCTTGCGCATGATGCGCTTGATGATCGCCGCGCCCATGCCGCCCATGTTCATCTTGGAGAGCTTCAGTCGGTCGGCCCCGCGGGGCGTCATCCACGCGAACATCCCTTCGACGAGGTTCTTCCGGACGCTCACCTTCTCCGGTCGGCGAAGGACGTTGAGGCCCCAGAAGGTGAAGAACATGGTGACGTCGCTCCCCATCGCCGCGGCGCCGTTGGCGATGATGAACCCGGCCAGGGCCCTGTCCAGATCGCCGCTGAAGAGGACCAGCGTCGTGCCCTTGGGCCGTCCGTCGGGGGCCGCCGCCGTGGCTGCGCTGGTGGCGCGCTGGGGCTGCTTCAGGATCGTTGCCTGGCAGGCTCCGTCCTTCGGTGCGATCTCCAGGAGCCGGTGGCCGGTGCTCTCGCACCATGCCGCCACGTCGCTCGGGAAGCCCGGGTCGCCGGCAACGATGGTCACCGCCTGGCCTTCGGCTACCTGGTCCAGCTCGGTCCGCAGCTTCATGATCGGTCCCGGGCATTGCAGGCCTAACGCGTCGATCTCCTTGACAACGTCGAACTGCTTCACGTCGGTCGTCGTGGCGGCGGGGGCCGGCGCGTGCTCGCCCGTGTCTTCGACGATTTCCTTCTGGAGATCCTTCTCTTGAGGAAGCATCCCGACGGCGGCTTGATACGTCTTGTAGCCGCCGGTGAGATTGCGGCACGCAAACCCGTTCTGGCTGAGGATGCGACAGGCGAGGTAGCCCCGCAGCCCCACTTGGCAGAAGGCCAACACCTCCTTGCCCTGGGGCAGTTCACCCAACCGCTGCCGAAGCTCGTCGACGGGGATGTTGATGGCGCCGGGGATGGTGCCGGCCTCGACTTCGGCGGGGGTGCGAACGTCGAGGAGGAGCTGGTGGTCGCCGGGGGCGACCACGTCCTCGACGTGGCAGAGCCGCACGTCGCCGTTGAGCACGTTCGTGGCGACGAATCCGGCGTAGTTGACCGGGTCCTTGGCCGATCCATAAGGGGGAGCATACGACAGCTCCTGCTCGGCCAGGTCGCGCACGGTCAACCCGGCCCGGATCGCCACGGCGATCACGTCGATCCGCTTGTCGATTCCCTCGGCGCCCACCGCTTGAGCGCCGAAGACCCGCCCAGTGTCCGGGTCGAACAGCAGCTTGAGGCTGATCTGCTTGGCGCCGGGGTAGTAGCCGGCGTGACTCGACGGGTGGACGAAGACCTTCTCGTAGGCGGCGCCGGCCTTCTTGAGCGACCGTTCACTCAACCCGGTCATCCCGATGGCCAGGTCGAACACCTTGCAGATCGCGGTCCCCTGGCTGCCGTGATAGACGCTTTCGCGGCCCAGCGCGTTGTCGGCGGCGATCCGGCCCTGGCGATTGGCCGGACCGGCCAGCGGAAGCAGGACTTTGTGGGCGCCGACCAGGTGCGTCACTTCCACGGCGTCGCCCACCGCGAAGATGTTCGGATCGGTGGTCCGCATGTGCTCGTCCACAAGGATTCCGCCGGTGTGGCCGAGCTCCAGCCCCGCCTCCTGAGCGAGCTTGACCTCGGGCCGAATGCCCACGGCCAGGACCACCAGCCCGGTCGGCACCGACTCGCCCGTGCTGAGGATGACGTTCAAATGGCCCTCTTCCTCACGGATCGTCGTGATCGAGGTTCCCAGGCGGAGATCCACGCCGTGCATTTCTAGTTGCTGATGGAGGGGGGCGACCATTTCCGGATCGGCGGCGAGGAAGACCTGCTTCTCGAGCTCGACGAGCGTCACGCCGAGGTCTCGCTCGCGCAGGGCTTCGGCCATCTCCAAGCCGATGTACCCGCCGCCGACTACGACCGCGTGGCGCGGCTCGGCCTTCTCGACCGCCTCGATGATTGCGTCCGTGTCGCGGAGGTTGCGGAGCGTGAACACGCCAGGGCTGTCGACACCGGGAATCGGCGGACGCAACGGCTCGGCTCCCGGGCTGAGGATCAACACGTCGTACGGTTCGGTGCCTTCCTCGCCCGTCTCCAGGTTGCGCACGGCCACTTGGCGAGCTTCCCGGTTGATGCGGAGGACCTCGCATCGGGTTCGAACGTCGACGCGGAAGCGATTCTGCATTCCCTCGGGAGTCTGCACCAGTAACCGCTTGCGATTGGCAATGGTCCCACTGATGTGATAGGGCAGGCCGCAGTTGGCGAAGGAGATGTGCTCGCCCCGCTCGAAGATCACGATCTCGGCGTCCTCGGATAGTCGCCTGGCCCGGGCGGCCGCCGACGCGCCGCCGGCGACGCCACCTACGATCACGATTCTCTTGGGTTCAGCCATCGTTGTGCTCCGTATCCTCGTTGGTCCGTGCCGTCAGCTTTTTTGGCGTGGGTAGGTTTGCAGTGACTCGGGGAGACCATCGGACGCGCTCAGGGCTCGCAGGCGGCCCGGATGCAGCCCAACAGGCGTGGCAGGCGCGGGTCGGCGATTTCGTAATAAACGGATCGACCTCGGCGGTTGCTCTTCAGAAGACCATGGCTCTTGAGTATCCGTAAGTGCTCGCACGCCTGGTGAGGCGGCAGTTGACACAGGTCGGCGATCTCGTGGACGGGGAACTCGCCCTGCATCAGGATCTCCACCATCCGTATCCGGATCGGATGCCCGAGGACCTTGAGGCATTCGGCCGCGTCCTGAAGCGACTCCAGGGGCAGGAGGTCGAGTGACTTTTGCATTCCGGGCTCCGCGGGATCGTGAGTTCGATATAGTCAATATATCGAAATGTCGCGACTATTCAAGTATTCGGCGGTCCGTTTCCGTAAATTGAGGGATTTTCCTGGCTTCACAGCACCTCGCCTAGGGGGGTTCGTCGAGGGGGTTTGGCCGGCGGGGGAGCTGGCAGGATTCCGGCTCTCGAATTCGCCCGCAAATTGCCGATACCCAATTGACGGCGATACGATACACATGTACACTACTTCTAGGAAAGCCGCCTGCCAGCATTGCCACCTTGCGGGAGCCAAACCGTTGTCGAACTCCGTCCCCATCCAATCTCGCGACCGGCTCGTCGAGGCGCTCCGCGAGCAGATGACGCGGCTGGAAACGGCTCGGCGAACGGGGGACGACGAGGCCGTCGTCCCCAGCGGCTGCCAGGCATTGGACCGGCTCTTGCCGGACCGAGGGTTCCGCCGGGGCACCCTGGTGGAATGGCTCGCCGCCGGGGAGGGAAGCGGCCGGGAAACCCTCGCGCTGGGCACCGCCCGGGAGGCTTGTCGGGAGGGGGGGGCAGTGGTGTTGCTGGATCAGGCCGGGCAGTTCTATCCGCCCGCCGCGATTCGGCTGGGAATCCCCCTGGAGCAGATGATCGTCGTCCGCGCCCGGGGCGAGGCCGACAACGCCTGGGCGTTGGACCAGTCGTTGCGGTGCCCGGCCGTGGCCGCGGCGGTGGCGTGGCCGGAGAAGCTCGACGGACACGCGTTCCGGCGGCTCCAGTTGGCCGTCGAGCAGGGCGGCGGCTTGGGATTGTTGATGCGTCCGCAGCGCGCGCGGCACGAGCCCTCCTGGGCGGAGGTGCGGCTGTGGATCGAGCCGCTCTCCAGCGCCGCGCCCCGGGCCGGACGCCGGTTGAAGATCCAGGTGCTTCGCAGCCGCGACCGTCTTGGGGGCGGGAGCGTGGAAGTGGAAATCGACCATGAGACGCATCTTGTGCATCCGGCTCGACCACTGGCCCATCCAACGGACCCGCGTCGAGCGGCCGGAGCTTGACGGAAAACCGATCGTTTTGTGCGAAACCCGCCGCGGCACCCGCCGGGTGGCCGCGTGCTCGGCGGAGTCCGAGGCCCTGGGGATCGTGGTGGGAATGCCCTTTGCCGAAGCCACGGCCCTGGCCGGGGCCACGGAGTTCCGCCTGGAAACCTACGATCCGTCGGGGGATCGGGAGGCGTTGGAATCGCTGGCCGTCTGGTGCGCGCGGTTCAGTCCGCTGGTCGGGCTCGACGACTCCCCGGCCCCGGACAGCCTGCTATTGGACGTCACCGGGCTGGCCCACCTCTTCGGCGGGGAGGCCGCGCTGGCCGCCGCAGTCGTCCACGACTTCGCCCGGCGCGGGCTCGCCGCCGGCGTGGCCGTCGCCGACACGCCCGGCGCCGCCTGGGCCGTCGCCCACTTTGGTCAAAACACGGATCAAGAAAACGCGAAAGCCGCTTGCGACTTCGCAGCAACATCGGCCGCCTTGCGCCCCTTGCCGGTCGAAGCCCTGCGCCTTTCGGACGACGTCGTGGAGCTTTTGCACTCGTTGGGGATCTACCGAATCGGCCAACTGGAGTCGCTCCCCCGCGAGGACCTTACCGCGCGTTTCGGGCCGCAGCTTTTGGAGCGATGGGACGAGGCGACGGGGCGCCGGGCCGAGCCGATTCGCGCCCAGCCCCAGCCGCCCGAGCTTCGTGCCGAGTGGTCGCTGGAGCATCCGACCACGCGGCGCCGGACGATCGAGCTCGTCGTGGAGCAATTGATCGGCGAGGTTGCCCGAATGCTCGTCCGAGAGGGGCGCGGGGCCGTGCGCCTCGATTGCCGGCTCGACTGCCACTCGTCGCAGACCGTCAACCTTTCGGTAGGGCTGTTCCAACCCACCGCCGCGCCGCGGCATCTGTTCGAGCTGGTCCGGATGCAGCTCGAGCGGGCCTGGCTCTCCGAGCCCGTTTCGGCCGTCTCCGTCGAAGCGGCCCTCACGGCCCCGTTCGAGCGGCGACAGGAGGAACTGTTTGCCGACGGCCGTTCTTGGAGGCGTCCGCGTCAACTGGCCGGGCTGGTCGATCGGCTGGCCGGCCGGTTGGGTCGCGCCTCGGTGCTCCGCGCCCGACTGGTCCGCGACGCCCAGCCGGAATTGGCCTACCAGTACGAGCCGCTGGTGCAAGGTTGGCCGGGTGGAAATACACGCCGTGGTCTGGGTGGCCGTGCTCTGGGTGGCCGTGCTCTGGGTGGCCGGGGTCTGGGTGGCCGGGGTCGAGCGAAGCGAGCCCCCGGAACGCTAGGCCCTGGGGGCCCGCTGCGCGGGACCCCAGCCACCCTGCCGCCGCGTCCGTTGCGCCTGTTGGCTCGACCGTTTCGGCTGGCCGCCGTGTCGATCATGCCCGACGGCCCCCCGCTCCAATTCCAGCTCGAAGGCCGCCCGGAGCGGATCGCGCACACTTGGGGCCCGGAGCGGATCGAAACCGGCTGGTGGCGCGGCCGCCCGGTCCGTCGCGACTACTACCGCATCCAAACCACCACCGGCCGCCGCTACTGGCTCTTCCGCGACCTCGCCGCGGGCGGGTGGTTTTTGCACGGGACGTTTGAGTGAGGAGGGACGGAGGGGGCCACGCCCTGAAGGGGTGTGTTTGACATCGACGGGAAACGTGACCTTCCTTGACAACGATGAACAAACCAGTACATTGAATCCCGTACCAAAACGCGGGGGAGTCGCCGGGTGCCACTTCTCACACCTTCCGGCGCTCCTTTGCGACCCATTTGCTCGAAGGGGGCTACGACATACGGACGGTTCAGGAGCTTCTTGGCCACAAGGACGTCAAGACAACGATGATCTACACGCACGTGCTGAATCGAGGAGGAAAGGGGGTGCGGAGCCCGGCCGACAGCCTCTGATCTGGCCAAGGGCCGGGGTGTTATGCGGAAACCGCATAACACCCCGGCATAAGTGACGCTGATGTCGCAAGCCATTGACGTGAACGAACATAGCGTACGAGGATCGGATGCGCAAGAGGCGCGTTATGCGGCGATTTCGTCCGCGTAAGATGCCACCTGAAGGTATATGCGGAAAACCTTATACAGACCAAGTTACATGGCTGAAGCTGTCGCCTTATCAACAAGAGCCCAGAACATGGATTCCGACGACGAGAATTCGATTTTGGCACAGGGTCTGATAAAGGAATTCGCGGAACACTGCGCCGCTGCTGCAGACAATGTCACTGTCCGCTTGTTTGGTGTCCAAGACAACGAGGTCAAGCGCGATCGCACGGGCGTCCTGTACCGCGTGGCTGATCAGCACTTCATTCTAACGGCCGGTCATGACCTCCAAGGGATAGTTGAACACGACATCCCACTATTCCTCTTGCCGACCTGGGCCGAACAAGAGCCAATACATCTTATTGATTGCCAGTTTCATGGCACCGAGACACACGGAAGGGACGTTGCAGCCATCAGGCTGACTGACCGCGTATTCCGGAGCCTCCCGCCGCCACTGGAATTCCTTGGGCACAACAGTGTTGACTTGAACACTGACCAGGGGAACGGTCCCTTTGTGATCTTCGGATATCCCATGCAATGGCCCGATCGACACGACGAGGGCATCCATCACACGAAGGCTATGGTCTTCGTTGCGCAGCCGTACACCGGGGAGCGACATCCGGATGCCTTCTACGATCCAAAAGTCAACGTGATCCTGGGCTTCGACCGCAATTCCGTCGATCTGGGCACGCAGACCGACTTCACTTTGCCTCATCCTCGAGGGATCAGCGGGTGCGGGATTTGGCGAAGCGCCGATTGGCGTGAATTGCCGCGCAAATCATGGGCCGATGAAAAACCTCGGTTGGTCGGATTGCAGCATCACTATTTTAGGGACAGCAAGTACGTGCAAGGAACGTGGATCGCGTATGCCCTTGAGCTGATTGTTGACAGCTATCCAGAGTTGGGCAACTCCATGAATCTGATCTATCCGCGTTGATTACGCCATGTAACCAACCGCTGGACCGGAGCCGCCGATCCGGTCGAAACGAAATGGATCGGTGATTGGCGGCGGCCCGGTCACCTCGGCCGTTAGGCGTTCGTCAACGGAGTTTCGTCCAATCATGATACGTGATCCTGAAAGGGGCATATCAGCTGGCATCTGCCACAAATGCGGCGAGGAAGTTCCCTTTTGCGCCACCTTCTGCCCCGTCTGCGGTCAGCGCTTTGTGTACGCGCAACTCATGCCGGATATTCAAAGCTGGTTGGGGTTGTCCGAACAGCAACGCCACACTGTTTACCAAGAAGCACTTGCTGGGACTCTCAAGGATATTTGTGCGAAAGGAGACTGGAGGATCGGTTGTGTGAACAAAGGTAGTACCGAGTTGAGCGATCTTATCACCAAACCGACCATTAAAAACCACAAGATAAAGAAATCACCACGCTTGCCAGGTGATCGAGCGCCCGAAATGGAGCGCATCGCGCAGGCAATGATTTCTATGATCGAATACGAGAAGGAATACGACGAAGATGAACCTGTTTTTGAATTGTTTCAGCAAACTAACGTCTCCTCTCTTGTCGAGCCAACAAGAGAACTCATTGAGGCATGTAGAACTCTCTCCAATGAGCTACTTGCTTACTTGCGCCGGCACCCGGATGCTCTGTACCGTATCGACCCGAAAGTCTTCGAACAACTAGTCGCAGAGATACTGTCCTCATACGGGTTCGATGTCGACTTGAATGTCCGGCTACCCGCGGGTGAAGTAGACATAATAGCGTTGAGTCGAGATGTTTTCGGGAAGCGAATTGGCTATCTCGTAGAGTGCAAGAGATACGCACCCAGGCGTCATGTTTCTATTGGGCAGGTTGCGCGGTTGTACGAACTGAAGCGGGCCTCGGAGGGACAGTTGGGCATTCCTTTCGCCATGTTCGTTACGACAAGCGACTTTACGCGGGATGCTAAACACTTTTATGGAGGCCGCTGGGATCTGGATCTCAAGAACTGTGACGCGCTTTTGGAATGGCTTCGCACTTACGGAAACAGAAACGCCTAACAATCGGTTCGAGTCGGACGCTCGCAAAGCTCGCGCCGCTCAACCGAGCCGTTCGCGACTTCCTGGCTCGAGACGCTGCCAGGCGTGTCCGTACTTTTGCACTAGGGCCGAGTATGCGTTGCCATGTCCTACGCCGAGCTGCACACCAAGACGAACTTCTCCTTCCTCGAAGGGGCTTCGCATCCGGACGAGCTGGTCCGTCGGGCGGCGGAGCTGGGGTATGGGGCGCTGGCGGTTACGGATCGCAGTAGCCTGGCGGGGGTGGTTCGGGCGCATGGGGCGGCCAAGGAGGTGGGGCTGAAGCTGGTGATCGGGGCGGAGATTGCGCCGGCCGATGCGCCGCCGGTCGTGCTCTGGGCCACCGATCGGGCGGCGTATGGACGGCTGGCGAGCCTGATCACCCGGGGACGCCGCCGGGCGGAGAAGGGCGAGTGCCGGCTTGCGCTGGAGGACGTGGCCGAATACGCGGAAGGCCTGATCGCGGGCGTCGTTGCGAAGTCAGGAGTCGGGAGTGGGGAGTGGGGAGTGGGGTGTGGGGAGTCAGGAGTTGGGAGTCGGGAGTCAGGAGGAAGAGATTGCGGATTGAGGATTGTGCCTCATGCCCCATCCCTCACCAACTCTCATCCCTCATCCCTCATCCCTCATCCCTCATCTCCCATCCCTCATCCCTCATCTCCCATCCCTCAACCCTCATCTCCCATCCCTCAACCCTCATCTCCCAACCCTCAACCCTCATCCCTCAACCCTCAACCCCTATTCCTCAACCCTCAACCCCTATCCCTCAGCCCTCAACCCCTATCCCTGACCGCTGCCCCTCTCTCCGCTTATCGCGAGGTTTTTGGCGATCGCTGCTACCTGCTGGCCGAGCTGCACCGAGGGCCGGACGATCGGGGCGAGCTGGAGCGGCTCGTGGAGCTGGCGCGGCGCTCGGGCGTGCCTTTGGTGGCGGCGGGCGACGTGCACTACCACGTGGCGGAGCGGAAGACGCTGCACGACGTGCTGGTGGCCATCCGGCACAACACGACGGTGAGCGAGGCCCGGGGGCATCTCTTCGCCAACGCCGAGCGGCACTTGAAGACGCCGGAAGAGATGGCCGCGGCGTTCGCCCGGGCGCCGGACGCGATCCGTCGCACCGTCGAGATCGCCGACCGGTGCACGTTTTCGCTCGATGAGCTGCGGTACGAGTATCCCGAGGAGCTGGCCCCGCGGGGTGAAAAGCCTATTGCGTATCTCACGCGGCTTACCTGGGCCGGGGCAAGAAAACGCTATCCCCAGGGCATTCCCGAGAAGGTGCGGCGGCTGTTGGAGCACGAGCTGCGCCTGATCGAGGAGCTGCGTTACGAGGCGTATTTCTTGACGGTCTGGGACCTGGTGCGGTTCGCCCGGCGAAGGGGGATCCTCTGCCAGGGACGCGGCTCGGCGGCGAACTCGGCGGTGTGCTACTCGCTGGGCATCACGGCGGTCGACCCGGAGCGGATCGACCTGTTGTTCGAGCGGTTCGTCAGCCGCGAGCGGAACGAAGCGCCGGACATCGACGTCGACTTCGAGCACGAGCGGCGCGAGGAGGTGTTGCAGTATCTCTACGAGAAGTACGGGCGCGACCGGGCCGGGATGACGGCCGAGGTGATCACGTACCGGCCCCGCTCGGCCGTGCGCGACGTGGGCAAGGCGCTGGGGCTTTCATTGGATCGCGTCGACCGGCTGGCCAAGCGGATCGAGCATTCTCACGGCGAGAGCGGAAAAGGGGACAGGCACCTTTTGTGCGAAGCACCCTTCGGGCCTTTCAGGCAAAAGGTGCCAGTCCCCTTTTCCACCGACCTGGCCGAGCGATGCCGCGAGGCGGGCATCGACCCGGCGACGCGCGTGGGCCGGCAGTTGGTCGAGCTGGTCGGCCGGTTGGTCGGCTTCCCTCGCCATCTCTCGCAGCACACCGGCGGGATGGTGATGACCCAAGGCCGGTTGTGCGAGCTGGTGCCGATCGAGAACGCGGCCATGGACGGGCGGACCGTGATCCAATGGAACAAGGACGACCTGGACGAGCTGGGCATCCTCAAGGTCGACTGCCTCGCCCTGGGCATGCTCACCGCCGTGCGCAAGTGTTTTGAGATGGTACGGAAGCACTATGGGCGGGAGCTGACGCTTTCGAACGTGCCGGAGGGCGACGAGGACGTCTATGCGATGATCCGCCGGGCGGACACGATGGGCGTGTTCCAGATCGAGAGCCGCGCCCAGATGAGCATGCTGCCGCGGCTCAGGCCCCGGTGCTTCTACGACCTGGTGATCGAGGTGGCGATCGTCCGGCCGGGTCCGATCCAGGGCAACATGGTGCATCCGTACCTGCGCCGCCGCAACGGCGAGGAGCCGGTCACGTATCCCAACGAGGCGATCCGCGAGGTGCTCCAGAAGACGCTCGGCGTGCCGCTCTTTCAGGAGCAGGCGATGCGTCTGGCCGTGGTGGCGGCCGGGTTCACGCCGGGCGAGGCCGACGAGCTTCGCCGGGCGATGGGGGCGTGGCGGCGGCCCGGCTTGATCGACAAGTTCCGTCGGAAGCTCGTTGAGGGGATGCGCTCGACGGGCCTCTCGCCGGAGTACGCCGAGGCCGTGTTCCGCCAGATTCGCGGCTTCGGCGAGTACGGGTTTCCCGAGTCGCACGCGGCCAGCTTCGCGCTTTTGGTCTACGTGTCGGCCTGGCTGAAGCACCACTACCAGGCGGCGTTCACCGCCGCCTTGTTGAACAGCCAGCCGATGGGGTTTTACGCCCCCGCCCAACTGGTCCGCAACGCCCGGGAGCACGGCGTGGAAGTCCGGCCGGTGGACGTGAATTCTAGTGATTGGGAGAGCACGTTGGAGCCACCGGAGGGTTCAGGGTTCGGGGTTCAGGGTTCAGGGCTCAGGGGCCAGGGGCCCGAGGAGTCGGGAGTCGGGAGTGGGGAGTCGGGAGTGGGGAATGGCGAGTGGCGAGTGGCGAGTGGGGGGGCTGGAGGCGGGAGTTCTATTCATCCTTCATCCTTCAGCCTTCATCCTTCTCTTCGGCTCGGTTTCCACATGCTTCAGGGGACGTCGGAAGCACACGGGCGGCGGATTGAGGAGGCCCGGGGCGAAGGGCCGTTTCAGTCGCTGGACGATTTCACCCGGCGGACCGGGCTGGGCCGCTCGGTGGCCACGCGATTGGCCAAGGCCGGGGCGTTCGGTTCCCTGGGGCTGAACCGCCGGGAGGCCCTCTGGCATGCCATGGGGCAAGATCAGAAGGCGTTGCCGCTTTTCGACGGGCTCGATTTTGGTGGGGGGCTCGATTCGCGTAGGGTGCGTGAAACGCACCAAACCGAACACGAAAGAGCCGAAGACGAAAGAGGTAGCAGAGCAGACAGAGACACCGAAGAAGGCATGAACGAGGAAATGGTGCGTTCCACGCACCCTACGGTGGATCTGCCCAAGATGTCGGCGGCCGAGGAGGTCCTGGCCGATTACCGGGCCCAGGGCTTGTCGCTGGGGGCCCACCCGATGCAGTTCTTGCGGCGGGGCTTGGGCCAATGGGGCGTATCGCCGGCGTCGGGATTGGCGAGCGTGCCCAACGGCGGGCCGGTCCGCGTGGCCGGAATCGTCCTGGTCCGCCAGCGCCCCGGCACGGCCAAGGGGATCACGTTTGTCACCCTGGAAGACGAGACGGGCGTGGCCAACCTGATCATCCGCCCCGACGTCTGGAAGCGGTGGCGTTCGGCCGCCCTGGGGGCCACGATCCTCCTGGCCCACGGCCGGCTGCAACGTCAGGGGGGGGTGATTCATGTGCTCTGCACCAAGCTGGAGAACCTGTCCAACCGGATGAAGGAACTGGGATCGCGGTCGAGGGACTTCTGCTAGGAGCGGGCTGGCGTGCTGGATCGCCTGATCGTCGGAACAGCGGCTGGAAAGCCTCGCCAGGGTTCGCGCGACGGTGCTGCCGGGCAGGAGGAGTGCTTCCGTGCTGCCCAGCAATCACCCCCCATAGGAGGTGTCGATCTCGGTCCGCCTCGGTCGCATCCCGATTGACAATCCAGGTGGGCCGGAAGATGCTGATGCCTCATCCATCTCTCGGCGAGCGGGTCATCCGGTCGCCCCCGGGCACTTTTCCGGGCGATTTCGCCTGCTAGAATTGGCATTTGTCGAATACAAGGGGGCTGGGCTGGCCTGCTCTCTAAGCCCATTTTCTCGAATCGTGGGGCGACGCCCGGGCGTACGACGGCACCTACAGTGTCGTCCAGCCGATGATCGAGCCGCTCTACGGAGGCAAGTCGGCCATCGAGGTGCTGGCGACGCTGCTCGGCGAGGAGCCGTCCGAAGGGTCGGACCTGGTTCGGAAGCATTTCCCGATGGTCTTGGCGGAGCGACGGGCTCGCTCGGAACCGCAGGCGAGTACGGGAGATCCGCAAGCAACTGCGGACCGCACCGAGCGGGACACAGAGACCCATTGGCGGCAGACTCTGCACGACGGCCTGCTGGCCCAGAGCGAGTGGCGGGTTCTGGAAGCCGATGATCTCGCGCCACCCGAGCAGGCGAATCCCGAGTCGCCGCCGTCGAAGCCGGAAACCGAGAAGCTCGAGATCGTCTTCTGCCCCGACGCCAGGCTACTGGACGGCCGGTTCGCCAACAACGGCTGGTTGCAGGAGATGCCCGACCCGATGACGCGTCTCACCTGGGGCAACGCGGCGCTGGTGAGCCCGGCGACCGCGAGCGAACTGGGCGTGGAGGACGGGTCGCTCGTGAGGCTGGACTTCCGCGGCCGCGCCGTGGAGATCCCGGCGTACGTGATGCCCGGCCAGGCCGACGGCTCGGTGGCCGTCGAGCTCGGCTACGGGCGGACGGCGGCGGGGCACGTGGGCGGGCTGGAGGGCGAGGTCGAGCCGGTCGGCGTCGACGTCTACCGGCTGCGAACCAGCGACGCGATGCATTTCGCCACCGGGCTCACGGTCGAGCCGACGGGTCGCAAAGTCCGGTTGGCGACCGTTCAGGACCATTATGCCATCGACGCCGTGGGCAGACGCGCCCGAGACCAGCGCGTCGGCACGTTGATCCGGGAGACGACGCTCGATCACTACCGGGAGCATCCCGACTTCGCCAAGCACGCGGTCCATCACCCGCCGCTCGAGTCGCTCTGGAAGGAGCACGAGTACCGGGGCTATCGCTGGGGGATGGCGATCGATCTGTCGAAGTGCATCGGCTGCGGGGCGTGCGTGGTCGCCTGCCAGGCGGAGAACGACGTCCCGATCGTGGGCCGCCAGCGCGTCCTTCAAGGCCGGGAGATGCACTGGATCCGCGTGGACCGCTACTTCCGGGGCGATCCCGGCAGTCCCCGGGTGGTGATGCAGCCGGTCGCCTGCCATCACTGCGAGCTGGCGCCGTGCGAGCAGGTTTGCCCCGTTGCGGCGACCGTGCACGACGCCGAAGGGCTCAACGTGATGGTCTACAACCGCTGCGTGGGCACGCGGTACTGCGCGAACAACTGCCCGTACAACGTCCGCCGGTTCAACTTCTTCAACTACCACAAGAAGCTGACCGAGCCGGCAAGCGAAGTCACGAAGATGGCCTACAACCCCGAGGTGACGGTCCGCAGCCGCGGGGTGATGGAGAAGTGTACGTATTGCGTGCAGCGGATCAAGGCGGCCGCGATCGAGGCGAGAAACGGCAATCGACGCGTCGAAGACGGCGACGTGAAGACGGCCTGTCAGCAGGTTTGCCCCACGGGGGCGATCGCCTTCGGCGATCTCGCCGATCCGAAGAGCCAGGTCGCCCGAGCGGCCGCCCGCGATCGAAGCTACGCCATGCTGGGCGAGTTGAACGTCAAGCCGCGGACCGTGTACTTGGCGCGAATCAGAAACCCGAACCCGAGGCTGGGAGCAGCCGATCGCCACGGAGTGACGGAGGAGCACGGGGCGGGTTCGTGAGTCGCTCGGCTCGGACTCAACAGCCCCCTGGACGACATGAGCACCATCGCCCTACCGGCTGACGACAACACGACGAGCGATCCGACGCGGCGGGCGCCGCTGATGATCGGGCGCCACGACTGCGCGTCGGTGACGGAGACGGTGTGCCGGGTGGCCGAGCGCCCCGGGGCGTCGCCGGCGTGGTACGCGGCGTTTCTCGTCTCGGCGGGGCTGACCGGGGCCTTCTTCCTTTCGATCGGCTACTTGTTCGTCACCGGCGTGGGCGTGTGGGGGAACAACATGCCGGTCGCCTGGGGGTTCCCGATCGTCAACTTCGTGTTCTGGATCGGGATCGGACACGCGGGCACGCTGATCTCGGCCATCCTGTTCCTGTTCCGGCAGAAGTGGCGGACGAGCATCAACCGCTTCGCCGAGGCGATGACCGTGTTCGCCGTGGCCTGTGCGGGGATCTTTCCGGCGATCCATGTCGGTCGCGTCTGGTTCGTCTATTGGCTTGCGCCGTATCCGAGCCCGACGCAGGTGTGGCCGAGCTTCCGCAGCCCGCTCCTGTGGGACGTGTTCGCCGTGAGCACGTACGCCCTGGTTTCGATCATGTTGTGGTACCTGGGGATGATCCCCGACCTGGCCACGCTTCGGGACCGGGCCGGGACGCAGCTGCGGCAGTTCGCCTTCGGCGCGTTCGCCCTGGGTTGGCGGGGGTCGGCCCGGCAGTGGCACGTGTACGGGCGGGCGTACTTGTTCCTGGCCGCCTTGGCCACGCCGCTCGTGTTGAGCGTTCACTCGGTGGTCAGCTTCGACTTCGCCGTCGCGCAGCTCCCCGGCTGGCACACGACGATCTTCCCCCCCTACTTCGTGGCCGGGGCGATCTTCAGCGGGTTCGCCATGGTGATCACGTTGATGGTCCCCGCCCGGGCGTTCTTCGGGCTCAAGGACCTGGTCACCATGCGGCACCTGGAGAACATGAACAAGATCCTCCTTGCCACCAGTTGCATGGTCGGATACGCCTACGGGATCGAGCTGTTCATCAGTTTTCGCATTTCGTGTTTCGGGCTTCCGCGTTCCGCCGCGTGACGACCGACGGGTTCTTCCTCTCCATTGCGGCCGACGACCCGAAGTTTGACGAGTCGGCCACGCCGAAGCTGATCGAGTCGTTCGGGGCGACCGCGGTGGAGGTCTGCCGCGAGGAGACCACGGGGCGGGACCTGCCGAGGGCGTTGCGCCGCGGACTGATCATCGCGGCGGTCCTGGCGGTGTTGCCGCCGCTGTTGATCGCGCTCGGGCGGCAGGGGAAATCGGACAAGCCGCGGCTTCACCCGATCCTGGACATGGACTTCCAGCCGAAGTACAAGCCGCAATCGGCGAGCGCCTTCTTCTCCGACCGTCGCACGATGCGGCCGCCTGTGGCCGGAACGGTGGCCGTGGGGAACCTGAATGCCGACGAGCATTTCTACCTCGGCTACCGTGTCCGGCAAACTCCGGAACGGGAACCCAAAGGAGGTAACGAGAAAAACGAGCCCGAGTATTGCACGACGTTTCCCCCGCAAGTGCTGGAAAGAAGCAAGGAGCTGATGGATCGCGGCCAGGGGCGATTCAACGTTTATTGTGCCACGTGTCACGGGCTGGTCGGGGACGGGAACGGGATGACGTCGGTTCGGGCACGCGAGCAAATCGAGCGAAATCCCGACTGGGTGACGCCGACGTCGATCCATGCGGCGGCCATTCGCCGGCAGCCGGTCGGCCGGCTGTTCAACACGATCACCCACGGGGCCGGCAAGATGCCCGCCTACGCGGCCCAGATCCCGGTGGAAGATCGCTGGGCGATCGTCCTCTACGTGAGGGCGCTCCAGCGAAGCCAGAACGCGAGTATCGAGGACGTGCCGAAGGACGTCCGTCCGCAGTTGCGGTGAGGCGTCCAAACAACACTCAGCAAGCCACCGGCGAATCAATAAGTGTCGTACTCCTCACGCTCCGCGTGAGGCCAAGCGGCACACCCTCACGCGGAGCGTGAGGAGTACATCGGAAAACGCGACAGTAATTGATTCGCCGGTCCTAAGCCACCGTCAACACCCGCGAGTGCCATCGACAAGACCATGCAAGCCAACGGCCCCTCCAATTCGCCGGGCGAAGCGACCGCGCTGGGAGCGGTCTCGCTGCGGACCATCGCCGTGCCGGCGGCCGGCCGAGCTTGTGGCCGCCAATATGCCGTGCCTGGCGGTCCTGTTCCTGCCGATCTTCGTTCCCTTGCTGTTGGAGAAGTCGAGCCTGTACGTCTGGGCCGATCCGTCCGTGGTCGCCGACGACGAGGCGCTCCACCAGAAAGTCGCCTACTACCTCAACCCGGGGTTTTTCGCCGTGCGGGCGGTGCTCTATTTCGTCGTCTGGATCGGGCTGGCGCGGTTCTTCCTCCGGCGGTCGATTACGCAAGACGAGTCGGGCGATCCCGCGCTCACGCAGCGAATGGAACGGGGCAGCCCGGCGGCCCTGTTGCTCTTCGCCCTCACGGTCACGTTCGCCTCGTTCGACTGGCTGATGTCGCTGGAGCCGAAATGGTTCAGCACGATCTTCGGGGTGTACTACTTCTCCGGCGCGGCGGTGGGCTTCCTGGCGGCGATCATCTTGCTCGTGATGCTCTTGCAGGCGACCGGGCGGCTGACTTCCTCGGTGACGGTCGAGCACTATCACGACCTGGGAAAGCTGCTCTTCGGGTTCGTCGTCTTTTGGGGCTATATCGCCTTCTCTCAGTATATGCTGATCTGGTACGCCAATATCCCCGAGGAGTCCGTCTGGTACTTGGCCCGCCAGCAGGGCTCCTGGAAATGGGTATCGCTGGTATTGTTGTTTGGGCACCTGTTGATCCCGTTTTTCGGACTGCTTCCGCGCGAAGCCAAGCGCCGGAAGCTGTCTTTGGGTTTTTGGGCGGCGATCCGATTCTGTTCCAGCACTTCTTCTGGTTCTACTCCCACCCGGCCGTGTACATCATGATCCTGCCCGGGATGGGAATCATGAGCGAGCTGATCTCGGTCTTCAGCCGCAAGCACATCTTCGGCTACCGGTTCATCGCTTACAGCAGCGTGGCGATCGCCTTCCTGAGCTTCCTGGTCTGGGGACACCACATGTTCATCAGCAGCCAGTCGCGGCTGGCGAGCATGATCTTCAGCGCGCTGACCTTCAGCGTCGCCATCCCCTCGGCCATCAAGGTCTTCAACTGGCTGGCCACGATGTACAAGGGCTCGATCTCGCTGGCCACGCCGATGTGCTACGCGCTGATGTTCCTCTTTCTGTTCGGGATCGGGGGGCTGACGGGCCTGTTCCTCGGCGCGCTGTCGACCGACGTGATCCTGCACGATACCTACTTCGTGGTCGCCCACTTCCACTACACGATGATGGGCGGCGTGCTGGTGTCCTTTCTCGGGGGCTTGCACTACTGGTGGCCCAAGATGACCGGCCGGATGTACAGCGAGCTGTGGGGACGCGTTGCCGCCCTGGTGGTCTTCGTCGGCTTCAACCTCACGTTCTTTCCCCAGTTCCTCATCGGGACGCACGGCATGCCCCGCCGCTACTTCACTTACGCGGAGAAGTTCCACACGGGCCACCTCCTCTCGTCGATCGGGTCGTTCCTGCTGGCGGCCGGGTTCTTCACGATCTTGTTCTACCTGCTCTATTCCCTGGTCAAGGGACGCCGGGCCCCGGCCAATCCCTGGGGCGCGGCCACCTTGGAGTGGCAGTGCAGCTCGCCGCCCCCGCACGACAACTTCGCCTCGCCCCCGCCGGTCGGCGATCCCTACGATTTCCGCGACCTCCACTACGACGCCGAGATCGGCGGGTACGTCCGGGGTTGAGTTGACAGATCACCATGAGCGATCCAGGCCACGGCAAACACGATCTCGATCAGGCCGGGCGCGACGCGGCCCATCTGGCCCACCATTTCGACACGCCCCAGCAGCAGTTCGCCGCCGGCAAGCTCGGCATGTGGATCTTCCTGTTGACCGAAATCCTCCTTTTCGGCGGCATGTTCTGCGCGTACGCCGTGTTTCGGGCGAACCTGGTGCCGGTCCCGGTGCTCTTGGCGGTGTTCGCCTCGCTGATCTTCTTGACCGGGGTGACGGTTGGCGCCACGTGGATCGACCTCGGCGTCTGGAACCTGGGGATCGCGATGGGGATCGCCACGCTGAAGGCGGCCCTGGTCGCCCTCTACTTCATGCACCTCCGCTACGACCATCCGCTGAACGCGTTGATCTTCCTGACGGGCCTGGTGATTCTCGCCCTGTTCCTCGGTCTCACCCTGCTCGACACGCTCCAGTATCAGCCGACGGTCGAGACGTGGCAGGAGAGCCCGCAGAGGTAGCGGGAACCTGTTGCCCGAGTATCGAGGCCTGCCCCGGCGTCCGTGCCGTCAGGCTTCCCGCATCTCGAGGCGATCGTAGATGGTATTCCACTTCAAGGGCTTGCACGTGGCGTGCAGCAGGCTGCCGGGTTGGAGCGCGTCGACGTCCTCGTTCCGCGACGCGATCAACTGCACGGCGACCTCGCAGTCGGTGCCGCGGAGCTTCCCGGTCACGGTTCGTCCCTGGCGGAACCGCTTGTCGGGAGTATAGCTGTAGGTACGTTCAGCCCTGGTAATATCGATCTCGCAATCGAACGGCCGCTCCGCGTTCTCCTCGATGATCTGCTCCCGGTCGCGGCTGTATCGGTCGGCCGAAGCGATCCGCCCGACGAGCCCCACCAGCGCGGGGTCCGTGGGTCTCTCGCTTACCGCCGGCTGTTCCTCCACCGGAGCTTCCGGCTCGGGCGCCTCTTCCGGCGTCGGCTCCGTGGCGGGCTGCTCCTCGAAGGGTTCCGCCGCGTCGGGCGGTGCCGCCTCGCCGACCGGTTCCGGCGCTTCGGCGGCGAACGGCTCGGCCTGTTCGGCAAGAATAGGCGGGGGCTGGTCCTCGCCCCAGGCCGACGGCGCCAGCTCGGCTTGCGGCGGTTGGAACACGGGAGGTGGCTCGTCGACGCCGGGAAACACCGGGACGGGGATCGGAGCACTCGCCGAAGGCTCTTCGACGACGGTCACCTCCACCACTTCGTCCTCGATCGGCGGTCGGACGATAACCGGCCGCTTCTCGGTCCAGTCGGGCCAGAACGGGATGTCGACGCGGACCTCCAGCTCCCAGATCACTTCGTTATCACGGGCATGGAAACTGTACGCGCCGGTCTCAGGGATAGGGACGGCCCCCTCGACTTGGATCGGGCGACCGGCGGTCACCTCGCATTCGGAAACCAGCATGAAGGTCCGCTCGTGGAACTTGTGCGTATGGGTGCTTCGATTCGTGCCGCTTCCCGACACGCATCGTTCCATACCCACCAACTCGGCGGTGATGCGATTCAGCCGCGACGACTGGTTGGGCGTGAACGCCAGCCGGACCGGCAATCGGCTGCCCGGCGTGACGGTTGACGAGCCATACGAGAGCTTGACCTTCCCGATTTTCTTCTCGGCGATGAACTTCCGCAGGGCGAAGAACAGGACCACCAACCCGAGGGGAATCAGAACTAGCCCGCAGGGAAAAAACAGGAACAAGCCGAAGAGGATCATTCCCGCCCCGACTGGCGCGCCGAGGCTGAGGACTGTCTGCTTGGCGCCCGCCGGCGAGTCCGGGGAGGTTGCCGTACCGGCCGCCGCCGGACAAGAGGAGGTATTCCTCCTTGAGCTTCGGATCGATCGCCCAAGGGACGTCGACGCGGAGGTGCACGTAGTGGTCGACATTCAGGTATCGGCCGTGGTAGGTGGGCGGGCCGGTCGGAGCGGTGAAGCGGAACGGGTAGCTCAGCGACTGGCCGGCTTGCAGGCGACCTCGATAGAGGACGCTTGTCTGCTTGGGCCCGGTCGCCGTGTTCCCCCGGCCGTGCGTCTGCCAGAAGTGCTCCACGATGATGCCGTTGCACTCGACGTCCTGGTTCACTTGCACGTGGACGGTGCCGGTCACTTCCTCGCCACCGCGGTACTGCCGCTCGGTCCGGTCGAAGACGATCCCTAAATCGCATTTAGACATCTTGGATTCCCCGCAGGGTCTGGAAGAGGTCGTACATGTGCCATTGGATTGCGCGCACGTCGTCGCCGAAGCGACCGATCATCGTGCGCGAGGTCCGGATCGTGACTTGGGGCAGCCGCCCTGGGCCACGCCGGGCGGCCTCGATGCGTCGGTTGAGGATTTCACGCAAGCGGGGTGCATCGAGCGCGCCGCCCACGTGCACGGTCTCCACGTCGAAGCCCGATTCGGCGAGCTCCGAATGAAGATCCTCGTGCGTCCCGACGACCAGCGACACGCGCCGGCGAAAGAGACGCCGCCGCCTCCGGGGCGACAGTCGCTGGATCTCGTCGACCAGGAGCGGGTGGCCGTGCGGGATCCGGGGCCTCCTCACGAAGAAGTCCTCGCCGACGTGGACGTAGGGAGCGTCGGGGAAGCGTCGCTGGATGGCCAGCATGTGCGTCGTCTTGCCTCGCCCCTTGTCGCCCATGAGCTGCACGGCATAGCCCGGCTGCTCCAGACGGGACACGAAGCGGTCCACGTCCACCACGGCCAGTCCGGCCCACGAGGAGAGCTCCCATTCGCCGAACGGATTGCGACGGAGATTGAGATGGCCGAACGGCAGCCCCCGGGGCGGGTCGACGGAGAGGTCGGGCGGCGAGCCGTCTTGATGAAGACGATCCGGTTTCGAGTCCCCATGCATGACGCCCGTCCCAGTTCTGCGCAGGAAAGGACCAGAGGCCCGTGTCAAATATTGCTCATCGCGGGGAGGAGGTCAAGGGTGCCTCATGCTTTCGGCTCGCCGGCGAGCGTGGTAGACTGCGTGTCGTTTCGGCCACCGTCGCGCTCTTAGGATCGAACCATGACCGCGCACCGTCAAACTGCGATCGTCCTTGTGGGCTTGCTAATTGTCATGCTGAGCCGGTGCGGAGCGACTGCGGGGGAACCGCCGGCAAGGGACCTGCCGGCCTGGGTCGTCTACCCGGAGAAGGACTGGATCCGAATCACGCCCCAACAGGCGGGGCTGGACGTGAGCAAGCTCAACGAGGTCCTGGCCCAATCGAAGGTTCACGGCGGCGGCTGGGGCGGCGTCGAAGTGGGCCCGGACGAGTGGGGCGCCGTGCTCTGTCGCGGGGGCTACCTCGTTCACGCCTGGGGTAATCCCAAGTACAAGTGCCAGTCGGCCTCGCTGGGGAAGAACGTCACGTGGGTGCTGGTCGGTCTGGCGGCGGACGACGGCCTGATCGACGGGAACGATCCGATCTGGAAGACCTGGACCGGCGAGGGGCAACTCTCGCATCCGCACAAGTATCTCACCGCGGGCAACCACCGGACGCTCACCTGGCGACACGTCCTGGAGCACCAGAGCGGCTTCGTGCTGGAGAGCGGCTATCACTGGCGCACGAAGACCGTGTTTCACAAGACGATTCCGCCCGGCGTGAAGTGGACCGGCGACCCGCTGTTCGACAACTACGCCCACAACCCGCCGGGAAGCGTGCGGCGCTACTCCAGCGGGGCCTTCTGGCGGCTGAGCCAGGCGCTGACCGCCTTGTGGGATCGCGACCTGAAGGAGGTGATCGACGAGCGGGTGTTCCGGCACATCGGGATTCCGGCGGATCGCTGGGACTGGCTCCCCGGCAAGGTGGTCCACGACACGCCCGACTTCTATCCCGACATTCCCAACTACGGCGAGTACGTGGGGCCGCCGTACGAGGTGAACGGGCACGTGGTCCGCGGCGGCCCCGGGTGGATCGTGATGAGTCCGGAAGACCTCGCCCGCTTTGGGCTGCTCATCGCAACCCGAGGCGTCTGGAAAGGCAAGCGGCTGGTCAGCCCCGAGTTCCTTCCCAACCTCCAGTACGGCGTGGGGATTCACGCCTTCGCGGGCGATCCGGAGACGATGGTCCACTACGCCAAGATCAACACCAAAGACTTCCCGTTCGGCGGGGTGGGCGATTTCTCGTTTCCGAAGGAGCTGATCGCGGGGCCGGTGGTTGGCCCGGATTAGGATCGGCGGAGAAACAACTTCCTGACTTCAGTAGCAGGCACACGCCGTGTGCCGTAGCCAGCGGACGGCACACGGCGTGTGCCTGCTACTTGGAGGGGCTTGACCTTGCAGATCTCGTTTCGTCCGACGGAACGTCCGTGACTTCCACGCAATGAGGAGAAGCTGATGCCAAGGCGACTGACAGTTCTCATCCTCGGGATGCTCGCGACTGCATCGATCGTCCTTTCGGACGGCTCTCGCGCCGCGGAGCAAGGGTCCGAGGCGGTCTACTCGGTCAAGCACGAAGTGAAGGTCCCCGTGCCGATGCGCGACGGGGTCAAGCTGGCCGCGGAGATCTATCGGCCGGACGCCCCGCGCGAGTTCCCGGCCCTGATGCTGCTTCGCTATTTCCGGGGCGGTCACCAGAACGCGCGGGGCGAGTTCTTCGCCCAGCGGGGCTACGCCGTGGCCCTGGTCGATTGCCGGGGGCGCTACGACTCGGAAGGCACGTGGACGCCCTACGTCAACGACCCGCAGGACGGCTACGACGCCCAGCAGTGGCTCGGCTCGCAGCCCTGGTGTGACGGCAAGCTCGGCACGTTCGGGCTGTCGTACAACGCATTCACCTCGTACATGGCGGCTCCGCTGGGAAGCCCGCACCTCAAGTGCATCTTCGCCCGATCGGGCCAGCAGACCAACTTCGGGCACCTCTACAACGACGGCGTGATGCAACTGAACGTGATCTTCGAGTTCGGCCTGCACACCAAGCAGGGCTCGCAGACGCAGCGGATCTTTCCCGTCGACCACCCGCACTATCGCCGCCTTCCCCTGATCGACGCGGTGGACGACTTCGCCGGCGTCCAGCACGTGAAGGACTGGTTCCGGCATGCGCGGTACGACGACTATTGGAAGGCGTACGGCATCAAGGAGAAGTATCCCCGCATCACCGCTCCGGCCTACTTCATCACCGGATGGTACGACAACCTGCTGCGCGAGAACTGGCGCAACTTCTCGGGCTTCCGCGAGCAGGGCGGCTCCGAGGCGGCCCGAAACGGGAGCAAGATCCTGGTGGGCAACTGGGCCCACGGCGGGTCGTCGGGCTATCCGGGCCTGCTCGACCTGCAGCTCCGGTGGTACGACCACTGGCTCAAAGGCATCGAGAACGGGATCGACCGGGAGCCGCCGATTAAGATCTACGTGATGGGGCGGGACGAGTGGCGCGACGAAAACGAGTGGCCGCTCGCCCGCACGCAGTTCACCAGGTTCTACCTTCACGGCGAAGGACACGCCAACTCCGTGCGTGGCGACGGCACGCTTGCGGCCACGCCCTGCCCGGAAGACTCGCCTCCCGATCGCTTCGTCTACGACCCGGAGAACCCCGTGTACACTCTCGGCGGGCAGATCTCGACCCATGGCGACGTCCGCGGCGCGAAGGACCGCCGCTCGGTGCAAGAGCGGGACGACGTGCTCGTCTACTCGACCGAGCCGCTGGCCGAGGATTTGGAGGTGACCGGCCCGGTCGAGCTCGAGCTCCATTTCGCCTCCAGTGCCGTGGACACGGATTTCACGGCGACGCTCTCCGACGTCCATCCGGACGGCACGGCGATCCACATTTGCGAGGGCATCCGCGGGGTGACGTTCCGTGAGTCGCTCGAAGAGCCGACGCCGATCGAGCCGGGAAAGATCTACCGACTCACGATCAACCTGTGGGAGACGAGCATGGTGTTCAAGGCCGGGCACCGCATCCGCCTGGAAGTCTCCAGCAGCAACTTCCCCCGCTACGCGAGAAACCAGAACACGGGGCTCCCGCTGGGCACGAGCGCCCTGGTGGAGAAGGCCCAGCAAACGGTCTACCACGACGCCCGGCGTGCTTCGTGCCTGATCCTGCCGGTGATTCCGGGGGAGGGGAACAGGTGAATGTCTGATGGAAGCGTCGGCACGTCGGAGGACCGTGAGATGCGGACAGCGTATCTTATTGATGTTCGCGTTGCCAATGATCACCCGACGCGGACCGGACGGCCGAGGGAGCCGGGCCGGGCTCGCGAGGCATGGGTGCGACGCGGAGGCGGCTGCTGACGGCTGCCTCAGGATGGCCGGGAGACCGACGAAGTCCCCCGATGAAGCCGGAGAAGCCGTGGCGGGGCAGCCGAGACTGGACGGCCCCTCGGCTGGAGGATAGCGTAGATCCCAGGCGATCCAGTTTTCGCCCATCCGCCGCTACGCTTTCTAACCGCCCCCTATCCCGGAGCAAAAAGATGGAAGGAGCAACACGCAGGGAATTCTTGAAGAGTTCGATGGCGGGAGGATTGGTGTTTGGCCTGCCGAGCCTGGCTATCGGCGGCGAGCGCCTGGCCGGAGTGGCCGGGCCCAACGCCGAAGTCCGAATGGCCGTGGTGGGGCTCGGCGGGATCGATACGGTTGGGGGCGTGGGCGGGCGAGGACGCCAACTCATCAGCCGGCTTCGAGAGGTCCCGGGGGTAAGGATCGTCGCCCTGTGCGACGTGGACCAGGCGATCTTGGACCGCGAAGTCCAGCAATTCAAGGATCGCGGCGAAGACGTGGCCGCTTACGCGGACGTCCGCAAGGTGCTCGACGACAAAGCCGTCGACGCCGTGGCTATCGCCACCCCCAACCACTGGCACGCGCTCTCGACGGTCTGGGCGTGCCAGGCGGGCAAGGACGTGTACGTCGAGAAGCCATTCTCGTACGACGTCTGGGAGGGCCGCCAAATGGTCGCCGCCGCCCGGAAATACGGCCGAATGGTCCAGGTGGGCACGCAGCGTCGTTCCAGCAAGGTGCTCCAGGAAGCCCTGCAGTACCTGCGAAGCGGCCAACTCGGTCCCATCCGCTGTGCCCACGCCATCGTCTACCGGGCACGGGAAGGCATCGGCAAGCAGAGCGCGCCGACGCCCGTCCCCTCCACGGTCGACTATGACCTCTGGTGCGGCCCGGCCCCCAAGACTCCGTTGATGCGCAAGCAGTTGCACTACGAATGGCACTGGTTCTGGGCGACCGGCAACGGCGAGATCGGCAACAACGGAGCGCACATGATCGACGTGGGCCGTTGGGCGTTGGGACAGGACAAGCCGGCCCCGCGGGCGATGAGCATCGGGGGCCGGCTCGGTTTCAACGACGGCGGCGAGACTCCCAACACCCAAGTCGCCATCCTCGACTATCAGCCCGCCCCGCTCATCTGCGAGGTCCGCAACTTCCGCGCGACCAAGGGCGTCGACTCCATCGGCAAGCTCCGCGGCGCGGCCCGGGGCATCGTGGTCGAGTGCGAAGGCGGCTACCTCGCCGGCGACTCCTCCGGCGCGGCGGCGTTCGACGGCGAGGACCGGCGGATCAAGGAATTCCAGGACGACGGCAAGCCCCGGGAAATCGAAGTCTCTCACCTGGCCAACTTCGTGGAGGCCGTTCGCAGCCGCAGCGCCGACGATCTTGCGGCCGAGGCTTGGGAGGGGCACGTCTCCGCCGCCGGCTCGCACATGGCGAACCTCTCGCACCGGCTCGGCAGACAGTCTCCTCCCGAGGCGATCCTGGAGACGATCCGGGGAAACCGAGAGCTATCGGACGCTTTCGAGCGATGCCGTGAATACCTGCGTGAGAACGGCGTCGATCTCGACAGCACGAAGGCGGTCGTTGGCCCCTGGGTGACCTTCGATTCCCGCCGAGAGCGCTTCGTCGGCGAGTTTGCCGACCGGGCCAACGCGCTTTCCCGGCGTGAATACCGCGAGCCGTTCGTCGTGCCGGAGATCGCGTAACCTCGGCAGCGACCGTCAGGGAAAGAACGGTGGCGTAAGCGAAACCGGAAGCGACGGTGAAGCCGGAAGAACACGCCGGCCGCTTTGAAGTCGGGTACAAAGGATCGATAACCGTAATGATGGCCAAACGATACGTGTTGCCCGGGATGCTCGCGCAGGCGGGGCCGGAGCCGACGATCGCCGGGGACGCGACCCGGACCGCCATCGCCTCGCTTGGGCTGAAAGTCGACCAACCCTTTGGCTACTGGTTCGACTACGGCGACGACTGGTGGCACCAGATCGACGTCGTTGCCATCGAGGAGAAGGCGCCGAAGGGGAAGTATCCGAAGGTGACCAAGCGGGTAGGGAAGAGCCCGCCGCAGTACATGGACGAGGAGGAAGAGGAATGAGCAAGGGATCGCCCAAGAAGACCATCGACCACGTTTTCGAGGAGTTCCTGGATGAGCAGAAGGCCCGGCTCAGCCCGAGGACGCTCCGCAAGTACGACGACATTCTGGACCTGTTTCGCTCCTGCCTGGAAGGCTACTGGCCGGGCCACGACCAGGAGGAGTACAACCGGATCACCGCGACGGGCGGCACGTTCTGCGGCACGTTCGGGCCGGAAGAGCTGCCCGGCGGCGTCGACGAGTTCCTCGGCTACTTCATGCCGCACAAGGTGATCGCCGGGAAGGAGACGATGAAGGCCGCCGGGACGGTGACCAAGAAGCTGATGAAATGGCTGACCGAAAAGGGCTATGTGGAGGACGCCGAGGCTCTCGAGATGGCCGAAGAGCGCGCCGGCGACGCCGCCCGCGAGCTTCCCGCCGCACGGGACGTGGTCGACCTGTTGGAAGCCTACCTCGACGAGCACGCCCCGGAGCGGTACTCGCAGGAGATCGAGGACCACTTCACCATCACGCGGATCGAGCCGGGCAAGCTCTGGCTGGGACCCTTGACGTCCGGGGATTCGACCATCGGCCCCATCCCGGTGCCGCGGGAAGTCAGCCGGATGTGCAAAGAAGGCTGGGACATCAGCGGGGCCGCGGTGAAGACACCCAAGGGCTGGCGACTGATGGAGGTGTGGAATGTGTCCCCGTAAGGCGGCCAAGAAGAAGTCCTCGTCGAAGCCGGACCCAATGTTGAAGCGAATCAGGGCCTTCAGCGAGGCCAAAGGCGGCGGCGTTCTCATTCAGAAGCGGTCGGGAGGATATTCCCTGTTCCGGGAGGACAACGGCCGACCGGTTGCTCGACTTCGCCCGACCGGCAAGGGCGACCTGGTGGAGGTCATGTGGTGGAGGCATCCCGACAAGTGGGACCAGATTGGCGACTTCGGCCCCACGGTAATGTCGCTGGACGACGCGTTGAACTACGTCGCCGAGGACCCGATGGGCATCTCTTGGCATTGAGGTGACCGGTCGATCCTTACCTGGAAGACTCAGCACCTAGCAAGAAGGAATCCAATATGAAACGACGCGACTTCCTCGGGACGAACGTGCTCGCCCTGGCGGGCGGGGCCTTGGCGGCGGGCAGTGCGGAGGCGGCCGACAGTCAACCTGACGAGAACGCCACCATTCAAAGGCAGCTCTCTCCCGGCGTTCAGATGCAGTTCATGCGGCCCGCCCAGTTGGAGGCCGCCGGGCGCAAGTTTCCGGCGGTTTATGTGCCGTTCGGCCTGATCGAGTGGCACGGTCTTCATCTGCCGCTGGGCAACGACGCGATCAAGGCCCACGGGATTCTGGTCAAGTGCGCCGAGAAGTTCGGCGGCGTGGTCTACCCGCCGGTCTACTTCCACAATGGGTTCCAGCAGGAACACCTCGTGCCCGTGCTCACGGACCTGTTCAATCGCCTCAAACGGACCGGGTATCGCGTCATCATCGGAGTCTCGGGGCACAACGTCCCCGGACAGATCGACATGATCAACCAGGCGCTCGAGCCCGTGACGGCCGATGGCACCGTGGCGGGGATCGGGCTGTGGGAGATCACGCTCAGCCGGGGCCCTGAATCGGCCACGGATCATGCGGCCAAGTGGGAGACGTCGAACATGCTGTTCCTCTACCCCGACCTGGTGGACATGTCCGAGCTGGGCGACGGCCCCCTCAACCTCGACATGAAGCCCCCCTCCGGGATCGGCGGTTTGGACCCTCGCAAGCACGCCTCGGCTGAGGTGGGTCGGCGGAACGTGGAGCTGGCGGCCGAGGCCATCGGCCGGAAAGCCCAGGAGCTGCTGGCCTCGCTGCCGGAGGACCGGCGATCCTTCAACCTGAAGGCAGTGAGTCCAGGTAATTGGTGGTTGATATGATGGTGTTCGAGAAGTGCTTGGAGAGAAGGGTCAGCGCGAATACGATGACGAACAGAAATCTGCCTCTGGCAATATTCCTCCTCGGATGCTCCGTGACGGTGGCGGCTGCCGTGGAGACTGTGCGTGTCGATTCCTCCAACGCAGCCCCGCGGCTGTTGGTCGATGGCAAGCCGGTGAGGGCGCGGATGTTCTGGGGGGCCCCGGGAAGCCGGCCGCTGCCGATTGGATCGGCCGGCGAGGAGCTGAGTTTCGAGTTCGCGTCGTCCGAGGACGAGCCGGCCAAAGCGACCGTGCACTTGCGGTTCGGGCAGACGCCGGGCGACGTCTACCTGGACGACGTCCGCGTGGTGGAGATCGACACCGGCCGCGACGTGATCCCGCGCCAAACGTTTGACGGGGGAGCTGCCGACTTCACGAGCCGTTGGACGTTCTGGCCAACCGGCCCGCAAAACACCGTGGGCACGGTCCAGGTCGAAGCAGGCTGCGGTCACGAGAAGTCGGGCGGATTGCACGTCGGCCTGAAGGCCCCGCCAGACGGCGGGTGGCCCGATTTCCACGTCTATCACCACCCCAACTTGACTCTGCGCAAGGGGCGGCGCTATCGCGTCAGCCTGTGGGTGCGCGCAGAACCGGATCGGGGGCTGACCGTTGCCTTCTACCGCCCCGGGCAGCAGTTCGTGCATCTCGGGGGACCTCCGAGTCCGTTTGACGGGCAGATCAAGCTGGCGGCCGACGTGGGCGTCGATTTCGTGAGCTTCCCGGTGAGTCTCCCTTGGCCGCAGCCCGGGCAATCGGTGGACTGGTCCGGCGTGGACGCCCAGTGCCGGAGGGTCCTCGACGCCAACCCAAATGCCCTGTTGCTGCCTCGCATTGGGATGACCCCGCCGGCCTGGTGGCGCCGCGCACATCCCGACGACGTGATGGTCTGGGACATGGGGCCGCAGAAGCACGTCGGCTTCGTCGTTGCCTCGCCCGAGTATCGGCGTGACGCTGCCCAGCGATTGGCAGCCCTGGTGAGCCACTTGGAGGAAACGTTCGGCGGCTCGATGGCCGGCTATCATCCTTGCGGCCAGAACACGGGCGAGTGGTTCTACCAGGAAACGTGGGGCCAGGCACTCAACGGCTATTCGGAGGGGAGCCTCCGCGCATGGCGATCGTGGTTGAAGCAGCGATACGCCAATGACACGGCCCTTCGAGCGGCCTGGCACGACACACAGGTCACGCTGGAGACGGCGGTGGTCCCCCCACCGGCCGCTCGCCGCAGAGCCCCCGCCGGCGTGCTGCGCGATCCGGCTTCCGAACGCCCGCTGATCGACTTTGCCCGGTTCCAGCAGGAGATGATGGCCGACTGCGTTTGCGGTTTGGCCCGGGCCGTGCGCGAAGCCACGCGGGGACACAAGCTGGTTGTATTCTTCTACGGGTACGTCTTCGAGTTTGGGCCAATCCGGAACGGTCCGGCAACATCCGGCCATTATGGCCTCCGCCGAGTGCTCGACTGCCCTGACATCGACGTGCTTTGCTCGCCAATCTCCTACTTCGACCGCGGCTTGGGGCAGAGTGCTCCGGCGATGACCGCCGCGGAGAGCGTCGCCCTGGCTGGCAAGATGTGGCTCTACGAGGACGACACGCGGACCTGCCTGGGCACGGGACAGTTCCCCGGTTGGCAGGACGGCGTCGATACGATCGAAGAAACGAACGTGCAACTGCTGCGCAACACGGCCCAATGCGCCTTGCGGAACTTCGGCACCTGGTGGATGGACCTGGGAGCGACCGGCTGGTTCAACGATCCGCGGATGTGGGCCGAAATGGCCCGATTGAAGGCCCTCGACGAGCCGCTGCTCGAAAACCCTCTGCCGTTCACGCCCGAGGTCGCCGCCGTGATCGACGAGGAGAGCATGATCCGCGTGGCTGCCGGCGGAGACGTCCTCACCCGGCCCGGTGTCTATGAAGTGCGTCGGCCGCTGGGACGGATGGGCGCGCCTTACGGTCAATACCTTTTGGACGACGTCGCGGCAGGCCGTGCCCGGGCGAAGATGGTCGTCTTCCTGACCGCTTGGTGCCTGACGGCCGACCAGCGCGAGCGGCTTCTGACCGCCACGCGCGGCAATCTGCGAATCTGGTGTTATGCGCCCGGATACTACGACGGCGATCGGGCCTCTCTGGAGGCGATGTCCGAGTTGACCGGCTTCAGGATGAGGAAGCTCGCCGACGTTTCCGCCTGGGCTGAGCCGACGAGCGTCGGCAGGGCGCTTGGCCTGCGGGAGGCTTTCGGCGTCAAGAAGCCGATCGAGCCGCTGTTTGCCGCGGCCGATGCGAGCGCCGAGGAAACGCTGGCCAGCTATCCGGACGGCTCGGCTGCGGTGGCTCTTCGGCGGAGCGAGGATGGCCTGTCGCTGTTCGTCGGTCCCCCCGGCCTGACGAGCGAACTGTTGCGGGCAGCAGCCCGACGGGCCGAGGTCCATCTCTTCACCGAGAACGACTGCAACGTCTACGCCAACGGGCCTTACCTCGCACTCCACGCCTCGCAGGACGGGCCCGTGGACGTCGACACCGGACAATCCGGGGTCGTCGTCGATCTGCTCTCGGGGAAGCAACTGGGGCAGGGGCCGCGTGTCACCTTGCCGATGAAGCGCGGCGATACCCGAGTCCTTGCCGTGACAAATCGAAAGTAAGGGAGAATTCTCATCGTGCCGGAGCCAGCCATCACGTGAACGACTCGCGATAGGAGCAGCCATGCGAACCAATGCCGCAGCCGTGTTCTGGATGCTGATTCTCTCGGCCGCAGCCGCAGCCGAGCCGCCGACAAGGCCGGCCGGGCCGGATCGGCCGACGTACATCCCCGAGCCTCAGCCCGTTCAGACGCAGATCCTCGTCGGGGCGCATCACTGCCCGCTCTGGGAAGCCGACAAGCCCGCCATGTGGGACCAGGTCGTCAAGCACCCGGAGCGGACGCCGGCGCTCGGGTTCTACTCTCAAGAAAACCCCGAGGTGGCCGACTGGGAGACCAAGTGGGCGGTCGAGCACGGCGTTTCTTTCTTCGTCTATTGCTGGTATAGGGACGGTCAGGGCGGGCCGGTCAAGATGCGGTTCGGCAGCGCGATCCACGACGCGCTCTTCAAGTCCCGCTATGTCTCGAAGATGAAGTTCACCCTGATGTGGGAAAACCAGGCAAGGGGCAGAGCCGGCGTGGCCGACGAAGCCGACCTGCTCGAAAACCT
>Ga0307379_10001826_pt1 | contig 32500 bp, 18 predicted proteins | sample UN2MG_FD_202237 | JGI IMG/M metagenome (GOLD analysis project Ga0307379, IMG submission 202237) | Soil microbial communities from Risofladan, Vaasa, Finland - UN-2 | ecosystem: Environmental > Terrestrial > Soil > Coastal area > Acid sulfate soil | place: Finland: Risofladan, Vaasa | collected...
TAAATTGAACATGAGGATGTTGATCTGTCTGATATAGAAAAAGCGCTTGGTATAGAAGAAACGCCGGAACCTGAAACCGTGGCAAAAGAAGAGCCGGAAGAGATCGATTTTGAGCTTGATCTCGATACCGAGCTTGTTGCTGAAAAAACGCCTGAAGAGGCGGAAGCAGACCTCGAATTTGAACTTGAGGATGTTGATGAGGAAGAAATTAAAAAAGAGGTCGCAGAAACTGTAGATTTAGGGCATCAGGCTGATCAAATTGAAAAAGAAGAGGCTGTAAAGGTAAAAAAACGTATCAGCACTCCGGTACTTGTTGTCTTGATTATAGCTCTTTTGACAGGTGGGTTTTATGGTACCTATATGGCGCTAAAAAGTATGAATATTAAAATCCCTTTTATCAGCAATCTTGTTAAACCCGCTGTTCAGGATGAAGCCGGCAATTTAAAAATAATTGCTTTTGATATTGCCAATAAATTCATCGACAACCATACGTCCGGGAAACTATTTATTATATCAGGCAAAGTTAAAAATGGATATTCCGGAACACGCAGTTTTATTAGAGTAACCGGAAAACTCTATGCCAAAGAAAGTGTTCTTTCAAAAACATCAACAGTTTACTGCGGCAATGTGCTGTCTGACCAGGACCTGTTAAATATGGATATGAATTTAATAAACAAAAGGCTCTTAACCCCTCTTGGCGATAACAAATCAAATATAAATGTTAAGCCGGACAAACTGCTCCAGTTTATGATAGTATTTCCAGCTATTCCAGACAACATAAAAGAGTACACGGTTGAAGTTGCTGGATCCTCTCCTGCATAAAACCTGTGTTGGGCGGTTCAATGTTCACGGTAAACCTGGAAGCGATTACTTCTTGACTATATGAATATGAGCTGCTACAAAAATTTTTTTCAAAATTTATAATATTCGGCGATGTAGCTCAGTTGGTTAGAGCATACGGCTCATATCCGTAGTGTCCGGGGTTCAACTCCCTGCATCGCCACCATCTTTACTTAAAAAGGCTTCTCTTGAAAGAGGAGCCTTTTTTATTATTATCCTTTTTTTTGAGCTTGATAATATAATAGCAGGTATATTATACTTTAATTAAGCAAAGCTCAATAATAATGTTTGAAGTGCCTCAGCAATACGAAGCAAAGCTTATTAGACGTATTGAAACAGTTCACTGTTAACAGTTTACAGTTAACGGTTGAAAAAAAAAGCAAACAAACTTAATATGTTATTAAATGTGAACTGTGAACCGACAACCGTGAACGGTTACTAAGATGCTGTTTAAGAAAACAAAAGATGAGGACAGCCCTTTTAAAGGGGTCATGCTGGCCTATTTTATTCTCGTGCTTCATGTTCTTTTGTTTGCAGGCATTGTACTTATGGTTATTTTTTTCCGTGGCATTATTAATTATATGCTATGGATTCTTATAGGCGGCGCCGTAATAATAATTGCGGTAGTATATTATATTTACAGACGCATGAAAGAGGAAGGGAAGACTCTTAAAGAAACCCTGAGTTCCCCAATGTTTAGCGGAAGACCAGTTGAAATAAGCGTTTTAGGAGGGCTGGCATCTTTCAAAATAGGCAGACCGAGCAACATGCCGACATTGGGCAATGATCAATCAAAACAATTTTTGCAACTGGAGGACTCAAGCTCTATGCGTATCAGAGAACTCACAGAGCTTGCCAGCCTGTTTGAAAACAACCTGATTAGTCAGGATGAATATAATATAGCTAAACAGCATATCTTCAAATCCTTTGACTCAGTCAATTAGTAATATCTGTAATATGAAAAAACTAACAATTGCTCTTCTTTCCGGAGGTATTTCTTCTGAGCGCAAGATTTCGCTTTGTGGAGGGGACCATGTTTATGAGGCTCTGGACAAAGAAAAATACATTGTAATAAGATATGATCCAAAAACAGACCTTGACCGGTTGATGGCAGATGCAGCTAAAATTGATCTTGCCCTGATAATATTACACGGGCCTTTTGGCGAAGACGGCACGATTCAGGGGCTTCTCGAGCTTCTTGATATTCCATATCAGGGATCAGGGGTTCTTGGAAGCGCTATTGCAATGGACAAGCTTATTTCAAAAAAGCTTTATGAACAATCCAACATCCCTGTTCCGTCATATATCGCAATCAAGCGAAGCGACAAAATCAATCCTGAAGAATATGTTGATCAGCTTGGCCTTCCCCTGGTAATCAAACCGGTAAGTTGCGGTTCAAGCATCGGAATGTCTTTGGTAAAATCAATAGATTCAATTAAAAACGCCGTTGATACCGCCTTTGCTTTTGATGAAACAATCCTTATCGAAAAATATATCAAAGGTGTTGAACTTACAGTCGCCGTTATCGGCAATGACAAGCTGGAGGTTTTCCCTGTTGTTGAAATCATACCTGATAAAGAACATGATTTTTTTGATTTTCATGCAAAATATACTGCAGGCATAACTCGAGAAATCTGCCCTGCCCGTATTGATGACAATCTGGCCGAGAAGGCTAAAACATATGCAAAAACGGCCCACCAAGCACTTGGCTGCAAAGGATACAGCCGAACCGATATGATCCTCGACAACAAAGACATATATGTTCTTGAGACCAACACCATACCGGGCATGACAGAAACAAGCCTTTTGCCGTTGGCCGCAAAAACAGCGGGAATCAGTTTTAGCCGGCTTCTCGACAACCTGATAGAGCTTGGTATCGAAAGGCATAAAAACAACAGGCATTCTCATGATAATCAGAAAAAATAGCGAATTAAAACAGCACTATCATGAACTTTGCAGCAACGATGTTGTCATAGGAATTATATCGTCAAACCACCTGAAATCATATGTGCTTATCGACCTGATTGAAAGAGGTGTGCGCTGCTTCCCCTCCCCTCTTGCACAAGTCTTAAACAGCTCCAAAGTCGCCCAGGCCCTTGTTTTTAAGAAATGGATGCTACCTTATACATGCGTTATTAATCGACGAATAGACCTGATTGAATCAATAAACCAATACAATAAAAACAATATAGGTGCTGTTATAACCAAGCAAAATCATCTGCACTGCGGTTTTGGAGTCATGAAATGGGAAACGGTTGAAAACCTTTATAGCTTCACAGCCATGTCGGAAACTTCATATCCCTTTGTTATGCAGCCGTTTCTGGAAAATTATATAGATGTGCGGATAATTATTGCCGGCGATTATGTTGAGGCATATACCAGATATAATCCAAATAATTTCAGAATGAATATAGCAGCAGGAGGCAGGAGCTCTCCTTATAATCTGGATAAAGAAAAAGAGGAATTCAGCCGCGCTGTCATGAAGCGCGGTAAATTTCCCTTTGCCCATTTAGATCTGATGATAGCCGATAACAACAAATATTATCTTTCGGAAATAGCTTTAAACGGCGGCATTAAAGGAGCAAATATAAACAGGCAGGACCTCGATCAGATAAAACAGGATTTGCTGGAAAAACTCGCAACGACTTAAACACTCGTAAGTTTCGTTTAATTTTGACCACCTCTCTGTTTTCTCCGTGGTCTCTGTGGTAAAAGTTTTTGGAGGTATAATGAAAGTTTTAGTAATCGGTAGCGGCGGCAGAGAACATGCCTTTGTCTGGAAAATTGCTCAAAGTCCGAAAGTAAAAAAAATATATTGTGCTCCAGGAAATGCTGGAATGGCAACTGCCGCAACCTGCGTGCCGATCAGCGCAGAAGATATAGATAAACTTGTTTTATTTGCAAAAGATAAAAAAATTGATCTCACGGTTGTCGGCCCGGAAGGTCCGCTTTCTGCCGGGATAGTTGACGTTTTTGAAGCAGAAGGCTTGAATATTTTCGGAGCGACAAAAGAAGCAGCCAAAATAGAATCCAGCAAATCCTTTGCAAAAAACCTGATGAATAAATACAAGATCCCGACCGCTGTCGGCCGGACATTTAACAGTTATAAAAAAGCTGAAAACTATTTACGGGAAATGGGCGCTCCTGTTGTTGTGAAAGCTGACGGGCTTGCTGCAGGCAAGGGTGTGATTGTATGCGCGACAGTGGGTGAGGCGATAAGGGCGCTAAAAAAAATAATGATAAAGAAAGATTTTGGTGATGCAGGAAACAAGGTGGTGATTGAAGAATGCCTGTTCGGCGAAGAGGCCTCTTTTATTGCCTTTACCGACGGCAAAACCGTGCTTCCGCTCCCCTCTTCCCAGGATCACAAAGCAATATATGAAAACGACAAAGGACCCAACACAGGAGGTATGGGGGCATATTCTCCAGCTCCGATAGTAGATAAGTATATGAGCAAGAAAATTATGGAAGATATTATGATCCCGACGGTTCGTGCTATGGAAGCCGAAGGTTGTCCATACAAAGGGGTTCTGTATGCCGGGCTCATGATTAATAAAGATCAGATTAAGGTTCTTGAATTTAATGCACGTTTTGGAGATCCTGAGACTCAGCCCCTGTTAATCCGTATGAAAAACGACATAATCCCGATAATGGAGGCTACAATTCAAGGGAAGCTGGATAAATGCAGCCTGAAAATTGACGATAGAGCATCTGTATGTATTGTAATGGCATCCGGAGGATATCCCGGCTCATACAAAAAAGGGATGCCGATCGAAGGCTTAAAACAGACCGGCCGATTAAAAGATGTTGTTGTTTTTCATGCCGGCACCGCTGCAAAAAACAAAACAGTTGTTACAAACGGCGGACGCGTCCTTGGAGTTACAGCCCTTGGAGATTCAGTCACAAATGCAATATCAAAAGCCTACGGGGCTGTCTCGAAAATATCGTGGGACAATGTATATTACCGCAAGGATATAGGACAAAAGGCTGTTGAAAGGCTAAAAGAACCGCCAATGGTAGGGATTGTCATGGGAAGCGATTCAGATTATGCGATTATGGAAGAAACAGTTGCAATTTTGAAAAAATTCGGCATCCCGTATGAAATAACCGTCGCATCTGCCCACAGAAGCCCGAAAAGAGCATCTGAATTTGCTTCTTCCGCCAAAAAACGGGGTATAAAGGTTATTATTGCCGGCGCAGGACACGCAGCCCATCTTGCTGGAGTAATTGCCGCACATACCACTATTCCGGTCATAGGGGTTCCGATAGATTCTTCCGCCTTGAAAGGTCTTGATGCACTCCTTTCCACCGTCCAAATGCCTCCGGGCATTCCTGTTGCCACAGTTTCAATCGGTAAACCAGGAGCAAAAAATGCAGGCATACTCGCTGCCCAGATCCTTGCTGTTTCTGATCCTGAACTTGGAAAAATACTGGATGATTTCAAAACGGAAATGGCAATTCAGGTTGACCAAAAAGCATATAAGCTCAATATGTTATAATTTTTTAAAATATATTCTTTGACAGGATTTACCGGATATTCATGATTTAAAGAAACGTAACCGTTTACGGTTTACAGTTATCAGTTTACGGTTGAAAAAAACAGAAAAGAAAGAGGCTGAAAACTCAAAGCTAATAACCAGTGACGAGCAATAACTTTAGCTCACTTAAATAACCGTGAACTGTGAACCGACAACCGTGAACGGTTACCAAGCTCAATACGTTTTGAAACGTGTTAGGTGTTAAGTGTCTGATAAGATAAGAAAGATAGATCCGGTCAATCCTCAGCATGTTTTAATCGTTGAGGCGGCGCGTGTCATAGAAAAAGGCGGGGTCGTAATATTTCCCACAAGCTTTATTTATGGGCTTGGAGCGGACGCCTTTAATGTGGATGCAATCGACAGGGTTTTCAGGATAAAGAAGCGTCCTCATAATAAACCGCTTTCCGTGCTGGTAAAAAATCAGGAAGCCTTATACAGACTTGTACAACATATCCCCACTTATGCATCAATTATCATGGATAAGTTCTGGCCCGGAAAAATAACCATTGTATTTAAAGCAAAAGAAGGTCTGCCGGAAAACCTGACAGCAGGCACCGGCACGATCGGCGTGCGCATACCTGAATATACAGCCGCCTGTGCTCTGGTAAATGCGCTGAACAACCCGATAACAGGAACAAGCGCCAACTTTTCAGGTAATGTCGGCTGCTCGCAAATCTCTGAGCTTGATCCGCTGATTGCAGACAAGCCTGATCTGATACTTGATGCAGGGCCGCTGGAGGGCGGCGCTGGATCAACCGTAATCGACGTTACAGGTAATCGACCAACGATTTTAAGACACGGAGCAATTGCTGCAAAGGATATTTTTGCTGTTTTAAATTAGCGCAATTCTATTGACATTCATCTCCGTTTTACTTAGAAATTAATTCGTGCCGGAGTGGTGAAATTGGTAGACGCAGAGGACTCAAAATCCTCCGAGCTTTAAGTTCGTGTCGGTTCGATTCCGACCTCCGGCACCAAAAAGAAAATCAACTCATCTTACTCCACAGATAAAGAAACACATCCTGCTTGAAACAGATTTTATTGGCCCTTATGCTGTTTGCAGCTTTTCCAGAAAGCTGATCACCCTACCTTATTTACTCACTTGCAATTGCAATTACACTTTGTGGTGGTTTCACCTTGCTGATAATGAAAGCTGCTGCTAAGCAGAGAACACCACAGATTGTGAAGGCCATCGGGAAGTTACCCGTGTCACCAAGTTTTCCACCGAGCATTGGGCCAAAGATTCCACCAACACCGTAAGCCAGGAAAACCCAGCCGTAGTTTTGACCAATAAATTTCACTCCAAAAGTATCTGCCGTAATTGTTGGGAAAAGAGCAAAGTTGCCGCCAAAATTAAAGCCGATTAGTGTGGCCCCGAGAAATAGTAGAGCAGGAGTTCCCGCCATCCACTGGAACAGGATAACGATGATACCTTGAGTGGCCATCATGATAATAATAGATTTTTTTCTACCAAGCTTATCACTCATCGCGCCCCAGGCAATCCTTCCAATACCATTGGCTATTGAGAAGAAAAAGGCCATTGCTGTACCCGCGACTGCAGAAGCATTGGGAACGCCGTTCGCTGTCAGAGCAACCATAGGGAACAACTTCATGAGTCCAATACTCATAAGGCCTGCGCTTGCACCAAAAACAAAAGTAAAAAAGATCATATAAAACTGAGGGGTACGTAACATTTGTCCGGATTGAATATCTATAATTGCAGCTTTTGTAGCTCCGCCAGATGCAGGGGCATCAGGATTATATCCGGATGGTCTCCATCCTGCCGGAGGAAAAACCATGAAAAAACCGCCGATAAAAATTCCAAAGATAAAAATTACTCCGTAAATTATAAAAGTCTTGCTGATACCCATGTCAACGATCATATGGCCCCATGCGCCCGCAAGTTTTACCCACAAGGTTGCGCCAAAGCCAAATCCCGCAACTGCAAGACCAGTAATCAATCCCTTTTTGTCGGGGAACCAACGCATACCGACAGTGATCGGCACAACATATGCTAAACCAATACCGCTGCCGCCAACAATACCGATTAAGAAGAAAAGTGACCAGAAGTCGGTTCCTCCCGCCAGTCCCGCAAGGATGTAGCCAATACCGAGGACTGCACCGCCAGAAACCGCAAGAGCTCTTGGCCCAATGTCTGGCATCATACGTCCCGCAACAACCATTACAATCGCAAAAAACGCCAGACTTGCCGCGAAAATACCTTGTGTCATTCCTTTTGTCCATCCTTCCGCTACCAGAGATGGTGTGAAAACAGACCATGCATAGATTGAACCAAGACACAATTGAATTAGAATAGCACCGACGATCACCCACAATCTGTTCATAACCTTTTGATCCGTCATGTTTACTCCTTTCAAGCAATCAAATCGAAGTCCCTCACCAATTTTGGTGAGGTTATCCACAAAAAGTTAGGAATTATATCAGAAAGTCTTATGGTATGGCAATCAAAAGATGTGTTTTCCCCCAAAAATACCCCAACAGCTACCAACATAAAAATCAAAAAATATCTTGCTTTTTTAGATAGTTGTTTGATATTAGTACATTTAACGAAAGAGGTATTTTCGGACTCAAAATCCTCCGAGCTTTAAGTTCGTGTCGGTTTGATTCCGACCTCCGGCACCAAAAAATTAAAGCAACCCTGGAAACAAGACTTTGCAGAACGCGACATTTTTTTGTCAGGCAAGGAAGGCAAAGATATGAGCGCTGATGCTTCACTTCGTGCAACCGCAGGAATACATTGAGTATTTTGAGGATTAAAATCTGAAGCCTGACGCTGCATCACGGAAAAATGGCAGTTATGCAAAGGTCTCGAAATACCTTCCTCTGCCCAAATACCTTTGTTATAGCAAACCGAGACCTTTGAAAAAGGAGCCTTTTATCATTGAAACAGATTATTTTAGGAACCGCAGGGCATATTGATCACGGCAAAACCTCACTTATTAAGGCTGTCACAGGAATAGACACTGACCGCTTAAAAGAGGAAAAGCTTCGCGGCATAACTATTGAGCTTGGCTTTGCTTCAATGGATCTTCCCGGCGGACAGCACATCGGAATTGTCGACGTGCCCGGGCATGAAAAATTTGTCAAGCACATGGTGGCGGGCGCCACAGGAATCGATATTGTAGCGCTGGTTATTGCGGCTGATGAAGGGGTAATGCCCCAAACCAGAGAACACATGGAGATATGTTCTCTGTTAGACATAAAACACGGCTTTGTTGCCCTGACTAAGATCGACCTTGTGGATGAGGAATGGCTTGAATTTGTATCAGATGATATCAAAGAATTTCTCAAGGGAACTTTTCTGGAAGACAGCCCTATTGTGCCTGTATCGTCTGCTACAGGCAAAGGGATACCGGAATTTATCAAAACCCTGGATGAGCTGAGCGTCTTAATTCCTGTGCGCACATCAACAGGTCTGTTCCGCCTTCCTGTTGACCGGGTTTTCAGTATGAAGGGGTTTGGGACGGTAATTACAGGGACACTTATATCAGGAAACATCCGTGTCGGAGATACCATTATGATATATCCGTCCAACATTACTTCAAAGGTGCGTGGAATTCAGGTTCATAACCACAGCGTAGATAATGCGGAAGCTGGAATGCGCACAGCCATTAATTTTCAGGGGCTTGATAAGTCTTCTGTAGCCCGAGGCAATGTATTATCCACTCCAAGCAGCTTAAAGACAAGCTTCATGGTAGATACTCTGGTTCACTATCTTAAGAGCAATAAAAAATCAGCTAAAAACCGGACACGCATCAGATTTCACACAGGAACCAGTGAAATTTTAGGCGTTCTTATCCTTCTTGACAAAGATGAGCTTCTTCCAGGGGAAACAACTCTTGCTCAGATCAGGCTTGACTCTCCGGTTGCGCTGGTAAAGGATGACAGGTTTGTAATAAGAAGTTATTCACCAATACGAACTATCGGCGGCGGGCATATATTAAACCCGATACCCCAAAAGCACAAACGCTTTAAGCCGGAGGTAATCAAACTATTAAAGGGACTTGTCGATAACATACCTGAAGAAATAATTTCATCTCACGCTGATGCTTCCGATTATGCCGGAGTCTCCTTTGCCGACCTTAAAATAATGACAAACCTTCCTGAAAAACAGCTTGATAATACTCTCCAGGCACTTTTGTCAAAAAAAACAATTGTCTGCTTTGACAGGGAAAATCGAATCTACATCCATAATAACGGCATTGAAAATTTAAAGAAAGAAATGCTTGATTATCTGTCAAATTACCACAAATCAAACCCCTTAAAGGCTGGTATGCCCAAAGAGGAGTTAAGATCAAAGTTTTATTTTGCTCTTGAGATAAAGCTTTTCAGTCTTATGCTTAACCTGATGATAAAGGATAAAGTAATTATTCAGGAAGAAAATACCGTCCATTTATCTTCACATACTGTTTCTCTAAAAGTTGACCAGGCCGACATAAGAACAAAAATACTGGACGCCTATGTTAAAGGCGGGCTAACGCCCCCGTATTTTAAAGAACTAAGCAAGTCGTTTGATCTTGATTCGAAGCGGGCAAAAGATATGCTAATGCTACTTGTTGATGAAGGATTTCTGCTTAAGGTAAAAGAAGATCTCTATTTCCATGCAGAGGCTGTAAATGAGTTAAAAAACCGGCTGGTTGATTATTTAAAATCTCATGGAGAAATCACAACGCCGCAATTCAAGGAAATAGCATCCGTGTCTCGCAAGTATTTAATCCCGCTTATAGAATATTTTGATTCCACAAATGTAACCCTTCGAGTGGGTGACAGCCGAAAATTAAGGAAGGGGTAAACTCAACAGGAGAATCATTACATGAAAGCCAAACCAGCATTCAATCGAATTTTTATCGAAAGCGTAAAACCGCAAGTCGACGGTGGCCGCTATCCTATCAAGCGGATTGCGGGTGAAGCGATTGCGGTGGAAGCGGATATTTTTGCCGACGGGCATGATGTTTTGGGCGCCGAACTGCGGTACCGAAAAGAAACAACACCCCAATGGAATACAGTCCCTTTGACGCTTATAAACAACGATCACTGGCAGGGGGCTTTTGTGGTATCGGAAATTGGACGATATTGCTACACTGTCCGGGGGTGGATCGATCCGTTCAAAACCTGGCGCAAGGATCTGCAAAAGAGACTGGCGGCTGATCAGGATGTTTCCATGTCCCTGTTAACAGGTGCCGAAATTATCAACGCTGCCGGCGCGGCGGCTCCTGAAACCGCCGGCAAAAAGCTGGAAGATTGGGTAAAGACGCTAAAATCCGATCAACTCCTGGAGTATAAAATCCGTCTGGCTTTGGATGATGAACTTGCGGCCCTGATGGCCAAGCACCCCTTCAGACAGTCCGACGTCACCTGGGACAGAGAACTCATGGTCGTCGTAGATCGAAAGAAGGCCTGTTATAGCACTTGGTACGAAATGTTTCCGCGTTCCTGCACCAATGAAATGAAGCGCCATGCAACATTCAAAGACTGTGAGGCCAGGCTTTCCTATATTGCCAAAATGGGTTTTGACGTGCTGTATTTGCCGCCGATCCACCCCATCGGGCACACGCATCGGAAAGGGGAAAACAACTCGCCGGTTGCTGAGCCGGATGCTCCGGGAAGCCCGTGGGCCATTGGCTCCCACGAGGGAGGGCATAAAGCGGTTCACCCCCGGCTGGGGACCCTTGGCGAGTTCGGCAGCATGGTCTTGGCAGCCCAAAAATTGGGGATTGAAGTGGCTTTGGATCTGGCCTTCCAATGCTCGCCGGACCATCCCTATGTCCATGAACACCACGAGTGGTTTCGCAGACGTCCGGACGGCGCCATCCAGTATGCCGAAAACCCGCCCAAGAAATATGAAGACATTTATCCCTTCGACTTTGAAACCGAAAACTGGCAGGAACTCTGGGAAGAACTCAAAAGCATCGTCTATTTCTGGATTGATCATGGTATCCGAATATTCAGGATGGATAACCCGCATACAAAACCTCTCTCCTTCTGGGAATGGCTCATCTCAGAGGTTAAAAGGGATTATCCTGATATCATTTTCCTGGCCGAAGCTTTTACCCGGCCCAAGATCATGTACAACCTGGCAAAGCTGGGATTTTCCCAGTCTTACACTTATTTTGCCTGGCGCAACACCAAAAGGGAGATCACCAAGTACTTTACGGAATTAAAGTTGACAGGCGTGCGGGAATTTTTCAGACCCAGCCTCTGGCCCAATACGCCGGATATTCTCACCGAGTATCTGCAGATCGGGGGAAGGGCTGCCTTCATGTCCAGGCTGGTTCTGGCGGCAACCCTTGGGGCAAATTACGGGATTTACGGACCGGCCTTTGAGTTATGCGAGAACAGGCCTCGGGAGCGACGGGGCGAGGAATACCTGGATTCCGAAAAGTATGAAATTAAATCATGGGACATTAATAATCCCCGGAACCTCAAGGACTTTATCGCCCGGGTGAATCAGATCCGCAGAGAGAACCCGGCCCTTCAAAGTGATGGGAGCCTCCAGTTTCTTCCTGTCGATAGCGACCAGTTGATCGCTTACAGCAAACATACCGAAGATTTTTCCAACATCATTGTTGTGGTGGTTAATCTTGACCCCCACCACAGTCATACCGGCTGGATAGAACTGCCCCTGTCAGAATTGAGCCTTGATCTACAGCGCTCCTACCAGATGCATGATCTGCTGAGCGATGCGCGCTACCTGTGGCATGGGCCCCGAGGCTATGTGGAGATCAACCCCCAGATCGTCCCCGCACATATCTTCCGGGTAAGACGCCATTTGCGAACCGAACAGGATTTCGATTACTTTATTTAAAGGTGCAACCGCCATGACCAAAGTTTTAAAAAAAGATTCAGTTTCAGGAGACGATCCCCTCTGGTACAAAGATGCCATTATTTACCAGCTTCATGTAAAAACCTTTTTTGACCGCAACAACGATGGGGTTGGCGATTTTAAAGGGCTATGTGAAAAGCTTGATTATCTGCAGGACCTGGGCGTGACCGCCATCTGGCTGCTCCCTTTTTACCCTTCTCCCTTAAAGGACGACGGGTATGATATTTCCGATTATACCAGCATCCATCCTTCTTATGGAAAACTTCAGGATTTTAAGAAGTTTATGCGCGAGGCCCATCGGCGAGAGTTGCGGGTGATCACCGAACTGGTAATCAACCACACTTCCGACCAGCATGCCTGGTTCCAGCGCGCCCGATGCGCCAAGCCCGGCAGTGCCTGGCGAAATTTTTACGTGTGGAATGATACACCGGACCGGTTTCAAGAGGCCAGGATTATTTTTCAGGATTTTGAATCCTCCAACTGGGCCTGGGACCCGGTGCCAAACGCATATTACTGGCACCGGTTTTATTCCCACCAACCTGATTTAAACTACGACAACCCGAAAGTGTACCAGGCCATCTTCAAGGTTTTGGATTTCTGGCTGGCAATGGGGGTGGATGGCATGCGATTAGATGCAATACCGTACCTGTATGAGCGCGAGGGCACCAATTGTGAAAACCTGCCCGAAACCCACGAATTTTTAAAACGGCTGCGAGGTCATCTGGAAAGCAGATACCCACATCGGATGCTGCTGGGAGAGGCCAACCAATGGCCCGAGGATGCCGTGGCCTATTTTGGCGATGGGAACGAGGTTCATATGGCTTTCCATTTTCCGCTGATGCCCCGCCTCTTTATGGCGCTGCAAATGGAAGACCGGCTTCCCCTTGTCGATATTCTCGAACAGACCCCGGCGATACCAGACGCTTGCCAGTGGGCGGTTTTTTTGCGGAACCACGATGAACTAACGCTGGAAATGGTCACTGACGAAGAGCGCGATTACATGTATCGGGCCTACGGCCATGATCCTCGTATGCGATTAAACCTGGGCATCTGCCGCCGACTTGCCCCCCTTCTGGGCAATCACCGCCGAAGAATTGAACTGATGAACGGCATTCTTTTTTCCGTTCCCGGGACACCGGTGATTTACTACGGAGACGAAATCGGCATGGGAGACAACGTCTATCTGGGGGACCGCAACGGCGTGCGCACGCCCATGCACTGGAGTGCGGATAGAAACGCCGGGTTTTCCGGCGCCAATCCTCAGCAGCTCTATCTGCCCATTATCATTGATCCTGAATATCATTATGAAGTCATCAATGTGCAGACCCAGCAGAATAACCCGCATTCCCTGTTGTGGTGGATGAAACGTCTTATTATGCTTCGAAAGCAGTTCAAGGCTTTCAGCCGTGGAACCATGCAGTTCCTGTATCCCGACAATCCCAAAATATTTTCCTTTATTCGAGCCCACGACGAAGAGCGGATTCTGGTGATTGCCAATCTTTCTCGCTTTGTCCAATATGTGGAACTCGATCTTTCTGCTTACCTGGGAGCGACTCCCATCGAGATGTTCGGTCGCACGAAATTTCCCGCCGTGGGTGAAAATCTATATCCGTTTACATTGGGTCCTCACACCTTTTACTGGTTTTTACTGCAACCACCAGCGGCTGGTGGATCGGAGCAGGCAACTACATTGCAAACCTTGCTTTCCTCTTTGGAGACGGTCGGTAAATGGGAAAATATTTTTACCCCCAGGCAAAAGATCCGGCTGGAAAACCTGCTCAGCGCGTATCTCACGAAGCAGCGCTGGTTTGGTGGAAAAGCCCGCCAGATCAAACTCGTGCGCATCCAGGAATTCGTCCCCCTGCTGCAGCTTAAAGATTTTCCGGCACACATCGCCCTGGTTGCGGTGGATTATCTGGAAGGAGATCCTGAAACCTATGTTCTGCCTTTATCTTATGCCACGGGTAAGCAGGCCGAAGAGATTCTCCGATTATGGCCGCATCTGGTGGTTGCCCGCCTATTCATAACAGACAAAAAAGAAGACGGGATTCTTTTTGACCCCTTTACCGTCAAGGCTTTCGGAAAAGCGTTGCTGGAAGCCCTGGCGCACTGGAATCATCGCAAAGGCGCTGATAGCGGAATAACGATGTCTTTGACCCGCGCGTTTAGACAAATCGTCGGACCCCTCGAAGCCTCTCCGGAGCCATCGGTGCTCAAAGCCGAACAAAGCAATACCTCGCTGGTATATGGGAACAAATATATATTGAAGTTTTTCAGAAGGTTTCAGCCGGGAATAAATCCGGACCTGGAAATTGGAAGGTTTTTAACCGAAAAGGGTTTCAGATCCATCCCTCCGTTAGCCGGGGCCATCGAATATCGCAAAGACCGTCAGGAACCGGCAACGTTGGCCATCCTTCAGGGTTTTGTTCAAAATCAGGGAGATGCCTGGCAGTATACGCTAGATATGTTGGCCCACTCTTTTGAACATGTTTTGACGCAACAGGCCGGCAAACAGCCTCCACCCACATTTTGCGAGTCTTTTCTGGATCTGGTGGATGCTGAGCCACCGACAGAAATATTTGACTGTATGGGTTCTTATGTAGAATCAGCCCGGCTTTTAGGTCAGCGCACCGGAGAACTCCATCTGGCGCTTTGCGCCGCAGGCGAACATGCGCCGCAGTTTGTTCCGGAGCCTTTTTCCAAGCTCTACCAGCGATCGCTTTACCAGTCCATGCGCACCCTGACCGAAAAAAACCTTCTGCTCCTTGGCAAGCGATTGAAGGATCTTCCCGAGGAATCTCTTGCCATGGCCCGGAGCATACTCGAACGCAAGCCGGAAATCCTGGGACGTTTTCGTGCCCTTCTCGACATAAAAATCACTGCCATGCGCATGCGCTGCCACGGAGATTATCACCTTGGACAGGTACTTTATACAGGAAACGATTTTGTGATCACCGATTTCGAGGGGGAACCGGCCCACACCATTTCCGAACGTCGGATAAAGCGGTCCCCATTGCGGGATGTTGCCGGTATGCTGCGCTCTTTTCACTATGTGGTCCGCACGGCCCTTTTAGAACCTAAAACCCTGGTGGCCAACCGGGAAACCCTGCCATACCTGGATTCATGGGGAGACTTGTGGCAAATGTGGGTATCGGCTATATTTTTAAAATCTTACCTGAAGGTTTGCGAACAAGGTGACTTTTTACCACAGACAAGGCAAGAACTTAACGTTTTACTGGATGCTTATCTGCTGGAAAAAGCCATCTATGAGATGGGCTATGAGTTGAACAACCGCCCGGGATGGATACAAATCCCCCTGCAGGGCATACAGCAATTGCTTGAAGCCGGGCAATAAACTGGAGGTAATCATGTCACAGAACGGCAAAAAAGGAGAAAACCAGCGCCAGCCCACTTCGGAGGAGAACAAAGCCATTCAAAACGATCGTCATCTTCTGTCCGAAGAAGATATTTATCTTTTCAACCAGGGAAACCATTTTCAGCTCTACGAAAAAATGGGCGCTCGCCTTGTTAAGCAGAAAGGCCTTGAGGGCGCCGTGTTTTCCGTTTGGGCCCCTAATGCCGCCCGGGTCTGTGTCATCGGGGACTTCAATGACTGGGATAAAGAAAGCCATCCGCTACGCCTCAGGGGGCAGTCAGGACTCTGGGAAGGTTTCATCCCGGGGATCAAAAAGGGGGATGTTTACAAATACCATATCATCTCACTGGTCCAAAACTACCGTGTGAACAAGGCCGACCCCTTTGCCCTCTGTTATGAAGCGCCCCCTTCAACCGCATCGGTTGCATGGGAACTGGAATATCGGTGGCAGGATCAGGAGTGGATGGATAAAAGGGGGCAACGAAACGCCCCTGAAGCGCCAATGAGCATTTATGAAGTGCATATAGGATCCTGGAGGCGGATGCCTGAAGATGACAACCGTTCGCTGACCTATCGGGAGCTTGCCCCTGTGCTGGCCGAATACATCACCCGGATGGGTTTTACCCATGTGGAATTTATGCCGATAACCGAGCATCCTTTTTATGGGTCCTGGGGGTATCAAACCATTGGATATTTCGCGCCCACCAGGCGGTACGGAACCCCTCAGGACTTGATGTATCTCATCGACTATCTTCATCAAAAAGGGATCGGCGTCATTCTGGACTGGGTTCCTTCTCATTTTCCCAGCGATGAGCATGGCCTTGGCTATTTTGATGGAACCCACCTCTTTGAACATGCCGATCCCCGGCAGGGATTCCATCCCGACTGGAAGAGCGATATCTTCAATTACGGCCGCAAGGAAGTAATAAGTTTTTTGATCAGCAGTGCGCTGTTCTGGCTGGACAAATATCACGTTGACGGCCTGCGGGTGGATGCCGTCGCCTCAATGCTTTACCTGGACTATTCCCGAAAGCAGGGAGAGTGGGTGCCCAATCGTTACGGCGGCAGGGAAAATTTAGAAGCCATAGCGTTTTTACGGCGCTTAAATGAGGAGATCAATCGGATTTATCCCCAGGTGATGACGATCGCAGAAGAATCAACGGCATGGCCGATGGTTTCCAGAAACACCTATATCGGCGGGCTGGGTTTTGACATGAAATGGGATATGGGCTGGATGCATGATACGCTCGAATATATGTCCCAAGCCCCTGTCTATCGATCGTATCATCATAGCAAGCTGAATTTTCGGATGCTGTACGCATTTCACGAAAATTACGTGCTTCCTCTTTCCCACGATGAGGTGGTCCATGGAAAGGGCTCGCTGCTGGGAAAAATGCCCGGTGATCCCTGGCAAAAGTTTGCCAACCTCAGGCTGCTCTTCGGTAACATGTTTGCCCAGCCCGGGAAAAAGCTGATTTTCATGGGCTCGGAGTTTGGACAGGAAGCTGAATGGAATCACGATCAGAGCCTGGACTGGCACCTCCTCAACAATCCACTGCATTCAGGCTTGCAGCGATGGGTCGAAGATCTAAATCGAATGTATCAGCGTGAACCGGCCCTGCGTGAACTTGACTTTACCGCCGGGGGTTTTGAATGGATCGACTGCAACGATTCCCGGCAGAGCACTCTGAGTCTCATTCGCCGGGGGCGCGCGGCCGGAGATTTGATGATCGTGGTGTTCAATTTTACGCCGGTTCCACGGCTCAATTACCGGATCGGAGCTCCCCGGCCGGGGGGCTGGCGGGAGGTGCTCAACAGTGATGCCAAAGACTACGGCGGAAGCGGCTGGGGAACCATGGGGGGCGTGACAGCCGCCCCTGTCCCGTTTCACGGCAGACCCTGTTCGATCACCATGGCGCTTCCTCCTCTGGCGGTCATATTTTTCAAAAACGAAGAAGAAGAATTATGAGCAATCTTGGCGCTACCTATATGGGGGACGGCGTTTGCCGGTTTGAGGTGTGGGCGCCCTTTGCAAATGAAGTCGTAGTCCAGATCCTTTCTCCGGAACCGCGCGACATCGCGATGGAAAGACGGCCCGGCGGATATCATGATGTTCTTACAGAAGGGGTCAACCCTGGAAGTCTCTATATGTACCGCCTGGATCAGCAGAAAAAACGGCCTGATCCGGTCTCCCGTTATCAGCCCCAGGGAGTGCACGGACCATCGGAGGTGGTTGCAACGGATTTTTTATGGGAGGACCTTGCCTGGTCCGGCTTGCCACTTTCCCGTTATATCCTGTATGAACTGCATGTGGGAACTTTCACTGCGGAAGGCACCTTTGATGCGGTAATTCCTTTTTTAGATGATCTGAAAGCGCTTGGCATTACAGCAATCGAACTGATGCCTGTGGCCCAGTTTCCCGGTGCACGAAACTGGGGATATGACGGCGCCTACCCGTTTGCCGTTCAAAATTCCTATGGTGGACCATCGGGCCTTAAAAGATTGGTGAATGCCTGCCACCAAAAAGGGCTGGCCGTTGTTCTGGATGTTGTTTACAATCACCTTGGCCCGGAAGGAAACTACCTGGGTGATTTTGGTCCTTATTTTACCGACCGGTATAAAACCCCGTGGGGATGGGCCATAAATTTTGATGGGGAATTCAGCGATGAGGTCCGGCGCTTTTTTATCGAAAACGCCCTTTACTGGACCGGTCAATTCCACATGGATGCCCTTCGGCTGGATGCGGTTCACGCCATTTTTGATTTTTCTGCCAAACCCTTTTTAGAAGCACTTGCCCACGCCATTCACTGTCAGGGGGACCGTTTAAACCGCAGGATTTACGTTATTGCCGAAAGTGCCCTCAACGACCCGCGGCTAATCCGGCCCGGGGCTCTGGGCGGATATGGTCTCGATGCCCAGTGGAATGACGACTTTCACCACGCGCTCCACACCGTTTTGACCGGTGAGCAGGAGGGGTACTATCAGGATTTCGGTCATTTCCGGGATCTGGTCAAGGCCTGGCGGGAGGGCTTTGTTTATACCTGCCGATATTCTAAGTACCGAAAACGCAGACATGGCAGCTCCTCACGGGATATCCCGGCCAGACGTCTAATTGTCTTTGCTCAGAATCACGACCAGGTGGGCAACCGCATGCAGGGGGAGCGGTTGAGCGAACTGGTCACACTTGAGCAGTTAAAACTGGCGGCAGGCACAGTTATTCTCTCTCCCTTCATACCCTTGCTCTTTATGGGTGAAGAATACGGTGAAACAGCGCGATTTAGGTATTTCATCAGTCATTCGGATCCGGATCTGATTAAAGCGGTCCGGCAGGGAAGGCGTCTGGAATTTGCCGGTTTCCGTTGGCAGGAAGAGCCACCGGATCCGCAGGATGAAGCCTTTTTTTTAAATGCCCGGCTCAACCATCATCTGCGCGGCCAGGATCCCCACCGGGTGATTCATGAATATTACCGGCAACTGATACGGCTGCGAAAAGAAATCCGCGCCCTATCGTCCCTGAATAAAGACAATATGGAAGTGGTGGGGTTTAATCAAAGGAAAATCCTTCTTGTCCGGCGCTGGAGTGATAGGGATGAGGCCTTGGCAGTGTTCAATTTCAGCGATGTTACCGGATCTGTTGCTGTCCGCGTTTCCCCGGGCAGGTGGAAAAAAGCGATGGATTCGGCTGATACATGCTGGCGGGGACCGGGAAGTGCCACGCCTGGCGATCTTTTTTTCAACGAGACGATCAGCCTTGACCGGAAGCCACACTCGCTGTTATTGCTGGTCAAGAAGCCTGCCGCAAAATATCCCTCAGCGCCAATAGTTACGGATCCGGGCCTTTGGTCCGATCCATTTTAAAACGGAAGAACAGGAGTTATTATGGATCATTACATATGCATTCACGGCCACTTTTACCAGCCGCCGCGGGATAATCCCTGGCTGGAAGCCATTGAGCTTCAGGATTCGGCCTATCCCTATCATGACTGGAACGAAAAGATCACAACGGAATGCTATGCCAGCAACGCCACCTCGCGGATTCTCGATGACCGCTCCCGCATCGCCCAGATCGTCAACAACTATGCCAGGATCAGTTTCGACTTCGGCCCGACCCTGCTGGCCTGGCTGGAGCAGAAGGCGCCGGATGTTTATGCCGCCATAGTGGAGGCGGATCGTGAAAGCCTGCAAACCTTTTCAGGACACGGCTCGGCTATGGCCCAGGCTTATAACCACATGATTCTTCCATTAGCCAACCGCCGCGACAAGTACACCCAGGCGCTCTGGGGCATCCGGGACTTTGAGCACCGGTTCGAGCGACAACCCGAAGGGATGTGGCTTCCGGAAACCGCCGTGGATCTGGAGTCGCTGGACGTGCTCGCCGAGCTGGGAATCCGCTTTACCATTCTAGCGCCCCGCCAGGCACACCGAATCAGGCCTATGGGCGAAGAAGCCTGGCAGGATGTCAGCGGCGAAAAAATCGATCCTTCCCGGGCCTATTGCTTGAACCTTCCGTCGGGGCGCAGCATTTCCCTTTTTTTCTACAATGGTCCCATTTCCAAAGCGATCGCTTTTGAAAGGCTTCTGGTCAGTGGCGAAGCCTTTGCCAAGCGGCTTTTAAATGTTTTCTCAAAAGACCGCTCAGGGCCGCAGCTGATACATATAGCCACGGACGGAGAAACTTATGGCCACCACCGGCGCTTTGCGGACAAGGCGCTGGCCTATGCCCTTCATTACATTGAATCCCAAGGATCGGCAAAAATTACCAATTACGGAGAATTTCTGGAAAAATATCTACCCGACCATGAGGTCGAAATCTTTGAGAACACATCCTGGAGTTGTGTCCATGGCGTTGAGCGCTGGCGCTCCGGCTGCGGTTGCTGCTCCGGTCAAAATATGGATTGGAGACAGGAGTGGCGGCAGCCGCTTCGGGCGGCCCTGGACTGGCTGCGGGACACCGTCAACCCGGCCTACGAAGAAAAGGCCCAAGCGTTGCTTAAAGATCCATGGGAAGCCCGAAATGACTATATCGAGATCATTCTCAATCGATCCCCGCAAAACCTGGAGCATTTTCTGGACCGGCAGGCGAACCGGACACTGACGGCAGAGGAACGGATCATTGTGCTTAAGCTGCTTGAGCTTCAACACCACGCCATGCTCATGTACACCAGTTGCGGATGGTTTTTTGACGATTTGTCCGGTATCGAGACCGTTCAGATCATTCAGTATGCGGGGCGGGTTCTTCAGATTTTCCAGGAAACGTTCGGTCGCGAAATAGAATCCGGTTTTCTGGAGCTTCTTGGGCAGGCACACAGCAATATACCCGAGCATGGCAACGGGCGCCGGATTTACGAAAAATTTGTTAGACCCGCCATGGTCGATCTGGATAATGTGTGCGCCCATTACGCAATGAGTTCTCTTTTCAATGAATACGACACATCCGCCCCTGTATATTGTTATACCGCCACCCGGGAAGATTACCGGATTAGCGAAACCGGAAAGGCCAAGCTTGTATTTGGACGGGCGAACATTACCTCCACGATAACGCAAAAATCAGCCCGGTTTTACTTCGGAGTCCTGCACCTCGGAGAGCATACCCTGGTCTGCGGCGTAAGGGGTTACCAGTCCGAAGAAACCTACCTGACACTGATCGAGAAAGTTTCCGAACCGTTCAACAGGACCGATTTTCCGGAAACCCTGCGCTTGCTCGACCAGCACTTTGCTACCGCCATGTATTCCCTTAGAACGATTTTCCGGGACGAACAGCGCAAAATCATGGACGTTATCCTGGATCAGACTCTGACTGAAGCTGAGGCGGTCTACCGGCAGGTATATCAAAACAACGCCCCGATGATGCGGTTTATTCATGAGTTAAATATACCCAAACCGAAAGTTCTCTATGCGGCGGCAGAGGTGGTCCTCAACGCCAGGCTTTTAGAGGCCTTTGAAAGCGATGAATTTGATACGGCTTATATTTCCGAACAGCTTGAAGAGGCCGGAATGGTGGGGCTTTCCCTGGACGCCAAAACATTGGGATTTGCGCTGAGAAAGCATCTCGAAAGAATCATGGAACGATTTGTTGACGAGCCAATGAACATCGACTTGCTGGAAAACTTGAAAACAGGGATAGAATTGACCCAGACATTGTCCTTTCAAGTGGACCTCCGCATAATTCAGAACCACTACCACAGCATCCATCAGAGTTTATACCTTGATATGTTGAAAAAAACGGCCGCGGGCGAAGCGGATGCCATTCGCTGGAACGAACTCTTCGCAGCTCTGGGCGCGGCTCTTTCCATGGCGATAACGTAAGGATTGTTGCATGCAGATTCCCACGGCGACATACCGGCTTCAGTTTAATGTCGATTTCGGCTTTCAGACCGCAGCCCAGGTCATTTCCTACCTTGCGGATCTCGGCGTTTCCGACGTTTACGCCTCTCCTATTTTCCAGGCCAGAAAAGCGAGCCGGCACGGCTACGACATCACCGACGCCAACCAACTGAATCCTGAACTGGGCGATACGTCAGATTTTGAAACCCTCATGGGAATCGTCAAAGCATACCGCATGGGGTGGCTGCAGGACATAGTACCCAACCACATGGCCTTTGACCACGAAAACGCGATGCTTATGGATGTCCTCGAAAACGGCTCACAATCAGCCTATTATAATTTTTTTGACATCGACTGGGACCGTCCGGCAGGGAAGAGCGGGCTGCTGGCGCCATTTTTGGGTCGTCCTTACGGAGAATCCCTTGAAAACGGGGAAATTAAGCTGGCGTACGACGACGCCGGTTTTTCGATTCAGTACTACCGGCAGCGCTTCCCGGTGAAGATAGAAACCTTTGTCGCAATCCTGGCCGATCTGCTGGCAGAATTTAAGAAAAGGCTGCAAAAAGAGCGCCCCGTTTTCACAGCATTGCAGAATTTATGGCGCCGGCTCAAGGCGCTTTGCAACAAAAAGATGGGCGCTTTGCAAAAGCAGCAATTGCATTTTATAAAAAGCGCCTTATGGGATATTTATTGCACCCGGCAACCTTTTCAGCAGCTTGTCGAAAAGACCCTTCGGGCGTACAATGGCAGAAAAGGATTTCCGGAAAGCTTCAATGCGCTCGACCGGCTCCTCAGCCAACAGATATATCGACTCGCTTATTGGAAAGTCGCTGCAACGGAAATCAACTATCGACGGTTTTTTGATATCAATGAATTGATTGCCCTGCGGGTCGAAAACGAAGCGGTGTTTAATCACACCCATGATTTGATCCTCAGGCTTAGCCGCAAAAAACAGTTTTCGGGTCTGAGGATCGACCATATTGACGGGCTTTATGACCCGGCGGCTTACCTGCGAAAACTCAGAGAAAAGGCAGGGGATCTTTACATCGTTGTCGAAAAAATTCTGGGACCCGAAGAACCGCTTGCGCAAGACTGGCCCGTTCAGGGTACCACCGGGTACGAATTTGGTGCCGTGTTAAACGCGATGTTCTGCCGCCGCGCGCAGGCACACCGGTTTCAAAAAATATACGCGGAATTCACCGGGCCGGATACCACCGGGCCGGATATCCTCCGGGAAATAAAACAGCGGGTTTTGACCCGGCAGATGAGCGGGGATCTTGATAATCTTGCCCGGCTGATGAAACAGATCGCCGGCACTCTTCGCCAGGGGGCCGACATGATCCCGAACCGGTTGAAACGGGCCCTGGCCGAGACCCTGGCCCGGCTTCCCGTTTATCGCACCTACATCGTACCGGATGGCACCGGTGCGCTGGACCGGAAATTGATCCAAGCCAGTATCCAACGGGCATCCCGGGATAATCCGAACCTGGCTCCTGAATTGGCCTTGATCCGGCACGTGCTGCTGCTTGATTACGGAAAAGCTCTCCCCGGCAAAAACGCCGCCGGCATCGACAAGAAGTTGTGGATCCGGACGGCCATGAAATTCCAGCAACTCAGCAGCGCGCTGATGGCCAAGGGATACGAAGATACGTTCTTTTATGTCTACAACCGGCTGATTTCACTCAATGAGGTCGGGGCAAGCCCCGAAGGCTTCGGCTGTCGCCGCCGGATGTTTCACGAATTCAACACAACCCGGGCAAGATGCTGGCCCCACGGGCTCAATGCCACCGCGACCCACGACAGCAAGAGGGGGGAGGATGTCCGGGCCCGGATCAATGTTCTCTCCGAGTTGCCCGGAGAATGGAAAAGAGCCATCGACCGGTGGCACGCTATCAACCGCGGCCTCAAAAAAATGGTCAACGAGGCGCCTGCTCCGGATAAAAATGAAGAGTATTTTTTATATCAGACCCTGATTGGCGCCTTCCCGTTTTACGACAGGGAGCTTCCCTTGTTTACTGAAAGAATAAAAGCGTATATGGTTAAAGCGGCCAGGGAGGCTAAAGTCAATACCGGATGGCTGACCCCCAACAGCGCATACGAGGAAGCCCTGGCTGCTTTTGCAGGAGAGATTTTATCTCCCTGTGAAGAAAACTTTTTTTTAAGAGAATTTTTACCGTTCCAGCAGAAGATTGCCTGGTATGGCATTTTAAACTCCCTTTCACAGGTATTGATAAAAATAACCGCCCCCGGGATTCCAGATTTTTACCAGGGCGCCGAACTGTGGGATTTGAATCTGGTGGATCCTGACAATCGCAGGACAGTCGATTTTGATAACCGGAGAGCATTTCTTGAAAAGATCGACAAAAAGGCCGCTTCCGACCCTCTGGGCTTGATCGGCGACCTATTTTCGGATCCGGGAGACGGCAAGTTAAAGCTCTTTTTGATCCGCACGGCGCTGCGGGCGAGGAATCGATACCGAGCTGTTTTCGATTCTGGAACCTATCTGCCCCTTAACGTCTGCGGCAAATATCGGGAGCATGTGCTTGCCTTTGCCAGGTCCGCTGGAAGTGCAACAAGCGTAACCGTAGCTCCCCGGTTTTTTACCGGCCTGGAAAGGATCGGAAAATTTCCGCTCGGCAGTCTGATCTGGCAGGATACTGAAATCTTTTTGCCTGAAGACCATTCGGCGTACTGGGAAGATGTCTTTACCCGTGAGTCCTTTTCTGCAAAGACCTCACTTCGAATCGCCGAGATCTTGACGCATTTTCCGGTTGCCATGTTAATCAACAAAAGGAGGTCCACCCCATGATAAATAGAGCCAGCGGAATTCTTCTTCACCTCACGTCCCTTCCATCCGCCTTCGGCATTGGGGACATGGGGCCCCAAGCCTACCGGTTCGCGGATTTTCTCTCAGAATCCGGGCAGCAAATCTGGCAGGTTTTGCCGTTGACCCCGGCGGATCCGGTTTTTGGCTCACCCTATTTCGGCATTTCGGCATTTGCCGGCAATCCCTTGGTGATCAGCCCGGAACTTCTGGTGGAAGATGGTTTACTCCTGCCGCAGGATCTGGAATCCAGGCCGCCTTTTTCCGACGCACGCGTGGATTTTAAAGCAGTCCGCATTTACAAAGAAAGCCTGTTTAACCTGGCCCATGAGCGCTTCAAAACCTGCGGAAAGACCGTTGAATTTGACAGGTTCTGCCGTAAAAATGCCTTTTGGCTCGACGATTTTTCTCTGTTCAGCGCACTTAAGACCCATTTTAAAGGGGCGCCCTGGGCAAACTGGCCGCAAGATATCCGGGAACGGGATGTGCGCTCTTTGACGTCAGCCAAAAAAGAGCTTGGCGACCTCGTTGAACGGGATAAACTCCTTCAGTATATCTTTGCGAAGCAGTGGCACGCGCTTAAAACCTATTGCAATCAAAAAAACATCCGGATTTTCGGAGATATTCCGATTTATATGAATTATGAGAGTACGGACGTCTGGGCGCACGCCGATATTTTCAAGCTCGACCAGAACAAAAAGCCGCTGGTGGTGTCCGGCGTGCCCCCTGATTACTTCAGTTCCAGCGGGCAGCTCTGGGGAACCCCGGTTTACCGCTGGGAGGCGCTCAAGGAAAGAAAATATGACTGGTGGGTGGAGCGGACGGCACGTAATCTGGATTGGTTCGATATGGTCAGAATCGATCATTTTCGAGGGTTGGTTGCCTGCTGGGAGGTTCCGGCAGACGAAAAAACCGCTCTTAACGGAAAGTGGGTTGAAGCTCCGGCTGAAGACCTCTTTAAACAGTTGCGCAAAAGGTTGGCCTGCCTGCCGATTGTTGCCGAAGACCTTGGCATTATCACCGCAGATGTCAGGGAGGTGATGCGCACATTCGGATTTCCCGGCATGAAAGTCCTTTTGTTTGCGTTCGATGAATCGCTTCCGACAAACCTCCATGCGCCGCACAACTTCGAACGCAATTGCGTGGTTTATCCCGGAACCCATGACAACAACACGGTCCGGGGGTGGTATGACAACGAAGCAAGCCCCCAGGATCGCAGGCGGCTGTTGCGCTACCTGGGTCGAAACGTTGATGCGTCGGAAATTCACCTGGAGATGATTCGCCTGGCCATGATGTCCGTTGCAAACATTACCGTCATCTCCATGCAGGACATTCTTGGACTCGGAGAAGAATCCCGGATGAACCATCCAGCCAGAACCAGGGGCAACTGGCAGTGGCGGCTGCAGGAGGGCCGGCTAACCCCGCTCGTGTCAGATATGCTGCGGGAGATGACCGAATTATATGGTAGAACTTGATCTCAGAGGGAGTGAACCGGGAGTATTATAACATGAAACGACTGATAAATGTTTCCAACAGGCTGCCGATAACCATCGGCAAAACCATCCGAAAATCCGCCGGCGGGCTGGTAACCGCCATGGAAGGGATAAGCCGCGACTTTGATCTGCGATGGGTGGGCTGGGCCGGTGGTGCGATTACCGACCTCCGGCGCCGTCAGGAAATTGGACGGAAAATAGAAGCAGAATACCGTTACTATCCAATTTTCCTGAGCAAAAAGGAGATTGCCGGATATTACAACGGCTTTGCCAACGCCAGCTTGTGGCCGCTGCTGCATTACATGGCCACCTATTCGCGCTATGACAAAAGCTGGTTTGACGATTATCATAAAGTTAATTCTTACTTTGCCGAAAAGACCCTGGAACTGGCCCGCCCGAATGACATGGTCTGGGTTCATGATTATCATTTGCTCCTGCTGCCGGCCCTGTTGCGGAAAGCGCGGCCGGGCCTGAAAATCGGATTTTTTCTGCACACGCCATTTCCCTCTTATGAATTATTTCGCTGTCATCCAAACCGGGATGAACTGCTGCGGGGGATGCTTGGCGCCGACCTGATCGGATTTCATACGTATGGGTATTTACGTCACTTCCGCAGCACTGCACTGCGCGTGCTGGGTCTGGAATCACAGATGGATCATATCAGCCACGGCAACCGCAAAACCATGTTGGGGGTGTATCCGATCGGCATCAACGCCGCCAAATTTCAACATGAACTGCAATCGCAAAATTTCCATAACCGCCTGGCCCGCTACCGCAAAGTATATAAGGACCAAAAGATTATCCTGAGCGTGGAACGTCTGGATTATACCAAGGGTATTCCCCGCCGTCTGGACGCAATCGAGATTTTTTTGAACCGCTATGGCCCTTGTGACGACCTGGTGTTTATCTTTATCTGTGTACCTTCCCGGGGGGAGGTGCAAGCCTATAAGGACTTGTCCAAAACCGTGGAGTTGAAGATCAGTAAAATTAACGGCAAGTTTTCCACCATTATGAACATCCCGATTCATTTTATGCATAAGTCTGTAAATTTCAGCGAATTGTGCGCTCTGTACGCGCTTGCTGATGTAGCTCTGGTGACCCCGTTGATGGACGGCATGAACCTGGTTGCCAAGGAATATGTCGCCTGTCGGAAAGATAAAAGCGGGGTTCTGATCCTGAGTGAATTTGCCGGCGCTGCGCAGGAGTTGTTCAACGCCTTGGTCGTAAATCCTTATGATGTCAACCAGGTCGCTGAAGCGCTTCAGCTGGCATTGGATTTGCCGGAAAATGAGAAAAGAGACCTGCTGGCGCCCATGCGGGAATCGGTGATGAAAAATGACGCGGCTTTTTGGGCCCGGTCTTTTCTCAGCAGCTTGACCCATATCACCCGCAAAGATCTAACCCTGATTGCTACGCTCAAACTCTCACTGCCGGCGTTCAAGCCCTTTTGGCGATCCCGGCGCATAGCTTTTTTTCTGGATTACGACGGAACCTTGTGTGGATTCCACGATAAACCGTCCGACGCGTATCCTCACGAAGATATCAAGAAGCTATTTGCCATGCTCAGTGCTCTGAAAAATTTGGATGTCTACCTTATCTCCGGCCGGAAAAGGGAAAATATGGATCAATGGTTCTCCGGCTATCATTTTATGCTGGTGGCCGAACACGGCTATTTTTACAAATGCCCGGAGGATTCGGCCTGGAAGATGATGAACTCCACGGCAGACCTGTCATGGATGCCTGCGGTCACTAATATTTTCAAGGATTTTTCCGCTTCCACGCCGGGTAGCGCCGTGGAAGTGAAAACCGCATCGGTGGTCTGGCATTATCGCGAGTCCGACCCGGAATTCGGCGCCTGGAAAGCCGGTGAACTGGCGGGTGAACTGCATGAAATGCTTTCGAACCAACCGGTGGCAATCTACCGGGGAAAAAAAATCGTGGAAGTCAGCTCCCTGCAGCTTAACAAGGGACTGGTTATGGAACACTTTATCAAGTTGCATCATTATGACGCCGTACTTTGCGCCGGGGATGATGAGACCGACGAAAGTATGTTTCAACTGGAACACGAAAACCTGATCAGCGTCAAAGTCGGCAGCGAAGAAACCCGGGCTGACTTTAAGGTGATCGATCCGGCCACATTTCGGGACTTTTTAAAAAAAGCGTTAAAAAAAATATCCCGCCGTAAGGCATAACCAAAAATCTATCCAAACTCGGATAAGAAAGGAATGTAAAAATGCCGGCGAACATTCAAAATCTTGAATTTTTTTTGTGGGCTGCAGCCCTCCTGGCCGGAGCAGTCCTGTCCGGATTTCTTCTTGACTACCTGTTCTTTAAGCTGGCGGTTAAATTTTTCCGGCCCGAAGCCGGCAATGTACTGGAATCTTTTAGGCTGCATTGCCGGCGCCCCGCCCGCTGGCTGCTGGTTCTGCTCAGCGTGCAGTTATTCCTGCCCACCTTGGAAATGACCTTTCCCGACAACCGGATTATGGGTGTGCCCAAACAAATCCTGGCGATCCTTCTGATCGGGTCGATCGCCTGGCTGCTGATTCAGTTGACCAAAGTACTAGAGGATTGGCTCGGCCAGCGTTTCCGGTTGGATGTACAAGACAACTTGGCCTCCCGAAAAATTCATACCCAAATCAGTATGTTAAACCGTATCGTCACCGCTGTGATCCTGATTCTGGCATTTTCCACCATACTCATGACCTTTGAGAAAATCCGCCAATTCGGCACCAGTCTTCTGGCCTCGGCCGGAATTATCGCGGTTATCGTCGGAATGGCGGCGCAGCGAACCATTGCCACCTTTATCGCCGGGTTGCAGATTGCTTTCACGCAGCCGGTCAGGACAGACGACGTTGTCATCGTGGAAAATGAATGGGGGCGAATTGAGGAAATCACCCTGACATACGTAGTGATCCGAATCTGGGATCAGAGACGGTTGATTGTACCGGTTACTTATTTTATCGAAAAACCCTTCCAGAACTGGACCCGGATTAGCGCGGATTTGCTGGGAACCGTTTTTCTCTACGTGGACTACACCGTGCCGGTGGAGACCATCCGCAATGAACTGCACCGGATACTGAAAACCTCAGCGCACTGGGACGGTAAAGTCTGGGGCCTGCAGGTCACCGATACCACCGAGCGGGCCATGGCTCTGCGGGCGCTGATGAGCGCCGCCGATGCCTCCACCGCTTGGAACCTGCGCTGCGAGGTCAGAGAAAAATTACTTGACTTTATTCAGAAAAACTATCCCAACAGCCTGCCCAAGCTGCGTGCGGAAGTAAGTTCCTCCGAAACCAGGCCCGGAACAAAGGATGATAACGTCTTTGGAGCGGCCGGCTTAATACCGATGGTTCCTTGCAACCCTGCTAAGGACTGATGGCAATATCGTACGATGGCATCCGTTTTGACTCTTGGAAAAGCCCTTAACAGGAGGCCGCTGCCGCCTGGCGTTTGTTCTTCAGTTCACAATGGGATATCTATGGTATCACCCATTTTCAAGTTGAAAAGCTTGCCTTTGCACCCGACCTGTATCGGCCCGGAGGCGCAAGGGAATGCATGCACCTTGATCCTTTGGGGGGTTACTTCAACCGAAAGGGAATGCCCGCGATAACGTATGTGTATGTAAAGTCTTCTGAGTTCCTCGGGCAGAACAGGGTTAAGCCACAAGACCTGATCACGGGCCTCTAAGCCCGTGTAGCCCCCTTGAAGGATATCCACAACACCGGCCATGGCGCCGAGGTGAATGCCTTCCGGGGTTGTCCCCCCCTGAATGTCCGACACGTCACTTTGAAGGGTCATGATGAACTGTTTCCAGGAGCGCACCCTGTCAGAACGTGCCAGTACCCACGAGTGCACCACACGGCTCAAAGTCGACCCATGTGAGGTTCGCTTGAAATAATAATCAATATTTCTGGGGATGGTATCATATTCGAACGGGTAACCAAGCTGTTGAAAAAGCCCGCTGAGCTCCTCTGATGAAAAAAGGTAAAAAAGCATGAGAACATCGGCCTGCTTGGACGCTTTATACCGATTGGGAGTGTCGCCTTCCGCCTCCAGAATCCGGTCCAGACGCTGTATATCATTATATTTTTTTCGATACCCCTTCCAGTCGAACTCCTCCAACCGGTCATAGCCTTCAAACTGGCTGATGATTCCGTTATCGTGAAACACGATGCGCATCTTTCGGCTGATGTCCCGCCAACGCGCTTTCTCTTCCTCGAGCACCCCCAGTCTCTCGCACAGATCCATGGATTCAACTTCCGCCAGGAGGTCAAAGAGTTCAAGCGCACGACTCAATATCCAGACTGCCATTATATTGGTATAGGCATTATTGTTCAGGCCCGGTTTTTCTGTACCGGGATAGCCGTCATGATATTCGTCCGGGCCCATGACACCCAGGATCTCATACCGGTCAAGATCAGGATTGTAAGTCGAGATGCTTCCCCAGAAGCGGGCAATCTCCAAGAACATTTCCGCCCCATAGAACGACAGAAATTCCATGTCTCCCGTAACCTGGAAGTACTGCCAGATGTTATAGGCGATCGCAGCGTTTACATGGCGTTGCAGATGTGAATTGTCCGGAAGCCAGCGTCCCGACTGCGGATTGAGATGAATCTGCTGGGTTTCCTCTCGCCCGTTGCTTGCGCTTTGCCACGGATAGATCGCACCTCGCCAGCCCTCCTTTTTGGCGGCGGCGCGGGCCTCACCCAGACGTCGATAACGGTACATCAGCAGGGCCCGCGTGATTTCGGGAACACGGAAATTAAAGAAAGGAAAAATATACAGCTCGTCCCAGAAAATATGCCCCCGATAGGCTTCACCATGCCAACCCCGCGAGGGCACGCCGACGTCAAGATCTATGGTATGCATCGATGTTGTCTGTAAAACATGGAACATATACAGGTGCAAAACCAGACCGGCGTTGCCGCCGGCACCTGGATCGCGCGATATGGATCTTGAGTCGTACACTCGGGTTCTTTGACTTTTCGGCTTCCGGAACTCGATTTCAAAACGGCGCCACAGTTGTTCCCAGGCCAGGGAGTGGGTTTTTAAAAGTGAGTTGAAGGAGCCGGCGCTTTCGACTGCTTTTCCGGCTTCCAAATTCCACTCGGAAATTCCCCGATCCCGGGATGTGAAGAGTGAAACCACTTTTTCCAAAGCGATCGTTTCGCCCTTTGCAACCGCCACCTTGATTTCGTGGGCGGCATAGCCGGTCTCTTCAATAACACGGCGATCGAGCAAGAGGTGACCTTTTTTATTGAGAACGCGAGTTCTTGCGGCCTGAACCAAATGAAGCTTGGACTGATTGGTTCGAACTTCCAGATAGATGACGTCGCTGTTAAACGAACCTGCATCCAGGGGTTCCAGGTGCCGATTGTTCAGGCTTTGATAACGTTTTACACCGGCATTGACTACACGGCCGTCCAAGGCGGATCGGATCGTCACCGCTCCCGACCAGTTTTCAGCGGTCAAAACGATCTCCTGCGCGGCAAGGTGCGGGTTACCCATATGGACCAGTCGTCGGCAGGTCATGCTGGTTTCTCTTCCCTGCCTGTCACAGAAACGGATTGTGCGCGATAATACGCCTTTTCGTATATCCAGCTCCTGGCGATAGGAGAGAATTTCAACCGTCATCAGGCTAAACCAGCTTCCGTCGTCTATGCGGAAATTAAGCGGCAGCCAGTTGGGCAGGTTTACAAGGTCTTCATTTTCAATCACCCGCCCGGCGATTTCTGTGGAAAGCCGGTTATAGCCACCGGCAAGGTAGGTTCCGGGGTAGTGAATCGCATCGGCTTGCACTTCCGGCCCGGCGCCCCTTGTGGCAAAGTAGCCGTTGCCAAGGGTGCACAAAGCCTCCCGCAGGCTTTCCTTTTCAGGGTCGAACCCGTCATAAACAAACATCCAATCATTCATCAGGCCCCTCCCTTAAGTATCGAAATAAGCGATCTAAGAAAGTCCATGACTTCGCTGGGATCTTCCAGGACATATCGGGCCGCCGTAAGCGGTAGATTATCCGTGGCGCCGGCGTGTCTCACAAGGATTCCGACGCCCCGGTCTATGAGCACGTTGAAGGCATCTTCATCCGTGGTGTCATCACCGATATATATGGGCAGCACATCCGGCTGTTTCAACCCCAGATGTTCAAACAGCCAGAGCAAGGCTTTGCCTTTGTGCCAATCGATTTTAGGCTGAAGCTCATAGACTTTCTTTCCGTGCCCTTTGCGCAGCCGATTGTGATCTGCCAGCACCTGATCGACA
>Ga0307379_10001827_pt1 | contig 32479 bp, 28 predicted proteins | sample UN2MG_FD_202237 | JGI IMG/M metagenome (GOLD analysis project Ga0307379, IMG submission 202237) | Soil microbial communities from Risofladan, Vaasa, Finland - UN-2 | ecosystem: Environmental > Terrestrial > Soil > Coastal area > Acid sulfate soil | place: Finland: Risofladan, Vaasa | collected...
CGGCGCCTGTACACTGCTACTCCTTCATACAGACGGGCGGGCAATTCGGCCGGCTCGGAAGCCGGGCACCGAAGACGGCGCCCCTTCGGGCCTCAGCCCGCTCCCTACAAGGAACGATGCGCCTCTCCGTGTACCTGACCTTTGGCTGCTGTGACGTTTATACGCGAATGCCCACGAATCTTTTACACACCCCTGGCTTGCCTTCTGCATTTGCATCTTGTATCCAAACGGCAAGGGCGCCGGTCAGACCGGCGCCCCTGTTCGCTCGTCTCAGGTTCAACGGATGTGCTTTACGGGCAGGCGGTGTTCAGCCTGTTGCGCACGAAGATGAGGTCGAGGATGTTTATCCGGCCGTCGAGGTTCACGTCGGCCTTGATGTTATCGCCGGTGTTGATGTCCTGGTTCAGCCGGTTGCGGATGTAGATGAGGTCGAGGATGTTTACACGGCAGTCGCCGTTGGCGTCGCCGGATATGGGCCAGAGCTGCGGCCAGTAGAACCCGGGCGACGCGATTTCGTTGTTGATGAGCACGATCTTGTAGTTTGCGCCGGCCTCGATATCGAATTGCACGGAATGTGCGGTGCCGAGTGTGCCTTCGGGCACGCTAACGGGCGTGGCGCCGCCGGTCACGCGCGTGAATGTCAAAGCGCCTTCGGCGGGTATGTCGGTCGTCCACGCAGCGGTGGCGGTGCCGTTGCCGTTGTCGGTTACAAGCACGTCGGATACCGCCGGTGCGGCGGTGCTGAAGAGGATGGTTGCCGAGGCGCTCGTTGCGGTGGTGCCGCTGAGCACCCACGCATACAGCGTGTAGTCCTCGCCATTGGTGAGCGGGGCGAAGAAGGCCGAGAGGCTTACGCTGGCGGGGTTGCCCCAGCGCGGGTCGGACGCGGCGGGCTTGGTATCGCCGTTGCCGTCGATGATGAACTGATAAGGCTCGGTGCCGCCGCCGCCCGCGAGAGTCACGTTTACAGAATCGGCGTTGGTGTAAAGGTTCGAGCCGCTGGTTTTGTCGGCGAGCACGAACTCCTGCACGTAGTTGGCCACGGCGTCGCCGAAGATCCACACTTCCGACGCCCCGCTCTGGCCGGACGCGTAGCTGCTCACGGCGTAGAGGATCACGTAGCGGCCGTTCTTGGGCGATGCAAATGTGACAGTCTGCCGGCTGTTCTCGTTAAGGAAGGTGCCGGCAGCCACGGGCGTGCCCCAGTCGTCCTTTGAGAACGAATCCACGTCGGTCACGTAGATTTCGTAGTCCTTGATCCTGCCTTGGGCGTCGGTGGGCCGCGGATTGTAGTCGAACCGTTGCACCAGGTAGCGGTCGCCAAGGTCAAGCTTCAGCCAGCCATTGGTGATCTCGGCGAGCCAGCCGATGTCGGTTGCGCTGCCATTGATGGCCCTGCTTGCGGCGAAGTTGGGATCGTCGCTGCGAACATTGTTCGCCGAGGCGGTCATCTGGCTCTTGGGAATCTCGAACATGGCCACGGAGGTCTTGTAGACCATCGTGTGAGCCTTGGCGTCGCTCACCAGGTCACCGGCGTCTTTAGTCCACGCGTAGAGCGTGTACGTTGCGTCTTCGGTCAGCTCGCCGAAGAAGGTGGTCAGGTCGATGCTCGCCGGGGCTGCGGCCCAGCGGGGGTCGGCGGCATTGGGCTTCACGCTGTTGTCGTCGTCGATGATGAACAGATAGGGTGCCACGCCGCCATCGCCCTCGAGGGTTACGTCCACTATCGGCGAGTCGGTGATGTAGCTGTGGCGGGTGCTCTGGTCAACGAGGGAGAACACCGACAGGAATGTCATGGGTGCACCGCCGTAGACCCACACCTCGGCGGCGCTCACCTCGCCGCCGTAGCCGGTGGCGGCGTAGAGGATCACGAACTGGCCGTTCTTAGGTGCCGCGAAGATCACGTCGTGGGCTTCCTGGTCGTCGGGCCAGGTGCCGGCGGCCACGGGCGTGCCCCAGTCCTCTTGCAAGCCGGAAGGGCTGTCGGTAACGTAGATTTCGCAATTCAAGCTCGTCATAAGCAAGCAATCAGGGCAGGCATATGCGGTCATCTGCTTCCAGGGATGCGCAAGCAGCTCTTGCCGCATCTATTATGCCGTCCGAGTCCTGCACGCGCAAGGCAATGCATCCGCCTGAGCACTGGCCGTGTTCGCGATATATGCAGCGCTTACAGCGTGGATAGATGCCCGAGGGCGCGAGGCCTTTCGTCATCTTCTCGAAAAGCATTCGCCCCTTCGCTATGCTGCTGCACTTCCTCAGTGAAATCCGCGGCAGCCCTGCCAATGGGAAGCAATGCCACGCCTCGAGACGCGGCCCGACATCGACTACCGGGCTGCATACGAACTGCACCTTGGTGCCCAGTTTGAAGAGAAGCCCGATCTCGTCTGCCGAGAACATACAAGCTATAAAACCGCAATCCATTGTCAGCCTGATGCGCCGTTCCGCTGCATCACGTGCAAGGTCCATAAAGCTCAAGCCGATGGCGCGGTACTGCGATGCGAGAACATGATCGTTGCGTTTGTTCAGCATCGGCAATGCAATACCAACGCGTATGAAGGGCTTCAACCCGTACTCGGTGATGTAGTCCAGAAGGAAAGCCGGAGTGGCGTCCGGACGGAGCATGGTGTGTGAGAGCGATGCATGCTCGCCGAAAGTCTGGAAAAACTTGTCAAGATTCCGGCGCCTCTCCGGCGTATACGTGTCCATTGGCGAGACATTTACGATGAATGTGAGATCTCCGGCTAGCTGTGCCGGGTGAAAACCGTCGGGAATCGGGCAGGACCCGCTCGTGAAGACTCTGACAGAGAGCCCTTTGGCCCAAAGCATTTGAAGTATTTCGCAGTAATCCGGATGGAGCAGAGGCTCTCCGCCGAGCAGGCTTACAGAACGCGGACCGCTTGAGGCCGATAATTCGGCGAATTCGGCGGCTTCTTCTCTCGATACGGCTCGAGCAGGGTAATCCTCGTTCCATGGCCCTTGCTGGGCAAAGCAGAATGAGCATCCGCGGCCGCATACGTTTGTCAGGAAGAGATTTGCCATTCAGTACCTGCCGGCTGGATACAGGGCTTTATTGGGGGGGAACTCTCAAGGACACAAAACGCCCAACGGCTGCCGTTGCCTTCTCGAACAACAGAAGATGCCCGCCGAGCATCAGCCGCACCGAGTCAACGGGACACGGATTCCGACAGAATATATCCGAAGCCACTGGTTTTTGCAAGCAGATTTTTTTTCGATCCACAGTGAAATGATGCTCTGGCGTTCGGATTCTCGTGGACTTGCAGGCGAGCAGGCCAGGGCACCGGTGCAGCGCAGTTTGCCCATGCGGATTTTGCTTGACCTCCAGCGCTGCGAATGGTATAAGTTAGGGGAGATTCTGGCTGTTCGCTCATGCTTGGGGATACACGTGGAAAAGAAGCGAAGTATACTTGTAGTCGATGACGATACGGATTTCGTGAGTTGCGTTCGGATGGTGCTCGAGGCGGATGGATATGATGTGGCCTGTGCATTTTCCACCTCGGAATGCATGGTCGAGCTGGAGGAGAAGAAGCCGGACCTGATATTGCTGGATGTGATGATGGAGAAGCTCGTTTCCGGCTTGATGCTTGCGCACGAATTGCGTGCCGATCCGGATTACAGGAATATTCCCATTCTCATGATGTCGGCAATCCGCCAGGAAACGGGGTTCGACGTGGGGGTTTCAAAGCACAGCGAATATGTTGCCGCCGATGAGTTCTTGGACAAGCCGGTGAAGCCTCATGTGTTGTTGGCCACTGTGAAGCGGCTGCTTCAACTGCCGGAGGAGACGGACAGTGGAGGTCCGGCCTGATCGGTTTAGCGGTCGCTTGGCGGATGATTCTGGATCAGGCCATATTTGCGGGCCTTGCCGCGGAGCGTTTTGCGGTCGATCTGCAGGGCTTTGGCCGAGCGAGCGAGGTTGTAGTTGTGGCGGATCAGCACTTCCCTGATGTGCTCTTTTTCGGCCTCGAACAGGGGCTCTTTCTTGCCACCGCTTGGCGTATGGTCGGCGAGCGATCCGTCCAACTGGCCGGCAAAATCCTGCTCGGTGATCCTGTCGGCTTCGCATAGCACCGTTGCCCGCTCGATTGCGTTCTCCATCTCGCGCACATTTCCCGGCCAGTCATATTCACTCAAAACGCGCATAGCTCCGCTTGTCATGTTCTGCAGCAGGCCGTTTCTCAGCTTGCTGTTGAACAGATCGAAGAAATGCTCCGCAAGCAGGGGAATGTCGTCCTTGCGTTCCCGCAACGCCGGCAGGCAGATGGGGATCACGTTCAGGCGATAGTAGAGGTCCTTTCGGAAGCTTCCGCGTTTTACCTGTTCGCTCAGATCGGTATTGGTTGCCGCGATCACCCGCACGTTAACGTCGATCTGCTCGGATGACCCTACCGGCGTGATTTCGAATTCCTGGAGCACTCGCAAGAGCTTGTGCTGAACGCTGGCGCTGGTGTTGCTGATTTCATCGAGGAAAATGGTTCCGCAGTGGGCTTGGTGAAACCTGCCTTGCCTGGTGATATCGGCGCCGGTGAAAGCCCCCTTCACGTGGCCGAAGAGCTCCGCCTCGGCAAGGCTGTCGACGAGGCAGCCGCAATCGACTACAACAAAAGCTTCATTTGCTCGCGAGCTATGATGGTGCAGTGCCCGCGCCACCAGTTCTTTTCCGGTGCCGCTTTCGCCCGTGATCAGCACGGTGCTGCCGGATGCGGCGATTCTTCGCACCATCTTTTTCAGGCGCCTCATAGCGTGCGTTTCGCCGATCAACGCTGCGGTGCCGGAAGTGACGGGTGTGGTGTCGGTATCTGCATGGCCAACGCAAGCCGCCTGGTGCTGTTGAAGCGCGCGCGCGACCACGGAGCGCAGCATCGCCGGCGTGAACGGTTTTGGAATGAAGTCGAATGCTCCGTTTTTCATCGACCTCACGGCTCCTTCAACCGTGGCATAGCCGGTGATGACTATCACGGCTACGTCGGGATCGATCAGCCTGATGCGGTCAAGCACATCCAGCCCGTGAATACCGGGCATTTTGAGGTCCAGAAGCACCACGTCATAGGGATCACGCTGGATGTATGCCAGCCCTTCCTCGCCGTTCTCGGCCAGGCGAACGCGGCACCCCTGCCGAGAGAGAGCCTGCGAGCAGCAGTCGCGCATGGCCGGATCGTCGTCGATCATCAGGAGGTTGAATGGTTCTCTCATGTATTCCCTTGTGTCAGCGGAAGTGCAACGAAGAAGGTGGCACCTCCGCGTGGATTGTTCACAGCTCGAATGCTTCCGCCGTGGCTTCCGACGATGCCGCGGCTGATAGCCAAGCCCAGGCCAGTGCCTCGGCCGGAAGGCTTGCTGGTGAAAAACGGCTCGAAAACCTGCTCCAGATGCTCGGGCGGGATGCCGGGGCCGGCGTCGGTTATCCTGATGATCATCTGGTTCCCTTGGTCGCAGATGTATGTTGCTACGTCGATCACACCGTTGCCCTCCATTGCCTCGGCTGCGTTCAGAAATATGTTTATGAACACCTGCTCCATTTGCGAGACGTCGACGTTTACGGGCGGGAGATCGGCCGAAAAATTCTTCTTGACCGCGACGTTCTTGAAAATGCTTTGCTGTGCAACGAGGTTCAGGGCCTCGGAAACGGTGGTGTTGATATCCGCAGATTCCTTATGCGGCCCGCCCTGGCGTGAATAGTCCAGCAAGTCCTTCACGATCTTCTTGCAGCGGTCGGTTTCCCTGATTATCTTGCGGACATTGTCGCAGCCGGGTGTGTCGGGCGGAAGGTCTTCACTCAGAAGGTGGGCATACACGGTGATAGCCCCGAGCGGGTTGTTCACTTCATGTGCCACGCCTGCGGCAAGCTGGCCCAGATTCGCCAGCCGCTGTGCTTCCACCATTTCCTGGGCGTTCTTCTTAATTTGCAGGTCGCGCTCTTTGATTGAATCTGCCATGCGGTTGAGCGTGGCAGCCAGCGAGCTCAGCGGCCCCTGCGTGTCGGTCTTCACGCGGTGGTCAAGGTTGCCGGCGCCCAGTTGGCTCACACCTTCGGAAAGCTCTCTTAAGGGCCGAAGGACGCCGCCCGCGAGAACGAAGGATGCGGCTAAGGCCACAATCATGCCGCATGCTGTGATGCCCAGGAAAACCATGATTGCGCGGCGGCGGGCGGCGGCATATTCTTTCTCGCTGGCGGCAACGTGCACCAGGCCCACGCGATCGCCATGCAGGTTGCGCAGCGGCTTGGAAGCCCCAATGAACCATTCGCCGGCCGCGAAGTAACGTTCGTGCCGGCAATCGCTTGTCTCCCCATCGTTATAATCGCCGCTCAGCGTGTGCGTTATCCTGTTGCCGTTGGGATCGGTGAGGCTTGTGGCCACCACGTTGTCGTCTTGCACGATTGAAACAATGCCGGTGTGCCCGCCTTCGCGGAAGATGGTGTCTCGCATCGAGTCAACCAGCGGAAACTTGCGCCTGCAGCATTCGCAGTTGAGCAGAATACCGCCATACAGCACGCCGAGAGCATCTCCGGAGTCGCCCAGTACAGGCGCGGCAGCCAGCAGCAGGAGGCATTTGTGAGCTTTGGCACGATCGGAGGCAGCTTCGCCATGTACTCCCGTCGACACGTGCGGCATCTCCAGCAGCACGCGTTCGGTGCCCCAGATGGCGGTGTTTAGCAGCGGTTTTTTCAGTTGGAGAACGCGGGCAACGAGATCGTCGTTCGACAGGTCGTCTCCGAAGCTGCCGGGGTCGTTCAGCCGCAGCACAACAGCTCCGGCTGCGTCGGTGATGACAAGCACGTCAAGGCCGCATTCCGTTTTCACCTGCGATAAGGATTCGTTCAATGTGCGGCGGTCTCGTTCCGTTAGAGCGCCACGCACGGTTATGGGGCGGATGGATGTGAAGACGAGAGCGGTTCGGATTGCTTCGTGCTGGCTCTTGTGAAACTCCAGTGCAACCTTGAGATTGAGGTCCACTTCGTTGCGTGCCTGCCGTGCTGCGGCGTGATCCATGAATTGTATGCCGGCCACAGTGACCACGCTGCCGGTGAGCGCCACCACAAACAGGAAACTGAGGAGAAGCTTGGTTTTGAGCGGCATAATGCAGTAGCGTCTTCTTTTTCCGGGGGCGTCATTCTGAAGCACGAAACCAAGGAATATTGTATAGAGCGCCGCCCGGATGTCAAGCCATTTCCGGTCGCTCGGGGCGCTTGACACCTGCTCAAAGGCTGATCTCGCAGTGTTTGTCGGCAGATATGGAAGAATCCGTCAGAAGCAGTGAACGGCTGATTTCCTGAAGGCGAGGTAGGCTCTCGAACCGGCTCCGATTCCGAGTTCTTGGAAGGAGGCGTGGGTGACAAGACACGTGAGGTCGAGGGGTTTGGAAACGCCCGGTTCCGCAACGGCCACGCGCACCGCCACCAGCGGATCGCGATGATTCCAGTCGATCACTCTGCATTCGAAGCGATTGATCGAGGGGCCGGTGAAAGGTTTGCTGGACATCCGGATTTCTTCGGGCCGGATCCAGATGTGCGACGTGGAGGAATGCGTGGCGCCGGCGTGCACTTCCACGCCATGCACGGTGCACATGTGCCCGCTCACCGTTGCCACCGGCAGCACGTTCATCATACCGAGAAAACGGGCGACATCAGGGTCTGAAGGATTGTGAAACGTTTCCTCCACCGATGCTATCTGGCGTATCCGGCTGTTCAGCATCACGCCTATCCTGTCGCCTACGGCCATTGCTTCTTCGGGGTCGTGGGTCACGTGGAAGATGGCAGTGCCGAGTTCGCGGTTGATCCGCTTGAGCTCTTTCTGCAGCCGGGCGCGGCTGCCGGTGTCGAGCGCCGACAGCGGTTCGTCGAGGAGCAGCAGCCTTGGCTGGATGGCCAGTGCCCGTGCAAGCGCCACGCGCTGCTGCTCGCCGCCGGAGAGCGTTGCCGGCAGGCGGCCCATGAGGTGCTCGATTTCAAGCATTTGGGCGAGCGCGGCCGGGCGGTTTGTCTCGGCGTAGCGAGTTGCGCCGTTTGCGCGAAGACCGTATGCGATGTTCTGCGCTGCCGTCAGGTGCGGAAACAGAGCGTAGTCCTGGTAAACAACCGCAAATCTCCTGGTTTCAGGCTGGTGAAAGGTGATATCCTGATCGCACCATAGAATCCGGCCGGCGCTTGGGCGGATGAGGCCTGCAATGATCTCGATCAAAACAGTCTTGCCCACGCCCGATGGCCCCAAGAGAACGAAATACTCGCTGTCTTCGAGCTTCAGCGAGATATCTGCCATATCGAGCGAGCCGAGGCGCTTGGATATGCCGCATAGTTCAAGCATTCGGTGATTCCTCAGATTTGGGCCGAGACAGCGCCCGCAGCACTACGAACAGTGCAACGCAGATGAGGATAAGGAGCACGGCCACCGATCTCGCGGCAACCAGGCCGAAATCGTTGAACCGCTGAAACACCATGACCGGCGTGACCATCGGATGGTAAGCGATGATGACGACGGCGCCGAACTCGCTGATGCCGCGTGCCCACATGAGGATCATTCCGGAAACGATCCCGCGCCAGGCAAGCGGCAACGAAACGGTGAAGAAAACGCGTGCGGGCGACGCGCCAAGCGTTCTTGCGGCCTTTTCGAGCCGCGGCGGAACTGCGACAAATGCCTCTCGAGCGCTATTAACCAGCAGCGGCAGCGACACAAACGCCATCGCCACCGAGATACCCGTTACCGTGCCGGCCAGCGTGTGGCCGAAGAGCCGGCCGATCAACGACCGCCGCCCGATTACGGTGAGCAGGGCGATGCCCGCGGCCGAGTGCGGCACTACGATCGGCAGGTCGATGACGGCCAGCAGCAGCGTGCGGCCGATGAATCTCTTGCGCGCCAGCAGATACGCCAGCGGAATTCCTGCGATTGCAGAGAAAGCCGTTGCAAGGAACGCTGCATACACGGTGAGTGCGATGGACCTCAGCACCTCGGCGTCAACGGCGGCGTCATGCAAATCGCCCACCGGCGTGGCCAGCGTGATGCGGATCAGCGGCGCCAATACCAGCAGCAGCACCAGCGAGCCGAGGAGCGCGAAAGCCAGCTCAAACCAGTGCCGGCGCCCGAGCACGCCGAGCGAAGCTTTGGTCGTCATTGTCTCGCCTCCGCGACGGTCGGCTCGGCCCTTGCACAGAACGGCTTGATGCGTTTGGGCAGGAGGTCGAACCCGTCGGCCAGAGCCGGGCCCGACCAAGGCTGTCCGTGCTTCTCTATAATGGCCCGGCCACGCGGCGAGAGCAACAGGGCAACCCATTCTTCGGCTGCTTTGCGATTCGGCGCGTTACGCGGAATCGTAACCGAATAAACCATGCTCTCGCCTTTGAGCGTCATCATCGTGCCGGGATCTTTGCCCGTTACGCTCACCGATACCGTGCTGTACAGGGAAGCGAGATCAGAGCGTTTGAGGTTTACCCGGTCCGGCAGCAGAATCATTAAAAGACCGTGTTGCTTGGCAACCGAGCGATAAATGAAAAGGTAATCGATCTCGGCCGATTCCAGCAGGGCGAGGAGGTCTGTTTCCTTTGGCCTGACGTACTTTTCGCTTTTCGTGATGAGCTTCGCGGCAAGCCCCGGGGCCTGATAGTGCTTCTCGGCCAGTTGGAAGGTCATCAGCGTGCGGTATCCGCATGGGTCGCGGTGCGGATCGGCCCGGCCCACGGCAACGGAATCCTCGAGGAGAGCTTCACGCCAATTGGCAGCCGATATGGTGTTGGCCATCGCTGAGCCGGCGGTGTATGCGATCACCATTTCGTTGCAGGCGAACTGTATGTTGAATTCGGCATGGTCGGGCATTAGAAGCTCCGCCACAACGCCGTAATCGGCCGAAGCCAGCACATCGCAGGGCCTTCCAAGGTCGCAAATCTTGCGGGCGCTGTCGCGGCTCCCGGCAGCCTCCGCCTCCACCGTGATCCCCGGATGCTCTTTCATAAAGAGCTCGGAAATCTCGCGCAGAGGAACCGACAGACTGCCCGCGTGGAAGATCGTGAGGACGTTGCCTTGTGAGTCGCTCTCGCGGCCGCAGCCAGGCGCCGCAGGCACAAGGCCGGCTATCGCGGCCATAGCCATGAACAGGAAGCATTTTCCTGTGGCTGAGCGCGTCATAGCGTTATCCTCTCAGGATGCGCGTAGATGTTTGCGGTGCCGCGCCTGACAAACCCGCACAGAGTGATGTTCCATCGCGTTGCGGCCTCAACGGCCAGTGATGACGGAGCCGACACGGCGGCGATCAACTCGATTCCGGCGCGTGCGGCCTTGCTAACCATCTCGAAGCTGACCCTGCCCGACAGGGCCACGCCGCAGCCGCTGGTGGGCCGGCCGGAGAGCAGCGCCTTGCCGATCGCCTTGTCGAGGGCGCAATGGCGGCCGATGTCTTCACCGAAGGCAACAACCTGCCCTTGGCCGGTGAAGATGGCGGCCGCGTGAGCGCCGCCCGTTGCCTTGAAAACGCGCTGAAGCGACGGCAGGTTTCCCACGGCTGCAAAGAGAGCTTCCGGCGTCATATCAAACGTGCGGCGGCAGGGGGCCGTGCCGTAAAGCACACGTTTCAGATTGCGCGTTCCGCACAGCCCGCAAGAGCTTGACAGAACCATGTTTCGCTGCTTCACTGCCTGAGGCGGATCCTTCAGGTGAACGTCGACGGAGCCCGACGAGGCGGCATCGATTGATTCGATTGCATCGGCGGAATCGATCATGCCTTCAGCGTAAAGGAATCCTACGGCCAGAGCCTCAACGTCTACCGGCGTGCACAGCAGCGTGAAATTCTCGATGTATTCCACAACGATAGTCACGATCTGTTCGGTTACCACCTGGTCGCTCACCGGTGCGGCAGGCTCGCAATTCTGGATGCGAATGATGCGAACGGGCTGGATCGCAGGATCAATATCCGAAACGGTCATAGGTTCTACTCCATGATGCAGATGCAAGCCGGGCACCCCTCTGATCTCAGCGAGATGGCTGCACGCTGTGGGTATCGAGCCCGTGCAGCATGTACACGGCGTGCTCGAAAGTCTTCAAAATCTCGTCGAGGTATTCCTCAACCGCACGCACGCTGCCGGGCAGTGTATAGAGCTGGGTTTTACCGGCGATTCCGGCCACGCTGCGGCTGAGACGCGCCGCCGGATGCTCGGCACCGTATTTCGTCCGAATACCTTCCATTATTCCGGGGATCATCCTGTTGCAGAGAGGCGCCGCCGTTTCGGGCGCGATATCGCGCGGGCCGATGCCGGTGCTTCCCAGCGTGAAGATTGCATCAACGCCGCTGCTGATCGCGCTTTCCAGGGTTGTTGCGAGGCGGCCGGCGTCGTCGGGCAGCAGGGCGCTCTCGATCTGCACGTGCCAGCGTTTGCCGGCAAAGAATGCACCGAGGAGTTCCATCGCCCGCGGCCCCGAGCGATCCTCGTATTCACCCGCAGACGCGCGATCACTCAGCGTCACAAGCAGAATCCTCAGCGTTCTCGGGATGAAGTCCACGTTGTCGCCGGGCCGGATGCTTCCGCCGCGGATCACGCGGCAGAATATGCCTTCTTTGGGCATCACGCATTTGCCCACCTCGCGAAAGATTGCGCAGCCGTCGCCGTGGCACTGCTTCCCTATCTGTGTCACTTCGAGAGCCGTGTTGCCGATTTCAAACTGATCCAGGATAGCCGCGTGGCTCAGATCGATGCCAGCGAGGGTGATATTCTCAGCGAACATCCCCGGGCCGACCGCCTTGCCCGTGGCTGCGGCAAATGCATCGATGCTCTCCTGGCCCAGCAGGCTCACCTGCCGGTGCCAAAGGCCGGCGTGGGCGTCGCCGCTAACTCCGCGATTGTCAAGCTTGATCGCCGCCACCGGGCGCTTCATCTCGCCCTTTTCCTCGGAAATATTTACTGATATCACACGGCTGGTTTCAGATGGCATCTTGTTTTTCTTTCTCAACGAGAACGATCTCGCCAATCTTCATATGCTTGTCGACGGCTTTGCACATATCATACACGGTGAGCAGGGCGACGCTGACGGCAGTGAGGGCTTCCATCTCGGCACCTGTTTGGCCGATGCAGCGCACCTCGCTTTCGGCGGTGATTCGATCGTCGGCAACGCTCAACCTCACGTCGATCCTGTTGAGCAGAAGCGGGTGGCACAGCGGAATGAGCTCGGCGGTTCGCTTGGCGGCCTGGATGCCGGCGATCTGCGCCACCGTGAGCACGTCGCCCTTCTTGATCTGATTCTGGCGGACAAGCGCGATGGCATCGGCCGACAATGCAATCATCCCGGCCGCGCGTGCACGCCGCCTCTGATCGGGCTTCAGGCCCACATCCACCATTCGTGCCCGGCCTTCGTCATCTGTGTGAGACAACGCACCCATTTTCATCCTCCGATGCCAAACATCCAGTTGTGTGTGCAGGGCCCGCCTGCTTGCGGCTTGGCGGCCACAGCTTGCCGCAGTGCTCCCAGGGCCCCGAGTTTTCGCACGCCAAACTGCATATCCGAGAAAAGGCAGGGGCGTATCTGGCCGTTGCTGGTCAGGCGCAGCCGATTGCAGCGCGGGCAATTGCCCCCGCTGCTGCCTTCTATCAAAGAGAACCTGCCGGCCTGGAAGTTCATCTGGCGAATCATTCGCACCTCAAGGCCGCGACTCCGGCCGAACTCCTTCACCGACTCGGCATCGCCCGCGCAATCGGAATCCGAGACAACGCAGTTGAGCTTGATCGGATGCAACCCGGCCGCCTGCGCCGCGTCAAGGCCATCGAGCACGTGCTGAATGTTGCCGCCGCGGGTCAGCTCGCAATATCGTTGCGGGTCCGTGGAGTCGAGGCTGATATTCACCCGCTGCAGCCCGGCCGCGGCCAACGCGCGAGCGTGCTGTGCCAGCAGCGTTCCGTTTGTGGTCATTGCGAGGTCGTTGATTCCCTCGATGCCGGCCAGTGCACGCACGAGATCGACGATATCGCGGCGGACCAGCGGCTCTCCTCCGGTGAGGCGCACTTTCATCACGCCCATATCAACGGCAATTCGGGTTACTTCCACGATCTCTTCGAAGGAAAAGATGTCTTCAGCCGGCAACAGCTTCACGCCCTCGGCGGGCATGCAATAGCGGCACCGCAGGTTGCAGCGGTCGGTTACCGATATTCGCAGATACGTAATCTTCCGGCCAAACCGGTCAGTCATTGCACACCGCCTGGAGCAGGAGGATTTTGCCCGCTCGCCTGCCTGCCATCGAATGAATTTGCCCACAACGGCCTCGTGAGAATCAGTTTTACAACATCTCCGGCGCAAACGGATGCTATCCCCTGCGGGACGACGAAAAAGCCGTCGCAACCCAACAGTGCCCGCAGGTCTGCCGACCCATGAGACTTGGCCGGGATCACCTTGCCTTTTTGCGAAAGCCTGCACGGGATGTATTCGGTCCGCTCGGCGCGGCGGCGCTGGTAGTCTGCTGCAAGCGGCATCTCGAACGAACGGCTCTCGGGCTCGCCTCCGGTCAGCAGCCTCACCGCACGCAAGACGAGCAGATGAAACATCAGGTAAACGGAAACGGGGTTGCCTGGCAGCCCGAATACTGCCTTGCCGTCGCCGGCTGCGAAGGTTGCCGGCTTGCCGGGTTTCACCGCCACACCGCTGAAATGCGGCCGCAGGCCGGCATCGGCCAATGCCTGGCATACGTAATCGAAATCGCCGACCGACACGCCGCCGGTGAGCAGAACAATATCCGATGCGTCGAGCGCATCGCGAATTGCCGCCGCAGTTGCCGCACGTTCATCCGGCACGATCCACTCGCCTGCCACGTCCAGCGAGTATGCCTGGCACAGGGCGGCGAGCATCGGGCCATTGGAATTCATGATTCTGCCGGGGCGCAATTGGTCGGGCGAGTCTACAATTTCCGCGCCCGTTGCAAGAATGCACACGCGGGGCCTGGCGGCCACCTCCACTTCGCATATCCCGCACGCGATGAGGTTGCCGATCTCGACAGGCCCCAGCACCGCGGGAGCACGCATGATCACGTCGCCCGTGCGCACGTCCTCACCCTGTACGCATATGTTTGAAGCGCTGCCATGCCTGAGCACCTGAACCGTATCGCCGTTTGCCGACGTATCTTCCACCATTATCACCTTGCCGGCTCCGTCGGGCACGGGAGCGCCGGTCATGACCTTGATGGTAGTGCCAGGCTCGAGCTTGCATGATGGAACGCAGCCGGCCGGTACCGTTTCCAGCAAACGGTAACTGCCACGCTCATCGCCCGCGAGCACGGCGTATCCGTCCATAGCCGACTTGTTGAACGGGGGAAGATCGAGCCGAGACGCCTGGTCGACGACTAGCGTGCGGCCGAGCGAGTCGCGGACCGGCACGGTTTGCGCGGGCAGCCGCGTTGCGCCGACCGCGTGATCGATCATCAGGAGCGCCTCGGAAAGCGGAATCGTCTGGTGCATTTCGGGCATTGCTCTTTTCTCTGTCGCAGCAGCTACTTGGTGTCTGCTGACGTTTTGTAAAGGTCCGACAGCCGCCGGTCGGCATAGGCGGCCACGTCGCTGTTGAGCGTTTGGAAGAGGCTGAGCATGTGCCTGCCATGCTCGGACAGCACCGAGGAACCGCCGCCGGCGCCCCCCGTGTGGCGGATGACGAGTTTCCTGCCCAGTTGCCCCTCGGCGCTGCGGATCAGGTTCCACGCGTATCGGTAGCTCAGGCCCGCCTCGCCGGCGGCACCGCCGAGGGTGCCCATAATGTCCACGCTCTCCAGCAGCCGTGCAAGGCCGTTTCCGAAAACGCGCACCCCTGCTGTTTCCAGCCACACTTTCGTGCGCACCTCCGGCCGCGTGCCGGCCAGGCGGCTCTGCTGGCCGGCCAGCAGATCGCACACGGCCTCGCAAAGATGCTCGTCGTGCAGCAACCGTTCGAGCGTGCTGCGCCATTCCGAGCGCGCCACACCTGCGCAAACGTGCAGATGAGCGGCGTGCCGCAGGGCAGCGGCATCCTTGCGAAAACGAGTTCGCTTCGGGTTGCCGTCTATAAACACAATGATGTCCGCCTTCGCCGACAGCACCCATGCGTTCGACTCGACGACGATGTGGTCGGCAGTTTTCGACGAGGCCCGCACGAACTCAGCGAGGGCGGCCGTTGTGGGAAAGAAATTGGCCGGCTTGCCGGCCTTGGGCACGCCATGCCCGCACTTGGCGTAGATGCTGTTTGGCAGCAGGGCGCACAGCTTCTGGGCAAGGGTTGTTTTGCCCACACCGCGCCCGGCGCCGCATATAGCCCACACATTACTCATTTGAAGCACCCCAGCTCGCATTGCCTGATTTTCACATTCAATGCGTACAGCAATCTGCCCATCTTCGCGGTGGATATCCCGAGCTTACGGGCGGCCGCGTGCGCCACGGCGCACCTGATCCACCCGCCCGACCAGATCGTATTGATGGTGCACTCACGCCGCTCGGCGGATGCTGCCACGCGAATGCCATCGCCGCCCGATTCACTTGCGCCGGCGGCAAGCCCCTCGTCGAGGAGGAATTGATCCACGATTTCCGCAACCGATGCGTCGGTCGAGATCGACACCTTCATTCGGAGTTGCGATTTGCCCGCCATCCGTTCAGATCCTCCGGGGTATTGACATTGAGGAACGCCGCATCGTTGTCAAAATGGACGGCCCGTGCTCCGAGGCGCCGCCAAATGCGGCCGACGGCGCGTTCGCCGCGGTCGAGGGCTTGCGAGATCTCGGGCAGCAGCGCGTTATGCACAACCGAGCATAACGGATGATCAAAAAAAACGCCGGTCTGGGCGTAAACCACACGATCCGCCGCGGGGTCAAAAGCATCGCACAATGCGCGCAGCTCGCGCGCGCCGATCCCGGGCAGATCGCACGGGAGAAAACAGCACGCGTCGCAGCGGCCCGCCAGATGCTGCATAGCGGCCTCGATGCCACCCAATGGCCCCATCCCGGGCCGCAGGTCCGGGATGATCTGCCGACCGTACGGCAGATAGGGGCCATGGTCGCAAGTTACGATTACAACCTCTTCGATGCCTGCAAGCGAGAACTGCCGGATCAGCCGCTGCACGATTGGAACGCCGGGTGCAACTTCGATCATGCCTTTCGCAAAGCCCCCCATGCGGCGAGCTTTTCCGCCGGCGAGTATGGCGGCTATGATCCGGCAGCTTGGTTGCCCTTGACTCATGCGGAACCGTATTGCTGCAGCATCTCGCGGCACACGGACTTCATGCCGATGCCGGAGGGGCACACTTCATCGCAGCGCCCGCACAGGTAGCAGGTAACGTGGCCCCACTTCGATACGTCGGCGGCCAGCCTGTGATGGATGCGGCGGCGGGTGCGCACTTCCTGTTTGCCCATCGGATTGTGCCCGCTCGCCTCGCGCATGAAGCCATCGAGCTGGCACGAGTCCCACAGGCGCCAGCGTTCAACTTCGCCGTCGGCTCCCTCGCGATCGAACATGTCAAAGCACGTGCAACTGGGGCAGGCAAGGTTGCATGACGTGCACGCGATGCAGCGGTCCGACACCTTCTGCCAGAATTCATCGGGTACTTTGTTTTTCAGCAGCAGTGCCGACGCCGCCTGAATCATCTCGAAATCTTCATTGGGCAGCGCATTCGATTCCTTCTCTAGATCGGCCAGGGAAGCCGCGGGAGTTTCGGTTCCGCCGTGAATCTTATCCAGTTGCGCATTGCCGGCATCGGTGTAGGCTGCGAGCAGGTACTTGTCGCCGTCGCAGATCAGCTCCAGATCGCATTTGCCGCCCGCGATCTTGAGGGATTGGCCGTCGGCACCGCAGCGGCCCGACACGCACATAACCACGGAGTCTTGCCGCCTGCGCAAGTACACGCTGTCGGGGAAGCCGGTAGCGAAGAACCGGTCGATGAATTCGAGGCAGTCGGCGTCTTGCGCAGTGAGGCCCACAACAAACACCGGCCTGGCCAGCGGCGATGGTGTTGCCAGCCGGTCGGAGCTGGCGGTGAGCACCACCTCCATCTGCGGAAAGAACACGCTGGTGATCTTGTTTGGCACGGGCCCCCCGGCAAGCGTGAGGGGGCCGTCGGCGGGTGCGCCCAATGCGCGCGTGCCATCGCGGCGGCGCACCGGCACGCACACGTCGTAGTGCGATTCGAGCGACTTGAAGAACGAATCGAGTTCCTGAACGCTATATGCTTTCACGAGCTTCTCCTTATTCTTGCGGCGCAGACCTTGTACTCGGGTATCTTCGCGACCGGGTCCAGGGCGTTGATGGTGAGGAGGTTCGCAGGAGCCTCGTCGAAGTGGAAAGGCATGAACAGCACGCCCTTCTTCGCAACGTCGGTAACACGCGCCATGCACTGAAGCTCGCCTCGCCGCGTGCCCACGTGAATCTGCTCGCGGTCGCGTATGCCCAGCTCTTTGGCGTCTTCCGGGCTGATCTCGACGTATGGGAACCGCTCCTCGCGGTTGAGCGTGCGCGAGCGGCGGGTCATCGTGCCCGTGTGGAAATGGAAATAGCATCGGCCGGTGGAGAGAACGAATGGGTATTCGCTGTCGGGCAGCTCGGCCGACGGCTTGTATTCGGCGGGGGAGAAGAGCCCAAGGCCGCGGCTGAATTTGCCGATATGCAGGATCGGCGTGCCCGGGTCGTCTTTCGTGCGGCACGGCCACTGCAGGCCCACCTCGTCGACCCGCTCGAACGTAATTCCGCCGTAAATGGGCGTAACCGACGCAATCTCTTCCATTATCTCGCTTGCAGAGCCATACTGCATTCCGCTGTATCCGGCTCGTTTTGCGAGATCACAGAAAATCTCCCAGTCTGCGCGGCTTTGCCCTACCGGCTCGATAGCCTTGCGCACGCGCTGGACGCGCCGCTCGGTGGAGGTGAATGTTCCGTCTTTCTCCGCGAATGAGGCCGCCGGCAGCACCACGTGTGCAAACTCGCTGGTAGGCGTGGGGAAGATATCTTGCACCACGAGGAACTCGAGGTTTTCGAGCGCCTTGCGCACGTGGTTCTGGTCGGGGTCGGACATCATCGGGTTTTCGCCGGCGACGTATAGTGCTTTGAGCTTGCCATCGGCTGCGGCGTTGATGGCGGTGGTGATGGTGAGGCCAACGTTGCCGGGGAGGTTTTCAACGCCCCAAGCTTTCTCGAATTTCGCACGTGCGGCGGCATCGGTCACGCTCTGGTATCCGGTGTAGACATTGGCAAGCGCGCCCACGTCGCACGCACCCTGCACGTTGTTCTGGCCGCGGAGCGGGTTTACGCCCGTGCCCGGCCGGCCAAGATTGCCGGTGAGCATCACGAGGTTGGCGCAGCTCTTCACGTTGTCCACCCCGTGCGTGTGCTGAGTGATGCCCATTGAATAAATGATCATCGCCTTGTGCGCCCCGGCAAACATCCTCGCGGTGTCGATGATCTCCTGCGCCGTGATGCCGCAGATCTCGGCGGCTTTCTCGGGCGGATAGCCCGCTACAACCTTCTTCAGCTCCTCGTAGTTCTCCGTGCGGGTCGCCACGAATTCCTTGTCTTCCAGGCCTTCGGCTATTATTACGTTCATGATACCGTTGAGGAAGGCCACATCGGTTCCGTTCTTCCACCGGATGTGAAGGTCGGCGAAGGCCGCCAGCCGGATCTTGCGGTTATCGGCTACGATAAGCTTGGCGCCGTTCTCTATCACGTTGCGTATGATACGCGAGCCGATCAGCGGATGCTGCTCGGTTGTGTTCGAGCCGGTCACGAGGATGCAATCGGCTTCTTCAACGCAGGAGATGGAATTGGTCATGGCGCCGGAGCCGAACGTGCCGGCGAGCCCCACAACGGTGGACGAATGGCACAGCCTCGCGCAATGATCGATGTTGTTGGTTTTGAAAACCGCACGGGCGAGCTTCATCATCAGGTAGTTTTCTTCGTTGGTCATCTTCGCAGATGCAAAGAACGCGGCGGCATCGTTGCCGTGCTCGGCCTGGATGCTGCCCAGCTTGCTTACGATCAGGTCAAGGGCTTCGTCCCACGAGGCCGGCTCCAGCTTGCCGTTCTTGCGGATCAGTGGCTGGGTGAGCCGGTCGGGATGGTTCACGAAGTGGAAGGCATTCCATCCCTTGACGCACATACGCCCGGCGGCTACGGGATGCTCGCGGCTCGGCTCGACGCCGGCAAGGCGGCCATCGTCGGCAACGACCAGATAGAAGCAGCAACCGGTGCCGCAATACGGACAGGTAGTAAGAACTGTTTTCATAATGCTCCCTTGAGACTCGCAACCTGGTCGAGCGTGAACACCGGCCCATCGGTGCAGCAGTAGAGGTGGTCGATCGTGCAATGACCGCACTTGCCCACCCCGCACTTCATGTAGCGTTCGAGCGATACAACGATGTTCTGGTCGACAATGTTTTTCCTTTTCAGTTCCATGATAACGAACCGGTACATGATCGGCGGGCCGACGATCACCGCAGTGGTTCGGTCCGGATCGATATGCAGAGGCGGGATCAGCGTGGTAATCAGGCCGATGTTGCCGTCCCAGCACGCGCCGACGGGCACGTTATCTACCGTAACCTTGCACGTTAGCTGCTTCGATTGCTGCCACGCGGCCAATTCGTTCTTGTAGAGCATGTCGTCGGGCGACTTTGCCCCGTACAGGATGTTGACCTGGCCGAAGTCTTCGCGGCGATCTTCAACATACTGAATGAGCGCCCGCATCGGTGCCAGGCCGCAGCCGCCCGAGATCAGCAGCAGGTCGCGGCCTTTCATCGCGGCGGTATCGAACGCCGTGCCAAACGGCCCGCGCAGGCCGATGGCGGATCCCGGCTGCAGGCCGTGCATTGCGCCCGTCAGCGCGCCCGCATTGCGCACGCCAAGCTCCAGGTAGCTGCCCCGTGTGGGAGACGACGAGACGGAGATAGGCGCCTCGCCCACGCCCATCAGCGACACCTGCACAAACTGGCCGGGCCGTTGACCGAATGGCTTGCCGTCATTGCGAGTGATGCGAAACAGCTTTTCGGCCGGCGTCAGGGGCTCTATTGATTGCACCTGGCAAGCTATCGGAAGATACAATTCATCGGAACCGTGACAGCCACACTTTCCCGACGTTTGAGGAGTAATCGAAGCGTCCATATCAACCCTTTCTGTTCCACGGTGCGCCTCAAACTCGCCAGCAGGGCGCACCAATCACACTTCCAGCATGGATTCAGGGCCGTCGGGGGCAAGCGGCGGCGCCTGCCCGCTACGGTTCTGCTCTACGGCACCTACCGATTCGTTGTCGCCGGTGCATTGCTCTGCGCGTTAGACGCGGCCGGTGCGCTTTGCCTTACGTGGGCAAAGAAGTACACCACACCCACGAATATCGCTCCGCCCACTATGTTGCCGGCTGTGACGGTGATCAGGTTATTAGCCCACATGCTCCCCCAGTTCAGGCCGACCAACTGCTCCGTAGTCTTGCCGGAGGCCGTAACAGCGGCCGGGAAACTCTTCGCGAAGATGCCCGCCGGAATGAAGTACATGTTTGCTATGCTGTGCTCGAAGCCGGATGCGACGAACGCCATTATCGGAAAGAAAATGCCGAGCACCTTGCCGGCGATATCCTTGGCGGAAATGGCCATCATTACTGCGAGGCAAACCAGCATGTTGCAGGCGACCGCCCGGAAGAAAAATGCAACGTTCGGGTTCAGGTGGCCAATGGGGGCGGATGAAACTTTTCCGGCCGCGATGTTGATCGCCGTTCCGCCCACCGGGCCGCTGAGCAAGCCCGAACCGGCCGCTATGATGCAGGCGAGGAAAACCGAACCGACGAAGTTGCCGGCATACACCACCGCCCAGTTCCTGAAGAGGCCGCCAAAACTGATCCGCCCGTGGCATAGGGCCACCGTCATCAGGTTGTTGCCCGTGAACAGTTCGGCTCCCGGTATGACCACGAGCATCAGGCCAACGCTGAATACTGCGCCCACAAGAAGCTTTTGAATGCCATACGCTTGCTTCGCATACTCACCCGTGGCCACGGTTGTAGCCAGATGTGCGCCGAACCCGATATAGATGCCCGCCAGGATCGCCAGCAGAAACATCTTGCCTATCGGAAGGCAGGCCTTCTTCTCGCCCACGGTAACGAATGTTTGGGCAAGCTCCACGGGACTCAAAAAATTCTGCTCCGCCATTGCAAACTCCTTGTCCTGTTTCTTAACCAAAGTGCAAAAATTCCTGATGCTTTTGCACAACCATTGCGGCACAAGCACTCGCACACGCAGGCGCCTGCGCCGTTAGTGAACCAGATTTGGCCCTGTCAACCTGCCTTCTCAGCCTGCTGCCTGTTGGCTGTTTCGGCTTTCAGCGGCAAACACACGGTGAACGTGGAGCCTTGCCCAAGCGTGCTGCTCACCTGCACGTGCCCGCCGTGCGCCTCCACGATCTTCTTCACAAATGAAAGCCCAAGGCCTGTTCCGGTGGTCTTGGGGTGTTCAGGCGTACGCACGCGGTAAAATTCGTCGAAAACGAACGGCAAACTGCCCTCGGGAATTCCTCTTCCGTTATCGCAGACTTCCACGACCATCTGCCCATTGTCCGTCTTGACAACGACATCCGCCTTGCCCTGCGGGTTATTGTATTTCACGGCGTTATCCAGCAGATTCAGAAATGCGTGCAGCAGGGCCTCCCTGTCGCCTTCCAGCCGCTCAATCGCACCCGGCACAACTACACTCACCGCCACTTGCTGCTCTTGTGCACTAGACGCCAAGAGCTCGACAGCCTCATTCAACAGCAGCTCAATATCGATCGGCTCCATCCTGTCCAGCAACGTATTGCCTTGCAGCCGCGACATGCTAAGCCACTCCTTGACCAGGGCCAGCAGCCATTCGGTCTTGGTGCGCATCTTCAGCAGGATTTCCCGCTGACGACTGTTGATGTCGCCCGCCAAGCCTTCAAGCAGCACCTCGATATACTGATCCACAACTACCAGCGGCGCGCGCATCTCGTGCGACACCAGCGTCACAAAGTTCTCTTTAATCTGCTCTTTCTCGGCTTGCAGTTGGCGATTCCTCATGTATAAAGACCGCTTTTCCCAATTGCGCCAAGCCACCACCCTCAATTCCGCAGGAGTAAATGGCTTGGGCAGAAAGTCATACGCTCCATGCTTCATTGCCTCTACCGCCGAGTCGACCGTGGCATATCCGGTAACAACCACCGTGGCCACGCTCGGATCCTGCTCGACAATTCTGGAAAGCACTTCCATTCCGTTCATGCCCGGCATCTTGAGATCGATGAAAACGATATCCGGAGTGATTTTATGGAAAAGCTCGAGGCCTGTTATTCCGTCTGATACTGCGGCCACTTGCCATCCGGCCTTTTCGAGCACTTGCCGGCACGAATCCCGCATGTACTCTTCATCATCTATGACCAGCACCAGTTTCCGCTCAACCCTCTTCATCACTACCCGCCTTCGTCTGCCTGTCGCACAAACTGAATATGATAGCACATGAGCAAAAAGCATGCCAAAGAATTCGTCGCCAGGTTTGGCCTCCCGATACCCGCCCGGTTCGCCCGCTGCACCGCCGCCTGAGGCCCCAACAGCGCTGGATGCCTTATGCCCGCCACAACCGGTGCCCGCATACTGGGCAACGCCCCAAGTGGGGAGTGTTTCCCCACGTGCGGGGAAAAACGCCCCTTTCGCCCGGAAAACCGCCCACCGCCCCCGGCCGAAAAGCAGAACTCATCGGGATAGCGGATGACGCACAATCTCCGCAGAACAGCACCGAATTCCCGAATTCCCGGCACCGAATCTTCCTCTTGACAACCAGTTGTGCCCGTGTCATAACATTCAACCCATTGCCGCTACGGACATATGACTGTGAAGAATAAGTCGAAAGAAGAGACAGTTTGAACTGACGCTGGATTACCTAGCCGAGAACCCTGAGAGCCTGCCGGCTTGCACGTGAAGTGACCGTCTGCCGGGGGATCCTTCACCTCGCGGGCAGCCCGGGCGACAGTGCGCCCGCAGCGAGCCGCCGCACCGCCGCTTCCCCCTCCGATAACGCCTACCCGTTGATTTTGAACTGCCGATCTGGTAACCTGAGGGCTTAGAGCAATAACTGTGCCGAACAGTATTGGGACTCAGAACTGAACGCAGCCAATGGTTCGCACCTTAACTTCAGGCCATCGGGCTTGTGCCGGTGGCCGGAACGATCCGAAGGAGTTTTTGTGATGACAATGCCGGGCATCAACTTCCGCTTATTCGATCCGCAGACGGACCTGGAAACGATCGTGCGATTCTACAACGACGTCTTCGCGCCGCTGCGGCCGTTCTATTCGTGGCCGGTGAGCGTGGAGCGGTTTCGCGACAAGGTGCTTGGCTGCTGGGAATACAAGCGCGAGGGATTCTGTCTGGCGGAGCAGGGCGGGCGGCTGGCGGGCTTTGTGCTCGCGAGCTGCCGCACGCAGTCGCTGGCGCCGGATGACAACCCCCGCCAGGCGGCCCACATCGCGGCGATCGGGGTGGACCCGGCGTTCCGCCGCCGTGGGATCGGCCGGGCGCTGTGCGAGCGCGCGGAGGAATTCGCCCGCGGCCTGGGCGCGCCGATGATCACGCCCACGTGCAATCCGATGGCGCCGATGGCGTTTTTCATCGCGCCGCAGGAGGACTGGCGCGAGGCGCACGCATTCTTTAACGCCATCGGGTACGACCAGAGCGACGGCAACCGCAATTTCGTGCAGTCGCTGGAGAACTTCCGGCTGGGCGACGCGGTGCAGGCCCGGATCCGCGAGCTCGAATCCCAAGGCTACGAATGCCGCACGTGCGAGCCGCGGGATTTCAGGTCGTTCATCGAACTGCTCGGCTGCAACCCCTGGCCGTTCTGGGTGCTCGGCACGGAATCGAAAATCGGCACGTGGACGCGCACGCGGCCCTTCATCGAGACCTGCTTCATGGATTGCTCGACCGACGAGACGTTCGGCCCCGACGAGATCGGCGTGGCGGTGAAGGACGGCCGCGTGCTGTCGTTTTGCATTCAGACGCTGGGCCGCGACAAGCGCTGGGCGTATGCCGGGCCGGTGCTCACCCATCCCGACGCCCGCTGCCTGGGGCTGGGCTGGGTGGCCGTGCAGCTTTCGCTGAAACGCGCCGCCGAGAAGGGCGCGATCCTCGCCGACGTCTGGACCGGCGCCGATGCCCAGCACACCCATTTCTACTGCAAGTGCGGCTACCGCCCGATGCTGCGATGGCTGCGGTTCGAGAAGAAGCTGCGGAAGGAAGGATGAGGACGGGAAGCAGGCAGGTGGGACGAGCATGAGGCGGCGTAGGCTGCAAGCCGAAACTTCGGATTATCTACTCCACTGCCGAGCCTTGCCGTCAAGAGGAATGCCACGCGGACTTCGCGGGTGGCGTGAGACGGAAATAGGTGATTGTGGGGTTGTTGAAGAAGCCGGGTGTTCATCATTGCGACCATCGGCAGTCTCGAAAACTGAGACTGGGTGCCGCCCCGCCACACCGGTTCACGCGGCGGAATGCCAGATAGAGGGTTTTTCAACAGCCTCACTGTCCCCTCACTGTCCCTAGTTTCTAGTTTCTTGGTTCTGCTGAGGGTGGCGGAATGCTTGTGGGCAGGAAGGCGGCACGAGATGCAGTGCTAGTGCTCCGGTCTGGGCTAGGTACCCGATCATTCATCACTCATTCCACCAGTCGAAGAAGGTATGCGTGACCATTGCGCCGGCGGTGCGAACGAGCATGGCTTCATCGTAGGATTTCGGTGCTCTGCCCAGAACATTCCAGACAATCCACTTGCCGACAGCATCGCTGGCAAGGAAGCGCGGCTCGTGTCCCGCTGCTGCAAGACGATCGTATTCCCTCTCATATAGCCCTCTGCAGTCCTCAAACGCTCGGATGCCGCCTGGATTCCAATTCTCAAGGGATTCCGCCACGATCTCCATCAGCTTCTCCTCTCGGGCGTCTCCAATGCGAAGGTCGTTCAGACGGGATGCGGCCATGAAGACGGCAGCAGTGGTTACGATGAAGTCCCAGTGCTCATCATTGGCTTCTTTGAGGAACGGGAACTTCTCCAGAAGAGGCATGAACATGCTAGTCGCGCTGATACGAGCTACGGGAACAAGATTCTCAGCCTGCTTGGTCAGGGGATCCTCCTTTGGTCTAAAGAACCGGCCGAAGATACTCATATGTTTACCCCTTTGGCTTCAGAGGATGAAGAGACCGACACACTGAGCACATTGCTCGCCGTGCGGCGCGATGGCGCTCAATATGCCTGGCACCTTGAGGCCGCACCTTGAGGCCGCCGTCCGTCAGATGCGATGCTTCTTCCTCCATTGCTGATTGACTGAAAGCAAGTCGTTGAGCATGCCGCCGATCCACGCTTCCATGTAGATGAGTGGCATTCCGAGCGTATCCATGTCATGGGGTGAATCGGAGCGACACACACCGTTCGAAACCAAGAAGGTGTATGGCAATCGCTTGATGAGTTCTTCAGGGCCGCGTTCGCGCAATGTGAGATATTGGGCATATCGTTGTTGCATATTATTAGGCGTGGCCCGAAAGCACAGGGCATCGCCAGCCGCCATGGCTTCGTTGATGTAGTGCATGAATGACTTGGCGAGATCGAGACGAAAGGATTCGTTGTCGCGGTAGGATACCTCAACCGAGATCACCGTCAGAAATACGTACAGATAGAACAGTTCCTCATCGAAGTTGCGTGCATCGCGAGGAATGTGCAGCGAGGCGCGAGTCTTGGCGATCTCTGGCGGTGAGCACCAAAACAAGACCGCCTGCGATAGGCCGAGAGCCGTGGCATCAGCGGATATTTTCGACTTGTGTTTGCCGCCGATGAGCCACGAAAACAGACCCATGGGAAACCTCCTGATTCCTGATTCCGGTGAGCCACATAGCGCTCTGCCGATCAGCCACCGGCGGAGTTGGCGCGGCTGCAATTCACGGATCACCAACAGAAGGCTATCATATCAAAGGCAATCCAACAGTTCAAGCCCATTCTTCACGACTTGTTCTTCACGACTTGCATTGATTTCCGCGCATTTGCCTCGGAAAGACCATTTCTTTCCGAAATACTGCTTGCACCGTCTCTCGGAAAACGGCTTCATGTGTCACGAGCGAAGGCAATGGGCCGACGCGAAAACAAGGCACAGAAGACCAGGAGACGAAAACATGGCAAACCACAGCCCAAACCAAAGCCACAAATCGGAAACTAGGGAAACTAGTGCTGGGAAACTAGGAAACTAGTGCCAGCCACCCATATTCGGAGGCGATGGTCGCTATCGCAACCATATATTAATCCCTTTTCTGGCAGATGTCAAGCAAAAACATCGAACCGGAAGAGCGGTGGGGGGCATGGTGAATCCGTGCGCGCTGCCGGCTTATCGATTCTCAGGAAGTCATTCCGCGAAGAAGCGCATCGATGCCTTCTTGAATTCCTCGGTGGAAAACAGCACGTCGTGATCGGAAATGGCAAGCTCCCGTGCAAGGGCCGCCGCCTGCCGGCGCACGTGTTCTTTCGATGTGCTGTGCATCATCGCGAACAGGTTATACCTCCAGCCGGGGGCCGGCGGACGGCTGTAGCAGTGCGAGACCATCTCGCATTCCGCGAGGCGGCGCCCTGCTTCGTCAAGCCTTTCAGCCGGCGTGTTGAACACGCACATTCCGTTTGCCACATAGCCCAGGCGTTGGTGCCGCACCACGGCGCCGAACCGGCGAATAACACCGCTAGCGACCCACTCCCGAATCCTTTCCACTACATCGGCCGGCGTGCGGCCCCACGCCAGAGCGATGGCGTCAAACGGCCGCTCCACTACGGGCAGGCTTTCCTGCAGCAGGCGGACCAGGTGCCTGTCGTGCTCGCCGAGGATTGCCGGTGCCTGCGAGGGCACGCCCGATTGCCGCGTGTGCGCCGTGCCGGTTCCCAGTGCAAAATTCACGGCGATTCTGTAAACAGCGACAGCCGGCAGGCTGTAGATATCGGCGATGCCGGTGCGTTTGCGAATACTGGCGAGCGTGTTGTCGATTTCCTCCTTCGAGCGGGCAGTGAGGGTGAACCAGAGATTGTAGTCGTGCTCGCGGCGGTAATTGTGTGTTACACCGGGCAGTTCATTCACCAGCAGGGCAACGTCGAGCAGGCGGTCTGCGGGCACGCGCGCGGCCACGAGCGTGGAGCTGTAGCCGAGGCGCTGCGTATCGAAAACGGGGCCGATACGTCGTATGATGCCGGAATCCTGAAGCTGCTGAACGCGGGCGAGCATCTCGCTGGCGGGCAGGTTCAGTTGCCGGGCGAGTGCGGAGAACGGCTGCTCGTCGGGCGGCAGGCCGGCCTGAATGGACGACAGAATCGCGGTGTCGATGGCGTCCATTTCACTTTGCGGGTGCGGCTTGGCCTTGGGCTGGTGCACGCAGAACGGCTCTTCGGCGGGTTGGTTCTCCCAGCCGATGAGGCGTGGCAGGTGGGTTGGAGCTTTGTTTGAGCCCTGCGGGTGGTTCACGTGTCACCCCCGCCCGAGATTTCCTCGTCGGTGAGGTAGCAGGCGGGGTCGGGCGCCCAGAGGTTGCCGGTGGCGGCTTCGGCCCGCACTCGGAAGTTTCCGCCGCACGCATCGAGGAAGCGGCAGCGCGTGCAGCGTCCGGTGAGGTGCGGCCGCTTGTCTTTCAGCTTGGCCATCAGCGGGTTCGAGAGGTCGCTCCATATTTGTGAAAACGGCCGCTCGGCCACATTGCCAAACGACTCGTGCCGCCAGAACTGGTCGGCGTGCACCGAGCCGTCCCACGAGACGCAGCCGATGCCGTTGCCAGACGAGTTGCCGCCGTTCATCAGGAGCAGTTCGAGCACCTTTGGCGCGCGCGGGCTGCTTTCGCGCAACAGCCTCAGATACAGGTATGGGCCATCGGCGTGATTGTCGACCGTGAGCACCTCCACCGGTTGCCCATTGCTGTGCAGGCGGCGGGTGTGATCGATGATCGTATCGACCAGCTTCCGCGTGGTGGTGTGATCGGTGTCTTCGTTTATGAGCTTGGTGCCCCGGCCGGCGTAAACGAGATGGTAAAAGCAAACGCGCGGGATATTCTCGTTTTCGAGCAGAGAAAACATTGCGGGTATTTCGCCGGCGTTGCGCTTGTTGATGGTGAACCGCAGGCCCACCTTGATGCCGGCGCAAATGCAATTGCGGATGCCGGCGAGGGCCATATTGAAGGCGCCGGCGATGCCGCGGAAGCTGTCGTTCACCTGCTCGGTGCCGTCGAGCGAAATGCCAACGTAACTCAGGCCGGCGTCGCGGAGCCTTTCAGCGGTGCGCCGATCGATGAGCGTGCCGTTTGTGGAAATCACGGCGCGCATGCCCAGTGTCACGGCGCGATTGGCGAGCTCGAAGAGGTCCGGCCTCATCAGCGGTTCTCCGCCGGAGAACAGCAGCACCGGCGCGCCGAATTCGGCAAGGTCTTCTATCAGGGCGGTTCCCTGCCCGGTGGTAAGCTCGCCGGCGTAGTGCTTATCGGCCGAGTGCGCGTAGCAATGCACGCAGCGAAGGTTGCAGCGGCGGGTGCAATTCCACACCACCACCGGTTTCTTGTCCGCCGAAAACTGCAGGAGGTGGCTGGGCAGATTCGCGCTCAAGGCTCCATACCGCAGCACGTCTGACGGCTCGACGGTGCCGCAGTAGAGCTTTGATATGCCGATCATTCATGAGGCTCCGCCGAGACGTTGTGCTCCTGTGGTGGCGGCGTGAACATCCGCCGAACAACATCCACCACTGCCATCCGCTCGCCGGATGATGCGTCTTTGGAGAGGGAATCGAGGAACGCCATCGGATTGTGTAGCAGCTTCTTGCACAGCGACTGTGTGAAGAGATCGAGTTGCCTGGCGTCGGCTTGGCTGAACTGGTGATCATAGCGCTTGATCTCGGCAAGGCGCATCTGGTCGAAATAATGCTGCAGCAGCTTCATCGCGGGCACCACCTGCAGCGACTGAACCCACTTGGCAAACTGTTCGACATCGTGCTCGATGATGGCCTGGGCGCGGGGTATTTCATTTCTGCGCCGGTTTATGTTTTCTTCCACGAGGTGATTGAGATCATCGATGTTGTAGACGAACACGTTTTCGATGTTGTTGATGTCGGGGTCGATGTCGCGCGGCACGGCGATGTCTACCATCAGCAGCGGCTTGTGCAGGTGCGCCAGAGTCTCGTCCATGTGCTCGCGTCTGAGCACCAGATCGTCGGAGCCGGTCGACGAGATCACCAGATCCACCGTTGCGATGTGCAAAGGCACATCATCGAGTGCCACGGCCTGCACTTCGAGGGCGGTGCTGTCGGCCGGGCTGAGAGTGCAACGTGCAGATGGGGCGGCGCCGCACAGCGAGGCGTCGATCGATTTGTCGCCGGGCGTGGCCGCTTGCAGCAGTCTGGCCGCTACCAGTTGCGCGCGCTCGACGGTCCTGTTTGCAACGATGATCCTGCTCACGCCGCAACTGATCAGCTTCCTGGCGGCCAGCTCTGCCGTTTTGCCGGCGCCCACCAGCATGACGCTCTTGCCTCTAAGACACGTGAAGACGCGTGACGCAAGCTCCACCGCGGCTTGGGGAATGCTGGCCGCGCCCAGGTTCAGCTTGGTTTCCGTTCGCACGCGCTTGCCGGTAAACATCGTGCGATGCAGCAGCTTGTTGAGGAGGAATCCGGACGTTCCGAGTTCAAGAGCCTGGTGGTATGCGTTCTTCACCTGCCCCATGATCTGGTCTTCGCCCACGATCTGGGAATCGAGCGAAGCTGCAACGTTGAAAATGTGCCGCACGGCCGCGATGCCCTCGTGCCGGTAGAAAACCGACGTGTCAACGTTGTCCGGCGTGTTCTTGAGCGTGCGGTAGAGCCGCAGAAGGTATGGCAATTCCTCCTGCGGTTCCGGTGAAACCAGATAGATTTCGGTGCGGTTGCAGGTATCGAGTACGAGTGCCTCTTCAAAAACATGGTCGTCGCGAATGGCGCAAAGCAGCCGCTGTGCCAGATCGCCCGGCAGTGCAAACTGCTCGCGCAGCCCTACGGGGGCCGTTTTGTAGCTAATCCCCACAACGGAGAGATTCATCAGGGACCACCTGTCAAAGGAATTCCGCCCGTTATTCACGAAAGCACAGCGCCGCCGGCGATCTGTCAGCTTCCCGGCCGGATCGCGCACTTCCATAGGACGGTTCTCGGCGAAAATCAGTACCCGCTCCACTACGTTCTTGGGCTCGCCAATATTACCTGGCCGGCTACCGGTCATGATCGGCACATGATCTCGTCGGCGAGCGGGGCACTTCCTTTGAGTTCCAGCGAGGATTTCCTGATGCAGAAATGCGACGTCGGGGATGTCCTCGTGTCGTTCGCGGCAGCCGCCATGGCTCTTGCTTTCCAGCGCTGCAATTCAGCCACGTGCCAAACACGAATGAAACTGCTTGCAACTTATACGAACATGATGTATGGTAACTGAGTTGTCGTTCGGATTCCACTGCAATGCGGAATCCCAGCAAGTGCGAACGTTGAAGGCTGCATATAGGAAAGGAACCCGTGCGAGAATCGTGCCGCGGAAAAGTTTACCTGATAGGAGCAGGCCCCGGTGATCCCGGCTTGGTCACCGTGAAGGGCATGCAAGCCCTCCGGATGGCGGATGTGGTGGTGTACGACTACCTGGCCAACCCCGCCATAATCGAGCAGGCCAGCCCGAAGGCCGAGCTGATCTATGCCGGCAAGCGGGGCGGACACCACACGCTGGAGCAGTCGCAGATCAACGACCTGCTTGTCGAGAAGGCGTTGGCGGGCAATGTGGTGGCTCGCCTCAAGGGGGGCGATCCTTTCATTTTCGGACGAGGCGGCGAGGAAGCGCTCGAGCTTGCCCGCAACGGGATCGCCTTCGAGATCGTGCCCGGTGTAACCGCTGCCATCGCGGCTGCTGCTTATGCCGGCATTCCCGCCACGCATCGCGGCATTGCCACGAGCTTCGGCATGGTAACGGGCCACGAAGACGCGAACAAGCCGGCGTCCGAGGTCGACTGGTCCCGCCTGGCCACCGGCACCGATACGCTTGTCATCTACATGGGCATGCAAAACATCCGTGAGATCGTCGGGAACATGATTGCCGCCGGACGCGACGCCTCCACACCCGCCGCTGTAGTGTCGTGGGGAACGTTGCCCCGCCAACGGTGCGTGACCGGCACGCTGGAGACTATAGCCGATAGCGCAGCAGAGGCCGGCCTGGGGGCGCCCGCGATCATCGTGGTAGGCCGCGTGGTTTCGCTTCGCGAGCAGCTCAACTGGTTCGAGAAACTGCCGCTGTTCGGCAAGCGGATTATGCTCACGCGCCCTCGGGAGCAGTCGGCTGAGTTTGAAGCCGCTCTGCAGCGCCTGGGCGCCGAGGCGCTGATCCTCCCCACGATCAGGATCGTGCCGCTCGATGATTTTTCACGCATCGACGCGGCAATCGCAGGGCTTGCCAGCTACGACTGGACGGTCTTCACAAGCGTGAATGCGGTGCGCATTTTCATGCACAGGATGCTCGACCAAGGCAAGGACGCCCGCAGTTTCGCGGCGTGCCGGATCGCGGCAATCGGCCCTGCTACCGCCCGGGCGATCGAGGAGCGTTTCCTGCGCGTCGATTTCATCCCGCCCGATTATGTGGCTGAGGAATTTCTGACGTCATTCGCACAACAGCATCAGATCAGAGGTGCGCGATTCCTGCTGCCGCGAGCCGGGGCGGCCAGGCCGATGCTTGCAAACGAGCTTCAGAAGATGGGCGGCGAGGCCGATGAAGTGACTGTATATCACACTCTGCCCGAATCGGATGTCGACCCGGACATGCTGCAGCGTGTGATCGCAGGCGGCGTGGACGTGATCACGTTCACGAGCGCATCCACGGCGCGCAATTTCGTGAACCTTGTGGGCAAGGAGCGCGCAGTAGCGCTCAACCGGTCCGCCGGCGTTGCGTCAATCGGCCCGATCACAACACAGGCGGCACGCGAGCTGGGCCTGCACGTGGCGGTAGAGGCGGCCGAGCACACGGTGGAAGGGCTTACGCGGGCAATTTGCGAGCACTTCGGCCTAGGCTGAAGCTCAACCGATACGCAGGGCGAGAGTGCAAGTGCGCGCCTTGCCGGCGTGCTCGCAGGCTTTGTCCATAGAACCGATGCTGAATTTGTGCTATATTGGAATCATCAGCCTTATTCATTCTGACGATCGAGCACCAAATGCCGAAAAGAAGAACTGATACCGATAGCCAATTGCCGTCGGCCAGCCCGGCGCTCGATGAGCTGTGCAGCCGCGAGTCTGCCGCGCGCGCCTTTCACTCGCTGCTGTGCGATCTTGCAGGCCTTGCCGGCAGCCGGGCGCAAGCCGCGGAAAACGTTCTCCACGAACTGGAGAAGATGCCCGCCGATTGCCCGCTGGCCCTGAATCTCGGGCAGTGCCTGGCCGCGAGCGATGCGGTGCGAGCCGCCAGCGGCCTTTCAAAGCCGAAGATTTCGGGAGCACGGGCTGGAATCGCCGCGGCAAGCCAGGCCCGCGCGCAGA
>Ga0307379_10001828_pt1 | contig 32478 bp, 27 predicted proteins | sample UN2MG_FD_202237 | JGI IMG/M metagenome (GOLD analysis project Ga0307379, IMG submission 202237) | Soil microbial communities from Risofladan, Vaasa, Finland - UN-2 | ecosystem: Environmental > Terrestrial > Soil > Coastal area > Acid sulfate soil | place: Finland: Risofladan, Vaasa | collected...
TTACATCATCCCGCACAAAATGGTCATCCACTACGCGGATTCGATTGTGAGTATTGTCAGTATCAATAGGTTCCCCATACAGTGCTATAAGAGAATGAGGATTTTGTTGTGCCGGAATTACAAACGGGACCATTTCAGCCAAAGATATCGAGGGGCTGAAAAGAAGGAGAAAGAAAAAAACTAAAGAACGACAAGCACTTGATAGCGGCCCTTTGTCCGTTCGGAACTCAAGATGTTGGCATGTAACTCGAATCAAGGAAAAAAACATTCTCATTCTTTACACCATCCGATATTTACCAAATGAGCCTTCGTTACCTTACGTGAAAGCACAGAAGAGAACTCACCCGGAACTATTCTCCAACACCATTATATCTAATAATAGCTGAATTCCAAAGGCTATTTCGCTCACAACGGAGTCATTCATAGGTTGAAAAGCTATGTTTCGATTTTCCTTTGGCTGACAGATGCCTGAGGCTCCTGGAGAGACCTGTTTGGGCTTGTTGGCAGACCTTGTAAATGCGAGATGGCAGGTCTCCGGCCATGGTCATGATACAGTCATCGGGCGCGGCAAAGTTTATTTCTTTTTTACTCTGCTTTTTTCAGAAACCATGTCATCGCATTCGGGTCGGACTTGAAGAAATTAAGAAGCATCTCAGCCACTTTCTGGCGGCCTGTCATACTCGGATGGGTACCGTCGCCGGCTAAGTCTTCACGCTTCCATACCAAACCATCGCTCTTTCGGTCTTTAATTCCATCGGCCCAAAGATATGGACCCCACAAAAGTAACGGTGATTTAACCTGACCTTGTGTAGGGTCATAGTTCAAATCTTTTTTGCCGTTGATTTGGGCTTCCATCAACCATCTGACAGAAAAGGCTGACTCATAAGCATACGGCTCCGGATTAAGCGGCCCTGTGGCATAACCGGCGTAGATCCGGCTCGACAGATATGCAATCCTCAAATTGGGAAATCGTGTTTTGAGCTTGCGCAGAATATCAGCCGTATCATCCTCGAGCGACTGTGCGTGCTTGGGAAATTCACCCAGTATGGCCGGACCCATTTGAGCCTGCTTTAGCCACACGACCTGAACCTGAGCATGTGCCACCTTGGCCTGCTTGATTCGCTGGTCCATCACGATCCAAGGGGACGGTCTTTCCTTGTTACGGCGTTCATCCGGATAGGCCCATTCGTGGGCCGCTTGCCCGCCCTGGGCACAATCGACGATGACCACTTCAGGTGACTTTTTGGGATCGGCATCAGCCAGTTTCTTAAAAAAGGAGAACTCCTGCGTTGTGTTTGACATTCCAAGTGATATCAAAACTATCTTTCCGGTTTTCAATGGCTTGCCTTCGGCATCGAGGGGCTGTATTTTGGCCAGTTCCTTTCTTAAAGCAGTCTGGTGAGAATCGGGTGGAGTATTCCTGCCTTCTCCATACAGGCCGCCGGTTTGCCCTTTGTATAGTTCCTTTTTCATTTCCGTAATTGGGATCAGGCCGGTAGTTTCTGTTCCTTTGGCAGCTTTGGCTTGCGGCCGGGTTTCTCGTGAACGGTCTCGGCGCTGTCGCTTAGCACGCTCCAGATAGGCTCTTTCCTCTTCAGTAAGCGTTTGGCCCTGCTGATCTTTTCGAAACAGCTCTTTGGCCCGCTGCCAGTCGATGGACTTATCCTCGTTTGCCTGGATTGCGGTAGCGAAAATTGAGAATAGCAGAAATGCCGCCGCCGCGACTATAAACCTTTGTGAAGTTCGATTTTCCTGTTTCATAATAATACTCCTCTTTTGAATTTGTTTTGTCTTCGAAAGGTAATCAAATCGTCTCGTCTTCTTGTAATATAACACAGAATGAGTTTAAAGGAAATAGTAAGATGCTCATATCCATGAGAAAAAAGGGCCGGAACAGCCGAGTCATCATGAAACGAATCCTCAACGAGATAAGATTCTGTGTTCAGCGTCGCTTTTTTATACAATCCAGAAATCTTCCAAGAATCGCCCGGATGTCGCGAAATCCCTTCACGAAAAAACACTGAAATCTGAAGAACGCGACTACCATAGCGAGGCCTTTTAATGCTCAAGAACGGCTGTCGCAGTCAACCTCTATTTAGAATGCTGCTTCCAGGGTTTTCTGTCTGCTCAGGGCTCATTCACATCAGCGTTTTTAGTCTCCATGGCGTCCATGTGTTTCTTAAAGATTTCACTTACCGTCTCATCTTTGAGCAGGTTACTGCGGTTCCGCTCCGCCTCAGAAATAGGTGTCAGAGAAAGGGCATCCGGGGCGACGTGCGGAGTCAGGAAAATCAGCAATTCTGTCTTGTCCTTTTCTTTGATCGTCCGTTTGAACAGGTGGCCCAGGACAGGTATGTCACCCAGCAGGGGAACCTTACTGACGGAATCCCTTGTCTCATCTTGCATGAGACCTCCGATGACGATGGTCTGGCCGTCACGGATGGCAACTTTCGTCTCAGATGTACGGGTGGTAAAGATGGGCAAGCTAAGATTTTCCGAGATCGAAATGCTTTCACTTGTTGTGGACGATATCTCAGGCCGAACCGTCATATTGACCAGGCCGTCCGGATTGATCGAAGGGGTCACCTCCAAAATGATGCCGATATCCCGGTACTCCGTGGTGGTTTGTGTCCCCACATTAGATGTGGTCTCTCCGGTAGCAAACGGCACTTGTGATCCAACTGTAATCCTCGCCGTTTGGTTGTTGCTGGTCAGGATATAGGGCCGCGACAGAATATTCAACTTGCCGGTCTCCTGCAGGGCATGCAGCGTCACGTCCAACGTCCTGTCGAGCACTCCTGCCTGCAGACCCGTCAAAGGTTGGCCGAAGCTTGTGAAAGCCTCTATGTTGTTACTATCGCCGGAGGCACCTCGCAGGTTCCACGCAGAGAACTCGGTACCCAGATCCACGCTATCGCTGTGGGTGATCTCCGCAAAGAGTACTTTGATCAGGACCTGGCCGATAGGCTTATCCAGCTCGTCAAGGATTGGCTTGAGCAGCTCATAGTTCTTCGACGAGGTCAGCACCAACAGAGAATTTGTTGTTGTATCAGCCTCAAGATAAGTTTCCTCGGAGAGATCGCCAGTGCCGCCCGACGAGTCAGACTGGGCTGGCTGTGGGGTTGTCGTCCCTCTCTGTGTGCCCTGGAACTGCTGGCCTGTCCGGCCGGTGGTTTGCTGGTTCAAGGCCTGCATCTCTGCAAAGAGGTTGTTCAGAATCTCCATGAGATTCTCTGAACTGGCGTTCTTGAGAGGATAGACAAAGATTTTCCGTTCCTGCTCAGGATTTTCGTCCAAATCTTTTACAATTCCCGTGATAATTTCAAGCGTTTCGGGCGAACCACTGACAACCACGGAGTTCGTGCGTGAGTCGGCCGAGGCAATAACCTCCACATCCGAAATACCCCCGGTACTATCGCCAGTTTGCTGTCCCCCGCGACCCCCAATTCCGCGGAATGAGATAGCCTGGTTCTGTTGGCCGCTGGATGCTGTTGTTCGTGAAGATGTGCGGCTTTCTCCAAAGACCTCGTTGATGAGCTCTGCTGTGTCCTGAGCATCGGCGTACTCCAAATGATAAACCTTCACATCCGCGATGGTGGGAAGTTGAGAGTCCAGGTTCTTAACCATATCGGCCACTACATCCAGGATTTCTTTCGGGCCGGTGACAACAACAGTGTTTGTCCGGCTGTCTGCCGCCGCCACAACTTGGACCTGGCTGCCATTTTGCTGGTCTGGCTGCCTGGCCCCACCGGGACCACGGAACATCGTGGGGCCGAAGAAGCCGCCCCTCTGGTTGGATCGCGATGAACTCTGTTCCTCGCCAAAAAGCTGGTTGATAACGTCAGCCGTATTCATGGCATCGGCATATCTGAGTTGAAAGATCCTGACGTCGGCGATCTGGGTCGTCGTGGAGTCCAGGGCCGAGAGTACCTGGGCCACAAGATCCAGAATTTCGGCTGGTCCTCTGACGACCACAGAGTTGGTCCGTTCATCAGGAGCAGCCACCACCTGTACATTGACGCCACCGCCGCCCTGGACAGGGCTACTCTCCTCTGACCCCGCGCGTGCGCCATCGCGTTCGTCTCTGTCACCGCGTCCGGTGAAGACATCTGTGCCCTCGGCCTCCGACGGCGAGTCGGCGCTCTGTTGGGCAAAGCTATGACGGGGCATTAGTACGCCGGTAGTAGCCAGCATCACGCCTATGATAAGTATTCTGAGAATTTGCATCTTAATAGTCTCCTTAGCATCCGAAAGCTCTTCGATATTCGTATTATCTGTGTTTCATTGCCCAAGTTCTTTTTTTCCTCGGACTGAAAGCTGACTCAGGATATCCACCTGATCCTTCGTCGGACTCTGAGGCTCTGTCGTCCCATCTGGGCTAGCGTCCGCCACGTCCGCCGCCAGGGCCACCGCCAAAACCGCCACGTCCGCCACCAGGGCCGCCGCCAAAACCGCCAGGGCCGCCGCCTCCGCCCATACGGTTCATTATCATCTGCATTGGATTCACAGCCCCTTGCTGACCTCCGCGACCGGTGCGACCGCCGCCTTGCTGGTTTTGCTCGAACATGTTGTTTATTATTTCTGCCGCGCTCGTGGCGTCGGCGTTGACCAAACGGAAAACCCTGATTTCCGCCACCGTCGCCATGTGGGTGTCCAGCGCCTCCACGATTTTCATCATGCGCCTGATATTGGCCATGGTGTCGGTTATGATCAGGGCATTGCCATCTTCGTTAGCCTCGAGACTGGCATATTCCGGGATCAGGGTCTGCAGGTTTTCCCTCAGTGCGCGCGCAGTAACGTAGCGAACAGGTATTACATAAGTCACCACATCATCGCTGGCCACGATAGCGTCCGGGTCGCGACCCGAAAAGACAGGAACGCTCTCCTTTTTGGCGCTCTCCAGGGTGATGACTTTGAGGACCTTGCCATTGAGCACACTGGTCAAACTCCTTTCCTTGAGTATGGAGTTGATCAGGGAGACCGCCTGCTCCAGGGAAATGGGCTGTCGGCTGATGACTGTCATTCGGCCATCGTAAAGGGGCTCATCCGACACAACCGTAAGTCCCGCTTTTTCGGACAGGTACTCCAGAACGGTCTGCAACGGAGCATCCTGGAAATTGAGTTTGACCTTGACGCCTGTATCGTTCTCAATGACCTCGACGGGCTCGGCCTTAGTCTCGGGCGGTGCTCCGGAGGCCGCCTGTTGGGCGATTGTGTGACCGGGCATCAAAACGATGACAATTGCCAACATCACGCCAATGATAATTGCTTTTAGAATTTGCATTGCTATTGTCTCCTTCACATCCAAACTTTTTTTATATTCGTCTCATCGGTACTCTATTGCCCGATCTGTCGTTTTCGTTGATCCATAAGTTGTTTCAGAATTTCCGCATCATCCCCAGAAAGAGTCGGCTCCTCAGTGGCAGCGTTTGGGTCGCTGGAAGGCGAGGATGTCGCTGATAGTTCTAACAGCCTGTTCATGGAAATGGTGCCCTGCCCACCTTCCAGATCACGTCCTACCGCGACGATGATAGTGCGATCCTCCAGTTGGTACTCGATTGAATCGAGGGTAAAATTCTTGACGGTGCCTCTCGCTATGTCGTCACCTTCGCGGAGCCAGAGAACCATATTGTCTTGGGTATCCTCAACAAATGCGATGAACGTGTCGTCCTCATGGACGATCCCCTTAAGCAGGAGATATGACTCGGGATTTCGCGTGACGACCGGTCGGGCTGGTGCGGCGAGCCTCTGCCGGATGGGGCCGCGCTGTCGCGAGAAGATGTTACGCTGGAGGATGACCTGGTATTTTGCCCAAGCATCTTTCGGCTCCATCGCAATCTCACTTAGGCCGGATTGAGGCCACATGGTGATGATAAATCCAAGTGCGACCGCCGGCAACATGCAGGCCGTCATTCTGTTATAGTTGTTCTTCATCTTTTATCTCCTGTTGCTCCTCCTGCCGTTGCTTCTTTTCGGACGGCTCCAGCTCCGTACCCAGGCAAATCGCTGAGAGACGAAGCTGCAGAGACATGCTTTGGCCGGATTCGTTAGACGAACCGAGCTGCATATCCATGACCTTGATGGGCAGTGGAGCTGTCTCAATTTGCCAGAGGAATCTCGCCACCGCGTCAAGTGTCCCGGTCCCGGCAACGACAAAGGTCATCTCTTTGAGCCCCTTGTCACTGGCCACACGCTCAGGTTTGACGGAACTGAGCGCCAACCTCGCTTCTTCAGACCAACCATTAAGCGCCCGGGCAATCCTGCTTTCAGCCTCCGTGTCGTTTCGCAGGCCGTCGGACAACATCGTTTCCCATTTTCGTTTCATTATCCGCTGTCGGGTGAACAATACCTGCGCGTTATCCAGTTCGGTCTTGAGTTCCAGTTTTCGCGCTTTCACTTCTTCTCGTTGTGTGCTTATCGGTTCAAGCACAAATTTGTCTGCGACAAGCATTACCACCGCCACGACGGCAACAATCAGAATAATCCGCTCTCGTTTTGACAATACCATATCTATTTCACACCTCGAAATTCGAAGTTAACGGCGAACTCTTTCTCTCTGGAATTCCTTCCAGCATCTCGGATGTGAATCATCTGAACATTCGAGAAGGCCTTGTGCTGTTTGATTTTGTCCAGGACCTCGTAGAAACTCTCTTCGTCAACGGCCTTGCCGACGAGCGCCGCCCCGGCATTTTCACTCAAGCGAAAGTTTGTGGCCCAAATCACAGGCTCTTCCGGGAAGGCCAGTGTTAACTCTCGCAGGCAGTTCAGAAACACTGGTTCCTGGGTCGTCCAACTGCTGGCATACGAGATACGATCAACAATCTCCCGGGCCGCCGTGATATCCTCGCTCATTAGCTCCAACTGCTGTTCGTAGGTAGCAATATCCCTCCTGTCAGCCTGCCAGTCAGCTAACACTGCTCCCAAGGTCACGAGACAAGCCACGCCGATGATGCTCGCCCAGACCATGATGGGTTTTCGACTGGATGTTTTCTTAAGTCCGATTCTCGGATTCAAAAAATCAACTGGAGGTTTGTCTGTACCAACTGCGGTCATCGCTACGGCAACAGCAGCTATCGATTGCGCCTCTTCTGGATGATCGGGGGAGATGAGCACTCCGGACAACAGTCTGGCACCGCCGTCAGTGACTGTGATCTGAGATGTCAACTGCTCGTTGAGCCGGTCAATGATCTTATCCGACAGGCCGCAACCATTATATGCTGTTATGTGATAGGGTGGAGATTGATTCTGTTCGGATGACAACAAGATCAGTCGCTGAATTGTGGGGACCAGGAGCTCCGCCCAATTGGCTGAAGTACCGATTGTGACGTGCTGAATAGATCGTGGGCTGCCATTCGCTTGTGTCCAGAATTCACAGTAGGACGGTCGGGCGTAGAGCCCATACCGGTGTTCCGGACCAGCCTCAGATAGAATTTTACCAAACGCCAATGCTGAGACTGTCATAGACCGGACCTGGAGACCAGCGGCCATCGCCAACTCTCTGATTTGATCGATAATTTGACGTCGTGCGGCCAACAGCAAAACCTCACTTTTCTCGGTTGCACTGGTGCGACCGCAATAGTCGAAGATCAACTCACTTGCGTTCAGAGAGAATGCCCGCTCGGCTTGAATGTTGAGCATACCAGCCAACACATCGGGGCTCGCTGGCGGCGCGATGATTCCCTTAGCGACAATCCATTTTGTCGGAATCCCGATGACGGCTTGCTTCGATGAGAAGTGATTTGTTCGCAGGAACTGCCTTAACTTTTGTCCGAGATCCTTCGCATTGTCCGAATTCAGCTTTTCTTCGAAGCTCCATTGGCCGACACGTCGAACCTCCGGAAGGCCCGGTCGAATGCGTACTTCAGCTACAATGATCCCGAATTCATCGATAGCAAGCCCCAATATGGTCTGAGTACCAAGCATTATCCTCTTCCAATCAATTCATACCTAAAATGGTGTTTGTAAGGGGCTGCCCTTTTCTCAGGGCAGCAACAATTTGTTTGTTTAAGGGCCAACCAAAGTGTGTCATCGACTTCCAGAAGATAACTTGCGGCTTTTCCTGGCGCATGTCAAAGACAGCTTTGTAACGCTTGTATGCCCGCCCGTTGCCCGCGATGCTGATGATATCAGTTGAGTATTGAAATGAACGGGTCGTGATGTAGCTTCCTACGGCAACCGCTTTCTCCCGCTCCAGAACCTCCGCCACCCACGCAATAGTATCGAGTCCTTCGTCGGAGTTGCGACGAGACAGGAGGGCTTCAACATCGCTCTCTTCCAGCCCGGGCAGGCAAAGAAGAACTGCTTTGGGCGCAGTATTAACGTTTACCAGACCGGGGAAGCTCTCTTCATCGCTCGTGGTGAGGCGGTCAACGATTTGCGCGAACTCCTCGGGCTTCAGACCCATCGCAAAGTAGAAAGCCAGGACGTTGGCAAATGACGGATTTGTGGGCACCAGATTCATAATCTCCAAAGCCCGCTCTTCCCCGACTATCTCCTGCAAGGCGTTTCGCAGGTCTTCACGGCTGCCGATGTCATTGATGTTTATGCGCTGATTACCCTCACTGTCCAAATTGACTTCCACGCTGTAGACGGTGACATAGTCGTAGAAACCTGTGTCCAGTCGGCCATTGCGATTGTCCGACGGATCGCTAAGGTCGCCATCATTCTCGTGGTCATCCAGGATACTGTTGAGATTGGTATCTTCCCCGTAGAGCAGCTCTTCCGAGGCACCCTTGATCAGAAGGATTTCACCGACAGTCTCCATCGCCGAATTCTTGCAGTTGTAAGGTTCTGACAGCAGTAGATAGTACTCGTCTTCAGCCCCTCCTGGGGTGATCTCGCTGTCTTCATCCCGCCAGTCAATGATAGACGCGGCCAATTCGGCCGTCATGCCCGGCAATCTCAACAGCATCTCCTCCGAGGCCGAGTTGAGATTGATCTTGCCCGCCTCGTCCGTCACCCCATAGTCGAATTCCCGGTCGTCTTCCAGGTTCGGACGCAAGATCCAGAAATAACCTTGTCCAACTTGCATGGCTTCATAAAGTTGACTATCCATCAAGACTGAGGTCTCCTCTTTCGCGCTTGTGGTCAACTTTGCCATAGCGTACTCTGCGGCGCCGGCCGCAATGCACTCGGCCTCAAGAGATGCCACGTGGTTGGCTGCGACAATCGCTGCAACCCGCATCGAACGGGCAAAAACAAGGGCAAGCCCTGCCAAGACAAGGACCACCCAGATTGTAACAATCAGGATCGTCCCATCAGTCCGGTGCAGGCATCCGAATTGTCTGCATATAAGCTCTTTCATCTTCCTGTCTGCCCTCCGCTTGATCCCGTCCCCCCGTTCTGCGATTCACTCTCCGCTTGCACCACACCACCGCAAGGTATCACGAAAGACTGGATGAGTCGGCGTGTCTGGGGTGCCGCAGCACTACTTGTACCGTTGTGTAGTACCTGAATATTGATCTCCATGGCCAGAGGAAGGCTGTTTGCGTCCGCGGTCGAGTCCCATTCATCCAGCCAGCCATCTTCTCCATCGAAGTATCGAAGATTTAAAGACATCACGTTGCGACAGAGAACCTGCTCATCAGAGTCGACCGCCTTCGGAGACAGCAGATTTGTGGTGACCTTGCGCATGAGCCGGTAGCTATTGCGGTCATAGTCGGCGTACTCATCGGTGTCTTCCTCCAAAACCAACTCGATCTTTCCCAAACCTCCTACGAGGTTATCTCCGTTTGCATATATATGGGTCGTATAAAACTCAAGGCTATCAGCATCCACGCCGTTAATGCCCCGAGTATCGGTGCCGAGAAAGGCTCCGGCCAGGGTGCCGCCAGGCGGAAGGACACCATAAGTATCTTGCTTAATAAGCTCGATAGCATTGATGGCCAGCAAGGTGGGCTCGACGGCTGACAGGGCACTGCGCTTCGCTCTGAAACCGACGTACAAAGCCGTGTACAAACACGCGGCAGTGACCACCATAAGCGTCATAGCCACAAGCAACTCAAGCAGCGTAAAGGCCTTGTATTGTCCCAAGCCACCGAGCATCTTAATTATCCTCCGGATAAACCAACGTGCTCAAGAGCACCGAACGTTCTTGACCCTGAGACTTCCATACTACTGCCAGTTCCAGCTCACTAACTGTGGAATCAGTCCAGTTGGATACCACGGCTGTCCATCTATAGCCAGGCCAGTCGGGGCCGAAGTCGCCACTCTTTTCGCCGGTCTGCCAGTCCTGCGAACTGGTCAATTCGGTCAATTTAGTGCATGCAAGTGATGCTGCTTCGATCTGTCTTCGAGACTGACCACCCAATCGAGTACATAGCCCGATGCTCCGCATCGCCACGGGCATGATGATGCCCATGAGCACTATCGTAGCAAGGAGCTCAATAAAGGTAAAACCACCGAAGCAGTGGCATCCTTCAACTTTTTTGTTTCGACATATATACGCCATTAATCTGTTCACATTCAACTATGGAGAATGACTCCGTAACCGTCGGGCACGTCACCTCCAGGGCCAGCCCCCGTAGGTCGATCAGCCGGATGGTCCCGGCAGTGACAGTTCCTTGTGGTGTAAATGCAAGGAACATCTCATCGTCTTCCTCTTCAACTCCTTTCAATTCCACAACTATGTCGTTTGGGAGGGTGAAGATCTGTCCGAACTCGGTCCCGAGCTGCTCGAAGGCTCCTGACTGTTGCGCGGTCAGCCAGTAGGTGCATTCCCGCGTATCGAAGTTGAGCCTGTAGATAATCCCCTCGCTGATGGCCTGGGAGCGAGCGAACAGGGTCAATGCGAGAATCTGAGCGGCCGTATCATGCGTCTTACGCGAGCCGAAGAAGCCGCGCAGTGATGGCGCCGCCATGGCCAAAACGGTCGACAGTATAAGCATCACCAGAATAAGCTCCAGGAACGTAAAGCCCATGCTTTTATGATGTTGTCTCTCGTACACAGTCACGTATCTCTCCTTGTCGAAGAACTCTTACAGTTGCTTCGACGCCAATATGACTCAGCCAGCTCCGCAACGTTCAAAAGATGATGTTACGAATCAGTGCTGAATCCAAGCCGAGCCTGATCGCGGGAGTACATCGCCTCGCTTAGCGTACCTCTTCCGACCAATTCTTGATATCGTCATCGCCGCCCAGCTTGCGATCCGGGCCGAGGGAATACAGATCATAGCCGTTTTCGTTGTACTGTCCGGGATACCGGTATACGTAGTCATTACCCCATGGGTCCTTGGGTACATCACGCTTGAGGTAGGGTTGTTGCCATCCATCGGCGTCGGAGGTTGGTTTATCCACTAAAGCCCGGAGACCTTCGGTGGTCGTGGGGTACCGGCTGACGTCAATCTCAAAGGCATCCAGAGCCACTTCCAACTGGGCGATCTGGACCCCCGCCGCCGTAATCTTGGCCTGCTGAGAACGCCCCGTGAACTTTGGCAACACAATGGCAGCCATCGTCGCCAAAATCACCATTACCAACATTAGCTCGATCAAGGTGAAGCCTGAGATGCCTTTATGATTGTTACGGCGGCATACCCGCTTTTTATTGTTATTAAATGCTGATTTCATATCACATTCCCAAATCAAGAATTACTTAACTGGCTTTTATCTCCTCGAACCGTGCGAGAAGCGTCCAGTTTACTTTCGCCTTTTTTAGCGAATCAGCTCCTGCAAACTGAAAATAGGTAGAAGCATTCCAATTACGACCGTACCCACCAAGACAGCCATAAGAAAAAGCAATGCCGGCTCAATCAGCGTGACTATCATCTTCAAGTTGCGATCCAGTTCTTGTTCATACGCTGTCGCGAGCCGATTAAGTTCCTGATCCAGCCGTCCGCTCTCCTCCGCGACAGAGATCATTTCAATAACCGCGGCAGGAAACAACAGGCGACTGCTTTCCAAACTGCGAGCCAGAGGATGTCCCTTCTGAACACTCTCGATGGCACTACTGACCGTATCGGTGAGAACTTGATTGCCAATCGCCTCCTTCGCTACGCGCAGCGAAGCAATCAGAGGCACACCGGCACCGACCAGAGTTCCCAACATACGGCAGAACCGCACGAGTGCGAATCGCGCCATGCCTGTGCCGAACAGCGGCAGGCGAAGCATAAGGCTTTCGGCGGTACGGCGGCCTTCTTCGCTACTGAGCATGCGCTGAAAAGCAAAAACAACAAGGCCAATACCAAAAACCAAGACAAACCAATACCTAACGAGAAGCTTGCTGGCCACAACAATGTACCGTGTCAGTGCCGGAAGCGAACCACCAAACTCGGCAAACATTTGCGAAAAACGCGGTATAAAAAAAGTCAGAAGAAACACCAGAATCCCGGATGCAAGTACGGCCAGAATAATCGGATAGACCAAGGCCGCCTTGATCCGACCCTTAAGGTCCGCTTCGCGAGACCGGAACGTCGCAATTTGCTCCAGTACAAGATCGAGAAATCCACCAGTCTCGCCCGCCCGCACCATTGCCACATAAATAGGTGAGAATGCTCGGGTGTGGAGGCTTAAGGCATCGGCCAGAGACATACCGCCGGCCACCTGGTCATGCACGATCGCCCAGAGTTTTTTTGGTGCAATTCGAGTCGCCTCACGACTGAGGATACTCAGTGCCCGACTCATCGGCACGCCAGCAGCCAAAAGATTGGCTAACTGGCGCGTAAAGGCATCGATCTCGCGTTTAGAAACGCCGCCAACCCGGGCGAACAGTCCTCCTGGCTGGCCTTCTTGAAGTCTCTCCACGGAAACCGGACTGAGGTTCTCTTCAAAAAGCTGCTCGATTGCGGCGTGCCTGTCCGGAGCCACGATCTTGTCGGCTATCTGTTGTCCTTTTAAATCTATCGCCTTGTACGCAAATGTTGCCATTTTGTGCCTTTATTCTCGGAGTTTAGTGTCCGAGATAGCGTTTTCTTCAAATGTGTCATCCTTGGTGACCCTAAGTACCTCTTCAATAGTGGTCCGCCCTTCACGGATGTGGCGGAATCCGTCCTCGCGAAGACTCGTTGTGCCCTGCCTTGCGGCCAGACGGCGAAGGTCACGAGCCGAGGCATTTTCAAGAATAAGCGACCGAATATCATCTGTGACAACCATCATTTCAAAGATACCTATGCGCCCCCGGTAACCGGTTCCCTGACAGTTCTTACAGCCCTTTCCTTTGAAAAGTGAGCCGGGCAGCTCGTTACCGAACCTTTGTTTGAGAGGTATGACTTCGCTGGTCGAGAGCTGCTCTTTGCAGTGTGGACAGATCAAGCGCACCAGTCGCTGGGCAATAACAGCCTCCAGCGACGAGGCAACCAAGTATGGCTCGATCTCCATATCCACAAGACGCGTCAACGCCGTTGGCGCATCATTGGTGTGCAGCGTTGAGAAAACCAAGTGGCCGGTCAGTGAGGCTTGTATTGCTATCTTCGCTGTCTCAGCATCACGAATCTCACCAACCAGGACGACATCAGGATCGTGTCGCAGAATCGAGCGCAGACCACTGGCAAAGGTCAGCCCGGCCTTGCGAGAAATCTGTATTTGATTGATCCCGTAAAGCTGGTACTCGATAGGATCTTCAATTGTGATGATTTTGCGCTGTATGTCGTTGATTTGCGCTAGTGCCGCATATAAAGATGTCGTCTTGCCGCTTCCTGTCGGTCCGGTTACCAGGATGATTCCATGCGGTCGTTCGAGAATCATCTTCGTGACACCGAGGTCCCTGTCAGACATACCGAGCTTGTCCAGGCCAAGGAGAATAGAGGAGCGGTCGAGCAAGCGCAGTACGACCGCTTCTCCATAAAGCATCGGGATTACCGATACACGCACGTCAATCTCGTGGTCGACGATACGAATCTTAATGCGTCCGTCCTGGGGAACACGCTTTTCGGCAATATCAAGTTTGCTTAATATTTTGAGTCGCGAAACAATGGCTGCCTGGAACTGCTTGACCTCAGAGGCCACAGACGCTTCCTGGAGAACGCCATCGATGCGGTATCGAACGCGAAGGGTATTTTCAAAGGGTTCAATGTGCACATCAGTGGCCCGCAGCCCGATGGCTTCGGTGAGGACCTGATTGACGAACCGGATAATGGAGGCTCCTTCAGCCGCCTCGGTCAGGTCCATATCCCCGTCGGAGTCTGTATCGATGACTTGGAAACCGTTTTCTCCCGCCTCGGAGATCATCGACTGGACCGTATCGGCCCCGACACCCAGATATTGCTTGATACATCGATCAATTTCCGCCAACGGAGCTAAAGCAATTTGAAAGTCTCTTCCGGTCGCCAGACGCAACTCGTCGATGGCTGATGTGTCGAAAGGATTGCTCGTGACGGTAAGAATATCTCCATTCTCGGCATCAAGGGGGATAACGTGCTTGTCCAGCAGGATACGGGCAGGAAACTGGCCAAGAAACTTCTTTGAGAACGAGTGCTTTTCAAGTTCCACGTAGGGACATCGGAACTCGCGCGCCAAGAAACGGAGCAGCTTATCCTCGGCCAACCCCGAAGCCGCAAGGGCCCGGGCAGGAAGCTCACCTTTGGCGAGTAATCCTTGGATCCTCATAGCAGCGGACTCGTCGATCAGTCCCTCTTTAACCATTCTGTCTACAAGCACATTCATAAAGCCTACCGTGTTTTAGTCCAACATGCCCATTAAGACCAGTGTGGCTTCCTGTCGCAGTGTGAGTACTTGTCGCAAATCCTGTTGTGCCTTAGCGAGGTCCTGTTTGGCCTTTTCTCTGGCTGCACGCAATTTAGTGAGTTGATTCTTGATTTGATCCGGTGTTGTCGCGGTGTTCTCGAGCAAGGTGCGTAGCTCCTCCTGGGTCTTTTCTACGGGCGTTTGTTCTCTGGCGGGAGCGTCTGGTCTATCGCCCGGCCGGTTACCTTGGGGGCCGCCCGGGCCGCCGCGTCCACCCATACCACCGAACATCATCATTCCGCCGCGGCCACCGCCTCGAGTTTCCCGGCTCAGTTCCGAGACTTTCATAACGCGAGGTCCGAGGACCTTCCACTCCTGCTCGGTGGCGCCAAGCTGTTCCCGCATCCGCTGTTCCATCATCTGGCGCATCTGTTGTGGATCAAACTGTCGCCCTTGAGGCCGTTGGCCCTGCTGATCCTGTGCGCCTCCCCTCTGTCCGCGTTGTCCGCGCTGACCTGGTTGTGATAACGATTGGCCCACAAGTAACAGTCCTACCACCAATGCAGCTACAACGCTCAAAATAGTTTTTCTTGCCAACATTTCTAATCTCCTTTCTATTTGAAAAAATGCTTAGGAATATTACGAAGAACAGTTCTTCTAATTCCCAACCGGTTAAATTTTATAAAAACAACAGTAATGATCGGCCTCGAATCGAAAAGTCCCAGTTTTTTTCGTGTCGCTGTGCCCATAGCAAATACTGCCGCTTCCTGCTGTCCTTTCTTAATTGTAAATATCACTCGCAACCATTTGCTTTACTGTTTCATAAATGTGACGCTAACACCGGCCCCTTCTTTAAGCAACAGGAGCGTCTCAAGGTCTGGATTTGTTGTGATTGCCCATACATTTTCCGGGTCTGCCCATCGTGGATTCTTGTTTTGTGCGACAATTAATCCGCCCATGGGACTAAACTGCGTACGACCACCCTGTTGCCCACGTCTGCCGGCCGGTCCCCGCGTGCTCTCCTGGGCCATGATGAATCCAACAGTGACCAGCAAGGCGAAGGCAACAAGGACAACAACGATCCTTTTTCTTTCCTTCGACATTTTCAAACCCATTACAGATTATTCCTATGTTATTTACGATTTACGTCGATATAAGACGCATCCGAAGGGCGGTTTATTGCAACACCCGGGAAAACCTGTTTCGTCATATTCCAGCAGTGGCGATTTTCTGTTTAGCCGTGTTGGATAATTCCCACAGATGCAGATGTATTCTCATTTCATATACACTAAAGCACTTTAAAAATCGGTTTGTTATGCCTTTTAAAAGCGTTCGCAGCGTGATAAGATTCTCATTCACAGTCAGCACATCTTCTACAATGCTGGCAGGCATTTTCTTTGCCATTTCCGCTCCTTTCCAAATCTTACTTTCCTGTTACAAAACCATATCTTATTCGCGCCGATGCAGATGAATTCAAGAAGTATTCAACGCTCGAAAAATCTTTCTTCAGAAAGCTCATCTATCTGGATAGTGGCCCGATTTTGAAAACGGTAACAGCTCCGCGGCAATTTTTAAAAACTTTCAGGCAACACTCATGTACATAGCGGGATCTTGACTCTTTTGATAATTAGGCAACCTTTTGAACCTTGCCTCCTAACCTTTGGCTTGGCCGTATCTTACGAGATTCAAGATTTGACCACGAAATTAATGATTCGTCTGAATCACATACGGGGACTCTTCATTATCTATAGTTTCAGAAAAAATATTTTTCCTGTTACCAAAAGGTATTTTTGCCCACTAATATAGTGAGAAGATATTCTACTTTGAAGATACGGCTTGTGAGCAAAAGATTATAGCTCAGACCTTGGGAAACCCGTGCTTTCAATTATTCGCATCCGGGATTGTCGGGATCTAATGCAAAGTCAAGAAAAGTATGGATTTTATTCGTTAACAAAGGCAGCATTCGGAGGAATTTCTGGGAAAAAGACGTGAAAAAATGCACATCTTTTTTGAGGAATTCGGACAGAAGATTGAAGCTGAGTTTCAAGAACTTAGCATGGAAATGAAGAAGATTCTCTCGCCTGAGCAGTATGAGCTTTGGGAAACTGATTTCAAGACCCGGCGGGAGCATGGCCCATGGAGACAAGGTGCGGGAAGACCAGGCCCAGGGAAGCCCGGTCCAGGAATATCCGGCTATAGGAAATCCGGCTATAGGAGACCTATACGGCCAGAGCCCAACTCTCCACCGGAATAACATCATCTTCCTGAAGCAAAGAGATGTATGTGTAGAAGCCCGGAACTCAAAATTCAGATATCTATCAATAACTTCCGTCCCGGCCCCATCAACATGGATTACAAATCAAGCAATGAGAGTGAATCAGTTCAGGCTATTGAGGAAGCGCAAAGGACAGTTCAGGGTGAAAAGACCTGCCCCCAACCTCTTGCTGAACCTCAATAACGTCCTACCCGCCGAGGGCCTGTATCGATCGCAAAGACTGTAGCGTCAAAACATTTCTTGAGCAGATCAAAACGTACCTTGCGGTATCTGGCATCACCCCACACATTTGATTTCCTACCGGAATCCTTACTCAGGTCGAACAACGCAGAACTTTCTCCCATATGGTCTACCACCATCTTGTAGGAGTCACTCTCAAACACCGTTTCCCATAGCGTCCCTTCTGTCGATATGCGGCCAACATTTCGAGCACTTTCTCCTTCCTGCAATACCGCTATGGCGGAAACGTCAGATTCCGAATCAAGTAGAGGCATTTGTGGATTGCATGCAAGGATCGTAGCATCGAAGCAACGTTTGAGAAGGACGAGACGCTTTTCTTCGCAGTCCGGCTGATCCCACAAGTTGTCAAACTCTTTTGGGTCTTTCGATAAATTGAACAGCTCGCCGAGCGAGTGTCCATGATAAACGACAAGCTTGAAATCCCTTGTTCGAATCATGGTTGCAAAAGCAGGTGGCAGTTCCCCCGGGTCAAGCGTATCATAGAATTCTGAACGCACAAACTCGCGATGTATGTCAGGATTCGCCTGGCCCTCAAGAATCGACAGAAGACTTCTTCCCTGCATATGACTCGGAATTCGCTCTCCTACAGTATCCAGCAGGGTAGGCGCGATATCCGTGAGTTCGACGAGTGCCTTGCTGACAAGACCTTTTCTGAACCGGCGAGGGAACCTGAATATGAGCGGTACTCTAATCAGGCCTTCATAGAAACGGCATCCCTTCGCGCGCATTCCGTGATCTCCACACATATCCCCGTGGTCAGAGGTGAAGATGATCACGGTGTTTTTGTCCTGTCCGGTTTCTTCGAGTATCGAAAGGAGGCGCCCCACATTCTCGTCAATAAGATCGATCTGGGCCCAATAGTCGGCCTGGTGCTGTTTAGCATCAGATTCCGAGTAATGCCTGGGCTTCTTCTGAAACATGATCCCATTAAGCCGCCCTTTTTCCTCAATGTCGGACTCCGCAAATGCCGGACCCGGCAAGGAAGAAATCTCGTATCGGGACACATACGAGGCTGGTGCGTTGAAGGGCCCGTGTGGATCATAGATATTGATACTGAAAAGCCACGGCTGCGCTTTATGCGCACGTATGAAATCAATGGCGCGGTCGGTACACCATGTTGTCTGGTGAAGGCGTGCGTGTGCCTGGCCATCCAGTTTCTGAAGACCTTTATATGAATAGCCGCGTTTCTTGAGCCACACCAGATAATCATTCTTCTCGCCACCCTGATGCGGACTGTGGCTATAGTGAAATGCCGAGTATCCATCGTCTTGGGGTCGGGTCTCCCTGTCGTTCTTCATGGCGGATGCGAGATGGAGCTTACCGGAGAGGCCGCATACGTAACCCATGTCTCTAAAGAGCTTTGTTACCAGCGGGGCCTGTTCGGCCCATGATTCGGCGCCGTTCTTACATGCTTTGACTGCACAGGGATACATGCCGGTCAGGAAACCGGCGCGGCTGGGCGTGCAGATCGGTGACGTGCAGAATGCATGATCGAAGGCAACACCTTCCTTCACCAGGCGGTTGATATTGGGGGTATGAACATGATGATTTCCAAGCGCGCCAATCGTGTCCCATCGCTGCTGATCTGTACATATCCAAAGGATATTCGGCCTGTCCCCTTTTGGATTCATCTTTTCGGACAGTTCTGCACCAGATGAACCCTTTGCTAAGCCCAAGAGCATGGCTATGCCGGGAGCTGCGCTCACCTGCAAAAGCTGACGTCTATTTAGATTATTCATTTTTGTCACTCACTTCCTATTTTTAGCGATGCATTCTGATGTATGTCTTTTCCCCGAAGATTTACACATCGTTCTTAGGAGCGTCTTGTGCCTCACGTTTTGGCAGCCACCTTGCCAAATTCTTTTTTATATCCTCATATTCCTTCCTATCAGCCAGATTCTTCCATTCATTTTGGTCGGCTCTATGATCGTACAATTCCTCGTCGCCATTGGCGTAACGGATATAGCGCCACCGCATGGTGCAGACGGTGTGATTTCCTTTCGTATGCGTGGTGAGGGCTACATGCTCCCATTTGGCGGCCGGATTTTTGAGAAGCGGAACGATACTTACTCCCTCGTTTTCTATCTTGGCAGGCAGCCGGCAAAGTTCGACCAGCGTCGGATAAAGCGACATCAAGTCAACCGGACAATCGCACCGGCTACCCGGTTTGGTGATGCCAGGTGCGGCCACAATCAGCGGAACATGCGCTGCCCGTTCCCAGAGCGAGCGTTTGGCCATACGTTGCTTTTCACCGAAATGGTAGCCATTGTCCGACCAGAATACAATGATAGTGTTCTCGGCGTAGTGGCTGTTGTCGAGAGCTTGCATTAGTCCGCCGATAAGCGTGTCGGCGTGGCTGATACTCGCCATATAGCCCTGCACGGCGGCGCGAAGTTCTCCACATTCAACCACCATCTTGAAATTTTCGTCGTTGCCAGCCTGGGCTACCTCAGCCGCGGCAGGCGGAAGATCGTCAAGGTCGTCTTCCGGAGCCGGCGGCAACATGATATGCTCCTTGGGATATCGGTCAAAATACTTGGCCGGTGCATAAAAGGGTAAGTGCGGCTGAAAGAGTCCCACCGCAAGAAAAAATGGTTTTTCGTGCTTTCGCTCAAGAAACTCCATTGCCCACTTCACGGTGTGTCCGTCACCCATTTCGTAATCGTCTTTCTGGAACGGGCCCCAGTCCCAACTGCCGTTCGGGTGCTTAGGCATGTCGGAAAAATACTCCCGGTCCAGACCAAGGTGACTGACGTGCTCGGCCTGAGTTCCCTGATCCATAACCAGGTCGAAATACTCATGCCACTGATCCTCAGGGTTAAACCCCTTGGGCGTGTGATGATAAATCTTGCCTCCGCCGGCCACGTGGTAACCGTTATTCTTGAAATGTCGCGGCAGCGTTACCCAGCCGGGCATCTCCTTGGCCCAAACGACGCTGTTATTGTAGATGCCCGTGGTGCTCGGCCGAAGTCCCGTCATGATTGCCGTTCGGCAGGGATTGCACAGCGGCGCCGGGCAATGCGCGTTAGTAAACAAAACGCCCCGCTGTGCTAATCTATCGATGTTGGGTGTCTTTATATCCGACCGTCCACCCAGGCAGGCAACCCAATCGTTCATGTCATCGACACAAAGAAAGAGAACGTTTGGTCTTTTACCGTCATCTGCGCATAGCATGCGCGGCAGCGCCAATGAGGCCATGCCCAGGCCAAGCTGCTTAAGGAAACCACGTCGATTCATCTTGTTCATGCCACGATTCTCCTACTCAAAGAAATACTCCGGGTACCTCCACTGGCCCAGTTTCTTTCTCACATATTTTCCACTGGTCATGGTGGCATCGTTTTCGGCCGTAAATTTTTCCAGAATTCTCTTGTGCCGAAGGGGATCATTCGTTTCTTTTTGCCATTTAGCCAACCGTTCTTTCAATCTTGTCAATTGGTCAGTGAACCGGGGGTCGTCAGCCAAGTTGTGAAACTCCCACGGATCATCCTGCAAGTCGTATAGTTCGAACTCCGGAGGCTGGCGAAAGATTTTGTATGCCTCGTGGACTTGTGTCGGCACGTTTTTCAGTTCCTCGGGCGTAAATGTCTCGGGCCTTTGCTGAACAAGATATATGTCATATACGGGATTTTTGCGTTCCGGCAGCAGGTTGTGGACGAGCTTGAAACGGCGGTCTCGCACTGCACGTCCCGGATAATATGTCTCAGGCCAGTGCAATGTAAATTCCGTAAAGAGGTATTCACGCCACCGGGCGGATTTCTGCTTGAACAGAGGCATTAACGACCTGCCGTCCAGATTGTCCTTATGTGGTTTTGCACCTGCTATTTCAAGGATTGTGGGCAAAATATCAAGGCTGGAAACCAGACGAGATTCGGTCCTACCTTCCGGCAAATTTTCCTTCCAGCTCATTATCATAGGCACCCGGCTTCCGCCTTCACGGATTGTCTTTTTCGCGCGGGGGAAGTCAGGGCCATGGTCTGAAAGATAGATTATAAGTGTGTTATCATATTTGCCGGAATCGACTAATTCCTTTAGAACCATCCCAACTGCCACGTCTAAACGCTGCATACAGTTGTAATAACTTGCAGTCGTCTCTAATGTTTGGGCAGTTGATACGCCAACCATGGGTAAGGTCTCAACATCTTCTGGACCCATCACTCCGGCGGGCACGCCCTCTTGCTGGTCAAGGAAAGGACGATGGGCATCCGGGAAACTAATCCACATCATGAACGGATTATCTGAAGCCCTGAAAAATTCTCCTGCACTCCTGGCGAACTCCTTGACAGGACGCTTATTGAAATTGGAACCTGGAAATGCCTTGAAGTCAAACAAGAAAGCTGATTCCGGATTGACATGAATTTTGCCGATGATTCCCGTTCGATAGCCGGCGTCTTTGAGATAGGTTGTAAGGTTTGGCGTATCGTCTTTGTACATCCGTAATCCATGTGTAGCCAGGCCGATCTGGCCGTTTTTGTGAGGATACTGCCCAGTGAGAATCGAAGCCCTCGACGGGCTGCAGCCGGCCTGGGTGACATACGCATTTTCAAATCTGACACCCGTCTCTGCCAGAGCATCCAGGTTCGGGGTGGAAATATGTTCGTCGCCATAGCAGCTTAATTGCAAACCGTGGTCTTCTGCTACCATTAGCAGAATGTTCGGCTTCGATTTGCCTTTTTCGTGTGCAACGGATGATCGTGTGAATCCAAAAGTCAGAGCCGTACCCATTCCAGACTTCATGAATTGCCTTCTTGTCAGGGTCACTGTCTATCTCCTGTTTGGCAATGCAGCCTTCCAGCCCTTCTTGAGACGTTGACTGAGCTCTTTGACAATGGCCTGCTGCTGTTCTTTCTGCGCAAGATTTGTGAGTTCGTAAGGATCTGTTTCATGGTCGTACAATTCAATCGCAATCGGCTGCTTCTTCTTTACATCGATCCATTCGATATAGTGAAATCGTTCGGTTCGAATCGCATAGCCCATCGCGTCATATTTCTTCTTATAGTACGCCGGCCGCGGAAACTGGGTGAATGCCGCCGTCTTCCAATCCCTGTGTGTATCCTCAAGCAAAGGAACCATCGAAGTGCCTTCCAGATCCTCGGGCACAGGCAATCCGGCTAACTCAACCAGGGTGGGATACATATCAACAAGTTCCACCAGTTTTCTGCAGATTTGCCCTTTCTTCTTTTGTGGCGCCGATAGTATCAATGGTACCCGTGCATCAAATTCGTAATTGCTGGTCTTACACCAGATCGTATGCTCGCCGAGGTGAAAGCCATGGTCCGACCAGAGGCATATAATAGTGTTCTCTCGCAAGTTGAATTTCTCAAGAGCATCAATAAGTCTGCCAATTTGAGCATCGGTATAACTTGTCGCCGCATAATATCCGTGACGAACTTCGGCTGCTTTTTCAGAGGGAACAGGCCCGATGTTCGGGATGTCGGTATAACCTCGAAGTTCCTTCCAATTGTGCAGGGCGATATCAGGTCCATCTTTCGGCCTATTTAGTGCCGGCCAATCATCGTTCTCAAAAGTCCTTCGCTCATACATGTCCCAGTATTTCTTCGGAGCAGAGCAAGGCAGGTGCGGTTTACGAAAACCTACCGCCAGGAAGAACGCCTTACCATTTTCTGCAAGTTCTTCAATCTTTTTAACTGCTTCAGCCGCGACCTTGCCGTCGATGTATGCCTCATCGGGCACATCGGCACATTCTGCAGCGGCCTGTTTGCCGCTTTCATCACCCGGCTGGTTTTCGGGCAGTACATACTGATCACGTTTGGTGCAGTGGTCCCAGACAGGTTCCGCCGACCAACTCGGCGGATCTGTCGATGGTGCCCCCTGGCCGTGGAGAACCTTGCCGAAACTCTGGGTATAGTAGCCATGCTGCTTAAAATATTGTGGAAGTGTTACGATGTTCGGATGGTGTTCGCGAAAATGTGTTTTCAAATCCCATACCTTCAGCGTATCCGGGCGCATACCGGTTATCACAGAAGCTCTTGACGGATTGCACACTGCCTGCTGACAATAAGCGCTTAAAAAAACCGTTCCCTGCTTTGCAAGACTATCCATATTGGGTGTCACCGCAATCTTATCGCCAAGGCAGCCTACGGTACCTCGCAGATCATCAATTGCAATAAACAGAACGTTGGGCTTTTTCGCCTTCCCTGGCCATGATACGGCAGGAAATGCCAGTGACAAAGCTCCCATCCCGAACGTCTTTAGAAAGCTGCGTCTTTTCATTGTCGTGACTTCTCCTTTCTCGCCCAGGAGTACGAACTGGGATCAAAATTGTAAGCACCCTTGGAGAGAGCGGGTGGCGCATCACTTTTAGGGAGCCATTTCGCCAACTTCTGCTTGATCGAATCAAATTTTGGATCTTCTGCCAGATTCGTCCACTCGTGGGGGTCGCTGTCATGGTCATACAATTCTTCTGTGCCGTCATTGTAGCGGATGTACCGCCAACGCATAGACCTGACGGCATGGTTTCCTCGTTCAAGCGTAATAATCGAAGGACGCTCCCATGCAGCTTCTGGATTTTCCAAGAGCCGAACCAGGCTGATTCCATCAAATTTCGTATTTGCTTTCAAGCCACACAAATCAAAAAGTGTCGGGTATATATCGATCAGGTTCACAGGACGATTACAAACCGACCCAGGCTGCGTGACTCCCGGGGCCGCGATAAAGAACGGGACGTGCGTGGCTCGTTCCCAGAGTGTCTGCTTGTGCCATGCCCCTTTCTCGCCCAAATGCCAACCATGGTCAGACCAAACCACGATGATAGTGTTGTCTCGGTACGAGCTTTGCTCCAAGGCATCCAATAGAAGCCCAACCAGGGCGTCTGCAAAACTAATTGAGGCCAAATACGCCTGTACCGCTTCCTTGTATTTCCCTGCTTTCTTTACGAGTTCGAAATCGGCAAGTCGTGCTTCGGCCATTTTCCTGCCGGCGGCAGGGATGTCATCCAGATCGTCTTGTTTAACTTCGGGCAGTTTGATCTGATCCAGGGGATATAAGTCGAAGTACTTTCCTGGGACATACCATGGCAGATGCGGGCGATAAATTCCAGCGGCCAGGAAGAACGGTTTATCGTGTGGTCTTTCAAGAAAGTCTATGGCCCATTGAACCATCTGGCCATCCCCCATCTCAAGGTCCGGCTTGTCAAAGGGGCCCCAGTCAAATTCACGGTAGTTGGCCGGCGGCCTCTTTCCAAGTTTCACATTTTCAATACCATTCAGCGGAAAGCCTTCGGGCCAGTGCACACCTTTCTTAGGTGCGTGTTGCCCCGGCACGGGATAATCGTAGTGCCAAGAGCTGTCTTGTATCTGGGGGTGATAATTGTCCCAAATGCCCGGCGGATTGTTACCAAGAGTATGATGGAATATCTTCCCTCCACCTTCGACGTGGTAGCCGCTTTTTCGAAAGCGCTCGGGCATTGTCACAACATCGGGCAGGGCGGGCCGCCACCATTGTCCATTGTTGTATATGCCGGTTGTGGATGGCCGCAATCCGGTCATTATCGCTGTTCGTGATGGATTGCAAACCGTCGATGGACTGTGGGCATTGGTAAATGTGACGCCTTTGCGCCCAAGACGGTCGAGATTGGGCGTATGCGCTTTCCCCGAATAACCGCCCAAAGAACTGATCCAATCGTTCATGTCATCCAGGGCAATGAACAGAACATTGTGCTTACGCTCAGATGCCATTAGCCTGTGAGAAAACACAGATGTTATGCCAAGCACTGATAATTGGAGAAAGTCGCGTCTATTCATATTCTCTCTTGTTCCCGTACACTCCAAATCGGTAATATCTATCTGCCTTCTTTTCCATCAGTCAGCCATTCCAGCGAAAATCGAGCAAACACTATCTCACCATATCTCGTCTCCCCTCCTTCGTACAAACAACCGATGTTGCCGTCAGGCAAAATAGCAAGGCAGGAATAGGCTGATGGGCCATCATGTAGCAGTTTCGAGATCGGCCATGTCTGGCCTTCATCATAACTCAGACGGACGGTCATATTGATCCTATCTCCCCTGGTTTTTCCGGGAGGGGTCGCACTGGCGGGATTGGAAAAAAGCAGCCTGTTTTTTCCATCCTCGGAAGCGAGTGTGTACCTTAAAAAACCAGCTTGACAAACGGGTTCGATAAGCGATGGATCTAACTTAAGCTCAGACCACGTCTCACCGCCATCCTTGCTCGTGGCGATTCCGCGTTTCCCCTGGCCGTTTTCCTGCACGCGCATGTTCAGCATCAAAGTGCCGTCTGCCAGCTCTACGACCTGACATTCATTGCATCCGCCGGATACTGAGCCACCTAATTGCCAGCTTTTGCCATGATCATCGCTGAATATAACGTGGGAAGCGAATCCTGCTTTTGACGTGTGATCGCATGGGATTACCAAACGCCCCTTGTGAGGGCCTTGCCGAAGCTGAATACCTACCCCGGGACCGGTTGCATACCACCACCAGTTTTTTTTCTTTGTCGTCGCTGTTATCTCAATTGGTTTCGACCAGGTACGGCCATCGTCCCCGGAGGAGCACACATACACACGACGAGTATCCTTTGAGGTACCGCCATGGAGTTTCTTGCCGCTGTCCGTACTGTCGTTCCACGTCAAGAGCAGCCAAATTATTCCCGTATCTCCATCCTGAACCGGGCAGGGATTGCCGCAAACATTTCTCCCCTGGTCCCAGACCACCTGCCTGGGTGTCCAGGTTTTGCCGCCGTCTTCCGAACGTCGTAATAAAAGATCGATGTCACTGCTGTCACCGCCTTCTCTGCCTTCGCAGAAAGCCAGCAACGTACCTGCTCGCGTGGTCAATAACGCCGGGATCCGGTAGTTGTTATAGCCACCCCGGCCTTGAACAAAAAGGACTTTCTGCATCAGAGGCACAGTTGTCGCACCTTTGACCAGAAACGCAATTAGTATTGCTATTGCTACTGAATTTCTAAATCCTTCACAAGACATCGATTTCTCACTCATGTTCTTCTCCTGTAGTATTCTTAACTTTCACTATTCAGTGTATGGATGGTCAGTCCCGCAATAGATTTTTTCGAAGCTGAAAACATTGCACTTGCAAAATAACCACAAAGGCAGCAGACCGTTATCCCCACAAAAGCATAAAGCAATAAATGGATGTTTGTATACTGCTCTACAAAAAACACTCCGGCCGCTCCCGCCAAGGCTCCAATAATCGCCCCGGGCCCATTTGCTCTTTTTGTAAATATCCCCAGGCAGAACAGTCCGCACATAGAACCGCCAAACAGCCCGAGTATCTTCATAAACTGATCCCACAGCGATTTGATGTTCGATGAAGCAAACAACAGGGCCAAAACCATCCCCAAGACACCCAGGGCAAATGTCGCTACACGGGCAAGTCGCAGGTATCCTCGCTCCGATTGGATTATATTCAACGGCCGGATAAAATCCGTAACCAGGGCAGTGGAGGTACTGTTCATACTCGTGGAAATCGTTGATTGCGCCGCTGCAAAAACTCCGGCCACGACCAGGCCGGCGATACCGGCTGGAAGCTCACGCGCAATGAAAAGCGGGAAGATGGCATCGGTCTTAAAGACAGGATCGAGCCGGCCGGGATTATTTTGGTAAAAGACAAACAGCGCCGTACCGACACCAAAGAACAGAAGTGAAGCCGGCAGGACGGCAATTGCATTCGTCCAGATAGCTCTTTTCGCACTGGTCATATCCCGAACAGACATATATCGCTGTACGACCGCCATATCGGACGTATATGGAACCAGGTTCTGTGCGATTCCACCTAAAACAACCACCCACAGAGCTGTTGTTGCAAAGCTCATTGAAGAAAAATCCCAATTTATCATGTGAAATTTATTTTGAGTGGCGGCGGTCGAAATAAATCCGCCAACACCGCCATCTACACGGGAAACAATCAATGCAAGACTGATCAGTGCCCCACCAAAAAGAACACAAGTCTGTATTGTATCGGTCCACACGACGGCCTCAAGCCCGCCCATTGTGCAATAAATGATACTCAACATTCCCATCAAGAAAATGCACTGATACTCCGACATAGGCGTTATCGCCGCCAGAGCCAGAGCCGGTAAATACATCACTACCGCCATTCGCCCGATTTGGAAAAAAATAAAAGACGCGCTGGCAAAAAGACGTGCTGCTCGGTTAAATCGTTTTTCAAGGTATTCATAGGCACTTGTCGCATCGATCTTTCGAAAGAATGGAAGAAAGAGTAGAATAACCAAAGGCGTAATAGCAATTGCCGTCATATTATACATAAAGTAAACCCAGTTTGTGGCATAGGCCTTGGCCGGGATGGCGATAAAGGTAATGGAACTGAGCATGGTCGCAAAGATGCTCAATCCCGCCACCAACCAGGGAACACGCTGGCCGCCGCGGAAGAAATCATCCGAATTCTTATTGCGAAAAGAAAAGAACACACCAACACCAATCATAAGCGACAAATATATTCCAATCACAGAAAAATCGATGATCCCGAAACGCCCGCCACTCTTAAGCAACCGAACCTGCCACACCTTTGGAGAGCGAACTCTGGGGCGAATTTCACCGCTGGGAATAATTATTGGATCACTCACCGGGTCAGTACCCCAACGGACGGCTGTGGTAGTTACATGATTGATTGGAACCGAACCAGCGCTTGTCCATGTATCGGTGATTGTATGATAGAGCAGTGCTTCCTTTGGAAAACCGGGATGATCGTCCTTTAGTTCATCGACCCTGTGATAGAGGCTGCCGTCGTCGCCGCCAAGCACGACAATATGGCTTTGTCCCACATTTATACCGGTACCCGCCGTGACACACCGAGGAACATCTTTACGCTTTCGCCAGGGAATGACTTTGCCCGTATAGGTATCGGTTTCAGGATTGTATTTTTCCGGTTCGTAGACGGCCGGCGTAAATTCATATACATCCGTGAGAAACTGCACCTGTGGATTACCTCCCACCTCGGCATTCATCCGGCGGCCGCTTATGACATAGAGACAATCGGTTGTGCCGTTGTGCTGTGCTGAGGCGATCGCAAACGCCCGAGACGGCCCCGGCCAGGGAAGAACCTGTTTCCATTTGAGAGAGCCTGGATCATTGAGTTTTGACATATCCAGGGACCAGAAATTCCTCTTGGCTGTTTCGAGACCCAGGCCGGATGTTCCACCCACCACATAGATATTGTCTCCGATCATGGCGGCACTGGAATACGCACAGGTATCCGGCAGACTCGGCAGCGAGGTTCTTGTGATATCCTTCCTCTCCGTGTCCCATTGCAACAGGAAAACTTGCGAATATGTCCGTTCGGAATCATTGCCGCCGATGCATACAACCCCATGCCTGCTCGAAACAGAAGCACCGTAAGCCACGGATTTCTCAAGCTTAAAACCTGTTATCCAACGATAGGACTCACCGCCTGGGGCTGAGCCTCCGGATTCTTTTACGAGCACATAGATATCATCACGCCATACCTTTTTCGACTCCCAGACAGGTCGAGGGAAATTGGCCCCACCGGCTATGATCAATGCATCATTGTGAATTCCGCAGAAAGCCCCGGCTAATCCCGGTTGTATCGCCTCTCCTTTTATTGGCGGCAGTTCGGCAAGTTGGCTCCAATTCAGAGCATCTATTGCCTTTCCACGGGCTGAAATGGCAAGTGATGCAATCACCAGAAGTGAACGTATTATCAACCTGGCAACAGTATTTAACTTCATAGGTATTAACATATTAAATAGGCGGCAGCTTTGAACAGAATTCAAAGAAACCAAGTTCTTTTAAGCCATTTTTTAATCTGGCAGTCTTCGCAGCTTCGATATTTTTTAAGGGAGAGCGAACTCCACCCAGGTTAAGTCCAATCATATTCATAACTTCTTTGAGAGCTGAGTTAAAACTGGTTGTCTCGGCTAATAACCGAACCACCTTCATTGATATACGCTGAAGCCGACGGGCTTCACTAAGATTGCCGGAATCAAAAGCATCAATAATCCGGGTGTAGAGCGGGGCCATTATGTTGTAGGTACTGCCAACGGCTCCCCGGCAGCCAAGGGCTAACGAGCAAAGGAGTGTCTCGTCACGTCCGTAAAGAATATCGTACTTGCCGTCATTAAATTCACGGCACAATTCAAAATCAACAAGATCCTCGTGAGTGTACTTGATACCAGCAAGTTTAGGGATTTTCGGTTCCGCGGCTCTCAGGAATTCTAACATAGGAAAACAAACACCATTCATAGACGGAATGTGATAATAGTAATAGGGAGTTTCCGGAACCTGAGCTGCGGTCTCTGCGGCATATTCTACCAGATCCTCAACTCTGTTAGGCTTATAAAACAAGGGGCCCATTTCGCCTATACCCCAGGCACCGATCTGCGCAGCATGCCGAGCCATATCCCGGGCTGAGACTGCACACGTATGCGACACATGAACAATAACTTTGAATTCACTATGTACAGTCTTCATCCAACTATCGGCAATAGCTTTGCGCTCTTCGAGGGCCAGAGAAAAACCTTCGCCCGTCGTGCCATTAATAAATACGCCGACAACTCCATTAGATTGCAGGAATTCTGCATACGGAGGAATTGCATCCAGATTAACCGTGCCGTCCGGATGATATGCCGTCATGGGAGCAGCAATAAGACCTTCTGTCTTGCCATTTATCATGTTCGATCTCCAGTGCCTTGGTTTTTCATCAGTCTAACAAAATGCGGTTGTAAATGTTCGCGCATCTTTTTTCGAAAACTATCCGGGTTTCCGGAACGGAGTTCTTCCAAAAGGTCTCTATGGGAAGCATCTCCTTTGCGTCTTCCATTTCTTTCTTCCCGCTTAGCGGCTTCTCGGAAAAAGGGTTCAAGAAGTGCCTGGAATCGAAGCAGCAGATCGTTGCGTCCCATTTGATATAGTGTTGCGTGGAACTCTATCTCGAGTTTGAGCCTTGTTTGTTCCGTGCGTGCTTTGTCTTCGCGGTTAACAATCTTTTCCAATGCGTTCAGATCTTTTTCTGTTTTACGCAGGAACAACAGGTCCGCTAAGCCCAATTCAAGGGTAAACCGCATCTCGCAGAGGTCACGCTGTGTCTTTTCATTAAGAAAAGCAGCATCTAAGATCTGGCTGCAACCCCCGAATACATCTGGCTCTGCGATGACCATCCCGCGTTTTTTCCTGGACTCAAGCAGTCCAAGCATCCTTAAGCGACTAAGGGCTTCACGTACAACACTTCGGCTGACACCGAGTCCTTCAGTAAGTTCGAGTTCAGCAGGCAGGCTGTCGCCAATAGAAAGGTTATTCTTACGAACGATATTGAGGATCTTTTGCTCAACCACTTCAACAAGACTAGTCTTTTCTATCGCTTTCAATTGCATGATGGTTCCTTATATTATGTCCTACAATATGACGTATAAAAGAGAAAAGTCAAGGGGGAAATTGCACTTTTTTTCTATTTGTGAGTTACTCAAATTGACCGTTCTCGAGCAATCCATCTATATGGCATCAGATTGTCATACAGGAGTGTCCCGATGTTTTAGACGGTATTGTCTCGGTGTCAAGCCAAGGTGATGGTTGAAGGCACGACAGAGGTTGTGGGAGGTCTGGAAGCCGGTGACACGGGCAACAGTGATGATCTTTTCATTGGTTTCCCGCAGCATTTTCTGGGCGCGCTCAACGCGGATGTGGCGCAGTTCCTCCATGGGGGCACGGACGAAGTGCTCTCGGAAGGCTTTCTCTATGCCGCTCCGCGACATGGCAACAAATCTGACGACATCGGTCATGCAGATAGGAAGATGGGCGTTGTCATGAATGTATCGCAGGGCCGTGGCGACCCTCGGATGATCGACTGCCAGGCAGTCCGTGCTGCGACGTTCAACAACGCCGGACGGTGGAATGTAAAGGGGACTCGTTGGTGGGGATTCACCACTGATCAGTCGCTCAAGCAGGGCAGCACCCTCGTAGCCGACTTGTTCCAGGTTATTATCGATACTTGAGAGTGGAACGCGCAGGCAATCGCAAATCGTTTCATAATTGTCCACGCCGAGTATGCTGATCTGTTCCGGGACGGACAGGCCGGAGGAAAGGCAAGCTTCGATGACTTCAACAGCCTCAATATCGCGCATGGCGAACAAGGCCAGGGGTTTGGGTAAGGCGGTTAAGCGATGGATCAACCACCGATGGCGTTGATAAAGCGTGTCGGTTCTCTTTCCCCGTGCCTTTTGCCATGAGAGTACTTCACAGTGATGACCATACTTAGCGAGTTCCTTTGCAAAGGAATCACGTCGTCTACGACTCACGCCCAGATCCCAATGATGGAAAAAGGCAAAGTTGCGATAACCGCGGTCAAGGAAATATTGGGCAGCCATACGTCCGATGGCCGCGTTGTCCATCGTCACCCGGGGCAGGCGGATAGTTGGTCGGCTTTCCGACAGATCGACAATAGGCACATCGAGCTTACGTAACAATTGCCAAAGGCCTTGCGGAGCGGCAAGCAACGTTATTACACCATCGCCCTGCCAGTGTTTAGGTACCAGATCATCGAAGTAAAACGTTACGTGCCATTCATGATCCCGTGCAAAACGAACTACACCGCGATGGATATCGGGATAATACCATCCCGGTGCAAACAGGATATATCTTTCCGTGGATCCAGTTCCACAGCGGCCGGAAGTGTTGCGTTGATGCATTGAAACACTTTTTATTCGCGATGTTCTGTTCATATGATTATCCACGTAAAATAGGTATCTATTTAAGTAGCGAAAATGATAACTTTTTTACGCAATATGTCAATTATAACTATCCGAATATGAGATATAATGTATAATGTATAATGTTTGTATCGGAAAGAATTTGGATTCAACTTACTATTCTAATCGAAGGAGGCGTATCATGAACAGAATTTACCTGATTTTACTTTTGATTAGTGGTTTAACGGTTTGCACGTATGCACTGGACGAGCCCATAGGCTGGTGGCCGCTCGATGGTTCCGCTCAGGACATGTCCGGCAACGGCAATGACCTACAGGTGAGTGGGGGCGCCGATTTCGTAGAAGGATATTTCGGCGAGGCCGTTTCTTTTGACGGCATTGACGGCAACGGGGACAGTGTCCACTCGGAAAGGGATGTAGACCTCCTGGATCCGGGATCGGACAGCTTGACCGTAACTGTGTGGCTGAAGCTGGGACAGGGAACGTCCAGTCAAAACTATAAGTTTGTGGTCAGCAAGGGTAATCCTACATCCTCGGCGGTGGGCTGGTCGATTTGGAGCTCCAACACCAACGGTGCTCTAGTGGCGCGGTGTAATTCCAGCGACACGAACGCGCAAAGAGCCGCGCAGCAACAACTGGCAGTGCCTCTGGATGAATGGCTTCACGTGGCCATGGTGA
>Ga0307379_10001831_pt1 | contig 32429 bp, 19 predicted proteins | sample UN2MG_FD_202237 | JGI IMG/M metagenome (GOLD analysis project Ga0307379, IMG submission 202237) | Soil microbial communities from Risofladan, Vaasa, Finland - UN-2 | ecosystem: Environmental > Terrestrial > Soil > Coastal area > Acid sulfate soil | place: Finland: Risofladan, Vaasa | collected...
CTCGCTAACTCACTCGGGGCTGGCGGTCAGGAAGGGCATGGCTTACCGGTTCTCCGGCTACCTTCGAGGAGACACGCAGGCGGAGGTCATCCTGAAGGCGCTGCTCCCCGACGGCAGTTGGATGGAGCTTGCATCGGCGAAGCTCTCTAAGGCATCAGGTCAGTGGAAGAAGTACTCCGCCAAGCTGACCGCCAAAGGCACGTCCGACCGTGCCGTATTCGAGATCAGAGCCATCGGCAAGGGTAACCTGTGGGCCGACAAGCTCTCATTGGTGCCCTCGGATAACGTTGATGGTTGGCGGGAGGATGTCGTGCAGGCGATCAAGGAGGCGCACCCGGCGATCATTCGGTGGGGCGGGTCGGTCTGCGATCCGGGCGGATATCGGTGGAAGAACGGGATTGGAGATAGAGACCGTCGAGTGCCGTTCCCGAATAAGGTTTGGGGACGGATAGACTCGAATGACGTTGGGATAGACGAGTTTTGCCGGTTTTGCGAGCTTGTGGGTGCGGAGCCATTGATCTGCATCAGCTTTTCGGACGGCTCTCAGAGTGCAGCCGACCTGGTGCAGTACTGCAATGCGGGCGATGACAACGAGTGGGGCGCGAAGCGAGCGGCTAGCGGCCATCCCGAACCTTACCATGTGAAGTACTGGCAGCTTGGAAACGAGCTTGGGAACGCCGACTACGTCAATGCCCTGCCGGAGTTCTGCAAGGCTATGAAGGCGGCCGACCCGAAGGCGGTCCTGATGGCATCGTTCCCCTCTCAGGAGATGATTGATAAGGCCGGCAAGGGCCTGGACTACGTGTGTCCGCATCACTACACGCCGGACTTCGCGGCATGCGAGGCGGATTTCGAGAAGCTGGCCGGCATGCTGGAGGGTACTGACATCAAAATCGCCGTCACGGAGTGGAACTCGACCGCCGGCGACTGGGGCTTGGGGCGAGGGAAGCTGATGACTCTCGGCGGGGCGCTGCTCAATGCGCACTACCTGAACCTGCTGATGCGTCACTCGGACATGGTGGACATCGCCTGCCGGTCGAACATGACCAACAGCCTCTGCAGCGGGATGATCGCGACAAATGCCGCGGGCCTCCTCAAGCGCCCGAGCTACTATGTGATGAAGCTGTATGCCGACCATGCGAAGCCTGTGCCCGTCACCGTCGAGAATGCGCCTGAGGGAGTGGATGTCTTCGCCTCGAAATCGGAGGATGGTAAGTCGGTTTGCATTTTCGCCGTGAACATGAATACCAAGCCTGTGGAATTGGGACTGGGCGATCTCCATGCCATCGGCGGCGAGCGAGTGTGCGATACCCTCGATCAGCGCCAGGCGGACGTGATGAACCATTGGGATGCGCCGGATAGGGTCAAGACCGTGGAGTTCAAAGCCACCGGAAGCACGGCCACCCTCCCCGCGCTTTGCATCTCGGCAATCGAGTGTGGAGAGTAGTCGCTACTCGATCTCCTTGACCGGCTTGCCCATGTACTTGAGGCCCAGGGGGCTGCGCTTGCCTATGAGCGGTGACCAGGGCTGGAGGTGGAAGCCGTTCGGGCCGAAACCGATGCCATAGTACCCGGTGAAGAGCGCCAACTGCGAGTAGTAGGCGTCCGTGAGCATGCCCTCGTAGCCGGACGGAGTCCCGTCCCAGCGGGTCCATTCGCCGCCGTGCCCCACCCCGTTCTGGAAGCCGCCGTTTGCGTAAGTCTTCATCATCGGCCAAAGGATTCGGTCGGCCTCAGCTTTGCGCCCAAGTTGACAGAGCGCCTGGATATAGTAGTAGGCCTGACAGGCGCTTGCGCCGCCGTTCTCGAAGACGCCGAAGGAATCAGTGCCATCATCCTTTTGGGGTGAGCCGAGCACCCCCACCCCATACTCGCTCTTGGGGATGGGGATCAAATTTCCAGGCAGGCCGAGGTCGAAGCGGGAGTAGCCGACCTCCTTCATCTTCGCCTCGATGCGATTGACGATGTCATTGGCCTGCTTCTCGGGCACGAGGCCGTTGATGATCGCGATTCCGTTCACCCAGACGAACCAGTAGTCGTGGAGCTTGCCCCGACGGATCGGGGTGCTCGCTCCGGCGGCACCCTCGGAGTCCTTCCAGCCGGCGAGGATGCCCGTTTCGGGATTCAGGAAGTTCGGCAGATAGGCGGCGTGAATCTTCTCTGCACGGCACTGGTAGAGCGCTGATTTGCCAGGACTTCCGGCCAAGCCTTCGATATCTGAGAGGCAATTGAGCGCCCGGTATGCGAGCGCGCAGGCGTAGGCGTCCTCATGGCCGAAGTTGATCTGATCCCACCAGTTGCTGCTGGGAAACCGGAACTTGCCCCGAATGCCGGCATGCACCGACTCGGGGAGGCCGTTGCCGTTTCGGTCCTGGCGCTCCATCTCCGAGGCAATGCGCTCCAGGTGAGGCAGCCAACGGCGCAGGAGGTCCAGGTCGCCGGTGACTCGGATCACGTCCCACGCGGAGATCAGGAGCGAGGGATACGTATCCATCTCGATGTTCTCCCACCCCACCCCGTAGCCTTTCGCGCCGGCCAAATAGCGGTCGAGGGATTCGCGAACGACCTGCATGGCCTCGATTCCACCAGGCAATGGTGGGGTGAAGACCGCCTGGTCAGCGTACTCGTGCATGCAGAAGATGCAGTTGTCGCTGACGATGTTGTTCGCCAGGATGCCGATGTCCGGCCGGTACTGGAAGGTGTTCAGCCAATGGCGAGGAAGTGCTGCCAGGCGTGGATCGGCGAGTGCGGGCATGGATGGACATGCCTCGACGGACGAGGTAATCTCCAGACTGGATGTCCCCTGATCGAGCACGTACAGGCCGTCCGACCGCTTGGCGGCATCTCCCACCAGTGTGCAATTCCATTGCGCAAGATGACGCAGGGGTTGGCCGATGAGTTGGCCGTCGCCCTGGATGAGCAGAGTGCCGTAATCGGAGGCGTGAAGCAGCACGGGAAATGGCGCGGGTATGCCGGGCTTGGGATTCGCCAGGGGCGCAACCGGCGTCTTGGAGACATCGAAGGCGAACCGGATGCCAGGCGGATTCCCGAGGAGACTCCTCTGGGGCATGGTGCAAGTCATCGCCATTTGAAAACTCTTTGCCTCAATGAGGATTTCCCATCGAGCCGGGATGCCCGATAGAGAAGTCCCATATCGCACGACATTGCCGTCCAACTCGAAGCTCGTCGCACCCTCAGAAATCTCGGGAAACGGTAGCTCCAATGCCGGGCGCCCGCCATCGGGCTTCAGGAGATTCTCCTCCACCTTGCCCTTGCCAAGGCTGTCCCAGCAGAGGGCAGTGATTCGAGGCTCTTTCCGAGAGAAGGCAATCCTAAGCCAGTTTGATCGGAATTCGACCTCGTCAGCGCTCTGAGTGATTCTTACGCCGGTCGGCTTCGTGGACTTCAACTTGGGGCCAGGGAGTTTCAGCGGTTGTGCAGCGATGGGTGGCCTTTCTTGAACCACGTACTCGCCGAAGACCTCGATCTCCGAGACCTGAGTATAGTTGGGGTTCTGCACATTGGAAGAACGCGTGATCCTCAGCCGGAAGTTGTCCGTCATGACCGGGGCAAACTCGAAAGTAGACTTGCCGCCGCCCGTCGTCGAGAACAGCTCTTGGAAGGTGAAGCCGCCGTCGGTGGTATACTCGCCCACCAAATCGAGGGGCTGACCGAGGACATCCGCCAGGTGAAGTGCAACTCGCGAAATGCGCGCCTGTTGCCGAAAGCGAATCCACAGCCAGTGAGGATGGGGCTTCTCGAGGGCCGCGTGCCACCGGTTCGAGCCGACGAACTCGCTGGGAAAGACCCACTTGCCGTCAATCGCCTTGGCGGCGCTGTCTCCGCCGTATTCCGAATCGGCGACCGCCATTCCACCCAGAGCGACATTTGTCTCTTGGGCGTATGAGCCACATACGCACGCGAACAGGGGTATTGCCAAGAGCAGCTTGATGTTCATTTGATCCTCTTGTAGGCGATAAGCGCGGAGGACGGCCGGTTCTCCAATGTGACGAGGTATCCGTCCATGAGTTCCTTGCCGGTGAACTCCGAGGTCTCCCCGGAATCGAGGTCGGTGAGCTTGTACCGGGCGTTCTTGTCCAGCCCCACGAGCTTGAGGCGGGAGGATTCATAAGGACTCTCCGGCCGGCGAAACGCCTGAACCATCCCCTCGCCAAGGTCGGGCCGGTCGAACTGCCATGCGATCCATTTGTCGCTCGCGAGGCTGTATGGCGTGAGCGGGTAGTAATCGCCATAGTAGTAGTCCGCCACCTGCCGCCACTGGGCGATCAACTTGCGCAGGAGCGGCCAGTCTATGTCCGTGCGGCGAACGTCACAGCCCAGGGTCGTGTTCGGGCACATGGTGCTGTGGAAGATGTAGGTATCGAAGTTGATGAACCCCGTGCCGTAGTAGGGCAGCCAGGACGCCAGGCCGTAGGTGTGACCCTGTTCCCCGACGGGATCGAAGATGTAGTCGCTCCTCAGTAGGGGGACGCTCCGGCGCATGGTCTCCAGGTCATTCCGATGCCCGCCCGAGGCGCAGGAATCAATGAGCATGTTCGGACGCCGGCGACGAAGCTCATCCCAAAAGGCGAGGTAGCCCGTGACGTACTTAATCTCGGTGATCCCCTGCCTGTCATCCGAATCGTTCGCCCGCCAGTACCCGAGCGGATCAATGTTGTAATCCTGGCGGTAGGCATCTATCCCCTGCTCGGTCATGAGCTTGTCGGTGTGGTCGGTGACCCATTTGCGCGCCTCGGGATTGCCGAGGTTGAGGAGCTTCTGCCCTTCCTTGCCCAGGAGCCACTCGGGATGAGTCTCATAGAGCCAGGAGCCGGGGGTCACTCGCTCGGGCTCGAACCAGACGATGCTCTTGATGCCCTTCGACCGCGCGTAATCCGTGACTGCGCGAAGTCCACCTGGGAAGCGAGTGGTATCAACCTCCCACGTGCCGGTGGACGTCCAATCACCCTTGTTCGGATACCAGCCGGCGTCCATCCACCAGTAATCGAGCTTGATGCCTTCCTTCGTGTAGCCGTCAATGAAGAGTATCTCGTCCGCCTGATTGCAGAGCAGGCCGGGATAGTGGTTTCCGCTGACGGCGGGCATCCCTGGCGCGGGGAGCTTGCCGCCGGGTCTGGGGAGGTTGTGGGCGATCATCCATCGCCGCCAGACGTTCTGCGAATGGACGCGGTCGCCCTTCCATGTCTGCAGGACGATCAACGGGGTGCGGACTTCCTCGCCGGGGTGGAGCCTAAAATGAGTCAATTCCTGGCCGGCATGAACGGTCAGGCCTTTCTCGTCGCGCTTGAACTCGGCCATCCATTGACCCGGCCAGCCGACGACCGCGATCACCCCTCCGCCATCTAGTTCGATGTTGAAGTAGGGAAACACCAGGCCGAGCGGGCGACCACCCGGCGGGGCGAATCGCAGGCTGTCACCGGGCTTGAGGGGAGTGTCAATCGGCGCGAAGTCATCGGGCGCGACGCTCGTCCCCTTGTGATGGTGGAGGACGAAGTCCTTGCCCTCCAGGCGCATGTCGAGGGGCAATACGTCCGAGATGATCGGCGTATCGGCAGTGCCGGTATTCTTGAAGTAGACCGTCCACTCGATGGTGGGGAAGTCGCTGTACTCGATGGCGACGCATCGGACGACGAGGCTGGTCTTAGTGTCCGAATAGGTCAACGTCCGCTGAGTTCGGTTCTTATCGAGCTTCTGCGACGCACTCGCGGGTTTGGCGACGAAAGGCTTTCCGTCATAGTTGAAGGAGAATTGTGGTGATAGGGCCTCAGATGCATTGGCCAAGAAAACCACCCCCAGGATTAGCAAGAAGATTTTCATCTCGGATTGAGGCTCGAGAAGTCGGTAAAATGCTCTGAGCACGAGCCGTGCTTCACAAAGAGGATGCTGAATTTCGCCTCCGAGGTGCGCCGATCAGCTCCACGATGATCGTGTTCTCGCCCTTGAGGATCGGCACATCGTGGATGTGCGCATTCTCGGCGGTCCACCAATCCACGTTGTCCCGCTTGCTGACGAGCGCGCCATTGATCCAAAGGCGATAGGCATCCGTGTGGCCGACGAGCACCCCGACCTTGCGATCCTCGGGCGAGATCATCCGCCGAACCATGTAGACCGCGCATGGCCCCTGGAAGCCGACCGCATCGTTGACCGACATGAGGTCCTCGTAGAAGTTGACCGTCCGACCCTCCTTCGAGGCGTCGCCGGTGATCGGCGGGCCGGTTAGCTCATCGAGGGTCATGTATTTCTTCTCCAGGTCAACCCGCGTGTTCAGGTGATAGAGTCGCCCGTAATCAGCCTTTCGGTCCCTATCGTCCTCTCCGGCGGGCGGAATTGACGGGTAGTTTTCCCAGAACGGGCCGAAGACCCGCCAGACGCTCGCGCCGACGAGGCCGAACTTGTAGCGTATGTCGCTGAACCGAACCTCGAAGAGGTTGGTCTCATTCAGGACTTCGATGTCCGCCGGGACTGAGATCGTCAACTCCCAGGGCATAATGCCGGGCAGGAGTTCGAGATCGGCGGAGGCATGATCAATCCGCCAGCCCTCGGGGATGCTGATGGTCGCCTTGCCGGAGATTGGTTTGTCAGCCTCAAAGAGCACCCTGATGGTCTTGGTATCCCCTATTCCGATCGCGGGGATGCCCTGGTAGTCAACGGTGATTCGGACGGCCGGACGAGGCGTCAATTCGATGGAGGGCGGCTTCGGAGCGTCGGTGATAACGACATCCTTGTTCAGTTGCTCGGCGAAGTGGAGGCCCATGAGGCAGGTGTCTTCGGCAAGGTCACGTACTCGGTCCGAGCGCCTGGGAGCATCAACGCCAAGGATGAACCCCTGATCACCGAGCCCGTGCTTCTCGATCAGGTAATCCGCGCCCTGGATGATCCCCAGGATCGAGCCCGCCGTCGCGCAAGTGCAGTCGGTGTCGAATCCGCAGTTCAGGGCGATCATGGTGGTGTCAATCAAGTCCATGCCGCCGAAGTAGAGCGCCAGCAGCGTGATGCCGATGTTCTGATACATATTCGTGCAATCGGGATGGCCGTAGTCGCGGATGATCCGCCCTCGGACGTAGCGCCAGTCGGACGATGACTTGCACCATTCGCGGACATCCCTGATAAGCCTTGACACCTTGGAATCCTGGGGAATCAGCCCCAGGCCGATGTCAATCAGCTTATCGAGGTCATGCTCGAAGAAGGTGGCTGACTCCAAGCCTGCGAGGAATTGCTCGGCGAGGACCGAGTTGCCCGCATGATCGAGGATACCGTCCTTGGCGGCGAGATCGGCCGCCAGCCGGGGATTTCCCGGCGAGATGCAGGCCCAAATCTCCGAGCGGATCGGGCAGCCCATGCCCTCGATGTAGTAGCGATTGTTGAACGCGCCGGACATCGGCGGGTGGATGCCGCGGGCGTAGTTCTTCTTGAAAAAGGCATACTCGCCGGGCGCATAGCGGCAGCGGTTCAGGAAGGCGTCGGCCAGGTCGTCCGAGGTGAAGTTGATCCCCTTCTCCTCCAGCACCGAGAGCCAGAGCACCTGGAGATCGAGGTCGTCATTGGGAAGCATGCTCTCAATCATGGAAGGCGCGAACTTGATGTCGAACAACTCCTTCGCGCCTTCGTATGGAGCGCCGATAGTACCGGCGACGCACTTGCCGATCCAGCAGCCGTAAACCCGATTGAGATAGTCTTTATAGGCGATTTGCATCAGTCCGTGTGCCTGAAGAAGTGCCAGCCGCCGATGTTCTCGGGATTGCCCTTGTCGTCGGGAAGCAGCTCCTGATAGTTCTCGGCTGCCTTGCGGAAGGCATTCGCATACTGATCAATGATTTCGGGCCGGAAGTGCTTGAACCAGGGGATGGAGTACGCCCGCGCGCCGATGGACTCGCTGACCGGGAGGTCGCCCTTGTACTGGCGGAGATCGCGGTTGGAGTTGGCGATGCGGGTCGGCTTGCCGTGGCCGTAGATATCGCACTCGGTGAAGACCGGATGGAGGTGGAGGTTCTTGTTCACACCAGGCTTCGTATGGCAACCCTCGGCGGAAACCGCCTCGCAGAACCTGGTGACCGACAGCCCGCCGAGTTCCTCGGGCACGTAGACGCCATGAGGCGCATACCATCCGCCTTTGGTGCAGCCCGAGCCCTTCGGCGGCCGCTGACCCCGAAGGCCGGGGACGCCCTCGATCTGATCCCAGAAGTAGTTCATGGCCTTGTCAATCTCGGCCATCCGGGCGTCATAGTGCTTGAGCTGGACTCTCCCGACGGCCGAACTCATCTGGTGCATGCGATACTTGTAGCCGCCAAGCGGGATTCCGGCATATTGCTTCAGGTACTCGGTCTGGATGTTCTGCCCATATCGCTCGTAGAACCCAAATGCGACCGCTCGCTCGTAGATCTCGAGGTCGTTGGTATTGAGGATGCCCGCTTCGCCGATGGGGAGCGACTTGCCCGACATGAGGGACATGCCGGCGACGTCGCCGAATGTGCCGACCTTCCGCCCCTTGTAGAGGCTGCCGTGAGCGTGGGAGACGTCCTCAATCACCTTGATGCCATGCTTGCGGGCGATCGGCAGGATGCGGTCCATATCGGCGGGATAGCCGAGGTAGTGGACGACCATAATGGCCTTCGTGCGGTCTGTAATCCGATGCTCGATGTCATCGGGGTCAATGCATAGAGTCTGCGGATCAACCTCGCAGAAGACGACGGTCGCGCCAAGTGAATAGACCTGGAGGGCCGAGGCCCAGTAGGTCACGCTGGGGCAGATCAGCTCATCGCCGACGCCCAGCTTGCAGCCGAACATGGCGCTTTGGAGGGCGGCCGTGCCGGTGCTGAATCCGAGGGAATACTTCACGCCCAGCCAGGCGGAGAACTCCTCCTCGAAGAGCTTCGTGAGATCGGAGCCGGACATTGCGCCGCGCCGAAGCACGTCAAGGACGGCGGCTTCGTCCTCCTCAGTCACGATGGGCCAGGTGAACATGTCCCCGGGTTCGCAGTCAACGGCGGGCTGTCCCCCAAGAATCGCAAGCTTGCTTGTCATAAGAATCCTCCACTCATCCAGGCTTTCACTATGTTAGCGGTGGACGGGCAAGATTCCTTTGGACAAGACAAAGCGGAGTACTGGAGTGCTGGAGTGATGGAGTACTGGGACGGGATGATGGGGAGACAGCCGCCGATGAACGCCAATAGTCGCCGATTCGGAAAAGCATCCAACCCCTATGGAGTGCTCAAAGCGGAGAGAAACGGAGCTTTCGCTTTGGCTTATGCCGGAGGCATCCTTTCTCAGCCGGAGAGGAACCGAATCTCACCCGGTTGGAACGCTTGCAACCCGGTTAGAAACGCTTTCTCACTGGTGAGAAACTCTTCTTCACCGGTGAGATACTTTTTCTCACTGGTTAGAAACCCTACTTCACCGGTGAGATCCGCGTTCTCACTAGTGAAATACGCTTCCGCACCGGTGATTTACGGCATTCTTCAGCGTTGCGAATCGTCCAATGATTGACAGCTTGGTAGTCTGCCTGCTATAACTGTGCCATAAGGGTTGTATTTGCTCTCTAGGCGGTGAACAGGTGAGCGATAGTTTCAAGTACGACGTATTCCTTAGCCATAGTTCGAAAGATAAGCCGGTAGTGCGTGAGCTCGCCCAGCGTCTCGAAAACGACGGCCTGAAAGTATGGCTGGATGAATGGGAGATCTGGCCAGGCGACATGATCGGGCTGAAGATCGAAAAAGGGCTTGAGGAATCCCGTACACTCATCTTGATAATGTCAGAGAATTCGTTCGCTAGTGAATGGGTGACTCTCGAACGCCATACTGCTCTGTTTCGTGACCCAACAAACGCAAAACGCCGCTTTGTTCCGCTACGATTGGATGATACAGAGCTGCCTGAAATCCTTCAGCAATTCTCTTATGTAGATTGGCGCAAGCGATCTGATCACGAGTATGGCAGGCTGCTGGCCGCATGCAAAGTAGGCAGGCGATCAAGCAAACCCAAACGCAAGCCCTCAAAGAGACTTCTGGCTTATCAAAGCAAGGGTATAGAGGCATTCATCGCAGGAAGGTTTGAGGAGGCGCGGACTGCCTTCGAGAACGTGTGCAGGCTTGCGGAAGCTGGCAATCATCTGTCAGAGAGAATAAAAGCAAAGACCAATCTCGCGGGAATACTCTGGTATTTCGATAGGAATCCGAAGGGTGCGAAGCAGGTCTTGGAAAGCTGTCTTGAGGAGCTACGGGATACCGATCTAGATAATGAAAGGGCAGGGGTACTTTCTCAACTCGGCGCGACAATGGGGATGCTCGGCGATTTCGATCAGGCCGAGAGTCTCCTAAGGCAGGCTTTGGACCTAGAGCGCAAACTCGGACGCAAGCTGAGTGAGGCCAATACGTTAGTACAACTTGGCTGGGAGATAGGACATTGTGGAGCCTCGCAGGAAGTCCTGGAGCTGAATAAGGAGGCGATGAATTGCTTTCTGGTTATCTACCGCAGCGGCGATATTGACGACCGGGATGATGCTATCCAAGGCATCGCTCAGTGCTATTTCCAGAGAGCGAAGGTTTACCAACGCGAGGCAAAGGTTGAGGAGGCGGAGGCGAATCTCGTAAGTTGCCTGGACTGGCAGCGCAAGATCGAGCCGAACCATGAACTGGCGAAGGTTCTGCGGGAGTTAGCCGGGTTGAGGTTCCATCAGCAGAACTGGGATGATGGCAAGCAGTATCTGACTGAAGCAGCAGATATATATCACTCCCTCGATCACACACTGGAGGAAGCCCGTTGCCTAGACCTGATAGGGCGTGCATACTACAGTCTAGGAAGGCGAAAGGAGGCTATGGACTGCTGGGGGTCTGCAGCCAACACGGCAGCAAAGGCGAAAGATAACGAAGAAGCAGGGGAGTTCTGCCGAAAGCTGGGCGTCCTTCTCCTTGAAGATGGGCATGTCGAGGATGCAAAAGCGGTACTCCAGACAGCTCTCGATATGGCAGTGAGAGAGGAGGAACGCGCTGTCTACCTGTCTTCCTTGGCGCGGGTTGCCGAGGTAGAACACAATCCCGACGAGCGAGACAGGCTGCTCAGGCAGGCGATCAAGTCCGCGAAGGATGCACTGCCTGGGGTCACACGCCCGCCTGACCGCGCGCTGCTGGTCCGGGACATCGGCTGCTACTACCAAGAGCTCGAGGAGCATGCCGAGGCGTTGGAGTATTTTCAAAAGGCAAGGCAGATCTACGATTCCATCCCCCATGTAAGAGGCGTCGCCGAAACCCTTAACGTCATTGCTCATCTCAAAGGTCGCCTGGCAAGATGGAAAGAAGAGCACGAAGACTGGGTAGAGCTTAGGAAGTTGGTGGATAACACGCCGCACTACGATCTCATCGCTGTCGCGGACATAAACCTGGCGATTTTCGAGTGTCGGAACGGAAATCTGGCGGAGGCGAAGCGACTCTTCTCATCCGCGGAGAGGTTGTGTAGGAAGCACCGGCTTCCGTTTCTCTCGGACGCCGAGCTTAATCTCGACGGGGTTGAAGCCGCTCTTGCTATGCAGATGCCTCCTGAGAAGCGCATTGACGAACTCATCGAGGAGCTTTATGGCCAGCTGGCCATGTGTCAGCAGAACAAAGAAGGTTACCTGCGATATTGGGCTTTCAGCCGTCACCGCGAACTCGTGCGAAACCTGCGCGGATCAATCGGCCTGAACCTGTGGATTGTCCAAGATGACTTGAATGAATTCTTCTCACTTACGACCCGATTCGGCAGTTACGTCGATTGGAGCTTCCTCGCCATTCCATCCAATGCGGCAGATGTTGTGTGGGACGAGATACCCTTCTCTAAGAAGATGGGGTACTACCCATCTACAGGGTTCCTGGTAGTGAGGAAAGAAGAGCCAAGCAGGGCCGTGGGGTTACCGCCGCCGGGAGACAATGAACATGGGCCGGAACCAACCGTCCACGACGTCGCGGATTTCCGTTATTCCCCAGTCGCTCAAGGCGGAACGAAGCTTCGCTATGTCGCCGGTGGCCTGGGAGAAGGAAGTAATGACGGGCCTTGCGTGGTGGGTTGGTCACGAGTGTTGCCGCCGCAGGTTCACCGCCTGGTGTTTGAGAATGATGCACGGCGGCTGAAGGAAGCAAGAACGTTTTTCGTCTATCACAGTCGGGCGTCAACTGGCGATAACCTGCTTTCCGATCTCAGTCTTGGGAAAGAATGGCGAGTCTTGCCAGTGTACAAGGGTGTTCTGCCCCGGTCCAAGACCGTGCAATTGGTTGCGTCATGCGAGATACAGCTGCCCATACTTTCTGACGTCTCCGCAAACACACCGCCAATCCAGGCATGCAAGGTGAAACAAGACTTGATGCAGCTGCTGTCATGCGGCCAGGATGCTGCTGCGCACCCACTGCTGAGCCAACTCTCCAATGACGCATCTGATCTCGCTAAAGCAGTGGAGGCTGACGGCTACCTAGACCTTCAAGTCTACCTTCTCAAGTGGTCAGACGGCATAGATGCAGGCGTTCATCCGGCGATAGTAGTGAATGACTAGTTGTCTGTCCTATTCTCTTGCCGAGGGAAGTCCACGCACCCAGAAGGACGACCCATCAGGTGAATGGATCGCGTGGGATTAGCCGATCTTGATGCGCTGATCTTCGCGGACGACCTTGCGGCAGCCGCCCGACTGGCTTTCAGACCAGTCGGTGAGCGGGGCCGCCTCGATGAGGAGATCGAGGCGGCCGATGGCCTTCAGGCGATCGTAGATGAGCTGCCAGCCGCAGTCAATATCGGGCGAGACCTCGCACTTGCCCTCATGAGCGCCGCCACAGGGGCCGCTTACCTGGCCCTTCGAGCATCGGGTGATCGGGCAGACTGCGCCGTATGTGCCGAGGATGCACTTCCCGCAGGCGATGCACTTCTCGGTCCAGATCCCCTGCTCCTGGAGGATGCCGATGAACTTCGTGTCCACGCCCGCCAGGATGGGCTTGGTGGGGAATCGCTCGGCGATGGCTTGAACGCCCGCGCCGCAGGCGAGCGAGAGGACGGCATCCGCGTCCTGGATTTCCTTGAGAGCGTCCTCGATGAACTGGTTCTCGCACTGGCGCTCGATAGTCGCTTCGAGGACCTCGTGCTCCTGGCCGTCGAGCTTGTAGGCGATTCGGAGGGCTGAGCTGATAAGCCCGACCTCGCGCTCGCCGCCCGCGAGGCAGACGGTGACGCATGTGCCACAGCCCAGAACGAGTATCTTATTGTACTGGGCCAATTGGGCCGTCAGGTCCTGAATGTTTTTTCTGTATGCGACTATCATAGCAAAATCTCCTTACGCAGCGGACTCGGCCCCAGTCTCTTCAGGCGGTCCGTCATCATCTCAACGATCTCGGCGAACGTGTTCCCCTGGGCGGAGGAGAGGTTGAACATCTCCAGCCGCTCGCCCTCGAGGCCGGCTTCCGCCAACACCTGCTTAGCGAGGGCGACGCGGTTCTTCGCCCGAAGGTTGCCCTCCTGGAAATGGCAGCCGCCTTCGAGGCAGCCCGCGACGATCACGCCGTCAATTCCCTGCTCGAAGGCATGCATGATGTATCCGATGTCAACCTTGCCGGTACACGGCAGCCTCAGTACGCGCACGTTCGGCGGGTATTGCAGGCGCATAGAGCCGGCCAAATCGGCGGCGGCGTACGCGCAGTAATGGCAGCAAAGCGCCAGGATTCTCGGCTCGTAATCGTTCATTCTTTTCCCATCTTTGGGAGGGCAGAAGTCGTCCCGAGGACTCCATCTGCCCCTACCGATGGCTGTTCACTCACTGCGGCCAGCAGTGCCTCAATGGCAGCGGCCACCTGACGATCGGTGAAGTGCCAGAGCTGAATCGCCTTTGCCGGGCACTCCGCCGCACAACTCCCGCAGCCCATGCACTTCGCGGCCTGAATCTCGACCCGGTTCTTGCCGTTGCTCGATGCGATCTCGGGCGCATCATACGGGCAGACCTTGATGCAAGTCAGGCACGACACGCACTTGCGGACGTCAATATGGCTGACCTGGCCGCCCACGACCAGCGTCTTTCGGCTCAGGATCGTCGCCGCCCGACCCGCAGCCGCTCGCCCTTGCTGCATGTTCTCGGCAGTCGTCTTCGGCGAGTGAGCGCTGCCGGCGAGGAATATGCCCTCGGAGGCGAAGTCCACCGGTCGAAGTTTGACGTGCGCCTCGAGGAAGAAACCGTCGTTGTTCAGCGGGACCTTCGCAAGCTCGGAAGTCTCCAGGTTGTCAACCGCCGGAGACATCCCCGCCGACAGGGCCAGCAAATCCAGCTTCAAGCTCACCGGCAGGCCCAGTTCGGGCTCGGTGAACGTCAGCACGCCATTCGCATAGCTTGGAGCATTCTCGGGCTCATATCTCACGAACAAGACGCCCAGTTCGCGGGCGGCCTGATAATGAAGCTCATTCACACCGTAGGTGCGAATGTCGCGATAGAGCACGACGACCGAGGCGTCGGGATTCGATTTCTTGATCTTGATGGCATTCTTGACCGCGTCAATGCAGCACACCCGGCTGCAGAACGGGCGGTCGTCGGTTCGCGAGCCGACGCACTGGATCATGGCGACCGTCAAGGGTGTTGGGTGTTGGGTGTCAGGTGTTAGGGAACCGGATGCAAGCTTTTCTTCCAACTCCCTCTGGGTGATGACCTTGGGGTCCGAGCCGTAGGAGTACTCGACCGGCGAGTACTCGATGCCGCCGGTTGCCACTAAGAGCACTCCGTGCTCGACGGTCGAGCCGTCGGTAAGCTTGCTCGTGAAGTTGCCGATATGCCCCTCGATCTCCGAGAGCTTGGAGTTCAGGTAGGTCGAGATCAGCGGATGACTCGTGACTTTGCTGATGAGCTTCTCATCCGGATGCCGTCCGCCAAGCTTGCCATTCTTCTCGACAAGGTGCACTCGGAAGCCCTGATTCGCGAGCGAGAGGGCCGCGGTCATTCCACTCGGCCCGCCGCCAAGGATGAGCGCCGCCTGAGTGACCGGTATCTCTTCGGTTGTGAGCGATGTTAGTCGCGAAGCCCGTCCAACCGCCATCCTCAGCAGCTCGATTGACTTCTCGGTTGCCGCCTCAGGCTCATTCGAGTGAACCCATGAGCATTGATCGCGGATATTCGCCATGTCCACGAGGAACGGATTCAGGCCGCACTCGCGGGCGGTCTCGCGGAAGAGCGCCTCGTGCGTGCGAGGGGTGCATGACGCAACGATCAGGCGATTGAGCTTGTGCTCGTTGATGATCTCCTTGATCCGATCCTGAGTATTGTCGGCGCAGGCGTAGACCTGGGTCTCGGCAAACTCGACGAACGGCAGCTTCTTGGCTTCCTCTGAGACCCTTTCCACGTCCACGACGCCGGCGATATTGATACCGCAATGGCAGACGAAGACTCCGATCCTCGGCGGGGCATCGGTGAAGTCGTGCTCGGGCGGGTAGACCTTTTCAATGACCAGCGAGCCTCGTGCGGGCACAAGCAATTCCATGGCTGCCGCTGCCGCTGCACTCGCTTGAGCCACGGTTTCAGGAATATCCTTCGGCTCCTGGAACGCTCCTGCCGCGAACACTCCCTCGCGGGAAGTGACGACCGATGCCTCGTCTGATCGGCAGAAGCCACATTCATTGATCTCGACCCCGACCCTATCAGCCAACGCAAGGGCCGCCGCGCTGGGCTTGATGCCCGTCGAGAGAACGACCAGGTCGAAAGTCTCGTCAACCGGTTTGCCGTCCTGAATGTACGAAATCCGCAACTCCTTCGAGCCGGGCATCTCGACTACTCGGGAAACCATGCCTCGGATAAAGCGGACGCCGTCCGCCTTGGCGCGCTCGTAATAGCGGTCGAAGTCCTTGCCGAACGCGCGGATGTCCGTATAGAAAATGGTCGCCTCAAGGCCGGGAGTGTGTCCCTGGGCCACGACCGCCTCCTTAATCGCCGCCATGCAGCAGACCGACGAGCAGTAGGGCCGGTCGTTCGAGGCATCGCGCGAGCCCACGCACTGGATGAAGGCAATCCGCTTTGCATCCGTGCCGTCGGATGGCCGCTGAACATGCCCGCCGAACGGCCCGCTGGCGGAGAGTATTCGCTCAAATTGGATGTTGGTGACGACGTTGGGATAGCGCCCGAAGCCGAACTCGCCCCTGAGTCGGGCGTCGAACTCCTCGTACCCCGGCGACAGGATGACCGCGCCGACCTCGATCTCGCGGGAGGAGGCGATCATCTCGTGATCAATCGCCCTCGGCCCGCAGACCTTCACGCACTCCATGCACTCGCAGCAGATGCCGCACGCGAGGCATCTCTGCGCCTCGGCGACGGCCTGCTCGGCGGTGAACCCGTCATGGCCGACCTCGACTCGGGTGCTCTTCTGACGCCCGCCGTCGCCAAGGCTATGGCGGACAAGCCCCTCTTTCTTGTGAACCTTCTCAAGCTCTAAGTGGTCTTCTTCCCCCCAGATGCGGGGGTCGGCGGATCTTCCTGCGGCCAGGTCCTCGCCCTTTATGAACCGGTCAATGGATTCCGCTGCACGCCGACCGGCCGCCACGGCCTCGCTCAAAGTGCCTGCGCCCGCGACGACGTCGCCGCCTGCGAAGACGCCGGGGATGTCGGCCGCTAGAGTGACCGGATCCACCTTCAGCAAGCCCCACTTGTTCGGCTGGAGACTCGTCCCCTGGCAGAAGCTCATATCCACGACCTGGCCGGTCGCGAGGATGGCCTCGTCAAACTCCATTATGTGCTCAGAGCCCTCGACTGGGATCGGCCGGCGCCTGCCGGATGCGTCCTTGTCCTCGGAAAGCTGCATCTTGAGGCACTCGATCCCGGTGAGTTTCCCGTCTTTGCCAACAAACCGCTTCGGATTCGTGAGTAGGACGAACTTCACGCCCTCGTCAATGGCGTCCTGAACCTCGACCGGGTCGGCGGGCATTTCGCGCTTGGTGCGGCGATAGACGATGGTGACTTCCTTCGCACCCAGGCGCTTGGCGGTTCGGGCAATGTCCATGGCTGCGTTGCCCGCGCCGATGACCGCCACCCGCTCGCCGATCTTGACAGGTTCGCCCATGTTCGCTCGGCGGATGAACTCGATCCCCGGACGCACGCCGTGGAGATCCTCGCCCTCAATCCCGAGGGTGGAGCTGTTCTGCGCGCCGACTCCGATGAAGACGGCTTTGTATTCTTTAAACAATTGCTCGATGGTCAAATCCTTGCCGATGGGCGAGTTGCACTTCAGGTCTACGCCGAGGTCGCAGATCGTCTGGACTTCCCGGTCGAGGACTTCGCGCGGGAGGCGGAAGTGGGGGATGCCGATGCGCATCATGCCGCCCGGCTTCGGAAGCGCCTCGAAGATGGTGACGCCATAACCCTTCCGAGCAAGCCAGTCCGCGGCACCGAGGCCGGAAGGGCCAGACCCCACGATGGCGACGGGCGCTCCCCCTCCACCCGAGGGAGGGGGTTGGGGGGTGGGCGTATTCTCTATGGCAAAGCGTTTTAGCGCCCGGATCGAGACCCCCTCGCCATATCTCGCTGCCTGGCACTCGGACTCGCACGGGCGGTGGCATACGTAACCGCAGATAAGAGGCAGAGGATTGTCCTGCCGGATGATCTCCGCCGCCTCGGCGACCTTGCCCTGGCCGATGAGGGCGACATACGCCTGGGCATTCTGGTCAATCGGGCAGGCGGACTGGCATGGCGGGCGCTTGCGCTTGTCAATGACATAGGCGTTCGGGACGGCCTGAGCGGTGACTTTGTGGATGGCGGGAGTGGTGCTCAGCCCACGGTTGAAGTTGTCGGGTACTTTGATAGGGCAGACCTTCTCGCAGTCGCCGCAGGCATTGCACTTGGCGAGGTCCACGTAGCGGGCGTTCTGCCGAAGCTTGACCTTGAAGTTGCCCGGCGTGCCGATTACTTCCTCGACATCCGCCTGGGTGAGAATCTCTATGTTCAGGTTGCGCGTTGCCTCAACCAGTTTGGGCGATATGATGCAGGTGGCGCAGTCGCCGGTCGGGAAGGTCTTGTCGAGTTGGGCCATCTTCCCGCCGATGGACGGGGAGTTCTCGATCAGATAGACCTTGAACCCCGAGTTGGCGAGATCGAGCGCCGACTGAATCCCGGCGATCCCGCCCCCGCAGACCATGACTGCGCCTGTCAAAGTTTTACTCGTATTCTTACTCATACTTTTACTCTAGGCTCGGTGATCAGCTTCCCGATACCGAGTTCCTGATCCGACAAACCCAGTGCTCGTCCGAGAAGCTGGGTGAAGTAGAACACCGGAAGACCGAACTGCTCGCCGGTGGATTTCTCGATATCCGCTTGCCTCAGGTCGAGGTTCGTCTGGCAGAGTGGGCAGGCGACCGCGATGGCCTCCGCCCCGCTGTCCTTCGCCATCCTGAGGATCTCGCCGCACAGCCGCTTGACGGTATCGGTGCGGGTGATCGAAAAACTTGCGCCGCAGCACTCGGTCTTAAACGGCCACTCGACCGGCTCAGCGCCGATTGCCGACAGGAGTTCCTCCATGAGCTGAGGATCCTCTGGATCATCCACTATGCAAAGCTCCTTTGGCCGAGTGAGGAGGCAGCCGTAGTAGGCGGCGACCTTCAGCCCACCGAGGGGCTTGACGATCATATCGCGAATCTCCGCCAGGCCGAAGTCTTCCTTCAATACCTGGAGGAAGTGCCGAACCTTGACACCGCCCGAGTATTCGCGGCCAATGCTTTCGGCCACCTGCGCCCGAAGCTGCGGGTCTTCCACAATGGCGAGGTTCGCGCCCGCAAGCCTCCCATAGCACGATGCGCAGCAGACGATCATATCCTGGCCAAGGTCTTTGGCGATCAACAAGTTTCGAGCAGGGAGCGCCGCTGCCAAGACGGCATCCGTCGCATGAGCGGGGGTCGAGCCGCAGCAGGTCCAGTCGGGCAATTCCTCGAGATGGATGCCGAGCGCCTTTGCCACCGCCTGGGTGGACATCTTATAGTCGTTCGCGGTTGATTCCAGCGAGCAGCCGGGGAAGAAGGAATACTTCATCTGTGCGCCCTCCTCCGGAAAATGTCCGCAACCGCCGATTTCCCCTTTGTGCTGGGAGGCGTGAGTTTGAACTTGCCTTTCTTGAGCATGGTGGGGAGCTTGGCCAGATCGCTGAAAAGATCGAGCGCCCGGAGCTTGTAGATCCCCATCATGCCTAGCTCCCACACTCGCCCGAAGCGCTTCATGGAGGCGAGCATCACGCTGTTGAAGACGCGAACCTTCCTCAGGTCGTCGGGCGCGGATTCGGCCATCGTGTGAAGCTTGTCAATCAGCGCGGGCGTGTCAACCTTCATCGGGCAGCGGGATAGGCAGGTCTGGCACGAGATGCACATCCAGAGCGCCTTGCTCTTCAGCAGCTCATCCTTCATGCCGAGGAGGATCATCCGATTGATCTGGTGCGGGAGGATGTCGGTCTCCTGGCGCATGGTGCAGCCGGCCGAGCATCTGCCGCACTGGAGGCACCAGGTAAGGTTCAAGCGGCCATCAGGGTCCAACTCTTTCAACAAATCTTTACCAATTGTCTCGATGGCGGGCATGTTACTCCTCGCTCTCATCTACTGCGACGGCGGTCTTCATCCGAGCAGGCGCGACCTTCCGATAAACCTGCGCCGGCTCGAGCTGCTTGCCGTTCACAGTCAAGAGTCGGGAAACGGGTATGTCGAAAAGCCGCTCATTCTCGATCAGATACGGTTCGATTAGCTTCCAATCAGCATCCGACAGCTCGAAGTATTCGCCGCCGTTGAGCTGCTCATTATCCAAGAGCTTGTGCGGGTCGCGGACGTAAATCGCCCCTCCCGATGCCAGCGAGAACAGGTTCGAGCCGGAATAGGGCGTGTCAAGATCAACGATGTTGCCGTCGTCATCGAACCGCATGCCGTTCAGGATAACGAACCCACCGCCTGTGAGCGGATCGCCGGCCATGAACGACTCGGCCAGGAAGTCGAGGCACGTGCCGTTGATGACAGCCTTGGGTCGTCCGACCGCGTTGATCAGCGGGCGGCCGGCAGCATTGCCCTTCACGAAGACCTTGCCGCCCTTCGCGCCATACATGAAGGTTTGGCCGACGTCGCCGTGAACGACCAATTGGCCGGTTTTGAGAATCTGTGCAACCTGGTCCTGGGCGTTTCCATGGACGATCACCGTCGCGCCATCCAGCCCCGAGGCCAGGTAGTCGCCTGTGCTCCCGTAGGCGTCTATGATGGCGTCCTTGGTGTCGGGCCCGAGGCCGCATCCCAGGAATCTCTGGCCGACATATCCGTGGCAGATGAACCGCCGCCAGCCGAGGTCATAGGCCTGAACCACCAGTCGGGCAGCGCAGTCGTCGCCCTCCGCCGGGAAATCATGCGCATTCACGACCAGTACTTCCTCCGAGCCGGCGGGCGCTCTCGAGGCGTCGCGGGTCTCCCAGTCAATCCTCGCATACTTCGATGACGGCTCGGCGGCGATGGACGGGACGCCCGCGAGGATACCATAAAGGCACTCGGTCGCGACTTGCAGAACCGAAGCACGCTTGATGTCGCCGGTGGGATATCGGCGATCGATTAGCAGGGTGAGGCCATTGATGGCGGCCTCACGCTCTGAATCGGAGAGGGCCTTTGATGATATGGCCGAGCAGAGGCCTATGGGATCAGACTTAGCTGATTCGAAGAGTGTGATGCCATCCGATAGGACATATGATACCAATGGGACCGATGGGTCGGGGGAAACCGGACGCTTGCCGAGTTTGACCTTTTTCTCGTTGCCAAACTTGTCGGTGCAGGTGAGCTTGTAGCCCCTGCCGTTTTTCTTGACCGTGAAAATGAACGTGCCGCCGTCGGTGTAGCTCCCGCCTCGGGCGTTCCAGTATTCGTCGGCGATTGGGCAGAATCGGCTATCTTCGGCAGCGAGGCTCGCCAAAGTCGCATCAATCGCCTGCTTCTCGGAGCAGATCAGGCCGATCTGGATCTCGCCGTCCTGCAGGGCAAAAACCTGAGGCCGGAGCATGGCGGTATCGGTGATTCCCAGGAGTTGGAAAGCGTCGTTCTGGACATCATTGCGCGCGATTATGAAGAACCACGGGCCATCGGGCGAGCCATGGACATGGCTTGCCTGGATGCGGCGGTAGACCTGCTGCTTATCCCTCGGGAGCATGTTGAAATCGCGCTCGACGGTCGGGGCAAGCCCCTCGATCACGTATTCGAGCGGATACTTGTAGACCCTGCTCCAGAGATCGAAAACCTGTATTGAAACCTCGGTATCGGTGAGGAACAAAGGCTTGATATTGCGCTGTTCGAGGTACTCGGTGACGGAGTAGTAGTTCGCGAAGTCGCCGTTATGGACGAGCGCCTCGTTCATCCCGCAGAATGGATGCGCGCCGCCGGGATGCCAGACTCGCCCTCGGGTTGGATAGCGCTGGTGGGCAATCCACGCGTGCGCCTTGAAATCCTGGAGCTTGTAGTACTCGACGATCTGCTCGGCGTACCCGACGATCTTGAGAATGAGCATATTGCGGCCGTGCGACAGGACAAACGCCGCCTTATCGCCCAGCGAGGCATAGTACTTCGAGTTGAGCTTGAAGGTGTTCTGCCAGACGAACTCGTCCTCGATGTCGCGCTGAGGCAGGCCGGTCAGCCCTCGATCTTCCGCAAACTTCTTGAGCACGTCGGGCTTCGGGCGGACGAAATACCGTCGGACATCCGGCGGACTGACCTCCATGCCCTGGATGTCATGGAAATCGTCAATATGATCGAGCGTCTCGGCATGGTGGACGTCGAACACCGGGGCGACAAAGTCGGCCTCGACCTGCGGCAGGGACTTCGGCTCCAGGAGGGCGATGTGGAGCATGTAATCGTTTGCCAGGATGCTTGGCGAGACGCCGAGCTGGGCGGCATCGAATCCGACCGCCGCGATTCCCCCACCCTTGCCGTTGCCGCGATTATGCATCTGCACCGAGGGCGCGTAGATATGCCGGCCGCTGACCGGTATGCTGCACGCGAAACCGGTGACGCCGCACCCGCCCTCTTCCTCTGCGTGAGAGGGTGCATTGTGCCAGCCGTCCATCATCCAACTGCGGCTTTCGATTATCTTATCAGAATGGGTCTTATGGGTCCTATGGGACATTTTCGTAATCCAAATGCATGAGCAAGTCGGTTCTTCCGCGGAGTTCCTTCACATCGGTCATGCCGAACCGGCTCAGGATATCCACTAACTGCTCCCGCCATGCGGCGAGCATGTTGACGATTCGCTGAGTGCCCCATTCGGCGCTCATCTTGGCCACCATCTCGGGATTCGTAGAAGCAATCCCGCGCGCGCAACCCTTGCCGCTCTCGCACTTGCCGCATCGGATGCAGCCCAACGCCACCATCTCCGAAGTCCCGATCACCACTCCATCCGCGCCGAGGGCAATTGCCTTCGCCATGTCGTAGGCCGTCCGAATGCCTCCACTGGCGATGAACGTCACCTCGTCCCGAATGCCCTCATCCAGCAAGAATTGGTGGACCTTCGGGATGGCGTACTCGATCGGCATGGCGATGTTCTTCTTCGCGATCTCGGGAGCAGCGCCCGTGCCGCCATAACTGCCGTCCAGATGCATGATGTGCGCGCCGGCATGATACGAGCCGACCGCCACCATATCAACGTCAACGGGCGTGGAGACTTTCGCCGAGACGAGCGCCCGTGGGTTCATGTGCTTGATCCAGTCAATGTGCTTCTTGTGGTCCTCGACCGAATAGACGCTGTGGAACGGAAACGGCGAGAACAGCGACGTGCCGGCGACCGCCTCGCGCATCGCGGCGACTGCGGGAGTATTCTTGTCGCCGAGCAAGTGGCCGCCAAGACCCGGCTTCGCACCTTGTGCGTATTTGAACTCGACTATGCGGGCCATCTCGATGGTCTCTTCGCGAACGCCGAAGAGACCGGTCGCCACCTGCGTAATCATGTGATCCTTGTACGGGAACAGCCGCTCGGGATACCCGCCCTCGCCGGTGCAGCTAAATGTGTTCCAGGCCATGGCAGCCCGGGCCTTTGCTAGCATCGTATGCGGACTGACCGAGCCGAAAGACATGCCGCCGCCATAGACGGGGAGGTCAATCGTGATCCTGGGCCTGTTGTCGCCTCTGCGATTGAGCGGGATGGCGGTCGAAATCTTGGATGGATCGGTCCGAGGAGCGTCTTCCGGAAACTTGAAGCGGATGCGGTCGAACCCCCCACCCGAGTTGCCGATCTCGTATTCCAGTTCGCCATCGGGGATTGTGCCGGTTTCCGCCATGTGCCACGTGCTCAAGATCAGGCCGGCGGTCCAGCGGAAGTCGCCGATGGACTTGTACATCGGGCTGAGCTCAATCCTCAGGGCCTTCTGCGGGCAGTGGTCAACGCAGTAGGTGCCGGCAGCCTTGCACTTTTCGGCCGTGCAGCGCCAGTCGAGGCCTGTAAGGAAGTCAACATATCCCTCAGGGCGCACGTGAACGCCTCTAGGGCAGATTCGCTCGCATGTGCCGCACTTGACGCACGCCTCGCTGCGCCAGACCTTATACTTGCCGAGCGAATTCCTGAACCGGTCGGGCGCAGGCCTCACCTCGCGGCTCGGCGGGTACTCCAGCCCGAACTCGGACTCCGGTCTCATGCTTATTCTGCCTGGGTCAATGGTTGCTGCCATGCTAAACCGCTTTCCTTCGGCCAAATATCGGCCCGAAGCAGTCGCGCTCCAAGTCGTCGAAGAACATAGCCCTGCCGACTTCGCCTCTGAGCCTGCGAACCTCGCGGATGCCCATCGCGCCCATCATCTCCAGGAGCTGGCTGTGCCACGCGCCGATGAGGTTAACGATGCGCTGGACGGCATAATCGTGGTCAGTCTTGTCCAGGTCAATAGGACACGTGAGCCCTTCAGTGCAGTTCTTGCAGACTCGGCATTCGAGGGCAATCATGAGCGGGACATCCACTGCGACAAGGTCTGCGCCGCAGAGGATCGTCTTTGCCACATGCTCAGCCATTGAGATGCCGCCACTCGCGATCAAGGTGATCTCATCCCGATTCTTCTGCTGAACGAACGCCTGATGGAGTTCGCGCAACGCATCGGTGATATGCCGGTTGCCTTGCACGATCCCCTGCCAGTCGGCGAATACGTGTAGCGCATCCACGCCTTCATTCGCCAATTCGAGCGACCGCTTGATGTAGTCTGAGCCGAGCGGGATTTTCACGATGGCCAGGAGGTCGGGATTCTGGGACTTGGCCTGTCGGACAAGGTCGGACACGTCGGACGAGTCTGACCACTCGCATAGCCGACCCTTGGATGATATCGCTGCCGGATGGCCGATGAGCTGTGGATCATCAGTGATCGCAAAGGTCTCCAGCTCTTTCGCCGCATCCATCATGGCGCTCGAAATCGCTGCCGATGGGCTGTGCCAGGGCAAGGTATTAAAGATCATCGGGATCGGAATCTCGATCAGCGGCGGGAACTCATCCACCATCTTGCCGTTCTTGAACGTCAAAGAGGGCGGCTTGCGGCCGATGTCCACCGATGTGCTGATGTACTCGCGGCCATGAATGCCGTCGCGGGTCGGGCGAACGATCTCGGACATGTCAGTCAAGATGGAGTCGAAACCCGGCCCTCTGAACGGCCCGGGGTAACCCGCGCCCGAGACGGGAATTTGTCCTGTCTCGGCCTGATACCACGTGCTCGAGATGATGTCGGCGGTCCAGACATCATCGCCAAGCGCGAGATACTCGGGGTTGATCTGCCAGCTCAGGAGGCCCTTGGTGCAGCTTTGGACGCAGCACAGGCAGCCCTTGCACTCGTAGAGATAGTCAACGTACTCTACCCGGTTGTGCAGGCGATCGCGCTCGTCGTCGTAGACGCTGTAGGCGCATTCGCGCTTCACGCAGTTGTGGCACGCGCTACAATCCTCGCGCCAGTCCACGATCCCGTATTTGCCGATCAGCTTGTGCTTCGGCGGCATCGGCGTTGTGTGTATGTGATACTTCGCAGGCATAGGTTAACCCAAAAGCTTCTTCGCGCCCTCGAAATCGTCGCCCGCCATGAGGTAAATTCCTCGCACCCCATCAATCTTGCGCAGGCCGGATATGATCTCATCCGCCCCAGGACCGGGCGCATAATACTTGAACTTGTCAGCGACGTCTTCCGGGATAGCTGCCAGCACCGAGGCGATTATGCATGGCTTCTGTTGAAGCTTGCGAACCTCGGCCATCCATGATTCAAACCTGGCGAGATCGAAGACGGGCGCGGTCATTATGAAATCCGCTCCTGACGCGACCGCCCTCTCCAAAGTCATAAGATGCAGCTCGACCGGTTCGGCGAATGGATTGGCGTCGGTTCCCAGAAGTAGATCGATCGGAGCATCAATGGTCTGTCCGTCGGCCAGTCGGCCGTCCTTGCGCATGGCGTCGGCAATCCGGAGAAGCTGGATCGGATCAATGTCGAACACGCCCTTCGCGGTCGCCGAAGTCGTCAGCGCCTGATGCCTCCCTGAGGTGCAGAGGATGTTCTTAATGCCCATGGAGGCCGCCCCAAGGATACTCGCCTGCAGGGCGATGCGGTTCATATCGCGAGTGAGCAGGTGCAGGATCGGCTCTGCGCTGGCAGCAATCAGATGACCGCAAGCCGCAAGGCTGCACTGCCGGACGCCATCTTCACTCTCAGGGGCACTAATCGCCGTTACCGAACTCCCGAGAGCATCCACGCATGACTTGAACATGTCTGCGCCCGCCCCACGAGGAGGTCGGCACTCCGCCGTGATCACGAACTTGCCGCCCTTAATCGCCTCTGCCAGCTTCGATCCAGCCATTAGGCTATCACCTCATCTAGGAATTTGTGTATGTCCTCTACTGCCTCGTTCAATGCGCTGTCCGTGGAATCGCTGAGCAGGATGATCTTCAGCGCATCCGGTTTCAGGCCGGCCTCTGCCAGCAATTCCTGCGCTGCCTGAACCCTCGTGACGGCTCGGAGATTGCCCTCCATTGACTTGCACTCACCCTTTGGGCAGGCAAGGATGCACACTGCCTTGGCCCCTCCCTCGAAGGCTTTCAGCAGGTAGCGAGGGTCTATCCGCCCGCTGCAAGGGACGGCCTCCAGGACCACCCCCGGCTGCTGATCCAATGCTCCGGGCTTCGCAGCATTGCGGCAGTAATAGAGATATATGCTGTCCTTACCGTCCATTTGTGCCATAAACGACAAAAGGGCGCTCCTAAGTAGACGAGCCTACTGTGAAGACGCCCTCGTCAATCCCGTTCAAAGGTTGCATAACACTGTGCAAAATCCCGGTTTGCCCGCCAGTGGGCCAACCGCCGATAATAGAATAGCGAAAACATCAAGGAATGTCAATACCCAGGGGAGTGGGGAGGGCTAGACGTAGTTATCAGCAGACAGCAGACAGCAAGGTCCGTTCCCGGGCCGGCTCCAACATCATTTCGATGGCAACAGTCACGCCCTCCGGCCCGGTCTCCAGGTAGACTCTGTCCGCGAGGGAGATCATTATCTTGTACCCCATGCCCAGAGTACCTACCGTCGAGTAGCCTCTGGTGAGGGCGACGTCGGGGATGCTCAGAGCCTGGATGCCCGGACCTCTGTCCTCTACGATGCAGATGAGGGCATTGCCAGTTCTGTGAAGTGAAACTGTGCCCATGCCGGCATGTTTCAAAGCATTGGTCGCTGCCTCTCCGATGCATACGGTGAACCTGGCGGCGCGATCTTCACTCATGCCGGCGGACGTCGCGGCCGCCTCGACCCCATGCCTGATGTTGGCGAGATCCTCCGGCCTGCCGATTGTCCATGACTCTATCTCCTGGCCGGCGAAACGCTTGATATCCTGCCGGTCGCAGATCACCAGCTTGCCGTCGGTGGCCGCCTGAATGGTGCGCCGGTAGAACTCCAGCCTGTGCTGCTGCTCCTCTTCGAGCGCTTCCTCGGCATGCCTGCGCTCCCGGAGAATCTGAGATGTACGAAGCTCTCGCGCCACCGCCGGAGCAAGCCTCGCAAGCTCATGCTTCATGATGAAATCCTGCGCCCCAATCTTCATCATTTTTATCGCGATGTCCTGAGATACGGTTCCTGATACAAGGATGAAGGGGATCTCGCGCCTGGTCTCATTGAAGAGCTTGAGCGCATCCGCTCCGCTGAAATGAGGCATAGTGTAGTCCGCGATGATGAGGTCCCAATCGTCTTGCTGGAGTGCCGAGCGCATAGCTTCCGGAGTCTCGACACGCGTGTAGCTGGGTTCGAAATCCGCTTTGCGCAGTTCGCGCATCATCAGACGAGCGTCGGGCTCGGAGTCCTCCACTATCAAGACACGAATTCGTACAGCCATACTACTCTATTACCCTCGACTTGGCGGTGGCTCATTCAGCAGCAGCCAGTAACAGCCCAGCAGCTTGACCGCCTCCACGAATTTGTCGAAATCCACCGGTTTACGGATATAACTGTTCGCCCCCAGTTCGTAGCTGCGAAGGACGTCCTCCTCTTCCTTGGACGAAGTGAGAATAATCACCGGCTGGAGCTTGGTCCGTTCGTCCTGGCGAATCCTTCGAAGAACCTCCAATCCATCGATCCTAGGCAGCCTGAGATCCAAAAAGATGATCGCCGGGAAAACGTTCCTGTCACGATCGGCATATTGGCCGGTGCGGAAGATGAAGTCGAGGGCCTGCTGCCCATCCGACGCAACCACCAACTCATTGCAGATCTTTCCCTTCTTCAATGCCCGCCTGGTAAGCTCGACATCGCCGGGATTGTCCTCAACCAGAAGAATAATCGGTATACTCATGCCTCTTGCCTCTCAGGATGCAGAGTAAAGTAGAAAGACGCACCTTTTCCGACTTCGCCTTCACCCCAGACTCTGCCTCCGTGTCTGCTTATTATTCGCCTCGCCAGCGCGAGGCCTATCCCCGTGCCTGGGAACTCAGTCTCCGTGTGCAGGCGTTGAAAGGGAGAGAAAAGCCTGCCGGCATACTTCATGTCGAACCCCGCACCGTTATCCTTTACAAAGTATACCCGTTCGTCGCCTTCGCGGGTTTCACCAAACTCTATTCGTGCGTTAGGCGTCCCGCTGGTGAACTTCCAGGCATTGCCCAGCAGGTTTTCGAGCGCGATTCTGATCAGGTCGGGGTCGGCTCGGGTAACTACGTCAGGCTGTATGCTGAAGGTTACCTTGCGCTCAGGGGCCGGCTTCTGCAGCTCGTCGGCGATTGACTCCGCCATCTCGCTCAGATTCACCTTCTCGATGCTTATCTCTGCTCGACCTAACCGAGAGAGGCGGAGGAGGTCGTCAATGAGTTGAGCCATTCTCTGTGCGGAATCGCGAATCCATTTTACGTCCTCTCTACCCTCCTCGTCCAGCTTGTCGTAATAGTCCTCCACGAGGGCATGGCTGAAGCCGTCAATGATCCGCAGAGGCGCACGCAGGTCATGGGAAACTGAGTAACTGAACGCCTCTAACTCCTTATTCGATGCCTCCAGGGCGGCAGTCCGATCCCGAACTCGCTGCTCCAAAGTCTCGTTTAGCTCTATCAGCGCCTTCTCGGCCTGTCTCCGCACGACCAACTCGTGCTCGGCCTGCCTGAGGGCCAGGCGAGTTCGGCGTTGGGATTCGCGGATGAGGGACATGGCGACAGCCATGAGACTGGTACCAAGCAAGAATGCTATCCAGGCTGCCCAGCTTACAGGCGTGTTCGCTAGCGGCCAAAGCGTACCTGTCGGGGCAGAGAAGCTATAATCGAACGCGATCGCGCCGAGGATGAAAGCGAGGATCGAGGGCCCGACACCATAGAAGTAGGCAATGACGCCGATTGCCATGAAGTACATTATGGGGAACCGGCCGAGCGGCACATATCGGTCTATCAGGAGAAGAATGGCAGTGATTGCAACTTCCACGGCTATGACGGCAACATAGCCAATCCAGCGGCTGGAATGTTGTGGTTCGGGTGCCAGTGGTAGTAAGTTGTCGCTCATGTCTGCTTGCGGATGCTCTGATTATGTATTGTACCCGCAAGCCCATCAGTACAAACCTGGTAATCGTACCGGGTTTTCCCAGCCTTTTTTACCAAAGAAAGCGCTTGTTTCGGGCTAGAGCCGTTATGGCCTCTGAGGCCCGGACCTTGAAAGGAGGTAGGCCTACTGGTATAGGACTCACTTGTTTGAAGCCTCGGTGGCCGCTAAGGCCGGGCTAAGAAGACATAAGCCAACCTGGAAATGACGGAGGTGCTCCGCATTGTAGACCGGCAAGCCGATCAGGCTAGATGTGATTATGACCGATAGCATGGTGGGCTTGGAACTGGGCGCTCGATGGGTATCAATCCGCTAGGCTGCCTGGCGGTCGTATATGGGGGTCTGGAGCTCGCATACACCTCGGACAGCCTGATTCAGGAGGCGGCGGACCTCGGCGCCGGAAGCATGATTGACTGCGTGCTCGAAAAGCGCCACTGTGGAGAGAAGCTCATCTGCGTTGTAGTACGTCGGTCGTCGAACGACGAGAAGGCCCTCCCAGGGCGTGCGCTCGATCTTCTCTGCCTCGGATGTGAGCCGCTCATGGAGCTTCTCACCAGGACGCACGCCCATAAAGTGAATAGGGATGTCCACTCCCGGCTCCAGGCCGTGCATGAGTATCGTATCCACGGCGATATCGAGGACCTTGACCGGCTCGCCCATATCCAGAAGGTATAGCTGGCCGGTCTCCCCCGTTCCGCCTGCATGGATAACCAATCGCACAGCCTCGGGAATAGTCATGAAGAACCGGGTCATGTCGGGATGCGTAACCGTAATGGGCCCTCCTCGCTTGATCTGGTCGCAGAATGTGGGGATGACGCTCCCCCGACTTCCCAGCACGTTGCCGAACCGCACCGCAATGTAGGAGGTCCCGGGCCACAAAACCGCGTGAACCCGCATGATCTCCTCGCACAACCACTTGGTCGCACCCATGATCGAGCAGGGATCGGCCGCCTTGTCGGTCGAGATGAGCACGAACTGCTCCACACCCAGGCGACCGCATTCGTCTGAGACATAGAGAGTCCCGAGAACGTTGTTCTGAACCGCCTCTTGCTCGTTAATCTCCATCATGGGCACGTGCTTGTGAGCGGCGGCGTGGAAGACGATCTGGGGGCGGTAGCCCTCTATCACCTGATGGACCCTGGCAGGCTGTGATACGGATGCGATCGCATAATGAATGCGGTCGGTCATGTTTGGATATGCGGTCTGGAGTTCCTGATGGATCTGGTGGATCGAGTTTTCACCATGCCCCACCAGTATCAATGAAGACGGGTTGAGAGAAGCTATCTGCCGGCAGAGCTCCGACCCGATGGAGCCGCCTGCTCCGGTGACCAGCACCCGCTTGCCGGATAGATAGCGGCCGATACGGGCTATGTCTACACTCGCCGGGGGACGCCGAAGCAGATCTTCCACGCTGAAATCGGTCAGTTCCGCAGCCGCCCTCCCTGCGACGACGTCCCGCAATTCGGGAATCACTTTCACGGGCAGCCGGTACTTTCGGCAAAGCATCACATGCTCTCGTATTCTGGAACTGCCCGTGTCGGAGATCGCCACTATCACCTCGTCCACCGCACGCTCGGCCAGCAGACGCTTCAGGAGACTCAGCGGACCAAGAATCTTGACGTTGCTTACGTAGACACCCCACTTATTCGGATCGTCATCCAGGAAACCGATGACGTGGTAGCCGAGAACCGGGTCTTCCTGAACGGCTCTCAGAACTTGAACTCCATTTGCAGCCCCGCCGAGGATGATAACCCGTTTGAGGGACGAGTTGTTCTTATGGCCGTTCTGGATTGAGCGACGCTGATGTGAGGTGCTGAACATGCGAAGTAACACGCGAATACCGCCGACCGAGATGATGCCGGCCAGCCACAGCATTGCAAGGACCGATCGTGGGAATATGCCGCCGTCCATGATGCGTTGGACAATGACCAAGCATGTGATCGCTAAGGTATTCGAATAGAAAACCCCCCAGAGCATCTCCAGGCCGGCATAGCGCCATGCGCTTCGGTAAAGTCGGAAAGCCCAGAAGCAGCCCAGATACAGCGCAATCCCTATCGGCAGACTATGGAGGTGATGCCGAATGTAGCCTTCATATATGGCGCCCCAAGAAAGACCATCAAAGCGCAGACGAAAGGAAACAACCATCGAGAAGGCGAGTATGCCGATATCGGCGATTGCCAATGGGATGGCTACGGAAAGCCATCTGGACGCAATCGGGGAATATACGTGACCACGCTTTGCCTTGTTATCTCTCATCTTGACTAGGAATACCCGACCACATTCTGTGTTAACCTAAACATCGTGCTTCATGATGGATGCGAATATACTGCCGACCCTTGCTATCACGCCGCCTTGTCGTCCGGCAGGTTGCTGTAGTAGTAGCCGTAGCTTTTCGGGTTGGCATCCACCCGATTGATAACCAAGCCGACGAGCGGCACCTGGGTATAGCTGAGCATTCGGATGGCGGTATCGAGGTGGGACCTCAGGGTGCGGCTCATGGAAACGACCAGCAGGATGCCGTCGGCCAGTGTGGATATCACCTGCGCATCGCTCAGACCCGCGGCCGGCGGGCAGTCAATAAGCACTGCATCATAGCGCTCTCTGAGATCCTTGAAGAGATCGCTGGTTTCCTCGGACCTCAGGAGTTCGGCAACGTTCATGAGCATGGGACCGGCAGGGATACAGTCCACATTCTCTATTGGGGTCGTCTTGATCACGTGCTCCAGACTCTTGCGACCCCGCAGAAGGTTACTCAGGCCCACATCGCCCGGGATGCCCAGGAGCTTATGAAGCGATGGATGCCGAAGGTCGCCGTCAACCAACAGGACTCGATTCCCATCCATGGCCATCGTGACTGCAAGGTTTACCGAGGTGGTTGATTTCCCTTCTCCCCGGCCCGGGCTGGTTATGGCAAGGACTTTCTTTCCATTGGTCAACCCCGCGAAGGCGATATTGTTTCTCAGGATTCGGAAGCTCTCCAGCAATATGGGTTTTTCGGCCCCGCCCTGAGATAGACTTGGCGACTCCCGAGGCATGTCCGGCACCATAGACAGGGCTGTGGCGCCGCTCATCTGCTCCACCATGCTCGGGTCATGCACCCGCACGTCCAACTTCTCGGCAATCAAAGTCGCCGCCAGTGCAATGAAGGCTCCCAGCAGAAGGAAGAGGGCGGCATTGCTTGCCGTTTTCGGGTATGTCGCCGATTCCGGGATCTGCGGGGTGGATGACATCATCCCGCTCGGAAGGGCCGACTGCTCGCTGATCAGCAACGTGTGGTACCTGGTGGAAAGCATTTCGTAGGTTTTTTGGAGTGTGTTGACCTGCTGCAGATGTTCTGCCAGTTGACGCTCTCGCTCCGGTAGGTTTGTAGCCATGTGCTCGCTTGCTTTTGCCTGCCCCTGGAGGGAATGCAGTCTGGCATTCGCCGCTGCGAGGGCCGCCACTCCGGCC
>Ga0307379_10001832_pt1 | contig 32417 bp, 28 predicted proteins | sample UN2MG_FD_202237 | JGI IMG/M metagenome (GOLD analysis project Ga0307379, IMG submission 202237) | Soil microbial communities from Risofladan, Vaasa, Finland - UN-2 | ecosystem: Environmental > Terrestrial > Soil > Coastal area > Acid sulfate soil | place: Finland: Risofladan, Vaasa | collected...
TCGGATTGCTCGAAGAATCCTCGGGGGCAAAATACGGCTTGATGTGAAACGACGAGTCGATGTTCGGCGGGTTCACCACCCGGATTTCCGGCACCTCCACCGGATACACCGGCTCGCGCGTCAGGAATGGAATCGTCCGCGGTTCCATCGTTATCCACGGTTGCACGCCCACCGGCCCGATCTCGGCCGCATTGCTCCAGGCACCGTCGTCGAAGCCGCCCGAAGTCCAGTCGCCCGGCTCACGGCCTGCGTCGTACTGCTCTTCGAATGGCATCTGGCAGCTTATGCGCAGCACACGCCGCTCGTATGAATCATGCGGCCGCACCTTCCACGATGAATCTGTGGCGGCAAGCACGCCCGCGCTCGATTCGATCTGAACGAGCAGGCCGCCCCGGCCCGGCTCGTAGTGAAACGTGCCCTCGCCGAAATGCTGCACGAGCACGGCCGCCACGTTGTCGCCGCCGCAAAGCTTATCGGCAATGTCGTAGCTGTCAAACTGCTGGCGGTCGCGCCACGAGCGTGCGGGCCCATCGCCCAGCCATTCGCCGTTCAGATACAGCCTGTAGCGGCTGTCGGCCGCTATGTGCAGGCGAGTGCCGGCGTGGGCGCCCTCGGCCCGGAAAACCTTCCTCGCGCACAGGTGCAGGTTTCGCGGCCGCGGCTCGCCATCGGCCCATATCCATCTGGCTTTCCATGAAATGCTCATTCGTGTCCTTTCGTGTATGGTTTCCTTGTGCATTTTGTGCGCGAATCATTATAATTATCCGCCGGCATTTGCCAATGGAAAAAAACTACACCGCACCCGGATCAGCCGTGACCACCACCGAGCTCGCAATTCCCGCCGACGACGCCCGCCCGCTCACCTCGGCCGCGCTATGCTCGCATTATTTTCTGTTTTACGCCATCCTCGGCAGCTATTCGCCGTTCCTCGGGCTCTTTCTCGAGAAGGAGCTCCGCTTTGGCGGCTCGCAGATCGGATCGGTCTTTTCGGCAAGGCAACTGCTCGTAGCCCTCGCACCGCCGCTGTGGGGCTACCTCAGCGACAGATTGCGCGTGCCGCGAATCCTCATTGCCGCCGGCCTTGCAATGTCCGGCGCTTCGCTGCTCATGTTCAACGAGCTGAGAATCTTCTGGCAGATCATGGCGCTGATGATCGTCTTCTCATTTTTCAACGCACCGCTGGCGCCGCTGATCGACAGCCTCACGCTGAGCTATTCGGCTTGCAGCCGCAGCAGATACGGGCGATTCAGGTCATGGGGATCGCTGGGTTTCGTGTTCGTTAGCATGTGCCTTTGGCTGCTGCTCAGGCGCAAGGTGTATCTCGGCATAACGTTCTGGGCCGGCGCCATGTTTTCGATGCTCGCAATGCTCTCGCTTCCGCTGATTCCAAACGTGGCAATCCCGCGCAAGGGATTCGTGGGCCGGCGCGCCTTCCGGGCTTTCCTCCAGCGCGACGTGCTCATAATCACGTTCTGCGGCTTCCTGGGCCAGGCCGCGATGATGGGCTACTATTCCTTCTTCGGCAACTACCTCCACGCAGCAGGCTTCGACCGCCAATGGATCGGCCCCATCTGGGCCGTCGGTGCCGTCGCCGAAATCCCGTTCATCTTCTTCGCCGACGACATCATCCGCCGCATCGGAATCCGCCACGTGTTCGCCCTTGGCCTCATCGGAATTGCAATACGTCTTTTTGTGCTGTCTCTACAGCCGACTGCGGCGATTATAATAATTAGCCAGTGCCTGCACGCTTTCACTTATGGCGCTCTTTTTATCGCTGGGCTCATTTACGTAAACAAGCGCTCGCCCAACGACCTTCGCGCGAGCGCACAAGCGATTTACTGCGCTGTGCTGCACGGTGCAGGCGGCATTCTCGGCAGCCTCGCCGCCGGATGGCTGGTCGACACCTTCGATATCCGCAACATGATGCTCATCCATTCCGTCGTCGCAGCCGCCGGGCTGCTCACGCTCATTCTGTTCTTTCAGCCGCAGAGCGACTAGCCCGGCAGCGCACTGCCCGGCACGGGAATCCGGCACAGGAATCTGCTGGATTTGTTTATTACGGGATGATATAATCCCACGGCCTCAAGGGGCCCGGGCACGCTTGCCCGCTTGGAGAGAGGAGCCAATCATGAAAACATACGTTGAACCGTCTCGCAGAATTCCCATCTACGCCGAAGTTGACGTAGTGGTGATCGGGGGAGGATCGGCCGGCGCCGCCGCCGCAATAGCCGCCGCACGGCACGGCGCCGACACATTGCTGATCGAGCAGCAGGGCTTCCTCGGCGGGCGCGTCACCGCGTCGCTGCTGGGCGTCATCAGCGGCTTCAGAAATCCAAAGCTGCCGGCCGCGTCCAACACCGTGCGCGGAATTGCGGCCGAGGTGATCGCCGAGCTTCGGAAAATGGACGGCCTGGGCCGAAGCCCCTGCGAACAGCAAGACTTCGACCCCGCCTCCGGCCAGCTCAACTATTCGTACGCCGTCGACACCGAAAAGCTGAAGCTGCTGCTCATCCGCATGGCCGAGCAGGCACAGTGCGACTTTCTCCTGCACACGTTTGCCGCCTGCCCCATTGTGGCCGCCGACCGCGTGCAGGGCGTGATGATCGAAAACAAATCCGGACGCCAGGCGATATTTGCTCGAGTAGTAGTAGACTGCACCGACAACGCGGACGTTGCGTTCAGGGCCGGCGCCGTTTGCCATAGCGACCTGCCCGACGACTCCTTCAGCCGAAAGCCGCAGTTGATGTACAAATTGGCCGGAAACATGCCCGACGACCTCCGATTTCCCGGAGTCATGACCAAAGGCACAATGCTCGTTTCCGGGCCGCTGGCAACCATCTCAGGCGCCAGCGCCAGCGACATCAGCCGCGCCGAGATCGAAACCCGAACGCAGGTGCTCGACCACCTCGACGAGCTGAAGCGCAGCAACCCCGCACTGCAGTTCGCTTACCTCGTTGAAACGCCGCCCTGCCTCGCGCTCAGGCGCACGCGATACATCCAGGGCCAATACATGCTCACCGAGCAAGACGCTCTCTCAGGAGCGCGCTTCTCCGATGCAGTGGCCATCAGCTCGTCGCCCATCGCACATCAGTGCGGCGCCGAGGTGTTCCTCGAACACGAAGGCTTCGACGTGCCATACCGCTGCCTGGTGCCGAACAACCTCAACGGCCTGCTCGTAGCCGGCCGCGGAATTTCCTCGCAGCACTCGCCGTACGAGTCGCTTCGAGCACCTGCCTGCGCAATGGCCATCGGCCAGGCCGCCGGCGTTGCGGCTGCCATCGCGGCCGACAAGAACCTCTCGCCGCGGCAGATCGAGGTTGCAGACGTGCGCCAGACGCTCATCCAGCAGGGCGCCAGGCTTTTCGACTGAGTGATTTCAGCTCGGCTTGATACCGGGCTTTTCCATCAAACGTTCACGAGGAGACACACCAATGCCTGAGATACGCATCGGCCTCATTGGCTGCGGCGGCATGATGCAGCATCATGCCGGCAAACTCGTCGCTATGCCGCAGGTGAAAATCACCGCGCTGGTCGACACCTCGCCGGATCACATCAAAAGCGTGAAAACGCGATTCCCGGCACTGCAAGACAGCGCGGAGTTTGCCGACTACCGCCAAATGCTCAAGGCCGGCCTTACCGATGCCGTGCTCATCGGCTCGCCCCACACCTGCCATTTCGAGCAAATCATGAACTCGCTCGACAGCAACCAGCACGTGCTTTGCGAAAAGCCGATGGTCTGCAGCATCGACCATGCCAGGGAAGTGCTCAAGAAGGTCGACACCTCCAAGAAGGTCTTCCTCCTCGCTTACCAGCGGCATTTCTCCGGCGGATTCAGATGGATCAAAACCGCCATCGCGCAGGGCCTCATCGGCGACGTCCAATTCGTGCAAGCCCTCCAATGCCAGGATTGGCTGAGGTTCACCAAGGGCCTCTGGCGCCAGCAGCATTCGCTATCCGGCGGCGGACAGCTAAACGACTCCGGCAGCCACCTCGTTGACATCATCCTCTGGACTACCGGCCTGTCGGTGCAGTCCGTGGCCGCATACTGCGACAACTTCGGCACCGAGGTAGACATCAACTCCGCGCTCGCTCTGAAGTTTACCAACGGCGCCCAAGGCAACATCTCGGTGATCGGCAACTGCCCCGGCTGGTGGGAAGACCTCACCTACATCGGCAGCAAGGGCGCTATCTACTCGCGCAACGGCAAGATCACGCACGTCAGCGCCGAAAACGGCACAACCAGCGAGCTGGTGCACGCGGCCGATGCCGGCGATCCCGACCGCAACTTCATAAACGCAATCCTCGGCACCGAGCAGGTGCAGGCGCCCGCGCTTTGCGGCCTGCGCGTGATCGAGCTCACCGAGGCCGCGTGGCAGTCCGCCAAGCTCAACGGCGCACCCGTCACCGTGCCGAAGACCGCCGTCTGATCGCACCACCAACGAAAAAGGGGCAGGCGCTCGCGCACCTGCCCCTTCTCATTTCGCCGAAAATCAGCAACCGCCCCGCCCGCTTATCACGTAGAAGAACGTTTCCAGTATGATCAGCATGTCGAGCACGAACGACTGATTCTCGATGTAATACAGGTCGTAATCCATCACGTCGTGAATGTCGCTGCCTCGATGCGCGCTGATCTGCCACACACCCGTCAGCCCCGGCTTTGCCTGCAGCCGCAGCCGATGCGCCGGCGTGTATTTCTCCACTATAAACGGCATCTCCGGCCGCGGCCCCACCACGCTCATCTCGCCCTTCAGAATATTGAAAAGCTGCGGAAGCTCGTCGATGCTGCTGCGCCTCAAAAACCGGCCCAGCCGCGTGACCCTCGGGTCGTCCGAAGTCTTGGGCGACGGCAGGTATGCGTCGTAGCCCTGCCGCATCGTGCGGAATTTGAACAAGCGGAACCGCTTGCCGTTGCGGCCGATGCGCTCGTGGCTGAAAAACACCGGCCCGGGCGAGTCGCGCTTCACCAGCATCGCCAGCACAGCAAACGGTATTGCCAGCACCGCCAGCGCCAGCGCCGAAAAAACGATGTCGAACACCCTCTTGCCCGCCAGGTACACCCGCCGCCGGCCGCGCACCCGCCGCGTCATCAGCGGAATGCCGTCCAGCTCCGACGTCCGCACGTCATGCGTCACCAGCTCAAACAGGTCCGGCACATAGCAAAACTCGATCCGGCGCGCCTCGCACGTGCCGCGAAGCTGGAACATCAACTCGCGCGGGATGGACTCGCCCGCCACAAACAGGCAATCCACCCGGCGCTCGTCGAGCAGCCGCTCGATATCGCCCAGCGTGCCGATCACCGGCCCCTCGCTCACCGCCGGCGCCGTGCCGCTGCACGACACGAACCCCGCGATGCTGTATTGCGGCGAGGGCGTCCGCCGCAGTGCGCGGTGCAACTGCCGCCCGAGGTCGTTTGCGCCCACGATAACCGCATGCTTCGAGTCGCCCAGCAGATTCTGCAGCAGCGCCAGCGGCACCCGCGAAGCAAACCGCCCCAGCCGCAGCAGCGGAAAACCCGCGGTCAGCGAATACACCAGCACCAGCCGCGAAGGCGGATCGGCCTGTGCCACTCGCGAGAAAAACGTCACCGCCGTCAGGATCAGCGCACCATACACGTACGCATCGAACAGCCGCTTCGTTTCCGCGATAGTCAGCGAGCTGCGGCCCGCACCGTACAGGCCCATCCAGTTGAAGATGCTCACGTACAGCGTGCCGGCGAAAAGTGCGAGGTAGATATACGGCAGCACGCGAGGGTCTTTTTCACCGATGCCGATCGCGTGATAAACAACCAAGCCGATGCCGAATGCCGCAACCACCAGCAGCAAATCCAGCAGCATCCGGATCAGCTTTATCATCGGTGATGAAATACCTTGCAGCAACTCTAGCCCTCGCGTATGGTAAATCGTGCCGCGCTCATTCTATCCGCCCGCCCACGCACAGTCAAGCCCGCTGTCAAAGTGGCACAGGCGTGGCACAGGCGTCCCCGCCTGTGTCTTCCACAGCGCCGCCACACTCTATGCTTGGGTCACACCCGCACGCCCAGCTCGTTCAGAAATTTCCTGAGCAACTCGAGCGGCAGGCCCAACACGTTGCTGAAACTGCCGTTGATCTCCTCCACGTACGGGTCGCCCTGCTGCTGAAAGCCGTATGCACCCGATCGCCCGCGCGACTCGCCCGACGCCACATACTCCCCGATCTGCTCGTCGGTCATGCGCCGCATCCTGATGCGTGTGTCAGCGCAGCCGGCAACTCGCACGCCCGTTTTCATGTCCAGCACGCACAACCCCGTAACCACGCTGTGGGTGCTGCCGCTAAGGCTGCGAAGAATCTCGGCCGCGTGGGCGTCGTCCCTCGGCTTGCCGATCACCTGCTCGCCCGCGCCGAAATCCGCCGCCACGATGGTGTCGGCCGCGATCACGATCGCCCTGATTCCGCGTTCCAGTGCAAGAGCGGCCGCGGCCTCCGCCTTGCGGCGTGCTATATCTACCGCGGCTTCACGCGCCGGCATATTATCCGGCAGCGTCTCGTCGATGTCGGCCGGTATCACCTCGAATGGCAGGCCGAGCTTCGCCAGCAGCGTCTTGCGCTCGGGCGATGCCGACGCCAGCACAAACGCGGTCATCGAGCGCCGCCCCGCCAGAAACGCGCGGAAAGCCTGTTCGGCGGCCGCCATCAATAGCGTCCTCGCGTCAGTAATGGCGTCGCCCAGGTTCATCGGACAATCAATGATGCTGAAAAACGCGTCGATGCCGGCATCGTGCAAGCCCGACCTCTCGCGTCCGATGCAACCTGCGATTGCGATTGCGGGAATGCCAAGCCGGCGTGCCAGCCGCGCCACCGCCACCGGCGCCTTGCCGCGAAGGCTCTGGGCGTCAAGCCGGCCCTCGCCGGTGATTACCAGGTCGCAGCCCTGCATCTTTTGTTCGAGGCCAGCGTGCTCGATGACCATTTCCGCGCCGCCGCAGAGCTTCGCGCCCAAAAACGCCACCAGGCCGGCGCCCAGCCCGCCGGCCGCGCCGCCGCCCGGCATTCCGGCCACGTCGATCCCCAGGTCGCGCCTGATCACGCTCGCGAGGTGTTCGAGGTTGCGCGAAAGCTGCTCCACCATCGGCGGCGTAGCACCCTTCTGCGGGCCGTATACCGGCGCGGCCCCGGACGCGCCCGTGAGCGGGCTGTCCACGTCGCAGGCCACGTCGATGCGCGTGCTCGATATCCTGCGGTCTATGCCCGATCGGTCGATCCGCGCCAGCGATGCCAGCCCGGCTCCGCCGCGTGGAATCTCGGCGCCGGCTGCGTCCAGAAACCGCACGCCCAGCGCCTGAGCCATGCCCACGCCGCCGTCGACCGTTGCGCTGCCGCCGATGCCGATCAGGATGCGACGCACGCCCGCGTCTAGCGCCGCCGCCATCAGCTCGCCCGTGCCGAATGTGGTTGTGAAAAGAGGATTGCGTTTTTCAGGAGGGACAAGCTGCAGGCCGGAGGCTGCTGCCATTTCGATGACCGCCGACTCGCCGCCGCCGAGTATGCCGAATTCGGCGTCAACCGGCTCGCCGAGCGGGCCGCTCGCCTTGCAGCGAACGGTTCGGCCGGCGGTAGCGGCCACCATCGCCAATACCGTGCCCCCGCCACCGTCGGCCATAGGCACGCTCGCGATCTCGCAGCCCGGCAAGGCCCGGCCCAAGCCGGCGGCGATGCACTGGGCGGCTTCAACCGCGTTCAGCGATTCCTTGAAGGAGTTTGGAGCGACGCAGATTTTCATGCTTGGTGCATCCCCCGGAATGCCGCTCCGGTCTCCCGTGCCGCCTTACATCTGCATCCGGCGCAGGCGGCGCACGCGCTCGTCAATCGGGGGGTGCGTGCTGAACAGCGCCATCAGGTCCTTGCCCTTCAGCGGGTTCACGATAAACATATGAGCCGTGGCCGGACCGGCGTCGATCGTAACGCGCTGCGAGGCAGACTGCAGCCGCTCGAGAGCATCGGCGAGGCCGTCGGGGCTGCCGGCAAAGCGCGCGCCGCGTACATCGGCCTGGTATTCGCGCGAGCGCGAAATCGCCAGCCGGATCAGCATCGCCGCCAGCGGCGCAAAAATCGCTATCGCCAGCAGCGCGATCAAGTTGCCTCCGCCGCCGCGGTCGTTGCCGCGGCCGCCGCCCCCGAACCCGCCAAACATCGCCCCCCACCTGGCCATCGTGGCAATGAACATTATCGTGCCGGCCATCACCGCCGCGACCGTGCCGATCAGCATGTCGCGGTTGCCCACGTGCGCCAGCTCGTGCGCCAGCACGCCCTCGAGCTCGCGCTCGTTCAGCAGCCGCAGGCAGCCCTCGGTAACGGCCACCACCGCGTGCCGCGGGTTGCGGCCCGTGGCAAATGCGTTGGGCGCCTGCGACGGCACAATGCACACCTTCGGCATCGGCAGGCCCGACCGAGCAACGAGGTTCTCGACTATCGCGTGCAGCCGCGGCGCCTGCTGACGCGAAACCTCCTTCGCACCGTACATCGCCAGCACCACCTTATCCGAAAACCAATACGAGAAGACGTTCATCACCAGCGCAAACACACCGGCGATGATCAGGCCGTGATAGCCCCAGAAGCTGCCTATCAGCAGCACCAGCCCCGTGAGCAGCGCCAGCAGGAAAGCCGTTTTCATTGCATTATACATTGGCGTATTTCTCCTGACACAACAAGTCCCGGTTGTTTCAGTATGTCCTTAGATTGTTTCGTTACGACTACACCTTCTCTGCGCTTTGCACAGATGCTCCGACGAAAGGGGCTATATCAATAGTCCGCCGCAACCGGGTAAAAGTTCACCGCGAAAGCGGAAAATGCAGCCCACACAATATAATATCACGAATCTGCCTGAAACGCAAAAGTAAACCGTGATGTGGCGGTGCCTCAGGTGGGTGAACGTTTGCGGACGCACGGGCAGGATGCTGTAATATGTGCGCTACGCATAGAGTAACGCTATGGCGCATGTCTTTGCCCCATGAAGCCGCCTATAGGCCCCCACCATCGCATGGTTTTGCTTTTGGCTATAGTCCCTACTTGCGGCCGGTTTGAATCGATCCTGGAGCATCTGGGTGCGTTTGGGGGCATTGGACGGGTGCGGGGGGCGCCGAGGCTGCGCGCTGGCGAAAAAAAAGCCCGAAAGATTTTACCTTGTGGAGTTTTTGCTCTACAGGGTAAAACCTCTCGGGCATTGTTTTGAGCCCAACTTTCCAACCTCCCTATCTGAAGAGTTGGGCTCAAAATCATCGACAAGGCGCCGTATGAACCGTCTGACCCGGGTTTTCCTCTTCCGAGGGTAGCTCATAGAGCTTTTCCTGCAACGGTTCTTTCGAACCATCGCAGGTTTATCCAGATCATCCGGATCATGCGGAGCCTTGTCAAAAAGCAAAGACTTTTGGCAGGCGAGCCAATGCAAATCGGTTCACCCACCGAAGTGAGCTACCCGATTTGCACTGATCTCGCCTACCAAATTTCAAAGATCGATTCGGTTTGCCGTCCGTTTGGCTTTCCGATTCTCTCCCTCTTCATATCTATAAACAAGCGAGATTGCAGCCTGCGCGCCGAAAAACACGCTTTTTTCACAAATCGCTTTCGGCCCCAGCCGCGGCCTCACCACTTTTCATAGTGAATTACCTTTGCCAGCGGGCGTTTTTCGGTAGGCCGGCCGGGCGCCGCCGCTACACCCAACGCGATCAGGCCCACCAGCCGGTAACCCGCCGGCACGCCCAGCTTCTCGCATATCACCGGTGCGTAATCCTTTTTGTCCCCCGCCACCCAGCACGTGCCCAGCCCCAGGGCAGTAGCCGCTATCAGCATATTCTCTATTGCCGCGCAACCGTCTTCAATGTAGTACTTCGTTTCCTTGCAGAAGGTGGCTATGCACACGGGTGCCTCGGCCAGGAATTTGCCGTAATCGCAAATCGCGGCAAGGCTGCTCCTCGTGTCCGCGCTGCTTATCACGATAAACTCCCACGGCTGCACGTTTCTTGCCGTGGGCGCACGCCGCCCGGCGTCAACAATTCTGTCGATCAGCTCGGCGGCGACCGGCGTGCTGCTGTATTTCCTCACGCTGTAGCGCTTCTCGATTGCCTCGAATGCGTCCATGTCATTGTCCTCGCAAAAAAGGCCTTTGCCCGTGTTCAAAACCCGTGCTCGCGCAGGAAACCTTCCGACATCCCGCCGCGCGAGCCGGAGCCGAGGAGCTTCCTGACGTACTTGCCGATCATGTCCACCTCGATATTCACGCGGCTGCCGTCGCGTTTTTCCTTCAGCGTGGTATGCGCGAGGGTGTGCGGTATCACAGCTACGGTAAACGCCCGATCGGTAAGCGAAGCGATAGTAAGGCTGATGCCGTCGACGGCCACCGATCCTTTTTCGATCATGCCCGCCAGCAGCTCGGGCAGAGCCGCCACGTGCAGCAGATGCTCGCCGGCGGCCAGGGTGCGGCCGCCGATGGTGCCCACGCCATCCACGTGCCCCTGCACAAAGTGCCCGCCGAGCCTCTCGCCAACGCGCAACGCGCGCTCCAGGTTCACTGCATCGCCTGCAGCCAGGCCGCCCAGCGTCGTGCGGCGCAATGTCTCAGCCACCGCGTCGAATATCGCCACCGTGCCGGAGATCGAGCTTGCGGTGAGGCAGGCGCCGTTCACCGCGATGCTGTCGCCCAGCTTCACGCCCTCGGCCAGCTCTTCGAGGTCGATCACCAGCCGCGCACCGCCGGCGGCAGCGTGTATGGCCTGCACCGTCGCCTTTTTCTCTATGATGCCGGTGAACAAGTTTCGTTTTCCCTATTCGAGCTGCAAGGTGCAAGGCGCAAATTGCATTCGCTTGGTCCACTTGCCTCTGTACGAAAGCCTGAAAGGCCAAAGCCAAAATGGCCAAAGCCTATTCCGGCTCGGATTCAGCTCTTCCTGGCGTACTGGTCGCAGTCCGTCGAATTAGGCCGATCGGGATTCAAGCAAACCCGGCCATAATCGTACTTGCACGTGTCGCACAGGATCACGTTGCCATACACCAGCTTGCGCAGCAGCTTGCGAACGCGCTTGATCATTCTTCCGGCTCGATGCGTTTCAGGTAATTCTTGTGCACGTAGGCGCACGCGGTTGACGGCGGCTTGATCTCCACCCACTCGTCCTCGCCGCCGGTCACTTCCACAATCATGCCCTTGCTCAACTGCCCCACCACGTCGGCATCGGGATCAGGATTGATGCGAATGTTCACCTTGTCGGCATTCACCGTGCCCTCCTTGGTCTCCGCATCGACATTCACGTAGCGCTCGTGCACCCACAGAAGCCGCTGGGCCGGCACAAGGATCCTGGCCCACTCGCCTTCCTCGCCGATTACGGTTACAGTGGAGCCTTTGGCGGCGCGCATCAGGCGGGCGTAGCCGGCGTTCGGGCCGCTGCGAACGCTCACCCTGCTGCCGGTGATCTCGGCGCTGTACACGGGGAATTCGTCTTCCTTCTCGTCTCCGTCCTCGGCACCGCTTTCGTCAGTTTCGGCTTTCTTCCCGGCGGCCTCGGCCGCGGGCTTATCCTCTTTCGGAGGGGCCTCCTTTTCCGAATCCTCAGCGAAAACATACGCAGCAAAAGCGACCGCAAGTGCACATGCAAAAAGCGTCCAGATTTTCATAATCAAATCCTCTTCATTCATAGTTCATGGCAACATGGTTTTGACGCCATGAAATTTTACCAACTCGGCACGGGTTGTCAAACCTTTTTTTGGTGTGCATTCAGACGGAGTGTGCAAAGCATGTGCCGGCGACGGCGGCGGAGATATCAGTCCAGCGGACGACATAGCCGGGTGCGTTGTTGCAGCCGGTGCAGAATTCGATGCAATCCTGGGAAACGATGGTGACGCCTGGGTGTGCCGGCGTTCATTATTCTCGCTCCTGGTTTTCAGGCATAACGAGGATCGGAGCGAAAGGGGAAATGCGCAGCCCCTCCTCTTCCATCGCCTGTAGTATCGGTTCTCAGCAGTGGAGTGCAGTTTTTCGGAAGCCTGAAATGAACACGGCCCGCGCTCGGTTTCAGAGCACAGGCCGCGGTGATGTTGAGCCGGCGTGTCCGGTCTATCAGCATTGCGTATTCAGGAGGTTGCGAACCATGATGAGGTCTAGCACGTTGACTTTTCCGTCGCCGTTGACGTCGCTGAGAGCGGCATTGGGATCGCTTGCCGGATTCTTGTTGAGGTTGTTGCGGATGAAGATCAGGTCCAGCACGTTCACCTTGCAGTCGCTGTTCACGTCGCCGGGCAGGGATGTTTTTTGGTACCAGAAGCCGGCTTGGAGCGTATAGCTGGCGGAGCTGCTCACGCCGATGGGCGTAGATTGGCCGAGCGTGGAGCCGAGGGAATAGCTGGAAGAGCTGGCGGAGCCGCCGGCGGAGCCCATTACGCTTTGTTCGAGCGTATAGCTTGTGCTCGATGATTCGGCGGTGCAGAAGGCTGCCAACGCAAGCACGATAACCACTGAAAAGAGCATTTTGCCGAGCACTGTATTATCCTCCTTGATCAACAAGCGCGGATAAACTATCGAAGAGAATTCGCCTCTCTTATCATGATTATACACCATGAAATGCCGGATGTCAAGCTGATGCGGCACTTTTTTTCAGAGAAAAAGCCATCACCTTCCGAACGGCCAGAGCCGCCATCCGAGGTCGCGCGTCTTGTCCTGATACTTCTTCTCGGTCAGGATGCCCCTTTCGTCGAAAATCATGTAGAGCTTGTCGTCTTGCTCGCTTGTGTGGCCAAGGATGAGCAGCCAGAAGGTGTTTTTCTTTGTGTATTCATAGTGGTAAACCGTGCCGTTGCTGAGCGGGATGATCTGGTCGGGGAGGCCGAGCCTGTTTTCGACCATGATTTTGTTTGACTCGCCGAGGTTGATTTTTTCCAGTTCGGCGGTGCTGATGGGCTGGCCTTTGGTGTAGCCGTGGAAGAAGATGCAGCCGGAATTGGCGACGATCAGCGGAAGAACGGTTAGAAGCAGCACCCGTCGTGAGAGCATTTTATCCTCCGTGGGGGTCGAAGTCCAAGGTCCAAGGTCCAAGGTCAAGAGTCCAAGAGCCAGAGTGCCGAGTCAGAGCCTATGAGCCGTTTTCGGCGGTTTTTCCGTCAACTCAGTCTACGATCGTGTCGCCGGCGGGCATGCCGTATATTCCGCCGGTGAGGAGGCGCTGGTAGTGCTCCTTGACGATGGCACGAGCCTCGTCGATATCGTCGGTGAGGGTGTACATGTTCATGTCGCCGGGCGATATGCAGCTCTCTGCAAGCATCGTCTCTTCCAGCCATTCGAGCAGGCCTTTCCAATAGTCCTTGCCCATCAGGATCACGGGGAAGCGCGGATACTTGCACGTCTGGATAAGCGTGAGCGATTCGAAGAGCTCGTCCATGGTGCCAAAGCCGCCGGGCAGCACTATCACGCCGCAGGAGTATTTCAGGAACATCATCTTGCGGCAGAAGAAATAGCGGAATTCGAGGTGGATGTCGAGGTAATCGTTTGCTTTCTGCTCGAATGGCAGCACGATGTTCAGCCCGACGGATTTTCCGCCGGCGGCGCGGGCGCCTTTGTTAACGGCTTCCATGATGCCCGGCCCGCCGCCGGTGATCAACGAGAAGCCGTCGAGCGCGAGCGCTTCGCCCAGCCGATAGCCCATAGTGTAATGCGGGTGGGAATCGATCGTGCGTGCGCTTCCAAATACGGTTACCGCCGGCCGCACGCGCCGCAGCACCTCGAAGCCTTCAACGAATTCAGACATTATCCGGAAGACACGCCATGTTTCCTCTTCGGCGAAATCGCCGATGACGCCGTTGCGAACTGCGGGGCCAGACGGCAAGCGTCTCGATGTATCATCGTGACCGAGCATAGCAAATCTCCGCTGGGCTTTGCTTCTGGGAATGCACTGTAACTAATTGTATTGATCCGAGGGGCAATCGTCAACAGAAACTTCCCGGATTCCATCGTCGGCGATATGCCGCTGCATCGGATCCAGCCGCGCCTGGGCAGAAGAATATGTTTGACATGCCGGCGGTTGCGCGGTAGAATTTCAGTGGTGGCGGCTTATTACGTGCCATGCAAATCCACCCTCAAAACCGAAGGGAAATAACATAGATGATCCCGGTAGATCTTTCACGCATACTGATTACGGAAATGAGCGATCAGCAGGTGATCTGGCTGAAAGAACACCAGGGCGAGCGCAGCTTCCCTATCGTGATCGGTATCTTTGAGGCCGTGGCGATCAGGAGAAAACTGAACGAAGAGCCGTTTGAGCGGCCGATGACTCACGACCTGCTGGCTAGCGTGATATCGCAGCTAGATGCGCAGGTGGATAAGATCGTAGTGACCGCCCTGAAGCGGACGACCTTCTACGCGAAGATCGTGCTGCGCCGCAACGGGAGCCTGGTGGAGATCGACTCGCGGCCCAGCGATGCTATTGCGCTTGCGGTGCGCGTGGAGGCGCCGATCTTCGTGGAGGAGGAGCTGTTTGATCTCGTTGGCAAGCCCGAATCGCGCGTGGAACCCGACGAGGAGAAATAGCCGAAGCGCTTGCGGCCGGCGGCACCGCCTCCTTGCATGCTCGAATAGCGTCATCCCACGGAGGGATGGCTGAGTGGTCGAAAGCGACGGTCTTGAAAACCGTTGAGGCCGAGAGGCCTCCGGGGGTTCGAATCCCTCTCCCTCCGCCAGTTTCATTTGCAGCCTCCGCATTCTCATCGGCCTTCTGCCTTCTGCTGATCAAAACTCAATCGCTCCTTCATCGCATGTTCGCCGCACGCGCCAGCCTTCCGCCGAGAGAACCTTCATTGCCTGATCCGAATCGACCGCCTGGTCGCCACTGATTACAACGCTTGCCGGATTGACGGCCCGCACGAGCGGGCTGGCGTTGGTGGTGAACGAACCGTGGTGGGGAAGGAAGAGGACGTTTGCCTGCACGTTTTGGCCGGACATCAGCAGCCACGCGATAGCGGGCGTTTCTATGTCGCCCGTGAAAAGCAAACTGGTGCCCGCGCAGGAAACCTTCACCACCAGCGATCTGTCGTTGGGCGTTCTGCCAAGCTGCAGAATGGTATCTCGCGGCGGACTCAGCACCTCCATTCTCGCATCGCCCAGCGCCACCGATTGCCCGGCACAGAGGCTTTCGCAGGGGATGCCCCGCTGCTCGAAGGCCGTTGTGAAGCACTTGCCCAGCGGCTCGGATTCAAAATTCGGCGGCAGGTACACGCGGCCGATCCTGAACCTGTCCAACAGCGACGCGACGCCGTTGATGTGGTCGGCGTCGGGATGCGACAGCACGAGGGCGTCGATGGTGTGGATGCCTTGTTGCCAGAGGTGCGGCGACACGACGTATGCGCCCACGTCGAAGAATCGGCTCTGGGTGCCGCAGTCGTAGAGCATTGTTTCGCCCGATGGAAAGCGAATGAACACGCAGTTGCCGTGGCGCACGTCGTAGCAGGTAACGCTGAAGCGGCGCGGGCCGGGCCACAGGGAGCTGGCGGCCAGGGCGTTTAGCAGCAGCAGAATGGCGATGGCGATTTGCATGCGCGTGAGGCGCAGCGCGTGGCGATGGATCAGCAAAACCAGCAGCGCGTAGTATAGCAGCAGAAACCACAGCGGCGGACCAGCGGTGTGGTAGTACGACGCGGGCAGGCGCGTGGAGGTGTCGGCAATATTCTCCAGCAGGAGCGCTGCATACGCGGCGGGTGTGCTGAGCAGGGAGGCGCTGCTCCACACCAGCGACAGCGGCGCCGCGAGCACAAGGGCCACGAAGCCCCCCATTACCACCAGCCAGGCCAATGGCACGTACACCACGTTCAGCAGGATTCCGCCGAGGCTCACAACGTTGAAGGTGCGGGCCACCAGCGGCGTGACGCCGATTGTTGCGCAAAGCGACACCGCCATGAGGGGAAACACCATTCTCTTGCAGGCGATCCAGCAACGCAGCAGCCGCGATTGCTCTTCGCGGGCTTGCAGGTCTTCGAGCGCGCTCTTCAGCTTGTCTAGCTCTGATCTGATCGGCTGGTAGAAATGGATGATCGACAGGATGGCGGCAAACGAAAGCTGGAAGCCGACCGAGAACAACTCGCACGGTGCAAAAACCAGAATGACAAACGCGGCGAGTGCGAGGCTGTTGACGCTGATCTGCCGGCGGCTCACGGCGCCGCCCATGACGGCGACGGCAATCATGACGGCGGCCCTGACGGCCGGCGGCTGCGCGCCCGCGAGCAGCGTGTAGCATACGACGCCCCCGAGCACGACGAAGCTGCGCGCGCTCAGCGGCACGCGGGCCAGGCCGGCGAGCCAGAGAATGGTGGCGGCAATGATGCCAACGTTCAGCCCGCTCACGGCCAGCAGGTGCATTGCGCCGCTGTTCTGGAAATTCGAGAGCACGTCGGGCGAGAGTTCATCGGTGGCGCCCAGCAGCATAGCCGCCAGCAGCTTTCCGCCGCGGTGTTCGGGTGTTGGTTTCAGCAGCGAGATGAGCCGCCTGCGCACGGCAAACACCAGCCGCATCGGGCCGGCATGGCGTGCAGTAACGGTTGCGCCGGCCGGGCCGCTTACGTAGAGGATGGCCCGGATGCCCGCGCGGCGAAGGTATTCTCGGTAATCGAATTGGCCTGGATTGGTGGGGTAGTTTGGCGCCTGCAGAGTGCCCACGAGCGTTACGTCGTCGCCGTAACGGAGCGAGGGATTGTCGCCGGCAAGCTTTACCCTCACCCTGCCTGAAACGGTGCGGCGGCCGGCGGGCGACGTGACGCCTTCGAGGTCGATGTCAAACGCCGTCTCGCGTTCGGGCGGGCCTTGCTCGATGCCGGGAATCGCCAGCGGCCTCTTGATCGAGGATTGCGGATCGGAGCGGATGCGGCCGTGCAGCTCGACGAATGCTCGCTCATCGGAGACGAGCGTGGCGATGTGGCCGGCCGGCACGTAGTGGTAATCGTGGAAATGCAGCAGCCCGCCGGCGCACAGAAACGCCGCAAACAGGAAGGCGGCCGCAAAATACGGCCGCCGCAGGATCAAGCCGGCGGCAATCCCGGCCAGGCACGCCGTGCTCAAGGCCGGCCAGAGGACGAATGGCGGGGCGGCGTAGTGGCTGACGAGTATGCCCGCCGCCAGGGATGCGGTGATCGCGACAAACGGAATGCGCTTTACGTGCTCGGGCCTGTCGGGCAGGCCGGCCGTTTGCGGTGCCGCGCCGGACGTGCGATTCCCAGGTGAAACACCCACCGGCATCCCCCAATCGTATTGGGCGTTAGGCTTTTACGGAAAACATCTTGCACAAAAGCGCGTCAAATGCGCGGTCGTTGTAGGGGCGGGGCACGTGCCGCCGCCGAAGCGGCTATGGCGCGCAGGTGGCTGTCCCCGCCCAAGGGCAAGGGCGGTGCCTTGCCCCTGCAGATCGGCGATCAGTTGCTGCGTAAAGCAGCCCTGATTGGTTGCGGCTCGTCCGCGTCAGGCTTTGGGCTTTAGGCCGAATACAGATGCAGCTTCGCTCTGTCGAATCAATACTCCGTGGGCTCGAAATCGAAATTGGCGTCCCACTCCTTCACCTCGTGGTTGACGGCATTGTTTTTCACGAGCGGGTCGTCCTTCACCACCTGCATTGCCTCCTCGAGCGATTCGGCTCTGAAGATCAACAAGCCGCCGGAGTTGTCGGACCATTTACCGGCCGCGACGAACCGTCCGTCATCTTTCAGCTTCTGTATCCAAGCCGGGTACTGCGTCCCTGCGGTCATGGCCTTCAGCATGTTGTTGAGTTTGGCCATCATCACGTACATGCGTTCTCTGGTTTTCACCATCTGCGGCTCCTTTGCGAAATCAGCTTCCGTGGCATGATTCCAAGATAGACTACATGAAGAGCGCCTGCATTTCAAGGGCAAAAAGCAGGGCCCTGCATGAAAATTCAGATTGGCTCGGTGATATTCTCGGGAGGCGGGCCTTCCTCGTCGGGCTTCTTCTCGGGCTTGTCGTTGGGCAATGCAGGTTGTATGGGTTTTAGCCCCGCCTCCTTCATCACTTTGGTGTCAACGTATATTTTCGCACCGGTTCTCAATGCCACGGCTATGGCATCGCTGGGGCGGGCGTCTAGCGTGAGTGTTTTGCCGCCGGCCGTGATTTCGATATTCGAGTGATACACGCCGTCTTTCATTTCGGTTACAACGATCCTGCTGACGGCAGCGCCCAGTTCATTGATGATCGAGACGAGCAGGTCGTGTGTCATCGGCCGGCCCACGTCCAGCTTGTTGAGGCAGCGCCAGATGGCCGCGGCTTCCACCTGGCCGACGAATATCGGCAGGCAAGACTGCCCGTCGAGCGAGGTGAGCAGAACGACTGGCCTCTTCGATTCAGGTTCGATCAAGACGCCCTGCACTTCGGCCTGAATGAGTTGGGGTTCTTCTTCGGGGGGAGCTTCGGATTGTTCTTCGGCGCAGGCGCACGCAATGGTTATTGCGGCAATGACGAGGGCATAGATCAGTTTGGGCACGTGGCACCCCTCCTTTCAGCCCTCGTTGAGCGTGCTCGGGGCGGGCGGCGCCCGCCCCTTGCACCGGATCACTTTACTTCCCGAGGGTCATAGCAAAGATGTGCACGTCTTTGCTTTTCGGCAAGGTTATCGCCGTCAGGTCTTTTGTCGCGTCGAGCGCGATCTTCTGAATGAACAGCCTGCATTCAATTGCTTCGTTCTTGCCGGCCCTGGCAAACTTCATTGCCGGCATCTCACCGGCCGATGCGTCGCTGCACCAGTCTGAAATCTTCAGAGTTGCGTCGGCCTTCGTATCGCCGTATGCCAGTTCCATGGTTTCAGCCTGCAGGCCGTTGGTGCCCGCCGCCAACACGTAAAGAGTGACGTATTTGCCGGCGGCTACGTTAACGGTCTGGCCGTCGGTGGTCACTACGTTTTTCTCGGCGGCCTTGTAGTCGGGCAGGTTGAACACGATGCCCTGCTCGAACGATTTGCTGCCGGTGGGCATAGCGTCGGCGGGATAGAAGCTGCCATAGCCGTCGAGGCCGTCTTCACCGCCGACGGCATTAGCATTGAACGCCGCCGAGATGTCGACGTTTGTGTAGTCGGTGGTTTTGGTTTCGGGCGCTTTCGCCTCCACCTTCACCTCCGGCTCGGCCTTTGCCTCAACGACCGGCACTTCCGGTTCCTTCACCTCGACCGTCGGCTGCTCATCCATTTTCGTTTCGGTCTTTCCGATCTCCGGTACATCGGAATCGATTCGCACTGCGGCAGACTGTTCGGCGCAGCCTGTAAGCGAAACGAGCCCGCAGGTCAGAAGCACGCACAGGATGCAATCACTGCTTTTCACAGCATTCCCCTTTCAGAAGAATAACAAGTATAACGACAGCCTGCCGGGCACATTGGCCTGAGGCAGCAGGATCACAATTTCAATGCCTCCTGCAAGGAGGATTCAATTCTTTTCTTCTGCAGCTCATCATTGCAGAGGGTCAGTGCCTTTTCAAGGTTTTTCACGGCGTCTTGTTTCATCTCGGTTCTGCCCGACCTGCACCAAGCGATGCAAACCTCGCCGAGCCGGGCGTAGGCAAGGGGGTTATTCGGCCCCAGGTTCACAGCCTGGCTAAGCACGCCTACAGCACGGTTGTATTGGCCCTTCTCAATGTAAACGTTGGCCGCCTGGAAGTAGATATCGAGGTTCGGCTCATCGCGGCCCAGCTTCAGCACGGCGTCCAGTTCGTTGAGGCGTCCTGCTCTTTTGAGAATGTCGGTGAGCCCCTTCACGAGACTCGCCCTCTGACTGGGATACTTGCGGATCATGTCCGCATACAGCGACTCGATCCACAGGCGCACCTCGGCGTGCTTGGTTTTGTCCACCTCGAAATAGTCGCCGAAGTAAATCTTGTCGAACAGCAATTGCATCCGGCCTGCATAGGCTGGATTTGAGGTGTCTTGCCCCGTGCAGTGGATTTCCATAGCCTTGCGAAGGATGTCATACGCTTCGGCCCAACGTTTCTCGATGATGTATATGTGCCCGAGCTCGCAATGAAACGAGAGGTTGTTCGGGTCTTCCTCGATCTGCTTCAGATACGACAAGACCGCGCGGGACTCGAGCCCCTCGGCCACCTTAACAGTTTTGCCGGCCTCGGCTTCCACCGTGCCTTTCCAGGAGACGTAATTGGTTTTCTGCAGCACCAACTGGTGCACCCCGGGGACGGTTTTCACCGTGAGGGGCGTGGAGCCGACCTTGTTGCCATCGAGCAGCACTTCGGCATCCGACGGTTCGGACGTGACCTCGATCAAAGAGCTCTGGATGGGCTGCATCTCCACGGCAAGCTCGTCGCCGCCTGTCATCGAGATGCGCTTGCTGAACGTCTGGTATCCGGCGAGAGACAGCCGAATCGAGTGCTCGCCGCTGCTCTGCTGCGAGCTGCTTTGCAGGCGCAGCGGAGTGATGCCCACGTAATCATTGTCCAGGAAAACCATCGCGCCCGGCGGCGCGGATTTCACCATCGGCCCCGACTTCGCCGCGTGCCCGGCCGGGATGCGTTCGCTGCTCAGGAAAGGTAGTTCGGCGAAGAAGCCGAGCACAGTGCCGATGCAGAGCAAGGCTACAGCCATCAGGGCAGCCATAAGTTTCGTGTACAGCCGCTTTCCCGTTGCGGCGCCCAGCGGCTCAATGGTAATGAGCCTGACCCTGCAATGGCCGATGCAAACCTCGTCGCGGTCGTGCATTGCCTGTGCAATCCTGATGGTCTTCGCGTTTACACGGGTGCCGTTTTCGCTGTCGTGGTCTTCGATGGAGATGCCGGATTCATCCCAGGTGATCGTGCAGTGCCTGCGCGACACCAGCGGGTCCACCACGACCACTCCATTGTCGGTGCCGCGGCCGATAGACACCGCCCCGCCTTTGTTCAGCGAAACGACCTGCGTTCGGCCCGAGGGTTCCGTTACTATGAGTTGAGCCGCCATGCCCGCCCTCTCTTGCTCCTGTTCTTCAAATCTATACGTTATCTGATCCCCTGTGGTTGAGCTTGCTCGTCAAGGTCCGTGGTGAGTATTATCTGGTCCAGCTTCACGCCGTCTTCGGTGTTCCTGAATTCGAGCTTGTGGCTGCCTTTCGACAGCCTGTAGATGCCGGCGCCGTCCTTGATGTTCACCCACTGCCAGCATTTGTGGGTGCCGTCTTCGCCGATGATGGCCGTCGGGCCGTCGTCCATGACTACACCGAAGCTGTTGCCGCAACTGTCCAGCCAGTTCACCCGCGCCCACAGCATGTACTTGCCGGGTTCTTCGATCTCAAAGTCGAAAATGATCTTGCCGCCGACGGATTCACCCTTGCCGGCGCCCTCGGGCAGTTCCACGTAAGCGCCGTTGGACGCCGTGAAAATCTCGCGTGCGCCCGCGCCTGGCTCGTCTTGCTCGATGACCATAGGTGCAATCACCGTGGCCTTCTCGGCCTCGATGATGATCTCGACGGCCGAGCCCGTGCTGATGAGCTGCGTGTCATCGTCTTTCGACAGGGCCGATTCCTGCCCGCCGCTTTTCTCCGGGTCGTCCTTCTTTCCGCATGATGCGAGGAAAAGCGGGGCGCCAACCATCAGCAGAAGCGCGACGTGCGAGATGCGAAACACTGTGCGGGATCTTTTGCAGAGCATTCTTTGGCCTCCCGATTCAGCCCGGCTGAGTTTGCAATGAATCACGGAAAAACAAAGCCCCTAGTGAACTATAGCATAATCGGCCTGCTGATTCAACTCTTCCATGTGGCGGAGCTTGTAACAAATCGTAAAGCCCACGGAATCAGGCTTCCGAAACTCGGGTTAACGCTGCATCCGCACATTTGCTTTTGCTTTTTGCGGGCGGTTGTGAATAATGTGCGCAGGAGCGCGAAATGAGGAACCGCGGAAAACTGAACGCGTGGATGAGCCTGCCGCTGGTGCTGGCGGCGTTGCTGCTGGTGCTGTGGCAGGGGCTGCATACGCAGGATTCGCGCAGCTCGCGGCGGGTTTCCGGCAGGAAGCAGCAGAACTGCCCGCGCGAGGCGGTGGTGAAATCGGTGGCCGACGGCGATACTTTCACCACGGATGCAGGCCAGTGTGTGAGGCTGCTGAATATCGACGCGCCGGAGCGAGGCGAGCCGCTGAGCGACAAGGCAGCCGCGCGGCTGCGTGGGCTGATCCTTCGGCAAAACGTGCTCCTCACCTATGATACCGAAACGCAGGACCGCTACGGGCGGCTGCTCTGCCACGTTTATCTCGATAGTGAATGGGTGAACGAAACGCTGATAGAGGAAGGTTTGGCCGCGGTATATCTGGTGAAGCCAAACCTTCTGAAAGCCAGCGTGTTGATCGCGGCGCAGAAGACTGCCCGTAGCCGGAAGGTCGGCATATGGTCGCTGCCGCCGCCTGCGCCGGAGGAATATTACGTTGCTTCGGCCAAGGGTTTCGTGTTTCACCGGCCGTCATGCAGGATGGCGCGAAGCATTTCAGAGCGCAACCTCACGAGAATCGGCTCGCGCGATGTGGCGTTGGACCGCGGCCTCAGTGCCTGTCGGAATTGCGGTCCGTAGAAGGATTCCGCCGCTGGACGCGCCGGCTGGCCGCTTCGAGCACTTTATAGAAACGTTCCTTGCGGAAGTTGCGTTTCCATGAGTCATAGATCAGCGATCCCACCGATTTTATCTTCGCGTTGCGCAGTTCCTTGCTCACCGACTCTCTCGCCCGCCCGAGCGCGGCGCCGGCAAAATGGAAGAGCGAGCGCAATTGGAACCTGGGGCTTCTTTTGATGATCGATGAAACCTTGTGCTGTTTGAGGTATCGCCTCGAGCCGCGCACGGCCTCGAGGCAGGTGTAGTATGCGAGGTCGATCGGGTAGTTCGGTATGAGGTAGAGGAATTTCGCGATCTGCAGCGGGTGGTACACCTTGCGCATTATCCACGTGGCATACACCTGCAGGTCCTTGGCCGAGCAGCCCTCGTCGGGCTGGAAGCATACCCAGTTGCCGTCGTATTTGTCCCAATCCACCAGGCTCTTCGGAAAGACCCGCCCCTCGGCCTCGAGGCGCTTTCGCAGCATCGTGCCCGGCAGCGGCACCGGCTTCATCACCTGGATCGTATCGATCTTGCAGCGCCTGATAAAGCTGAGGTAGTGCTCGGCCCGCTCCTTCATCGTCATCGTGGGCCGGAAGGCTGAGTCCTTGAACGTAGGATATCCGAAGATGAACATTCCGTGAATGTAGAAGCCGTGGTCGCGCAGGATCTCGGTGTATTCTTCGAGCTTGGCTACGGTGAGGCCCTTCTTCATGTTGCGGAGGTCCTCGTCGATCGGCGATTCGTAGCCGATGCAAAGGGTGGTCACGCCGGCCTTCTTCATCAGGTAGAGCATCTCGTGGTCCTTGGCCACCTCGGCCCGCACCTGCACCACGATGTCCAGCTTGCGTTTGGTGCGCACACGATACTCGGAGAGCTTGCGGCATAGTTCCTTGGTGCCTTCGCGATCCTGTGCGAAGTTATCGTCCACCACGAAAAACGTGTTTGCGCCGCGTTCGGAATGGTTGATGAACTGCCTGAGTGCGGACTGCGGCCCGGCGGACCTGCACGGGCCGAGGTAGTCTTTGACGGAGCAGAATTCGCAGGAGAAGTTGCATCCGCGGGTGCGCGAAACCGGTATGAACCGAATCTTGCGCTTGAGGTTCATCAGCAGCGAGAAATCGGGGTCGGGCAGATCGTCGAGGTTCTGCAGCGGCTCGCGGCGGCCGGTGTCGATGGTTCTGCCGTTTCGGCGGAAGATGAGCCCTTGGAGTTTTTCAGGGTCGCGGCCTTCGTTGAGCGCGGCCAGCAGATCGGGCAGCGAGTGCTCGGCCTCGCCGGTCACCACGTAATCGATGCCGTTATCGAGCGCCTCCTGGGGCATGGCGTTTATGTGCACGCCGCCGGCGACGGTTGTAACGCCCATCGCCTTGTACTGGGCGGCCACGGCATAGAGGCGGGGAATGGTGGACGTGAGCCCGCCGTAGAATCCGACGTATTGCGCGGGGCGTCGTGCCTGAATGGCCTGGTGGTCGATCTCGCCCCTGTAATTGTTCTCGTCGATGGCCTCGACGTCAATGTCGGTGAATTTTCCGACACAGGTAGCAACGCTCATCGCACCCCAGGGCGGCATTGAAATACTGCTGTAGATATTAAAGTAGGGAAACTGCGGGATGATAAGACGAAACAATTTCATAGTATACCCTCCGTAGGATACTTTCGGTCAGCTTGGGGGGAAGTGTAATCGTTACGGGAATGAAGGTTTTCATCTTGCATTCCCCTGTGCTTTCTGCGGCCTTGTGCAAACATGGCAGCCATCCTGTTAGTATAAACACTCGATGCCGGCGGAAAAAGACCAGAGAATAGCAACAACGCGGCTGCCGCCGGCGCAATAAGTGCGGTATCCGCCACCGCGAATTCTGAGGCAACTGCCAAGCCTCACAGCCTGAAGTTGTCGCCGAGGTAAAGGCGGCGCACCATCAGATCGTCGACGATATCGGATGGTTTGCCGTGCTTGATGATGTGGCCTTCGTGGATGATGTATGCACGGTCGGTCACTGCCAACGTGTCGCGCACGTTGTGGTCGGTCAGGAGGATGCCGATGCCGGAGTCGCGGAGTTTGCTGATGATGCGCTGGAAATCGGCCACCCGTTTGGGGTCGATGCCGGAGAAGGGCTCGTCGAGCAGCAGGAGCGCCGGCTGGTTGATGAGTGCCCTGGTGATTTCGAGCCGCCGCCGCTCGCCGCCGGACAGCGTGTATGCCCTGTGGCGCGCGACTTTTTCCAGGCCGCTTTCCGCCAGCAGCCTTGCCACCTCGCGCTGGCGTTCTTCCCAGGTGATGGGCCGGCCTTCGAGGACGGCGAGGAGGTTGTTTCGAACGGTCATGCGCTGGAAAACCGACGGCTCCTGCGAGAGGTAGCCCATGCCGAGCCTTGCCTTTTGAAACATGGGCATGTGGGTAACGTCGTTGCCCTGGAAAAGGACCTGTCCGCCGTCTGGCCTGATCATGCCCATCGTCATTCTGAACGATGTGGTTTTGCCGGCGCCGTTTGCCCCTAGAAGCCCCACGATCTCGCCCGGGCCCACGTCGAAGCTGACGTTGCTGACGACGCGCTTGCGGCCGTAGTTCTTGACGAGATTGTGCACTTCGAGAAGCGGCATTATGCCCTCAATCGATGAAGCCGAGGCGGCCCGGAGGCGTCAGGATAAAGAAAGCCTTGCCGACGATGTTGCGCTTGGGCACGGGGCCCCATTCGCGGCTGTCGCGGCTGTTCGAGCTGTTGTCGCCCAGTGCCAGGTATTCGTCCGGCCCAAGGGCGTAGGTGTAGCCGTCGCCCCAGCCTGGCGGCAGGGGCACCGACCGGCTGGGCGGCATCTGCGAATAGAAAACGTCGCGCCAGAGCGCGATGTCGTCTAGCACCGAGCCTTTCGACGCCGCGATCTCGATGCCGGTGGGCGATGGATTGCCGGGGCGCGCATCGCTGTAGTCGTTGGTGAGGCTTTGCCCGCCATCGGCGCCGGTGGCGGCGCCGGTGGCGGTGGCGGTGTAAACGCCGTCGACGTTCGTCAATTCCAGGTGGAATTGCAGCAGAGCGTCTTTGGCCGTTACCCTGCCGCTGGTTTCGGCCACACGTTGGCCGTCGCGAAGCAGGTTCAGATCGAGCACGCCGTTTGAATCGTCAAGCACCTTGTGCGAGGCTTGCAGCACAAAGGTGATGCCGTTGCCTTGGGTGGTGAAGGTGGCGGCAGCATTCGGGGGCAGCGTTACGTTGGCCGCAAAGCGGATGTCGCCTACCGCGCTGCGCCTGTTGGTGCCGTTCTTGGGGTCTTCCCAGGCTTTGCGGTGATCGGTGATGATCTCCATGTGGTCGTTGAACCGTCCGTCGATGATTTTTCGGCGGTAGGTTGCCTGGGCGGAATCCTCGACGGCCGCGAGGCGGCCGTCGCCGCGCACGTCGAATCCGCGCGTTTCCCACGATCTGCGTATCGCGGCCTGCAGAAGCTCTTCGCTGTTGCTTACGAGCGTGTCGCTGAGCGCCATGAGCCGCGCATCCTGGCTCTTGCGGTCTTGCAGCCACAGCGAGTAAGCCTGCTGCTTCAGCGGCGTCTGGCGGCCCATCAGGGAAAGCATCTCGTTGCTTTCCATCGGGGTGGCGCGGAGGCTTGCGGGAAAGGCTTTTTCGGCGCGGCTGCCGGCCTTGCGGAAAATCTCATCCGGCGGCGTGCCGTTTTCGAGCAGGCGAAGCTGCTCTTCGTATTCGACGAGATCGGCGCGGAAATTCCAGCCGTGCGGTTGATTCGTGCCTCGCAGCCTGGTGCGCTCGCCGTTGAGCCTGTTCAGCAGCTCGCCCGTCAGTTCGATCCGCTCGTCCGTCAGTTTTCTCCACATCGTCTGCTGCACGTCTGCCGGCTTGCGGGCGAGTTTGCCGTCGACGTAGAGGTTGCCGTTGTGTATCTGGACTGCTTCGCCGGGTTTGCCGGCCAGCCGCTTGATGTAGTGCTTTTCGGGGGAGTCGGGGCAGTAGAACACAAAGATGTCCCACCGATCGGGATCGTGGGCGCTGTAGTACAGCTTGCTGACGAGGATGCGGTCGCCTTCCGCCGGATCGCCGCGAAGCGTGGGTTCCATGGAGCCGGTGGGTATTTTGAACGCCTCGAGCACGAAGCATCGGATGATCATCGCGAGGATGAACGCGATGGACAGCGATTCGGCGTATTCGCGAATTTTTGAAGAGAACCTCTTGGGCATCACTGCTCCGATCGATCCACCGACAGCACCGCGAGGAAGGCCGACTGCGGGACTTCAACGCGCCCCACGCTCTTCATCCGTTTCTTGCCTTCCTTCTGTTTCTCCCAGAGCTTTCGCTTGCGGCTGATGTCGCCGCCGTAGCATTTCGCGGTCACGTTCTTCTTCATAGCGGCGATTGTTTCGCGGGCGATCACGCGGTTGCCTATCGCGGCCTGCAGGGCCACCTCGAAGAGGTGCCGCGGAATCTCCTTGCGAAGCGCCTGCACCAGCTTGCGGCCGCGGCGCTCGGCTTCGGCCTTGTGCACGATGAACGACAGCGCGTCTACCTTGCTGCCGCCAACCACGATATCGAGCTTCACCAGATCGGCCGGCTTGTAGCCCAGCAGATCGTAGTCCATAGTGCCGTAGCCCCTGGTTACGGATTTCAGCTTGTCGTAAAAATCATAGATGATCTCGGCCAGCGGAAGCTGGTAGATCAGCATTGCGCGCGTGGGGCTGAGGAACTCGGTGGAGCGATATGTGCCGCGCCGGTCCTCCAGCAGTTTCATCACCTGGCCGATCGAGTCGGCGGGCAGCAGGAACGACACCTCGACGATCGGCTCGCGCATCTCGTCGATGTAGTTCTGGTCGGGCATCTGCGACGGGCTTGAAATCCTCACCACCTCGCCGGTGGTCTTGACGATTTCGTAGGTGACGTTTGGGGCGGTCTTGATAAGCGAGAGGTCGTAATCGCGCTCGAGGCGCTCCTGCACGATTTCCATGTGCAGCATTCCGAGGAAGCCGCAGCGGAAACCGAAGCCGAGCGCGTCGGAGCTTTCGGGCTCGAACCAGAACGACGAGTCGTTGAGGCTCAATTTGTCGAGCGCGTCGCGCAGCGCGGTGAATTCGCTGTCGTTGGCCGGATACAGCCCGCAGTAGACCATCGGCTGCGGCTGAACGTAACCTTTCAGCCGCGGCACGCCCTCGGCCTTCTCGGCGGTGATCGTGTCACCTACGTCAACGTCATGGATGGTCTTGATATTCGCGATGATGTAGCCCACCTCGCCGGCCGAGAGCCGGTCGCGGTCGACCATCTTGGGCGAGAAAATGCCCACGCGGGTAACCTCGGCGGTGCGGTTGGTTGCCATCATCCTGATCTTCTCGCCGGCGCGAACGCTGCCGTTGACTACGCGCGTGTAGATGATCACGCCGCAGAATTCATTGAATTCGGAATCGAATATCAGCGCCTGCAGGGGAGCCTTCGGGTCGCCCTGGGGGGGCGGCACGCGATCTATGATGGCATCGAGCACCTCGTCGATGCCCACGCCTTCCTTCGCGCTCACCTTCAGCACGTCCAGCCCGTCCACGCCTAGGCTGTGCTCCATTTCGGTAACCACCTCGTCGAAGCGTGCGCTTGCAAGGTCGATCTTGTTCACCACGGGCACTATCTTCAGGTCGTGCTCCATTGCGAGGAAGTTGTTTGCCACGGTCTGCGCTTCCACGCCCTGCGTGGCATCGACCAGCAGCAGCGCCCCTTCGCACGCGCCGAGGCTTCGCGACACCTCGTAGCTGAAGTCCACGTGGCCGGGTGTGTCTATGAGGTTCAGCATGTAGTCCACGCCGCCGCGCTGGTAGTGCACGGTCACGGCGCTGGCCTTGATTGTGATGCCGCGCTCCCTCTCGAGGTCCATGTCGTCGAGCACCTGATCGCGGAAATCGCGCAGGCTGATCGCCCCTGTTTTGAGGAGCATTCGATCGGCGAGCGTCGACTTCCCATGGTCGATGTGCGCGATTATGCAGAAGTTCCGAATATTTTCAATGCGCATCCAGCAGCTCCGATGATACCCGCGTTGCCGCCCAGCAGGGCGGGCAGTATTTTGACGGTATTGGCAGAGGGCAGTATGCCCCGCTTTGCCACTTCTTCTTTAACCGGCCCGAAGAGCATATCGCCCGCTCCGGCCAGGCCGCCGAAAAGAACCACCATCTGCGGGTTGAAGATGTTTACGAAATTCGCGATCGCGATGCCCAGCAATCGGCCGGTATCCTCGATCGTGCTGCGGGCGAATTCGTCGCCCGCGACGGCGGCGTCGTAGATATCCTTGGCGGTTATCTCGCCGCTCTTGTCCAGCGTGGCCTTCAGTGTGGTTTTCTTGCCTTGCTCGATGCCTTGCATCGCGCGTCGAACGGTTGCCGGCGCCGAGGCGTATGCCTCGATGCAGCCGAAGCTGCCGCAGTTGCACTTCGGGCCGTCGAAGTTGATGCTCATGTGCCCCAGCTCGCCGGCGGCGTCGTCGCGCCCGTGCCACACCTCGCCGCCAAGCACTACGCCGCCCCCGATGCCGGTGCCCAGCGTGAGCAGGATCATTGAATCGGCGCCCTTGCCGGCGCCTACCCAGTTTTCGGCGTAGGCGGCGGCATTGGCGTCATTTTCGAGGAAGACGGGGCAATTCAGTTTCGCTTCCAGCACCTTCACCACCGGCACATCGGTCCACCCGGGAAGGTTTGGTGCGGTGTAAACCATGCCAAGGCGGCGGTTCAGCGGCCCGGGCGTGCCCACGCCCACGCACAGAACCTGTTCCCACGAAACTTTGGCGCCCTTCACTGCCATCTGGCAGAGCTCGGCGATTCGGCCAAGCACGCCGTCGGGGCCTTTTTCGGCCTGCGTGTCGATGCTGGTGCTGTAGACCACCTCGCCCTGGAGGTTGATCACGCCGCCTTTGATGAAAGTTCCGCCGAGGTCTATGCCTATGGCAAATTCCTTTTGCATTTGAACCTTTCCTTGCAGGAGGTATGTGCCTAGTTTTTCCTTGAACGCGTGCAGCGCGATGCCGCGGTGGCTCACGCTGTTTTTCTCGTCGGGCGATAGCTCTGCGAAGGTGCGTCCGAGCGGCGGATAATGGAAAACGGGATCGTAGCCGAACCCGCCGCGCCCCTTCATTTGCGTGGCGATAAGCCCCTCGCAGCGGCCTTCGGCGGTGAAAAGCACCCCGCCGGGTTTCGCCAGCGCTATCACGCAGCGGAACCGCGCCGTGCGCTTTTCCGCCGGAACGCCGCTCAGCTCCAACAGCAGTTTCGTGCACCTCGCCGAATCGTCGGCGTCGTGCCCCGCGTAGCGCGCCGAATGAACACCCGGCCGCCCGCCAAGGGCATCTACCTCCAGGCCCGAGTCGTCGGCGATCACACACTCGCCGAGCGCGTCGGCAAGCGCGAGCGCTTTCTTGCGGGCGTTGCCTTCGATCGTCGGCTCGTCTTCCTCCACTTCCGGTGCCTGCGGAAAGTCGGCCAGCGATTTCAACTGCACCGGGAAGTCCGCGAGAATCTTTTCGATCTCGGCTTTCTTCTTGAGATTCCTGGTGCCGACTACGAGGCTGATCACAGGCACTTGCGAGCTATCTCCACGCACTCGTCTATCTGCTCCTCTTTCACGTTGAGCGCCGGGTAAAAGCGTATGACTTTATCGTGCGTGCAGTTTAGCAGCAGCCCGGCCTGCATGCAGCGCTTCACAAACTCCGTGCCCGACTCCTTCAGTTCCACGCCGATGAGCGAGCCTTTTCCGCGCACGTCGGCGATGATGCCGAACTTCGGCTGGAGGCCGCGCAGCTTCTTCTTCAGCAGCTCTCCGGTGCGGATCGAATTCTCGAGAAGATTCTCGCGGTCTATGATCTCCAGCAGCGCGATCGCGCCGGCGCAGGCTATGGGGTTTCCGCCAAACGTAGAGGCGTGCGTGCCGGGCACGAGCTTTTCGGCGATATGCGGCCGCGCCTCGATGCCGCCTACGGCCAGGCCGCCGCCCATCGCTTTCGCCAGCGTCATGATGTCAGGCTCTACACCGAAATGTTGATAGCCGTAATACTTGCCGGTGCGGCCGCTGCCGGTAGTTACCTCGTCGAAGATCAGCAGCAGGGCGTGCTTGTCGCACAGCGCCCGCAACGCCTTGAGGTATGCATCGGCGGGCACGTTCACGCCGCCTTCGCCCTGGATCGGCTCAACCATCACGGCGCAGGTCTGCTCGTCGATTGCCTTTTCGACGGCCGCGATGTCGTTGAACGGCACAAAAGTGAAGCCCAGGTCGACCGGCGGCAGGCCCTTGTGATACTTGGGCTGCCCGGTGGCGGCCATCGCCATCGACGTGCGGCCGTGGAACGAATCGAGCATCGTGATGATCTTGTATCGCGGCGCCGAATAGATGCGGGCCAGCTTGATTGCGGCCTCAACGGCCTCGGCGCCGCTGTTGCAGAAGAAGCATTTTCCGCCGAACGACCGCTCGGCTATCATCTGCGCGAGGCGGCCCTGCAGCTCGTTGTAGTAGTTGTTTGGCACGTGCAGCAGCCGCCCGGCCTGCTCGCGAATGGCCTGCACCACGCCGGGATGGCAATGCCCCAGCGCATTCACACCCCAGCCGGGAAACATGTCGAGGTAGCGCTTGCCGTCCTGGTCCCACACGTACGAGCCTTCGCCGCGAACGATAACGGCCGGAATTCGGGCGTAGTTTGCTATCACGTATTTCGAGTATTGCGCGATGGTATCCTGAGTGGTCACGAGTGGCTCCTTGCCGAAAGAATCCGAAGCCCGGGGGCCGGAAGTCCGGGGTCCAAGGTTCATGGCGCTTGCTGAATGCTTTGAAGCTTGGACTCTGGACCTCTTCAGTGCACGATTTCCGTACCGATGCCCTTGTCGGTGAAGATTTCCAGTAGTAAAGAATGCGGGATGTTGCCGTTGATAATGTGAGCCTTTTTCACGCCGGCCCTCACGGCTTCGAGGCAGGCCTCAACCTTCGGCTGCATTCCGCCCGTGATCACACCGCGGCGGATCAGGTCGGCTATCTGCTCCTCATTCACGGATGAAAGGACGGACTTGTCGTCTTTACGGTCCGTCATGATGCCGTGCACGTCGGCCACAAAAACCACCTTCTCGGCCTTGAGCTGCGCGGCAATCGTCGAAGCCGCCGAATCGGCGTTTACGTTCAGCGTGTTGCTGTCGCAATCCTTCGCCAGCGGCGCGATCACCGGAATGATGCCGGCATCGCAGAAGCTGCGCACGCGTGCGGCATCGATATGCGTTACGCGGCCCACGAAGCCAAGGTCGAGCGTGTCGCCGGTTTCATCGGTGATAAGCAGCTTTTCGGCAAACAGGCAGCCGTGCTGCCGCACGTGCATTCCCACGCTGTGGCCGCCGAGCCGCCAGATGGATTCCACCAGGTCGCGGTTCACCATGTCTACCAGCACGCTCTCGGCTATGTCGAGCGTCTCGCGGTCGGTGATGCGCCGGCCCTTCACAAATTGAGGGGACTTTCCGCGGCGCTTCATCTCGGCCGAGATCATCGGCCCGCCGCCGTGCACGAGCACCGGCCGCATACCCACCTGGCTCATGAACACGAGGCTTGTGAGCAGGTTCGACAGGTCTCCGCCTACGTCAATCGCGCTGCCGCCAAACTTGATGACGACGATCTTGTTGCGAAAAGACTGAATGTAGGGCAGCGCTTCGATAAGCACGCCCGCTTTTCGTATTGCCTCTTCCAATAAGAAACCCCCTGAACAATCAGAGACGTGCCGCCGGCGCGCCTCCGAATGGCAATGGATCGGCTGATTTGATGAACGAAATACCCAGCCCTTCATTATAAATCCAAAAGCGAGTCCGTTCAAGGAAATTCCCGCTTCTGTTCCGCTTCGGGTCCGTAAACGATTCGTGGGCGCCCCGGCTC
>Ga0307379_10001833_pt1 | contig 32410 bp, 45 predicted proteins | sample UN2MG_FD_202237 | JGI IMG/M metagenome (GOLD analysis project Ga0307379, IMG submission 202237) | Soil microbial communities from Risofladan, Vaasa, Finland - UN-2 | ecosystem: Environmental > Terrestrial > Soil > Coastal area > Acid sulfate soil | place: Finland: Risofladan, Vaasa | collected...
CTCTGACACTTTGTGTATAATCACCTACACAACTATAAACGCCAGACACTAAAGCAAGAGTTCTTGAAACAGCGGTATTGCCAACCATCCACCCTACTATAGTGGTGATGATTGAGTTAGCTTGAGCCGATGTATTAGGAAGTAACCCGAATACACGACAATCAACAATAGAGCCTAGATTACACACCCAAGATCCAGTCGATACACCAGTCTTTTTGATGATCGTTCCACCATTATCCACATTCAAATCAGAAGCGTTCCAAACGTATCCACGGGCAAACATATCACCGCTTGCATAGTATCCCAAAACATCGACACTTCCAACCGTAGCAGGATCATCTAAAACACGTAATGCGCTTATGGTGTCCACGTTTGTGGACGTTGTTTGGGTTGCGGATGAACTTAACCCGTCCTCATCCCATTCAGTATCCTTTACGTGTGTGGAGCCGTTGTATTTCCATTGTTCAACAGTGTAAGGTCCAGTACCTAAAAATACTTGTTGTGCCGTTCGTCCATCATTACCAACCGAAACAGGTTGGTCTAGAGTAGTCGTTCTAGTGTAATCAGAATAAACCGTCTTTGGCGTATTTGGGTTTGCTCCCTGCTCGTAGTAGTATAGACGACCACTAGCAAGGATATTACCATTACTATCAAAGTATGTAGGTAGTTGTGGAGTGCTTGGAATAAAGCTCATTATTGATCTTCTCCACGATAAATATTTCTAGGAACGATATAAGACTCAATGGGCAATTCATCATAAAGATATTTAAGACCCTTACCGCCTAAGTCTTGAAGCCTTGCACCGCCTACAGTAGACCCGAGTCTATTTAATCCACCGATAGCACCTAAAGCACCAAAGCCAACAAGAGGACTACCCGTATTTACTCCAGCACCTAAACCACCAAGCAAAGACACCATGTTACCAAGTCTATGAGGGGTTTTTGGTTTCAGTGCTTCACGGGTTGCACCGCTTAAAACGTCCATATATGGAGCCATTGCTTCGGTTGGTTCTTTAAATCCTGGGATTATATCTTTAAGAGTTCTATTTATACCAGCCGTCAACGATTCCGCACCCATTACAGCAATAGGCTCTTTGCCTTCTGTGAATCCTTTTTCAGCAAGGTTTCGTAGATCTCTACGAATTTTTATGACTCCAGCAGGAGTAAGCGTTGCACGACCATTAGCTTCAACCTGTGATACAACTTCGTCTGCCACCCATTGACGAACAGCCTCTCTTTCTTGAGCACTCATCCTAGATTCACTAATATACTGACTTGCTTCATTCATAAACTGATTAGGACTAATTTCAAGCCCTTGTTCTACAGCCTCTTGGATAGACTGGTCTTGCTGTTTAATGAATGGAGCTAACTTAGCATCAATATTTGATTTAAGCTTTTTAGCACCACCAAGAATAGGGACTAGATTGTCATCAAGAGCATATCGAATACCCTCATCACTAATCTTTTTTCTTAATGGATCTGTTTTAGCTACTGAATATCTAAGCGTCTTTTCAGCACTTGTCCCAAGCATTGAGCCAAGACCTTTTGCAAGTGCTGCTCCAGCCAATGGAGATCCAGCAACAATACCAGCTCTAAGTGGATCTACTTCACCAGTATAGGCGTATTGAGCACCAGCTTCACCAGCACCACTACCTATCATATCAGTAAGCATTCCAGCACCTTTTGCTAGGTACGGAGCAACGCCTTTTCCTAATACTTTCTTAGCAACTACATTTCCACCAATAGCAGGGAGTGCATTAATGCCTATGTCTGCAACAGAAGCCCCTAAAATAGATCCTTTTGACCCTCCACCTCTTGCCACTTCTGAGGCAAAAGGGAAAGCGTAAGACGTGGCTTTTTCTCCAAAAGTCATGTCCTCATCTTTGAGGTAAGGTTGCTCCGCTAATTGATTAGCTTCTTGTGATAATAAGTCTGCATCACTTCTAAGTTTGTCTACTTCTTCTTCATTGTAGATCGTATAGTTTCTTAGAGCTTCATCACCCTCAGAAAACCTAATACGTGATTCGGCATGAGTCTTAGAAGCGAAATCTTCCTCATACTCTTCGCCAGTTTCTTTGTCTCTTATTTTCCACATATTATTTCTTCTTTTTTAAAGGTGAAAAATTTCTTTGCCAAGTAGAATTTCCAATAACTAGAGATGGGTGCACTTTATTAAAAATAGCATCATCCGCATAATCAGACGCAAGATTTAGAAGGGTTGTATCTTCTGCCGTTACTCGATCATCCAAATAATCGTACATGTCTTGCAATTGAGCTTTTGTTACCGAAATACCTTCTTTTAGCTTTAGTATTCCACCTTCTACTTGCTCGACAAGGCCCAATGAACTCATAAGCATAGCAAGGTCAGAATCTCTGACAATACCGCCTTCGTCAATGCCTTTCATAAAGCGAAACATTGGGACGACTGCTTTAATACCAAAGACACGATCCCCGTCCATGTCTAAATATTTTTTGATAGCGTTCTTTGATTCTCTTACTCCACGAACTGACTTTTCCAAGTCTTTTGCTTGGCCTTTGTACTCGTTTCTAAGCTTGTTAATGTCATTCCTGTTTAAGTCTGTAAGCTGTCTAGATACATTATAAGCATTTCCTAGAAACGTAATTGAATCATCGCCAAACTCCGAACTTTTACCAGTTGCCATAGTTTCTGCTAATTTGCTTTCCTTTTCAACTTTTCCAAGTTCAAGGACTCCCTTAACATCAGCACCAGCAACAGAAAGAGCTTTTCTAAGGTAGTCTTTATTATCGCTTGGAGCAGGAACTTCTACATTTGCTCTAGTCTTTTCATCTAGAGCATCATACCATTTTTTATAATCTTCTGGGGACTTCAATAACTCTTGATAGCCTTTATTGATTATTGTTTTCTTTTGGTCTGTGGTAAGTGCCTTTTCAGAAACTGTCTTAGTCCCTAACATGATGGCATTATCTATCCATGCTTGTCTTGTTGCGCTTTCCCATTCAGGAATAAATAACCCTGTCTTATTATCTTTATATCTTGATCGTTCGGCATCCCATGTAGTCTTATCGTTAATTCCCTTAAATAGTATACCTAACTTTGCGTTAAAAGCATTTTTCTCGTTATCTTTCAATCCAAGACGTTTAAGCTTTTCTTGCTGTTCAAACAATGAAGTCTTTTCTTCTACGCTTCTAGCTTGTTGCTCGTATCTTGAAGCCATTGTTTCGTCTAATGGATACAACAAACGAGAAAGCTTTAACGCTCTTTGTTTTCCATCTAATCCCTGAAATTCAGGTGAATTAGGATTATTGTATTTCATAACTAAAGCATCAATCTTCTGTTTCTTAACAGCATCTTGCTCTTGTTGTTGGCCTTCTCTATATCCACCTACAATCTCTCTAGATAGCTTGCCGAATCCACTACCCATTTGCTGTCCAGCCTGAAAAGGGCTAATTCCTTGAGTTGGTGCTTGTGCGTTTATTCTGTAATCGTATGCCATATTATGCCCCTAATCCACCGCTGATACCTTGAAGGAATGCACTAAATCCATTTGGTGAGCCTGCTAAATTCGCATTCGTAGTAGCACGATTTCCGATGTTCTGAACCTTAGAAGCATCTAAGCCCTGTCTAATCTGATTCAATAGATCTTGTTGTGTATTGAATTGCCCACCCTGCATATTAACAGCACCTTGTTGGGAACTTAATCCCTGCATCATGTTACTACGATTATTTGTATTTGCAGTCATCAAATTATTGAAATTATCCTGATACTGCTGATACTTGTTCTGTCCGACACGTTCTGCAATTCCACTAGCATTATTGTAGTCTTGAGCACGTAAATCAGATGTAGATCTAACAATGGCCTTGCCAGTAGCTCCACTAAACAAATCTCCTTTGTTGGCCGCAGAAGATTCCAACTGTCCTGTAGCACGATCAAGTATATCCTGAATCATAGGATTAAAATACTTTTGAGTCTCTGCTACTTGATCGTATTCAAAGCCTTGAGGTGCCTGTACATCGTATTGACTGAAATCAGCGTTTTGTAGCTTTCCAATTAAGTCTTGGAAGTTTCCAGCGTATCCCTCAGTAAGTGGCGAATAGGTACTATTTACCTCACCAATACGAGAATTAGCCATTTGCTCAATCTGATCGTCTGCAAGACCTAATTGCTTTAAATAAGCTCGCATTCGGTCTTGATTGTTCTCATTCGCTAAGTATCCACCAACACCACCAGCGGCACCGCTAACCGCTAAAGAATATGGGTCAAAAGCCATGATTAGCCCCTTTTGTTTCTTGTTGGCTTAACGTAAATATAGGTTTTACCTGTCAAGCCAGTTATGTTTAAATCTTTTCCTGAGTCAATTGTTTTAATAGTCTGAATATCGCTATTAACAATTTCTACCACTGTGTTATTAGATTCAAATGGTAGCACTAAAGTCACATCACCAGTGAGTGATACGACCATACTGGATTCCCAAATAAACCCTCTTTTAATCCACCATCCATCGCCATCTATTCCACCATCCCAAGAGCCGTTTCCATTAACGCCTTTTAATGAATTAACAACTAATTGAAAGACTCTTTTTTGGTCTTGTTCGTCCGTTGGGCTAGAATCTCTTCCTGTTAATGTTGAACTACTCATGGACTTTCTTCCTCATCAAAAGCAAGCTTAATTGAATAGAATTGATGCGCTACTTTTGTGCTAGTCGTAAATCTAAATGTTACGTTCTTTGTCATTCCCTTTATATTCCAACGCATCTGTTTGTCATATTGGCCTTGTCTTCCCATTGACTTAGGCTTCTTTATTCCGTAGGTGTATCCACCATCCTTAGAAATCTCAAGGTTTATAATCGGGTTCGCTTCTGGCCCTGTTAGGCTTGGAGTAGTACCAACTTGCCCGTCTAAAGTGACTCGCTTTAATTGCATCAAATTAAGGTCAGACCAATAATTCGGAGTCACAAACTCTCTAGCGATTATAGTTCCATCATATTCAGTATATGCTTCATCTGAAATAGAAGCCAATACACCAGCGTCCAACGTACCAGCAAACAACCCTTTAGAAGTATTCACGAAATACGCATAGGGCCAATATGTGTTAATCCCTTGATTCAATAACCGCTTTCCTCTGTCATGCCAAATAGGAGAGCCTAGCTCTTGGCTTGCTTTAATATCATAAACGATGGTTACGCCTTCTGATTGAAAAGTCAGTACATAAAACTGATCTGATCCAGAAGCATAGCACGATCCAATAGCACCATTTTTATCTGTGAAATCAGATATTCTTTCCTCTATGGATTCGGTGCTTATTCTTTGTATGCTTGTTCCATACCCCATATAAACGCCATTATTTCCAACGTCTGATGAGCCTAGCCAAAAGATCTTATTATCAATAGTTGCAGTACTATAGGTGGCCTCACATCCTACCTCTTGGCTTGTTCCATCCACTAAAGCATATGGGTTATCCTGATTATCCGATGTGCTCCAAATCTCAAGAGTACGAAAGCCAAACGCCCAAATAAGATCGCCATTTAATTTGAATGCGCTTAATGGGTCGCTCTTGGTCTCTGCCGTGTAAAATGATGCAGGGTCAATATTTGAACTATTTAAATCTGAGTACATGAATTGATCACTAAATCCAGTGTCTACAAGCACCCTTTGTTTAAGGCTCATAATTTGTGTTGGCTGAATTTGTACCGCAGTACCCGGAGCCACTGGCAAAGATACAGCAGTAAGAACACCAGCGCCATCTACATGATCCATAGGGCTTGTGTACATTCCAGAGCCATCTACAACAAAGAATAAACTCCTATTATTCGTCATTGATACAGGATTACCATTGTTACCGATAGTTCCAATCTCATAGGCTTGAGTCACGTTAATATCAAACCGATAGACCTTATCACCGAACACACCCCAAATACGAGAACCATAACTAGGGGCTGGCCCACTGCTAGACAAGTACAACCCTCTGCAAGTCGCATCATCAGTTGAAACATCTACGGCAGTCGTAGCACCCGGAGTAGTCTTCACAGTAATACGAACCTTTGCAGATCCATCACCATGAACAGAGGCCATATAGTTAACAGCTCTTGAAGAACTAAGGCTCTTGGCTTTTAGCTCAGAAGATTGTGCGATTAGATCAATCACCGCCATGAGTTACGACCAGTTATAATATTTGACCTAGAATTTCTTGATCTAATTGAATGCAGATTTTGGGATCTACCATTTGAGCGTGTAACTCTTGCTAATGCACTATCATAAAGGTTTTTAACCCTATTAAGAGCACTGTCTGATACTTGCTCATAAATCCCAACACGAAATGAACCAGCAGTGATGATTAACTCATTGTATTCGTTAGGAACAGAAAGAACGTCTCCAAGTGATACTTGTGGAATTTCTCGGTTATATGTCAAAAGAATAGACGATCCACCGCTTGGCTTCACATTGAAATAGATAGACGAATTAGGAACGTCTTTCACTAATGAAAAATAATCAGGAGAGCCAGTAGTCGTATTTGGATTTCTAATACCCAAGAGTTCATTAATATCTAGGCTCTGCAAAGGAAAGCTTGCACTTGACATACTAGGGTAGTATTGAATGCTTTGAATAAATACAGGTCTTTGTGCGTCGATGTCTGCGGAATCAAGCCCAATAGTATACGACTCTTTAGAGGACGTTATATCAAATTTTTTAATGACACGAGAAAAAGGGAACATCTGCATTAAGTTTAGTTGTCCCAAAGCATCGTTTAACTGTGTTAGTCCAGTAGATGGTTGGTCACCTTCTGCAGCTTCATCATTTCCAATTACTCCACATAGTCTGTACATTTGAGTGATAGCACTATTCACATCTAAAGACATAATAACCTCATGTAAAAAGAGGGACGGGGCACTATTGCCCCAATCCCGTTATTTATGGATTACTATGCTTTTACGAGATAGATAGAACACCAGTTATCACGACCAAGCAAGAATCCTTTCAAAGCATCCCAACGATAAATATTTTTACCTGTTAGAATGTCTGAGTCAGCTTGACCAGTAATCATAGTGGCCTTTCCGTTCGCAACACCAACACGCTTAGAGTTTACAAGTGGTTCCATTCCGATAGAGGAAGTGATGAACGCTTGCTTATTCCAAGCAATGCCACGCATATAGGTTGAGCTAGCATCTGTTTTGATCGTAGCTACTACACCGATCGCAATCTCATCAGAGACAACACCAGCACCAGCAACATTTACCAAAGTAGGATCAGAGGTATATACAGCCTTAACTGGAATCGTTAAGGTATCACCACCAGACACTACACCATCAGCGTTCGCAATAAATGCGTAGTTCGACTTAATCGCATTGCCATAAATGTCAGTAGCATTGACTCCAGCAAGTTCTACGATTTCACCTTTCTTGAAAGTACCAGCGATAGAAGTAGCCGCAACTAGAACTAATGATGTAGCACCATTAACTACAGCAGTCTTAACAGTCAATGCGCCAGTTACTACATGAGTACCAGTATTGAGGTTTTCAATATCTGGTGTTTCATAAGACATTGCTCCACGGAACTTACCGATTTCACCTTCAAACCAAGACTTTGATAGTCCAGTATTAGGGTTAAAATAAGCTATTGCAGAGTTCTGAATCTGATTAGACAAGTCAGGATTGAACGCCATGAACATGGAGCCTTTTGCACGAGCCGACTTAATGTTAGCAAGACAAGTACCCATATCTTTATAGTCGCCAGAAGTAGCATTGACAACACAGGTAGAAGAGTTCAATAGAATTTCTTCGCAACCCTTTCTCTGCATCTGCGAACCCATCTCTTCACCGTATGGCTTGGCGATTTGTTCTTCATAAGATGACAACGAAAAGTTTTCTTCTAAAGTCGTTAAGTCTACACCTTTATGATATTGAACCATCGTGACGGTCTTTTTACCATTTGCATAGACACGACTCGTAGAAGTCATATCTGCACCAGTTCCAGTAACTCCAACTCCTGGGATCAATACTTCTATAGTAGTCCCTTCTCCACCTTTTTTGGTTGGATTGTATTGTGTGTTACCATTCATAAGAACACACATCGCCCGTTCTACTTCTGCTACGAAAGGAATTGCTTTTGTTGAATAATTAATAGCCATTTTGTTTTAACTCCCGTAATTCTTTTTCATATAGGCATCGTATAGATCCTCATCAGATACAGCACCTTTACCAGAAGAACTACTTTGCACGCTGCCGATAGGGTCAGGTGCTTTAGTGATTTGTGGTTTAGTTTCATTTGAAGAACCTCCACCCTGATTAATCACTTTTTCCAAGTCTCGCAAAATCAAACTACGGACAGCCTCGGATTTAGACTTAATATTTTTTAGAATATCAGGTCTTAATGCCAATACTGTATAGAGCTGAGGGCCATCGTCTGAATAGTCTAGATAGTCATGGACATCTTTAGGCAAGCCTAAGTCTCCATTCTTTTCTACTAACTCGTTAAACGCCTTCTTGTCCTCCGCATTGGTAAAGGTTTGATTAACCTTATCATTCCAATTTTCAGAGAATACCCTATTGTTTTCGTTGTCAATCTCTTGAGTTAATGACTTAATAGTTGCCTCTTTCTTGTAGTCCTCAAACATGGCCTTAGCCTGTTGTTTCGCTACCTCAGCAACATATTCCTCATTTGTCAAAAAGTTATCAGGTTTAAGCTTCTTCATGGGCTCGGGCTTAGCTTCTTGAGCCTCTTTTAGTTGCTTTTCCAAAGCTGAAATACGCTCATGAGCTTCTTTCTTTTGCCTTGTTAAGCGACCAATAGAGCGTTCATATCCACTCTTTCTTTCGCCTTTTGATGTTGGTTTTACATCGGTGGCTTTATCTTTGGATTCATCTACATTCGTAGACTCTTCCTCAGATTCAACCTCTTCACCACTGGCTTGTACTTCCTCTTGCGAATCTTCCTCTACCTCGGTTCCCGCCTCGGTGGATTCTTTTTCGTTGAGCTTGTAATACTCACCATAACTATCAAGACTTTCGGGAGTTAGCTCTTGATCACTACTAACATTTTGTTGCTCTGCCATGTTTATGACTCCTACAGATTCAAAGGCTCTGTCAGACCTATTAATTCAAATATAAGTATATTCTACTATTCAAAGGTCAAATCATTTCGCATTCCATCAATTGCCGTGTATTTTGGCGTTTGTTGCTGAATCTCAATGATCGTATCGGGTTGAGCTTGGATCAAAGATTCTGCTAATTCCTTTTCAGCTTCAAGCCTTTGTGCCTCTGCATCAGCAACGATCTTCATTTGAGTATCCACTAGCTTAGTCTCATCGCTTCCAGACTTAGACTGCATATCCATTACTTTTAGTTGTAATTTGTTGGCATTGTTGGCATCTGTCTTGTATTTATCCATAGCGGTTTTTTCAGACTCATCTATGATCTGAGTAGTTAGCTGATTGATATAAGTTACGGCTTGTTCAAACTGTTGCTGTAATGCCTGCTTATCAGCCATAACCTGTTGCATCTGCATCGTCATTTCTTCCATAGCCTTCACAGCCTGCGGATCTTGATTAGCTTGATCGTCATTAACGTCAAATCCTAGGGTTTGACGCATCACGATTTGAAGCCGCTTTGCAATCTCGTCCGCTTCGTCTGCACCAGACGCAAGAGCCAGCTTGTCTGCAAAGGACAACGCAATTTGAGGGCCAACGATATTAGAGATAGCCAAGAGCTTATTAAAGTTCTCGCTTTCCTCATTTGATACCATCGGGCCACCTTCTGCCGTGATCTCGAAATCATTAGGATTAAAACCGATTTCAGAAATATTCAAGGTCTCGTTTCTATACCCATCTTCATCATCATCAATTGGAATTTCTCGCTCTGTGTCGTAGATAGTATTCAGTAGTTGACCTGTGATTTTAAAGATGACCTCGTTTGCTTCACCTGCATTATCCATGAACTGATAATTGTTGATGTCCGCAGACTTTGCACGGCTAATCGTTGCAGTGGCCGTCTCATTCATTACTTGATCCGTAGCAACACCACCAGGCTGAACGCCTAGAACATTTGTCAGCAAGTTCTGAAATGTTCCGAGTGCTTGCATGTGGTCGTTTATCTGAGACGGCCTATTAGAATCAATTGGAGGGCCAAATGCCTGCTTCCCATCTTCCGAAAATCCTTTGTACCGCTTAACACCGATCCAACCTTTAGAATTGTGCTCTTCTAAGTAGTCAGCAACAGACTCATCTACAGCGTATGTAGTAGGCTTTGGACGCATTGCAATATCTTCACCCATACCTGAACCAATGTAATTGATTAGCCTAGAAACACCCCTAGATGGCCGCCTCATTCCTTGATACTCAACTTTGCCATCACAATACACGGATTCACCAGCGTAGCGAGTCAATGGGATAATAGTTAAAGGCAGTTCAGTATAAGACACGACATTATTACCTATGATCGTATAACACATCACAGTCGTCTTAGTGGTTTCTCTGCTCTTCATCTTTGAGTTTTTACGGGCTTTATCTTGAGCAATGGTTTCGCCATCTTCACTTAGATAAATCTTTGTCTTTACTTTCTTACGTTTGAAATACTTTATTTCAGCTACGCAACCCTCTGGAGAACTCCACCTAGTGTCTGATAAGATGCAAGGCTCATCGTCGCTGAAAGTAAGCCCGTGTTCTTCTTCTGCCGCTTTCTTTCTTGGGAATCCAACAAAGAATTTTTCATCCGCATCCATAGCCGTAGCCGTTTTCACATTTGGATCTTCACCTACTAATTCAGGTGATATAACACCCTCGTAGTAAACCTCTTGGTTCCAATCTTCCTCACTAGAATATTTTGTGATTGTCGCTACATATCCAACACCACCCTTGATCTCTCTATCTACTGCGACAACAGAAGCATTTCGAAGCCCACCTTTGCGGCATATCCCACGAATAACGCCCTGAACGAGTCTTGATTTCTCTTTAGCTCTTGCAGATCGTGCCTCAACCTTTGCAATATGTGGTGCTTTTCGATATTGATTGATGACTCCATTGACTGGGACTCTTGTCATGTCAAATGTAAGAAGCGCACCACCTTGATCAATCACAACCTTATCATCTTCCTTATCATACATCTTGTCATTTTCAAACTCAAGATCCTTGATCTGTCTATCAAGAGATTTGCCGTAGTGATCATCTGATCGTTTAGCAAAGTCTTTAAAGTCTGCTAATACTTGGGCTTCTTCATCTGGTGTTAACTCTTTCATTGTGTACCTTACTTTAAATTATGGGGCTGGTAGGAATTGAACCTACGACCACTAGAATATGAGTCTAGCGCTCTTCCAACTGAGCTACAATCCCTTTACTGCAAAAACTGGACTCGAACCAATAACCCCCTGATTAACAGTCAGGCGCTCTACCAATTGAGCTATGATGCATCTATTCATTATTAAACTATACGTCTGCTGACATATCATGCCTCCATGTATATTATAATATTCTAAATATATGTTTATCTACGGAATTTTCCTGAATTCAATACACTTTGAGTAAGTTTCTTTCGTTTTACTGCGCTTTCCACTGTGTTTTCACGCTTAAACATATCTTTTCCATGTGTTTCTAGTGTCAAACAGAAGCCGTCCGCATGGTCTGTACTTCTATTTATGATTTTTCTTATATCATCCTTAGAAATCATTTGCGCTATATTCTTCTTATTTGGAATATAGAACGATGACTCTAGCTCTTGAATTAGAGTTGGGTTATTAGGTATTCCACCGCCATCAATAAAGTAATCCTCAGCCAACCCGTAAAGCTCTGTACGCTTGTTCGCATACTTCTCTGGGTCACTAGCAACGCTCGCAAAGTTAATGGCGTGCACTGGTATTCCATAAGCCTTTAGAGCGTCAGGCAACCATGAGCCATGGCCCGTACTATCCACGTTAACAAAGTCAGGCCTATATGATAGCATCATGTTTCCAAGAATCGGCCCAAGGATATCAATATCCATCTCATCATGTGACTCATACACCATGATAGACCTACCACGTCTGACATATATAGTAGTAGGGTCTCCACCTTTTCTGGCAATGTCAACGCCAATGACAACCATATCATCATCTTTATAGGTAGGATAGTCATCTTGTATAGTGATGTGCCTTACCATCTTAAGCTCTGAGGTGTCCAGATACTCACCTAGATATAGGTGTCTGTATAGTGCTGGCCTTGTCTTCTTAATGTGCTCGGCTTCACGTATGAACTTTGCAGACGTGTGGGGATTGTCGTGGTATGTATGCTTGAACACCCGTGTACGTGGTGGTGGCTCATTCTCTACAAACATCTGAGCAACTGCATTAGTCTTATGCTTGTTATTGCCGATTATCCAAAGCTCAGATCCATCTTGCCTGATTGTAGGCATTAAGACGTTCACTAGACTATTCTCTGTGATGTCTTCACACTCTTCAATCAGCGCAATGTCAATCTTTGGAATAGACTTAAGGCCCGTAGGATTACGTGCCAAGCCTCTAAATATGAATATTGATCCAGTGCCCTTGTGGTAGATTCTATGCTCAGTTATCTTGAACTCATCGGTATATCCATTGTCATGGATAAACATTTCAATTTCAGCTTTAGAGCTGTCTGCTATGGAGTTCTGGTATTCACGAGTACACAGGACACGAAGAGTGACAAGCCTTGCTATTTCTACCAAGGTTCCTAAAAAATTATGAGTCTTGCCAGTCCCTCGCCCATCTAAAGCGACCTTGTAGTCATAGTCAGGCGATAGCAAGTCATCATAAATCTCAAGTCTCTTAAACTTTGCCATCTATCTTGGCTTTAAGCTCTTGATAGCTCATAACCTTGTTCGCAACTTCCATTATCTCCTCAATGCCAGTCCATCCGTATTGGGTCTTTAATGCATGTAAACCGCGTGATGGGCATTCAGGCGTTTTTTCGTATGTGTTGCTTGCTAATGCCGTTCTAGCGACTTCATGGGCCCATTTAACATATGGATTCTTTTCTTTCCATTCATGCCAAGTTGTTTTTGCTAGAGAGTGTTTCTTGAAAAACGCTTCAAATATTTGATTCTTTTCGTCTTTCACCCATACTAGAAGATCGCCTGTTATGGCCTCTATTTGCTCCTCTGTATAGTGTGGAGCCTGTTTCTTGACTCTCTGAGGTTTTGGCCCTCGCTTCTTTCCATCATAGGGCGTTCGTGTATTTTCTGTTTCTGAGTCGGTTAAGCTCATGATTAGCACCTCTGCTCGTTAAAGCCGTTTAGCATAAATATATAATAATACTCTAATACTCGTATACAAAAAGAATGGAGCTAACTATTGCTAACTCCATCTTATTGCTTATTCCTCTACCCCGCATGGATTGCCTTCTTCCGTTTTACCCCAAAATCACATTTTCGTATTTTGCACATTCTTCCGTCTGTTTTATGGTGGAACACAATACCTTCAATGTCTAATTCAGAATTTGATAAGTAGTTTTTTAGTCCATCAAATGAAAAATCATTTACTGGCAATATTTCAATACCGTGTTTTAATAGTATGTTACCAGTCAAATGCTCTGGATTTCCTTGTACTTTTTCCCCACAAAGTTCGTACGTTCCATTTTCTTTGTTTTCTAAAGCATCAAATCCTACAAAATGCCATTTATCAGCTTGGTTGTTCCGTTCGCATTTAACCCAGTGTGGCCAATGTCCTGTAATATCATCAGGTTCTTGACATGGTATAGCGTTTTGTGGTACTTGCTTTCCCTTCTTAGGATCGTACCGCTTATACAATTCACCTTCAATAATTGCCGTTGCAGTACCATCAAATTTCCGCGTTGGAATGCCTTCACCATCAATTACCCATTTATTTTCTGGGGCAATTTCATCTATTACTCTACTTAAATCCTTAGAGTCTTTTTTGTAAAGTGTACTAATCTTTTTCATTGTTTCTTCTCCTTTCTTGCCAACATGGACGCTAGCTCCATCCAATTACTAAAGGTTCTCTAATACAAAGATAAACAATAGCATTAACGGGACTATTACTAGAAGTAGAGGCATATTATTATTCATCCTTATACTCAGTAGCGTACTTTTTCACAAATTCCTCATAACTTATCATACCTCTATCCCGCATGGTGAGCCGTCTTTGTGTGTCCAATCATTCAAAAGATCAAGCGGGGATATATAGCTATTTCCCATCGAAAGCCCTATAGAGGTGCCCCAGCTCATAACAACCCTAACCGTACTACCATCAACTGAGTACAATATCTCCCCCACAAGCCCCTTAAGCTCTTCATCATTGTAATGGCGTAGTGTTGGCTCTTTTTGGGGTACGCACTGTGACCAATTGTGAACATTAAAGGTTGATCCCATCACAAAGGACTCTCCATCCTCAGACGGAACCGCCAACACGACTGGGCTTTGCATTATCACAATAGCTAACCGTTTAGTGCTCGCATTATCCCACACCCACATAACAGGATACTCCACACCATTACGTGTAACTGATTTCTTTCCTTCTAAATTCATTTCTTCTCCTTTGATTTCATCTAACGTTCCGAGAATAAGCGAAGTTGCCAACGGCAATTTGGGAGAGCCGAAGGCGAACCGCTTATTCTTTGTTATGTGATGGAATAGGTAACGGAACCTCCACCCATCCTGTTTGATAACAAAACTCCCAAATCCTACCATCCTCACATAAAGCATAAAGCATCATGCCCCCGTCATTCCCTGCTGATGCAATCTGTATTATCTTCCCCATATAAATCTCCTATTCTTTCACATAACTTGTGGATAGACGACATTACCAGCAATACTCTGGATCATCTATCACCTTTGAATCTGCCAAAACCGAATCACCAGTGTCGTTATACACGACAAGACTTGTCAGAGTATAAGATTCAAGGATGACTACAGGCCTATCATAGTAGCACCCACGCTCTACTGTCTCGCTTTCTTGCACTGGGCCAGCGATCTTTTCAGAAGCACACGATACAAGAAGTAAAGAAATCAATAAAATGTAACGCATCATAACCCACCTGTTAACTTTCTTTCATTAAATATACATATTATTTTGCTTTTGTGTATAAAATATTATTACATTTCTTTTTGTGGCAAGAACTTCGTTTCACTTTCCACGAATTCAATCTATGAGACGACAAAGACACGTATGTTAGTAGCGAAATTTCTCAATTACGAGATTCACAAAGTAGACGACAGAAACTTTGAGCTTTGGGTACTCCGATACACAAAGAAAGATAAAACCGTAAATTTTCCAAATTCAGACCCCGTATTTATTCCTGCGGGGAGCGTCATCAAACCTTCTTCTAGAGAGTGGGGTAGGTTTGGGTACACTCACTCAACTTTAAGGGCTTGTATAGCGCACGCCCACGCAAAGAATGGCGGTGAAGCATGAAGGACTACCCGTTTCTTAAATTATACATAGCAAATTTCCAACGTGACATCATCGGGAAATCATTTGAGCAAATCGGAGAATACATCGTCAATGCTGTTTCAGCATGGATGGATGGTGACACTGATTCAATGCCGTCATGGATGTCTGATGAATACGAGAAATTAGCCGAAAAAAGCCAAAAACTAGCAGAAAACGGCAGGAAAGGAGGACAAGCAAAAGCTAAGCAAATCCTAGCAATTGCTAAGCAAATACCAGAGTTTGCTAAGCAGAGAAGAGAAGAGAAGAGTAGAGAAGATAAGAATAGAGAAGAAATTAATACAATACCCCCCTTACCCCCCAAGGGGTTTGATGAGTTTTGGGAATCATATCCTAAAAAAGTTGGGAAAGCGAAAGCAAAAGATCTTTGGACGAAACTAAAGCCAGATATTGAGGTGACATTATCGGCTCTTTTGTGGCAAAAAGAATCTGATCAATGGACAAGGGATGGTGGACAATTCATACCAAACCCTGCTACATACTTGAGTCAAGGCCGCTGGGATGACGAGAAACCACAAAACACAAGCATGGTAAGCACAATGCAGGCGCAATTCAATCGGCTTTATGGGTCAAATACGGAGGCAATTACGCATGAACGCTAAGATCATAATTTCTACGAATCTTCTAAAAGCATACCACCAAGTCGGAAAATCAATTTCAGACCTTGATTTGCAGGCTAATGTTGAAGACTTCTTTGACTTAACACAGGATATACCCGTAGACTGGCTAGAGAGGTGCTTTAAACACGCTAGAATGCATCACGCCAACATCCCTAGCCCTGCAACAATTCATAGATCCTGGGATAGCTTAAAAGACGATTGGAGGGAATCAAAGAAAAGAGCCGCACTACCAGATCGCTCTCTTGAAAAAAGAGAGATCCACGAATGCAACTTTTGTCCTATCGTTGCGGCAAGATGTGCGGACTATTACGGACTAAGTAGAGACTTCATTGATCTGAATGCATGGCAGAAAGAGTGGCTCAAAGCTCCACCAAGACAAGAAGAGATAGAATGTTTCAATCAAAAAATCTTAGATATTTCAATCGGTGAATATTTAAGAAAATGTTACGCACCAATCTACGGTAAATAAAATGCTACACCACAGAAAAGCAAACGAAATAGACGTTTTTGATCAATTACTAGATGTCATAGCACGAAACAAACTTTCAAATGGGAAAATTCTAAAATCCTGCAATATCAGTAAAGGTAAAATGACACGATGTATCAGGGGTGATGAAAGCCTTTCTATCGGGCAGTTCCAAGAGATCATAGACTTACTTGGTTACGAGCTTGTAATGATGAAGCGAGAAAATGTTGACTTATCAAACCTAAAAGATCCAAGGAAAATGAAACGTGAATTTAAATAAAATGCTTCCAAAGTCATTGGTTGAATCAATAATTGAAATGATCAAAAGCGGAATGACTTCAAAAGAAATAGCTGTTGATCTTGACTTGCCTTTGTATCACATCTATGAAGGTCTAAAGTTTTACGGGTATCCACGAAGAGCAACTGAAATACTTAAAGGACAAAATAAAACAAATTCGTGTCATTGTGGTGCATATAAGAACAAATCAGATGATGAGTGTCCGAATTGTTATTCTATATGCGTTGCAGGACGGCCGCTTTTAATTGAAGATATACGGGTGGTAAATTATGGGCAATAGTGGAATTAAAAAAAGACTCGATTATCTATGGTCTGCGTTAATCAGGAATCGTGCTCGCGATTGTTGCGAAAAGTGCGGTGCTTATGGGGTGCAGGCGCATCATATTTATTCAAGGCGCATAGAGTGCATCAGGTGGAGCCTATTAAATGGAATCGCTTTATGCCCACGGTGTCACACTCAATCAAGCGTATTCTCTGCACACCTAACTCCTGATCTTTTCATGGAGTGGCTAGAGCAGGACAGACCACAAGAGCTAGAAGAACTAAGAGACATAAAAAGACTTAATGAAAAGCTTTATTTAGGAGATTTAGAGCTTTTAGAAAAAAAGTTTAAAATAATTCACAATACCCCTTGTTTTTAGTATTACATGTATGTAAATTACTATAAAGCAAACAAAGGAGAAACAAATGACCGATCTAGAGATTTTCTTAACAATGTACAAGGCTTTTGGTGTTGAGATTCCTTCTCCAAAATTCACAAACGTTGGATTTGTTATTGAGCTTGATAGGTTTACTAGCGAGAAATTCAAACATGGTTTTGGTAAATCACTCGTTAGCTTTGATTCGTGCGGGAAATTTGTTGATCAATATTTTCATGGAGCTGATCAATGACCTTTTCAACTTGTCCGACAGATCAAAAATTTGCAAATGATCCGCAGTATTCAGAAGATGAGCTATGTACTTTGTGTGGATGCGGTGAGCAGGTAGAAGAGACTCACACTGGAATCATGCTTTGTGAGAAGTGCATAGATAAGCTTGGTGATTTTGTGAAGCACGTAGAAGCCGTTGACAATGACGAAGAAGCCACAGATGAAGTATATGTCTTTGAAAATGGCTACTGCGTTTTTGGTGAGTTTAACTTTGTGGAATTCTAATGAATTTATTTGAAAAAATTACAGAAGCAAGAAACATTCTTCTTTCAACAGAAATGAAAAAAAGCGGAAAGAATACTGATGAGATACAAAAAATCAATAAGCGTGCCGAGATTTTTTCGCGTATCACTATTGGGAAATTCTAATGGGTGCGGGTGATACAGACGAATTTATCTCACTTATGGAGGCTGACGATCAAGCCTCTATTGAACTTGAACAAATGACACAAGAGGAGTTTTTGAATGAAATTTAGCGAACTATTGAAAGGTCACTCAATTGAGTGCAAGTCTCAGGAAGAAGTGGACTCTGTTTTGAAGTATGCGGATATTAAGCACAGTTCACAAAATGATGGATATTGTGAGTACCGCAATTATTTAGAGCAGTCTCTTCAAAAGGATATGTATGGATTTTATAAGAGTCGCGAGCCTGGATTTAAGCTTATCACAGTAAAAGAAGCACTAAAGCTTCTAGGAGAGAAAGAAATGGAAGTAGTAAAGAGCATTACACAAGAAGAGCTAAACAAGCTTACTGAAATCAATACTGTTTGGGGTAAGTTTCCTGTTATGCTTGTTTCTGATAATTCAGAGGACGACGCAAAGCGCATTAAAAGAGCACGAATTATAATCTTCTCTGGGACATCTGGATTTATTGCTGTTGGTAGTGGCTATAATGATAAATTCCTTTGTGGTGAAAGGAATTTTGAAACGACTCACTGGAAATACGCAGTACCAAACACCCATAAATCCGCTCGGATGATTCAGATTGAAAAGCTAGAGAAAGAGCTAGAAAAGCTTAAGGGGATGGAAGAATGAATCTAAAAGAATTACAAGACCCTATTGACCATAAATACAGGGTTCAGCAGGCTAAAGAATACGGTGCTAATATCGTTGCCTACATTGACTCACGAGATGTACAGCAAGTCTTAGATGATGTATGTTGCCCTGAGAATTGGCAGGTTAAGTACGAGAGAGAACCGAAAGGAGGACTCTTTGCGCATGTAGGTATTCTTTGTAATGGCGAATGGGTTTGGAAATCCGATGTAGGCACTGAATCAGAAGTGGAAAAAGAAAAAGGCGAAGCATCGGACGCATTTAAACGGGCTGCTGTTATGTGGGGTATCGGACGTTTTCTTTATGATCTCCCAATCATCCATTTAAAGACAAAGCAAAATGCAAAAGGAAAGTATGACCCAGTAGATGAGAAAGGAGCTGTTATTAAGCCTTGGGATATTACACGATACTGCATGAACCGATTTGTAAGAGATCACGGCCCATACCATCGGGTACTAGCCCTAGTGAAAGCAAAGGCCATTACATCTGAAAATGTCAAATTAGTTCTCGCTCAAAACGGATACGACAATTGGAATTGTATTGAAGGGCTTGAAGATCAGAAGTCAATGCTGTCTGAAATCAAAGCTTTTATTGAGAGACAAAATGCGATTCCAAGCTAAAAAGAATGGTCAAAAGTTAGAGCTTATAGACAACTCTTGGCCTTTCGTTTTGTCTAACCTCAAGGATGGTATCAAGTATGAAATCATAATCAAGCGATTCTCAAAGCATCGGACTAACAAACAAATTTCCACCTACCATATGTTACGGGCTTGGTGGGTTGACATGATGCTAGAAGATGGGAACATTTATTCACCGATTGAATCCGAATATTGGTTTAAAGAGTGGATAGGATGGATGCAGGAAAGTGAGTTCATTGATAAAGACGGGGAAGTCCACACAAAGTTAATCCCAAAGAGTATACACAATTTGACGACTCTTGAGATGAGCGCACTATACAAGATGATAGTAGACAGGGCACATGATTGGTGGCCGGGTTGTATCGTTCCTGTGGTTGAATTCACATAAACAAAAAGGAGAAATGAGAATGGAAAAGATTTTTTGCGGTGATGGGAAATCATTCGGACAATTTGAATCTGTGAAGCTCAATATTTGCTTATCGGATATTCCACCAGAGTACAGACAGAAAGCGAAGAACGGAAAGACCTACGCTACTTTAGTTCTTAGCCGAAAGAAAGGGCCTGACCAATACGGAAAAACGCACTACATAGAAGTAGACACATGGAAGCAAACAGGAGAGCCAAAGAAACAGAATTTCTCAAACCCTCTTGATGAGACTATGGAATTTAACCAAGATCATGGAAACCATGATGATATGCCTTTTTAGCTAGTCCCAATCCCTACCTAGCTAAATACCCGCATAATGCTTTGACCTAATGATAGGCATTGTGCGGGACTCTTTTGGAGACACTATGACACAGACAATAAGCCCACAGACTTTGAAAGTCATGAACCGCCTAAAGGTTAAGTGGCATTCAAACTTGAAGATCTCTAAAGACTTGAATGTCACGAGCGCAAGTAAAGCCATAAGTAGAATTAGAAAGCTGTGCTTACTTGGTCAAATAAATTTCACTCTAAAAGAGCGAATATTACCATGCGAAAATGGATGGTACAAAGAATTTTATCTTTCAAAAAATAAGGTTAAAAAATGATTGACTACATAGAAAAAGCGATGAGAACAAATACCGATGATGGAGGTCCACTGTCAAGAATCTTGCAAGACAATGACCTACTTCAATTGATGCACGCATGTATTGGTGTTTCAACTGAGGCGGGAGAGTTGATAGACCCAGTTAAAAAAGCGGTATTCTATGGAGCCTCAATTGATAAAATCAATTTGATGGAAGAGGTAGGGGACGTACTTTGGTATTGTGCTATCATCCTACGATACACAGGACACACATTTGATGATGCCATGGAGCGTAATATTTCAAAGCTTCAAAAAAGATACCCTGATAAATTCACAGAAGAAAATGCCACAAAAAGAGATCTGAAAAAAGAACGAATTGAACTTGAAAAGGTTAGAATCATATGACACGAAAAGAACGAATCAAAGTAGCATCAAAGCTTAAAAAGAAACGCGAAAGTTTAGGACACACTCAAACCGAATGTTCTGAAATCTTAGGTGTAAGCGGGTGTGCTCGTATTTCTAATTGGGAGCGTGGCATTATTGTACCTAGCTCTTTAGTTGCAAATGCTATCCAAAAGTATTTAGAGCTGTGATAGTAAAGGTTCCTTTATTCGTGAAAGTTGGAACATCTAAAAAGGTGTATCTAAATATGAACACATACAGGAACCTGCACTACTTTACAAGCAATCTTTTAAAAAAAGAAGTGAAGCGGATAGTACAAAGCCAAGTGATCGGAGAGATAGACTGGCCTTGTGTGGTTGAGATAGTCCTGATAGTACCTGATAAAAGAAGAAGAGACCTATCTAACTTTTGCTCTGTAGCTGACAAAATGGTATGCGATGCTTTAGTGGAAATCGGGGCTATTCCAGACGATAGCACAGACTATATAAAAGAAGTACGATACCTTTTTGGAGGCATAGACAAAGTAAATAGTGGTTTTTTAATAAGAGTATCAAAAAAAGATTAAAATAAATTCACCTGTGTTCTCTGGAAAACAAGCTAATTAAGCGGGTAACTAAAAATTACTCGCTTTTTTATTGTCTGATTGAAAGAAAAGTGTTGACGAAGTGTTTTTATAGTGATATATTGTATTCATCAACGAAACGAAACACTGAACCAAAGGATACACCATGAAACACTAGCCAAACTCACCCCTGAAAGCGTAACCAGCTTCGCAACTGGCAGGGGGATAACTTTTCACCAAAGGAACGAAATGAAGAAAACAAAACTCAACGATCGCCGAGCACTCACAGAAGCGCAAGACAAACGGATTCTAAAACTCTTCAAAGACGGATACTCAGCCTCAGTAATACAAGAGCGATTCTACCCGACAGTATCTGTGATGGCAATTTACAGGGCAAGAACGAGGGCTGAGAAATGACGAAGCAACAGCTATTCCCATCAGTCATGATAATTCTGAGTGGCTGTTCTGCAATCGCAAACGTTCAGGCTAAAAATTGGAATCTCGTTATTTACTGGATTTCAGCCGCAATTTTAACCGCCTCAGTGACTTTTAAGATAGGGTAGACGCATGCAGAAAGAAAACAGAAAAGCAAAGCTATATGGTGACTTCTTGATAGCGATTATCGTTATGCTACTAGGGGCTGCTGTAATCAAATCGATTTTTATTTCACTCAAAATTTTAGAGGTTATCCAATGAACGAAATTCGCGAATACCTAAAGAAATTCAACGCCTGTGAAGAAGGTTATGACTGGGCTGTGGAAAGCTGTACAACCATGCAAGAAGTATGGGACACCTGTAAACCTGAGTGGCTAATCTGGCTAGCAACCGATACAGATTGCACAACTGACAGAGAAAAGCACGAGTTCGGATTAGCAGCAGCACAGCAAGTTGAGCACCTGATGACAGACCAGCGCAGTAAAGACGCTTTGAAAGTAAAGCGTAGGTGGTTGGATGGAGCAGCTACGGATGAAGAGTTTGAGACAGCACGGGAAGCAGCATGGGCAGCAGCACGGGTAGCAGCATGGGCAGCACGGGTAGCAGCACGGGAAGCAGCAGGGGCAGCACGGGCAGCACTGGAAGTAGCAGGGGCAGCACGGGCAGCAGCAGGGGCAGCAGCATGGGCAACAGCACGGGCAGTAGGGGAAGTAGCACAGGCAGCACGGTCAGCAGGGGCGGCAGCACGGGATACCCAAGCAAAATGGATTCGGGATAACCTAAAACCGAACTTTACAAGAGGTGCAAAATGATTCGCCCACTAATCGCAGTACAAATAATCCTCTCGATCCTGACAGCTTTATCTTACCACTTCGGACAAGAGTATGAAAAGATGGCTAATCTTTTATGGGGAATTTTCGCCGTAGTCTTGATCACGGTTCTGATCGTCTGGGAGCTTATGGATTCAAAAGGAACGGACCGTCCACAGGATGGAGAGGAGACACGAACATGAAATACCTATTCCCAATCCTGCTAATAATTGCCCTCGCCATCGGATACTTCTACGAGCATGAAGAAGGCCCGTACAAACCGAAAGTGCAGGAGATTCCAAGCGAGGTGAGAGACCAAGCCCGTGAAATTTTGAGAGAATATTTGAAAGACAACTGGATCGCTTTGGCGTTCTTATAGGAGAATTGAAGATGAACAAGCAGCAAGGATACACACCTCAAGAATGGATAAAAGCGTTTGGGTTGATTAGCCCTATTGGATTGATAGATAGAGAGGGGACAGTTTGTGGTATTAGTAGTTCTGAGTTATGGCTAGTTGACTTTTATTACCTACTTGGTGAGGATCCTCTAGAAAAGACAAGAATAACCCTCTCCACCAACACCATAGTTAATCACCTGCTTACTGCGTTGACTCCATTAGTTTGCGGCGGTATCAAATTCAAGTTTGCAAAGGCTGATTTTGATGAGGTTTATTTTGGGCACGGAATCAAAGGGCTAACTCCAAAACTCTTTAAACTAGCTCAACCTGCCCTAGCTAAACTAATCAACCAAGACACTTACACAAAAACAGCTAACGGATGGGAAAAGCAACCATGAGCAAGCAACAAGAATTAATCGAAGCAGTCCGCAAAGGCGAGTCGGTCCGAATCATTCGGGGTGAAGTTGACGGCATGAAGGTTTTTGAGTGGATTGAGAAGAATCTGCCAGAGGTTAGATTGATGTCAACACCAACAAAGCCACTATGTGAAAAAGAGATTGAATATAGGTATCTATATATCGGATACATGGGTTTCCCAATGAGCCTAACATTCAGTATTGTGGATGTGCGTGAAGCTAAATACACCTTCCAAGCCTCCGACCTCCTAGACTACGACCGACAAGGCCCGATCATTGAGCGTCATGGGAAGCACTGGCAGGAAGTTGTACCTGGGCAGATTATTAGGGGTGAGGTAGAGTGTTTGCTGTGGAATGAAAACCCTAAGCACTCAATAAGTATACTTTCTGGAGTCAGTTCTATCATCCCAAAATCACAGGACGGATATAATTGGATCGTTCGTTCAGGTTGGAACCACCTAGCCCTACCAGTAGCCCCACCAGCCCCAAAGAAGATCACGATGTCAGAGCTTATGGAGCTTGTCGGTGATGTGCTGAAGGAAAAGATCGGCGGGGAGTTTGAGATTGTGGGGGATGGGGTATGAAAAAGTATCGGACAGGCAAAGAATGCAAGAAAACGAATTGCAAAAGGCACGAGAACTACCTAGCATGGTCGCTCGGTGACAGCGAGCTGAGTATTTGCATTTCATGTAAATGGGCGTTTGTTTCTCAATATGAGCCAAATGCTAAGAAGCCCACCACAGGGCGGGGGGAGGAGGTATGAAGATATTCCAAGAGCAGTCTGAAGGCGAATCACGTCTTGAATACTTGTTGACGGTGGCAGTAGCCTACATTTATGACAATCCTGAATCCACGATATTCTATGATGATGCAGAATGCGATGGGTACTGTTTAGCGGAAGAACTTGAAAACGAATTGAATAGCTTGACAGCTAAGAAGCCCACCACAGGGCGGGGAGAGGAAAATGGAAAATGAAACGAAGTGCCCTTTGTGCGAATTTAAGGACTTGAGACTACGGGCATATGATCACGATATAGGAATCATCATCGCTTCCCTCAAGAAAGAGAATGAATCTCAAAAGTCAACGATACGAAATGTCTTTAATGACCTTGAATGTGGGTATGATAACGGAATGATCCAAACCAAGATGAAGAACAAAAGTTATTCAACTGATAAATGGGGCAACCCAACCAAGGGGGAGTCATGAACCGATATGATAAAGCAAACATTGCATACAAGATCGATGGATACCTATTCCCGGGTGGGTCGTTTGAGGATGCGAAAAAAGAGTTACGAAATATTATTCTACGTGAAATAGATTTAGTAGATGAATTGACCGAGGAAATGTATTTGCATTCAAAGAAAAATTGGTTTAGATCGTGATTGAGAAACAGTTTAACGAATGGGATTGACGATGAGTGTCGTCTATCCACAAGTTATACAATATTGGAGGACAATATGAAATGGGACTTAGGGAATGAACGAGAAGATTTCCAGGTTGGTGACAAAGTGGTAACGCGTAGCGATATGGGAAGTTTTAATTTAACAATTACTGCTATCCATAATAAACATTATTGTACGTGTAAGGGTTACGGAAAATCACGCCACTTTAACCTAAATGTCCTCCAACATCGTATAACAGCAGATACACAAAATTAAAACTTCGTGTATCTTCATGACGTTAGATGAAAAGGAATAGCTAAATGATAAAGTTCGGATTTTTAAAGTTTGAGAATGAAGTTGATGATGTTTATTTATTGCCGACAATTTGTTTCGGTAAATATCATTCAACTAATGGATGGGGGTGTGGTATTGGAATCAAGTTTTTAAAACTGAGCATGGCAATAAGGTTTTTATATCCCGCATCATCATCTAACAGCGAATAAACGAAATTAAAACTTCGTGTATCTGCGGAACGTTATATTCAATTTTGCGATAAAGAGCCATCGTCCATGCTGGCAAGAAAGGAGAAGGAAACGTGAAAATAATAACTGAAATTAAAGTTATTGAAATTGAAGAAGATATATATGAACTAGCACAGGTAGTCAACAACCGCAATAATCGTTTTATTGAGTTTGGCGGTAAGCCAATATCTATTGAGACTGTTAGAGAGTTAATTAAGGGCCGTAGGTTTGTTGACACCAAAAGAGGATTGGATATAGTTTTAGGTTGTTCGTAGGAAGCAGGTGAAATATTACAGATACAGTATGATGCCTATGAAAATATGTCTCAAAGATTGGAGGATTTATATAAAGAAAATAAGGATATAAAGGGGCGTTTTAATAGTGTGCTTAATGCGAAACTTTGGGCAAGATTAAAATATGTCTTTACCGGTGTAAAAGAAGAGAAGACCGCCATCCACGGCTGAATCAAATAACATCGCCTAACAGCGAATATATAGACATTAAAACGTCACATATTCGCAGGACGTTAGGTGAAATTATTTGATTTAAGATCCAGCGTCCATGCTGGCAAGAAAGGAGAAGAGATGAATGGTAAGCAAAAAAGTCAAGATAAAGATTACCCAAGATAATGACATCCCGGCGTTTGCGGCATTTGTTGCGACAACTGCAAATAGTGGGGAGGCGTGGTTTAAACTGAATATAAACGCAACCTTATGGGCCTGTGTTGAAAATGAAGAATTAGAGTTTTTTGATATTCTGTCAGAAAATACGGTACACGAAATGATGCATGCTTTTCAGGAGTTGTATAAGCGGGTGTTTGACGAAGAAGAAATTGAAAACGCAATATTACAAGCCCGTGAGAATTATAACGCAGAGGAAGAGGCCATCCGTGGCCGAGTCGCAAACGGCACATAACAGCGAATAAACGAAATTAAAACTTCGCATATTCGCAGGACGTTATGTGAAATTCAAAGGAAAACATGAGCAAGAAATTTAAAAAGCTATTCAGTCAAAAATCAATTCGTGTCACGGTTCACTATACTGAGGGTGGTAGTAATCTCGACCTTATAAGCGGTGAAGAGCTGTATCAGGCTTTTAAAGAGCGATTGTTAGAAGAACTTAAGTTGAAATGAGGCAACAAAGTGAATATATCTAGAAAACTAATTAGGCAAATGAATATTATTGCTGACTCATGCGATGAGTTCCTAGAAAAGCATGGAATCACAGACGAAAAAAACATAAGTGCACTACCTAACTATAAGCATAAATTGAGTAATTTTGGCTATACATATAGGGGGTGTGCTGTTGAATCTACAGGTTGTTTGAATGGAGACTTTGTTTTTCAAGCAAGCGTCACTGCGATAAAAGATGGTAAAATTATTATGTATAAGTTCCAAATAACACAATACAATAAGATGAAATCAATAGTCCCTAAGTCTATGTAGCTGGCTTTCGAGCTTGTATATAGGCTTAGGACTCATAGTAATATGCTGGAATTTATCAGCCGACACACAAGGCTCGTTCCATGATTTCTTAGCATCAGAAGATATGCGAAGACTATAATAGACTAATGACGAATCCCAACTATCCATTACTTTGCAGGCATCATCGGCTAGACCTGCTCTCAGTAGCTCATCAGACCACCTACGATTCCTTTGTTTTGTGACATAGCAGTTATCATGGAATAGAAAGAAAATGAGCGCAAACAGTCCGCTAGAGCCGTTGTTGACTATTCCCTGTAGTTTAGTCGGAACTGATCCTAAGTCAGTAATCGCACCTTTAAGAAAATAAAAGTTTTCCCAAAGGCCATCCACTAAGATGCTAGCAGACCAGTCATCAATGAACACCCAGTCTTTCCCTTCAATTTTACCTAAAGGGATTGGAAGATTGAAACGAACGTCTAGGAGCTTCATGGTATACCATTGTATTGGCAATGTATGTGGTTTGGTTCAATCACGAATATAGTACCATTCGGCACTCTTTCTTTTTTATGAATACTTGCAATAATCGCTTTTGCAATATCAAAATCTTGTGGGCTTATGCTTGAACTATCACCGTCTAAATCTTTCAATCTAAAATCAAAAGCATATCCGATATAGTGCCTACTCTGTGGTGTAGAATGAGCTGAATCTGAACCGCTTGTAATTGTGATTTCATAGCCGAAATCTTTTTGGCAATGGTCATCTACACACCGCATTATAAAAAGAACTTCAGCACATGGCAATTTCACATTCTTACAAAATTTCATACTTCCTCACAAGTGCTCTTTAACGTGTCCTAGAATCAGGTTAACTTTCTCTTCTATATCTTTTATTCTTGGGAATATCTCATCAAGTTGTTTTTGTGCTTCTCTGAGCTGAGATGCCAAGACTCTGATGTCAGCCGTGTGACTAGAGATTGACTCACGGTTTGTCTCACCGTAATCGCAAGATTTTCTACCAACTCTAGGAGCTTTAGCTTTTCTTCTAGCCGCATCAAATACCCACTTGCCCAAAAGTGCGATAAGTCCAGCTACAAAAACTTGAACGGCATCCATTAATTGTGGGTTCACTCATTTCTTCCTCTCACATAAAGATAAATTTTATCTAACCATATCAATGGAAAAACAAGTACAAGTTATTGAAGTTCCTGCGTCAGTTGCGCTCCAAAAAACGTCAACGGCTTGTACACCAGTTAAATCCAAAGACACGTCACCAAGTGTCGTCATGGGTTGAATATGGATCAATTGCGATCCTGCCACATTAGAGGATTGATGCTCCCAAATCGCCTGCCCACCGATTGTCCCAGGAGCCCCAGTAGTGCGAGTGCTTATTTTAAAATGCAGTCTCCACCATGAGTTAGTGTTGTTTGCGTCAAGTGGAAAAGATCCAGTAGTTCTGAATGTAGTTCCACCAAGCCTTATTTCTACCGTAGCATTTCCAGCGGCCGCATCTGTTGTGTAATATCCACATAGATAAACTTCTATTCCAGCTCCAAGCGTGTTTAAGCGGTTAGCTCCAATAGATCTATCTCCTGCACCAGTTCCAGCAAGTGAAACAGCGGTTTGAATTCCTGCTCTTGTGACTGTGGAATATTGGTTGAATATGTTTCCGTTAAGTTGTTCCGTGGTGGATGACTTGACTGATTCAGCACCACCGTTTGCAGTGAGTAGGCCAGAAAATAACCCAGTGCTAGTCCCAATAAAGGGAACTCGCAATGTAAAGTCCGTGACGAGTCTACCAACCCCACGAGTAGCAGAAGCCCAAAAAGTAGCAGCAGTACTGGCGTCATTAAGTGATCTGAATTGCAAACCGTCAGCATTAACGACTATATCCCATTTCTTTTCGTCTACTGCGCTAGATATGCGATTTAGTGTGTAATTTGGCTCCACGGATTCAGCCTGAAATCCAGTGGTTCCAGTTGATTTAACTAATGTGCTGAATGTACCAGTAGTTGAGGCTATCCCATCGCTTGCAGTGAGTAGGCCGTCAGTGTCAAGCCTCATAAGTTCAACATCGCTTGAGTTTTTCCACACGAAATATGACTTCACTGCATCATATATCACCCCGAATTTACCGATGACGGTATCTACGTTTGTAGATGGACGAACACCGAAATTATGTAGGATTCCTAATCCAGTGGCAATAGCGGCCTGAGTTGTCTTTCCGATAAATTTTGAAGATTGAGTCGGGGTTGTGTTAGACGCTTGTGATTCAATGCTTGCGATAATTTCAGGATTTATTTGATTTGTTGAAAGGTTATAGATAGAAGAAGACGCACCAGCGTTCGTCGACATACCACCATGCACCACTAAAAATGCAGTAGGATCTCCACCATAGCCAACATTCAACTGTTTTGCGGCTCTGTCAAAATCCAAGATAGCGTTAGTGCCATCTGTAATAGTAAAATCACTATTGTTTATTATCAAATTTCCGGTCATTGTCCCACCAGCCAATTGAAGATAATCAGCTAGAGTGGTATTTAAATTCACTAGCTCATATAAGCCAGTAGAAGAATTCCATTTTATGATGTCTCCATCAATTGGAGAATCTGCGGATACATTGCTCAATTCATTTAGATAATGATTAGGTGAAATTTTCACATATATTGAACCCTCAACAGCATGAGAGCGAACACATATACCAACAAAAACTTCTCTGTTTGGCTTTGCTGGCTTTACATTTACGATTTCTCCTTTATTCACACCAAGATAAAGGCGGTCGCCATCACTAAACAAACTTGTATCAATGTCTCGCACTAATCCGAAAGAAGTATAGAACCCTGTGTTATTGCTCAAAATATCTTGAGTAGCTATGCCGATTGTACAAGCAGAAGCTAATGAATTATCAGCTTCGGCAAGGTCAACCTCTATTCTCTGTCCTGCTGCACCTATTATGTATACCGCTGATCCATTAGGATTATCCAAGCCGCTAGAATTCTTTGCTTTTAGTAGGATCTCTTGACCGTCTTGAAGTTTAACACCGTCAGCCAAATCTGTTGTTTTTGTTCCGTCCGTAGCATCCCAATAAGTGCGCCCCTCTACATGATCCAATGATCCTGGACTCGTATTAAAATCTATGTATTCAACATTTTTAATAGGGTTATTAGCCACATCTAAAGGAGTGCTTAGAGTAACAGTAGAGCCATCATCTGTTATTGAACCATCTTCTAAGGTCTCAGCACCGCTTGCAACGGGTATTATATTATCTGTAAGCGTACCTCTTAAATTGCCACTACCAGCACCAGAAGATGGAGCACCTAAATAAACATCTTCATGTGAATCTATTGGATTATCATTATTATCTACGATAAAAATATCATAATGAATAGTATCGTCTAACTTGAATTGAGCACGGCCATCCGTTCCAATAATCACAGGTTGAGTGATTAGTGAATCACTCTCATTATACACAGGAGCCTCATCACTTGTTCCCGTGTAAAAAGCGGTAATTTTACCACCAGCATTAAACACAACCCCCTCAGAAATGGAGTTCTTTAAATACACTTGATCAAACCAATTGGGATACAGAGTAGCCATTATAAGCCTCTTTTGATGATAACATCTACGTTAATTGTAAAGCCAGCGGTTAGAGCACTATCATATACTGCAGTTGAATATTTTGTAGTTGTATAAGCAAGATCTAGGCTACTACTTACTTTTGGCATGTTAGATGTTCCAAGTGTAGGCCATATAGCAGTCATTTGCCAAGCAGACCTAGATTCAGACGTGCTACCAAATAGAAGGAATTTACTTGATGTTAGATCTATGGCTAAAGATTGTCCAGTACTTGCTTGGCTAGTAACTTGAGAAAGAAATGACAGATCAGTCATTGGAGCAACCATATCGGAATCTTGAACAGTATGATTTTTACTTATGTACTTATGAACCGCATAGTTAGCGGCAAACGTACCAACACCGCTAACATTATTTTTAATCGTTTTAAACTCAGCGTCAGCGCTTCCAATAAACTTAATACCGTCTAGAGAAACATTGTTTACAGCCGTGTTTGCGCCGTAGGCTAGAAACTCTATATATCCAGTTTCAACAGTAGCAACCCTTGAGCATGTAACGAGAAAATTTGAAATAAACACATTCTGAATCAATGAAGCTGAATCAAAAATAGAAAGCTTTGTTGCTGAAATTGAACCGCCATTAATTATAATATTTCCAGTTGAATTAAAAATTCCCCCTGAAAAACTACAGTTATAAAGTTGTACACTATTCAATAGAGACGTTGATCTTATAGAGCATCCATTAAAAATATTTGTCCCAAAAGTAGTTGAAACTCCATTCGTGAATTCCACATTATTAGCAGTAAAACTAGATGTGTATCCATTAGCAAATGAACTAACAGCACCTCCTAACTTTCCGCCATTCAGAACAACATCAATGGAGTTTGCGCCAATAGTCGCCCCTGTTCCAGATGAATTTGTATACACAAGATCATAACATTTAACACTTCCATTAAACGTCAATGCAGACGATCCAGAGATGGATCTATTTTCTCCGTCAAGAATAGCATTAGAAGCAACAGCGCAATTCAACGCGTCTTGGATTGAATCAAACCAAGAAACCTTTATTCTATCTGTTTTCAATAGAGTAAGAGTTCCAGAGGTGATAAAGAACGTGCTAGACTTTGAGCAAGACACATCATAAAGAGTCACGCCACTATTAGTGATAAGATTAGACGCACTGCTAAATTCGTTAGGGCTTTGTGTCGCCTGTGTATATGATCCTAATGTAATATCTCTCTGATCCCAGATCAGCTTATTACCATAAGAAGAACACGACCCATGAGCATTAGCTAAAACAGTTGCAATAGCAGAGCCGTCATCAAAATAACTGAGATTAACATCTTTTCCAGTACCGAATGCAAATAATGATCCACGTAATCCACCCTTTACAGTGTCAAACTCTTGAAGCTCAATTGTCGCAGTAGGAGTTATATATCCACCGCCAATAATTGAGATATTAGTTTCAGGATACCATGAGCCAATAGATAATCCTTCTGAAATTATGATCTTATTTGATATGCAAGCACCGCCTGAAAGTGCGGAGGAATTCTGTGAATCTGAATTGCTAGAATTAGCCCCATACCAAAGAGCATTTGCAGAGCTATCAATGATAGACTCGCTAACATCCAAAACAACGGCTCCAGTTGATCCGCTAGATTGCAACTTTGCAGAAAGCTTTATTGAATAACCTTTAGTTGGCTTTAGTGTGTATGTTGTTCCAGCGGTCGTATTATTAAAATAGACCCCATCTTCAATATCTAAATCAACTCCGACACTTTGTATATAATCACCTACACAACTATAAACGCCAGACACTAAAGCAAGAGTTCTTGAAACAGCGGTATTGCCAACCATCCACCCTACTATAGTGGTAATGATTGAGTTAGCTTGAGCCGATGTATTAGGAAGTAACCCGAATACACGACAATCAACAATAGAGCCTAGATTACATATCCAAGATCCAGTAGATACACCAGTCTTTTTGATGATCGTTCCACCATTATCCACATTCAAATCAGAAGCGTTCCAAACGTATCCACGGGCAAACATATCACCGCTTGCATAGTATCCCAAAACATCGACACTTCCAACCG